>Ga0307517_10000320_pt1 | contig 83345 bp, 80 predicted proteins | sample 23_EM_MG_FD_194515 | JGI IMG/M metagenome (GOLD analysis project Ga0307517, IMG submission 194515) | Populus trichocarpa ectomycorrhiza microbial communities from riparian zone in the Pacific Northwest, United States - 23_EM | ecosystem: Host-associated > Plants > Roots > Unclassified | place...
CGCCGCCAGTCATTTGTAGGAGGATCTTGAAGGGACGCCGGGGCGATGTGTCCAATATCGTTGATTTTAGCCGGATCTCGGGAGTCTCACTCGAGATTATATATCGTGAATTGATACGATATAGCAGCCATAACCTGCCAATAGACCATTGTCTCCCGGAAGACCATGCGACGGTTCTATCACTTCCCATTGAACTACTGACACAACTCGATGTCCCAGTTACTACATTCCAAGAAGCCGATGTTTACGAGATCCACTGTGTACGATCCACGGGCACCCTACACTGTAGAAACCAGGGCAGTCGCAATGATTGGATTTGTGTACAAGCGGGCACAGAAGAAATGTATGGTGCGCTGAGGGGTCGTCTCCCGGCAAGGCTAGTTGCCCTCTTGAAGATCAGGGACCCCAGATCCGCGGATAGTGTGCGTCGAGTCGCCGGTGTTCAGTCGCGGACCCCAGTGAACTCAGGGCGTCTATCGGATCTGCATGGCTTGGTTACAGTGCAGATGAGGGAAGACACATGAGGGTTTACAATAGTTGATATAGGAACAATTATCGGTCTGGCACACCTGATCCCGGAGGAGGACCGGCGATAGCTTGTAAATAGCCGCATTGATTTGAGAACATTTAATGAGGTTTATTAAGGAATCCGGATGAGAGAATCAGGATTGGGCTATGCGTGAGAATGCTACATATTGATACTGTATATAGTAGAAGATATATAAGCGACTTTCTTGAAACCTAGATCATTAGTTCGACAGACCAGTGAGGCGTGAGACGTGAGACCCGGGAGGGACCAAAAAAGGTGCTGCCGCCACAGACACCAGGCGACGTCGGAGCAAGCAGCAAATTAGTTGTGATTACACGAGCGCGGATCAGGGGTGTGTCAGGACGCGGAGAAGAGGTGATGAGGAGCTATCGCCCCATCAGGAGAAAGAAGAGATGAGAGAAAGAGTCTGGGGTAGTCCAGACGTAGGGAGGGCGCGAGGTTGCGTCAGGACGCAAGGAACGTTGCCAGGTAGCATCTGGAAGCGCGGGATTTGGCGGGGCGTTGCAAGGCAAGTCAGGACGCACGGGACGTATGGGACGCAGGAAATGCATCGCTTGCGTCAGGACGCAACGCCGACGGATCAGATGCAGGGTCCGTTTTTGCTGATGATGTTCGTACTCTGGACAAGCTCAGGTATGATGTTCGTCCCGACTCTGGTATGAAAAGGTTCGACCAATACAAGGCCTCGCTAATGTAGCAGGCGTCGTTAATGCCGCTGGAGCCTAAACTAAAACTAGCCTCAAGGAGTATCCGTTAGCGACTCTAATTCTAGCCAGACACCCACCACGCCTAAAGTTGATTAGATATATCGAACCTCATCTCCGGACGTCCAATCAACACCACTAAATCTCTAGATCTCAGTTTTCACGTCATGCACCCCTTAGTTCGGTTGGCTGACACCAGCCTAGTTATGGACCGAGAATGCGAGGGATGCCCAATCAGGAAAAATGTTTCAGACGTCAGCATAAGGGGACGTAAGGATGAGAGATGCTGAAGCAAGGGTGCGCAATTGTATCATTACTCGAGTCCAAACACATACGAGTACTAGCTACGATTCCCAAACAGAAAATGCAGGACTCTAAAAAGAAAACTAGATCTAGTATACAGTAAGGTATATGGGTATCTGGGGTAAAAATGAAAAATGAATTAAACTCGAAACTAGGAAATCACCAATTATTTTCCACCTGGGCGATGTCTTCCAGAACGGCGTATTCCAGGTGCGGATGGGGTGTTTTCTGGGGCGCGCTCAGAACTCTGAATTGAAGATCCGCGTACCGGGGGTGTCACGGATGCTGGTGGCTGTGTCGGGGCCACATTGGTGGTAGATGGCGGCAGTTGAGTTATGGGAGAGGGATGTTCTATTGTTCTCTCAGGAGTCGAGAGATCGAGGTTGGCGGCCGGAGCAGCCGGAGGTTAGACTGGGCGCTCATCGCGAAGCATAGGTCCGGCAGGTAGTGTGTCCTCGGCGCCATCGTTCCCTTGAGGCCTCGAAGTTACGAGCGCAGGATTCGACAGGAAATTCGTTGCCCAGGGGTTCTCCTACCCAAATTTCCAGAGTTTTTGCCGCATCTCTGACTCGGAAGGCGCAGACGTACCAGGGGGCACCTCGGACCCCGGTGCAAATCGATTAGAGCTCGCCGGCTCCTCCATTTGCAATGGAATATTCCTCCGGCGCCCGGAGGGGCCCGGGACTCCCGGTGACTGGTCCTACATCGACAATTAGGTATCTTATTTTGATCTGAGTCTATGTTCAGTCTAGATACTTACCTCTCCGTGGTCCACAACAATAACGCCAGCACCGGGAGGCGCCCGAGTTGCTCCCTCTTGCTCGGCCTGTAGCAATTCATCCTCGTCAATCCACTCCTCCACCTCCTGCATCTCCCGCGCCGCATCTTAAGCACCGGCCAATTCATCCCAGACGTCGCGGTCGAAAAAGGGGTGTCTCCCATTGGGAGGCTCGGCAGTCTCGTCCAGGTCATCGCCATCTTCGGGACGTGACTCAAGAACCATGAGGTCGAGGGGCTCGTGGCCATTGATAGTGAGAAGCCACGCACGAATGTCGTCATCTCTATTCAAGCATATGAGCTGGCGCAGGGGGAGAGGATCTTTGGGGTCCTGACGTAGTTTCGTAGCACCCTCACCTTTCACACCGATCCGATACTGTGGGCAGTTGATTTCCTCTTCGACATCTTGTCCTCTTACCACCCACAGCAGATCCCTGATGCTCGGGGTAGCCAGGACCCCCCAGGCGATCCCCCGGTCCGAATCTCTTATACACCAGGGTTGGCCGAGGAAAGGATGCTGGGTAGCCGGCGCTCCTGTTCGACGAACGATATAGATTCTCACAGCCCGAGGAGGATACGGGGAATCCCAATCGCAATGAGCCACTGGCAACACCTGTTAGTGCGGGGCTAAGTGAATAAAGATGGTTACACTTACTTGGAGGTTCCGCAACGTCGCCACGACCATCCCGCTCATCCCTTTGACGCTCGTTGGACGTCTGCAGTTTCTTGGCCGAATCTTTGACCAGGATCTTCAGATGCCGGATGAGTTCCCAAACGTCGTCTGCGTGATGCTGGCCTTTGATGAGCTCAAGGCGCTCCCTGACTGGCGAAAGGCCATGAGCAAACGATATAATTGAATCAACTTGTGATTCGGTTAGGCGCCCAGGGTCCAGAGGGCGAGCTATGATATAGGCCTTTATTTGCTCGTGCCATGTGGCATAGGCGGCAGATGAACGTCGCCGATGTTTCAATCCACACCACGATTTCGCATAAGCAATGTCACCGTATACAGTCCTGGTTTGAGTTAGATTGTCAGTATATCAGATTCTGATTGCGGGATAGTTTGGTTTTATATACACTGAATCTCACGCGGCCGGTTGGAAGTGTGCGCGCACCTCAGGGTCCAGTTCTCTGTTCATTTAAAAAATGTTTGTGAGTTCGATATCTTATGATTCCACATCAAGACCATTCCATCATTGCTTACACTACATCCACGGGGCGACGGGCGGCCGCACGTGTCTGATTTCTTCTTCGGATACCGCTCTGAACATCTGGTGTATGAGGGTGAGCTGCGGGACGTCAAATGGGCAGAGAGCTATTAACTTGGTTTACTAATACTAGGAGAGGTTGCTTGCTTACTTTCCTTTGTGCAGCGGACGTCTCGCTATGCTTGGGGGCGCCATTGGCCCGTCGGCAATCTTTGAATCTAATATCCGGAGGCAAAAAAAAAGGGGGGGTGGGGGGTAGATTGATACCAACTTGAACGGCGTTTAACATTCGTATTTCACAAGACACCAGACGTGGGGACGCGGGGTGTAACCAAAGGTGGACGTCTGGTGAGTGGGGAGGTAAGAGAGATGGAGGGGTCTTTTTTTTTTCTTTTTTTTTTTTTTTATATCATATATTCGTTGTTAAGGTACAAGCAATCGCATGGAGCGCTAGCTAAGGCGAAAACAAAACCCAAACCCCAAGGCAAACTAACAAAGGAAATATCCGGAACATATCTCTTCAGCTGGGGTCCGTACCGGTCCCAGGCCCACATACGGGCACGAAATTAAAGCAAGTAAATCAAAGGAAACCCTCCTTAAACCAGCGGACAGCATGAAAAACAACAAAGTTTAAACCTAGCTTTCCTGAGAAGACATAAAGTACCCAAAAGAAACTACATTAGACGAGCGGGAAGAAACTGAGCCAGCTGAGGAGGGTGGGCGGTAGAACATGCCCGGACGGAAGGCCGTTGCCGTAGCTCGCATGAAGCGGGTGAGCGCGCCCAACAGGCTCGCGGAGGACCAGACGGGGGCGTCGGGGCCCAGCTCGGTGACGGCCTGAAGGTGGCGGATCCTGGCAGGCCTCTTGGCTGAACAGTGGAGGATAGCATGCTCGAAGGACTCAGGGGCTTCAGCGCAGCTGGGGCAGGTGGGGGGGCCATCGTCATCCCAGGAGGGGTGTGCGCGAAGGTAGCTCTTGCCAGACCTCATCTGGTGCAGGCGACCCGCGTCGAACTTGGAAAGGCCCATGAAAGGGTGGGGTTTCAGCGAGGGGCGGTATTCGTATCGGGGGGGGTCCGGTGCAACCAATTCCCATTCTTCCATGACACGGTTCCTACACAGGAGCTTGAGCTGGGGGTAGGCGCGTCTCGGAGGGGGCGCAGGGTATGACTCGCCTAGCAGGTGCTGGGAGGTGACGGGGAGGGGGGCGAGGCCATCGGGGCCGAGGAGGAAAAGCATATGGTGAGGGAGGGCGTCCAAGGGGAGGTGGGTCCTATTCTTGAGGGCGGGTCTAGCCTGGCGCCATGGGAGAGGCAGCCTGGACCCTGCGTTCCCGCGGCAGAGGGGTCTGGTGTCAGGGCCGTGACGGTGAGGCGACGGCGTGGGGAGGGAGGGCGGTAGCCTAGCAGCGGCGGGGTTGATTTCGGGTGGAGAGCACATAACTCTCAGGCAGGCCAGGCGGCGTTTGTACGCGAGGAGGAGGTCGACAGGGGGCAAGCAGGCCTCCACAGCGAGGATGTCAATAGGGGTGCAGGCAAAGCAGTTGGTGGTCCACCTCTGGACCTTGTGCCAGAAGGACGCGAGCTTCCTCGTCATGTGGATAGTGGGCTCGAACGTGTCTGCACCGTAGCTGAGGATTGGGAAGAGAAGAGATGAAGCCAGACGATGGCACAGAAAGGGGGGGAGGCCCATCCCCGGGGGGGAGAGCTTCTTTATGGCCACAAACGCGGCCTGGGCTTTAGCCAACCTCTTGGTGAAATGCGGGGTTGTCGAGATCGATGGGGTAAACCAGTACCCAAGCCATCGGACCTCATCCTTGGGATGGAAAACGGACCCATCCAGATGGATCGCGGAACGGGAAAGGGGGCCCCTATCCCTCTTGGTCCGCCAGTGGATAAGTTCAGTCTTGGGAATGGAAAAGCCGACACCCAGGCAGGCACCTTTAGCCTTTAGCACCGCGTAGTGTTTCTGTAGTAGCTGTATGTTTCGGCGGTAGGACGCCGATGAAACCGTGAGAGCGAAGTCGTGAACGTAGGAGAGGGTGAGGCCCTGGGGGATCTCAGAGTGAAGACGGGAGACGTAAATGATGAAGAGGAGGGGGGAGACCGGGGACCCCTGGGGGGTGCCCACCGAGACTGGGGCAAAGACCTTTGGTGACCCTTGGTAAAGTAGTCGGCATAACCTGCCTGTGAGGAAGGACCTGGTCCATGACACGAGGTAGGGGTTCACGCCCTTCGATTTGAGCATGTTACACAGGGTGGACGGGTTGACATTGTCGAAACCCCCTTTGATGTCTAGAAAAAGCGTGGAAACCTTTCTCCCAGCCATCTGCAGGGTCCTAATCTCATGAGTCAGGGTAATGACAGCGTCCGACGCCGATAAGCCGGCCAGCGATCCGCACTGGTGAGGGTTGATGAGGCCTGCCAGGCGGGCAACTCCGGATAGTCTCGAGTTCATAATCCTTTCCAGGATCTTGGAGAATGTTTGTAGTAGTACTATCACACGAAAAGAGGAGGGCGAGTCGTACGAAGGCTTCCCAGGTTTGTCTAGGACAATGCCGTCGGCCTTTTTGAGGGCGGGGGGATGAAACCCATGAGATACCAGCGGGGAGAGCAGTTCGTGAATAAGGTGGGGAGCCACCCTGTTTATCCTTTGCCACACCGAATTGGGGGTCTTGTCGGGGCCGGGGGCAGAGGATGGAGAGGAGCGGGCTAGAGCCCTGCACACCTCCTCAGCCGTCAGGGGCGGGCAGTCTCTGAAGGGAAGCAAAATGGAATCAACGGACCTGGCCGGTTCGCCAGGGAAGAAGTGGTTGAGGAGGGCGTTGTTCAGTTCAAGTGGTGTAGCTGCTCCTGGGAGCTCAGGAAAACGGGGGGGCTGTCGTCCTATGGCGAATTTCTTCGCCGTCCAGACAGTCTGCGGGGTTGCCGTGGCCAGGATGGCGGACCAGTGGTCCCTTTTGGCTTTTTTAATTGCTTTGAAGTAGGCGGACCTAGCCGCCCTTGCCGAGGCAAGAAGGGCGGCGTCGAATCTGTCTGCCTTGGAGGAGCGGAGGGCGGAACTGTAGGCTTTCCTGAGTTGAGAGAGGAGCTCTGTCCACCAGGGCTTTGACCGGAATGTGACCCGCTTGACCGGGGTGTATAGCGCTAGCTGGGCTGTCACCCTGTCTAAGTTCGTCCTGAACCAAATATCCATGTACCTTGTCGTCGGCAGAGGTGGGGGCCGGGGGATCGAGGTCGCCTTGAGCGAAGCCTCAAGAGAAGGCCAATCGGTTAGGGCCCAGTTGGGGGCCGGAGGGGGGGCTCGGAAAAGGGGAGCCTCGAAACGTAGGAGGATCGGAATATGATCGGACCCAGTGGAGGGGAGCGGGTCGGACCACTCTATGAAGTAAGGGGCGAGCCGGGGGCAAGCAAAGGCGAGGTCCAGGACACCGGGGCGCCCAATGAGTGACATGGAGAAGCGCGTGAAGACTCCTGGGGTGTTCAGTAGGGAGAAGCCGAGGTCAGAAGCCCTGTCAAAGTAGGGCGACGAGGTGGCTATCTCATCCTCTTTGAATGTCCTCAGGGGGTCTGATATCGGGTGGTGAATGTTGAGGTCTCCCAGCGTGAGGGTGGGGAGAGGGGAGGCAGGAAAGATAATATCCGGACGGACAGAACGGGTGTTGTTTAGATGACCCTTCATGCTGTATGAGTTGATTATTGTAAAGCCAGTGGTGGCGGGGTTGAAGAAGCCGTCAGGGGTGAAGAGGTCCAAAGCCATAACATCACCCCTGGCACAAAACCGGGGTAGGAGGGAAACAGTAGCCAAAAACGAACTGTAAACATAACAGGCGACGCGGGGCTTGCAACCACCGTCGGCGGGGGGGGAAAAAACAGTGAACATATTAAAGGTGGGTAGCTTGCCCCTGTAGACCGGTGGGTCCTGCAGGGCGACGATAGACGGAGGGTGGGCCACTTGCGTGAACGACCCGAAAAGCGAAAGAAACACATCCCAGCTCCCGAGGCAGTTGTGTTGAACGAGTGTGAAGGGTTTCGGAGGGGAAGGGGAGTCCTGCTCACCGCCCCACGATGTACGGTTGTACTGCATTAACGGGCCAGGCCCGACGGAGTTCTGCTCATGGGAGAGGGGCTGGCGGGCTCCACTGGGGGGAGGAGTCGGCTACCTTGTGTGGGCCCTATTGGGGCCGGAAGAATCGTTAAGCTTCTGGCTCTTGGAGTAGCCATCTCGAACGCTGACTGGAGGGAGCGGGTGGGTGAAGCGGGGGGCGAGAGGTCATCATTGTCGTTGGCCGTTTCCATCTCGTCGCCAGCGGGCGGCGGAGGAACAATCATTTCGGCAACGGTAGAACGCCCGAGAGCGGGCGGAGACGGGCGGGAGTCACAATCCCTGTGAGTCGCAGTGTGGGCCCCTTCGCAATTGGCGCATCTCGGTGGTGAGGAAGAGCAACAGCCAGGAGTAGCCTTAGTGTTGCCACCTCCAGGGCAGGTAGGGTTGGGACATCGGTGCATGGCTCGGGTGTGGTTGAGAGAACAGATGGGGCAAAGAGGGTCGACGGAGGGGCACCTGGGGGCAACGTGTCCGAAGCCCCAGCAGTTCTTGCACTGCGTGTACCTATTGGAGGAGTAGGCTCGCTCGACCGTCCTGGAGCGGGAGAAGAGACGTATAGAGGAACCCTTGACTGGGACGTCCCCTGGGGGGACAGAGACGATGACGGAGGTGGCAGTCTTGTTCTCCCTCGACCGAGCGTCGGGGTTGAGAAATCTGGCGGCGAGGATGCGTATGTTCTTGGAGTTGAGGATCGACTCCGCGAGACACGGGAAGAGCTCATTCGGGTCTTCAGGGAGGAACGCGATGGGGAGGGAGTGGATGGCGAGTTGGGCTTCGGTGGGGGCGAGGCGGAAGGGCAACCAGGGGGACTCACCCACCGGGAAGAACTTGTTAAGTTGGGTAGAGAGAGCGTCGAAGTATGGTGCGAAGGCGGCAGCGGGGGTGGCAGGGTCGGTGACGAGTAGGGTGACTGAACCACGATCGTTGACCTTGGTCGTGACCGCGAGGGGGAGGATACAGTTGGCATCCCTTAGGACACGAGCAGCTATGTCGGGGAAGGTGGCAGCAATCAACGACGCTTGTTGGTGCTCGGAGGGGGAGGAACGGGGAGCGTAGAACCTTCTTTCGGCCGTAGGGAGCGATTTTGGTGGCTGGGACGCAGGCACACCGGTACTTGCTGACGCGACTTGGGCGGCCGTGAGGGAGCTCTTATTCTTCTTGCCCTTGGGAGCGCCAGCAGAGGCGGCCTTGGCATACGATTGTTGAGGTTTGGGGCAGTCGGGGGCGAGTGTAACAAACACATTCCCGACAGTGTTTCGTTAAACGGGGAACGACTAATCGTAGTGCGTATCGTGATCGTTGACTATCGTCATAGTCTCGTTGGAGGTAGTCTTATCGCTATAAGACCGGAAGGTACAAAGTCCAATCGCTAGAGGACTAGGTGCTCGCGTTCGAGCCGTAAAGGTTTGCGTAAGAAGTAGAGTAATGGGTTTGTATATCTTGCACCACGGGAAGGTCACTGTCAAAGGGCGTGGCCCGTGCTCCAGTATCCAAGTGTTGTATTACTTAGATGGTTGCGTGAAGATCCTATCTCTTGGTCGGAACCAAGTGCCTTATATAGGCATCTTCCCACAACCCTAACCCTGGTGACTCATCACCTCGCGCTACATAAATCTCTATGACTCATAGTGAGTCATAGCGCGAAACCCATCGATGACTCACCTGAGTCATCGCGCAACATTCCATTTAACCAATCATAACTCGTAACCCAAGTCATGTGCTCGAACGAGCCACATGCGTGACACCCATGACTCGTAACATGAGTCATGCGCGAAAGTCATTACATCATGCGACGTCACAATCGTGAGTCATAAAACATTCAACCAATCATAACATAACGATGACTCGCAAATGCGTAGTCATGTGAGAACTATGAGTCAAGCGACTTCATAGCGTGAAACATAAACAGGGGATGACTAATAACTGATTAGTCATGTGAAAACAAATTGGCTAAGTCAGAATTTGTGACAGCGAGGTGCCCAGGGATGAAGGTGGTGGGGTCGGGGTACTTCCCTTCGCGGAACGCGTTTGCTTCCCAGGAATCCGGGAACTTGACCGCGTACGCCCTAGGGTCGCCGTAAAATGATCGGGTGCCCACATCATATCTGGGGATGTCCGGGTCGAAGGAGGACGAGGAGCCCTTGTTGGGGGGGGGGGCCCTTGCTTTGGGCCTGGAAAGGGGCGGTGCTGTCGCACCAGACGGAGGAATAGGTGGCCGAGCTGCTGCAGGGGCTTGGTGTGTGGTCGCACCCGTCGGGGGAACCGGGGGCCGAGTGGGGGCAGGCGCTTGGGGGGGGGGCGCACTCACCCTATGTGACAGGTCACGAATGGCTGCGTTGATTGGTTCGATGACACCCTGGAGTGCAGGCCAGGTGGGCATGGTGTGGAGGGCAGTCTGGATGTTGCCTAATTGGGTTGTTATGGTGTTGAGCTGACGCGTCATGGACACGAGCGCGTTGAGGGTGGGGCAGGAAAGGGGGACGAGAATGGTCTCGCCGTCAGACAAGCCGGAGAGCTGATGATCGTCGGGGATAGGGAGTTGGACCGAGGTGAAGTTGAGTCTCTGGCGGGTTTCGCAGACAAAGTCGCATATGTAGAGGTGTGACTCAGAGAGCTCAGGGGAAGAAGACTGCGCCGAGGGAGCTCTAGACGAGTTCCTCGAAGAGGGGAGAGGGGGAAGGTCTTCCATCGAGGAGATGGGGGTTCAGGGACGCGAAGCCTGAGGGGAAGGTAGAGTTAAGGGGCCAGGGTGGATCGTGCACTAAACGACGTGGAGTTGTAATTTCAATGACTGGAGGTGGAGAGGGTGCGAAGCGTGGAGAGATGGAGGGGTCCGAGGGGTCCTTATATAGATAGCCCCGACGCTGTACATTTCGCCGGCTGGGAGCCCTTCGGGCCCGTCAAGCAGGGAATCTGACTTAGTGTGTACCGCGACGTCGTGATGTGGATTTATGAGGCTCGGATACACTATCGTGGGATAGATAACGAATGCACTTCTCGAATGGCGGCGGATAAGGATATAGGAAGTCGATTGAATGAAGACAGGCGAAAGATCGTGAAAGGTACTGAGTCGTGATTGTCACGGGTCGTGATATTTGCCCCCCCCCCTTCTGAAATATTGTTTTAAGCCTCACGAGTATACATGCGCCGGGTACTCTGACGTCACTTGGTGTCAGCCTCAGCTTCATGCCAAGACTTTAGCTCTCATCACTGAACTTGAACGCAACACCACACGCCATGTGTGAGCGAACCCAGTCAAAAGAACTCGTCAATTCAAGATCTGCACGCTGTGAGCAATCTATTCTAACACTCTATGAACTCTATGAAATCTATTAAACACAAATGCTAAATCACTAATATAATTCGGCAGACTCCGGGTACGATGGAGGCATCGTCAGATCGACCAAACTCCCTGGACATTGTCAGGAGTAGTCTCTTAGCCTCCCTTGAACCGGGGTCCTTGTCACCTTTTTTCGTCATCGAATTGTGCCCGACGCTTCAGGTCCTCCTTTGTGTTCAGCCACTCGCGGACACTGGCAGCCTGACGCGATTTCTTGCACTAACGCTCAAAGTCCAAATCTTGCGAGTCGGAATGAGCCCCACGGTTCCGTACCTTGTAATCCTGAGTATGAGCCCCGCCCCCTCTCTGTTCCGACCCCTGGTGAGTATTCATTTGGGATAGCGATTGGATTCCGAGTAGTATACGAAAAGCGGGCGATTCGCCGGGATCTCCAACCTTGAATGGTGATGTTCCGATGCTTGCTTCGCGTCCCTCACCGGCGTCAGAGACAACCGATGATGAACTGCTTGATCCTGGATGAAAAAGCGGCGAGTGGTTTGCCATTTTACCCAAGGCATTGGCTAGGCCGGGGTCAGCTCCCGCATGCCCTCGTGGGGCCTGAAGGCCATGACCTCCCGCCGCATGCTGAGCCCAATTGGCGACGGAATTTTCGTGAAGATAGTCGTGCCCTCTTAAGGGCGGCGTAGCCGGCCTCTCCCAAGTCGCCAGCCGGTGACAATAGACCAACAGATCGAATGCATCCTCAAGAACCGGATTCGACAGCAGCCAGGCTCTTACGCCTTCATCATTCTCGATCAACATGTAACCTATAGAGGACAACTGGAAGGCAGGATGCAGACGCAGCTGATGACAGCCTTGACCATTTGCGCCAAGTATGTAAAGAATTGCCTTGTGTGGCACAGTTCTCACAATAATTGCAGACAGTCCATGTATATCATAGGAATTTAACTTAGCAAAACCTACCCCATGGATATTTTGGGGACGCTAATGGAGAAGGCGATAATTGGGTCATTGTGCGCCACCACTGGGAGGATTACAGACCCCAACAATACGGACAGCACGTGGACGTCCAAGCATAGCGCTCCAATCTATAAGTTCAAAGTCAGTGAGTGATAACAAACACATCCGGATTATTGCAAAAACTCACTAATTGGGGACGGATCGGACGCTGCGAGAGGTAGTCGCCGTGCCACGTCATGGGCTTGAATATCCGCCCGGGGAGCATCTTGGACCCGCACCGGCGTACCAGTGATAAACATTGGGAGAGCCTGTTAGATTTGCGCAGGATTATGCGCTGCCAGTTGAGGATTGTTCTGCGGTTGGAGATTCGCAGGGCCGGGATTGTTCTGGGCTTGGGGCACCGCCGGCCCATGTTGGACTCCCACCGGCGTACCAGGAATAAACAGTGGAAGAGCCTGTTGGATTTGTGCAGGAATATGCGCATGAGGGTGAGGAATGAGCTGAGCTTGGGGAATCACCCGGGGTGGAGGATTGTTCTGAGCTTGGGGATTCACCAGAGCCTGTTGGACCCGCACCGGCGTACCAGGAATAAACACTGGGACAGGCTGTTGGATTTGCGCAGGATTATGCGCCGGGGGGTGAGGAATGAGCTGAGCTTGGGGAATCGCCGGGGGTGGAGGATTGTTCTGAGGGTGGGGATTCCGCGGGGAGCAGGTGCGTTTTGGGCTGGCCGTGGAGCATTTTGGACAACTGGGCCACCGTTCGGTACAGCTGGTGCAATACTCCACTGACACTGAGCTGGAGCGTTGAGCGGTAGTAGCACTGGGTTCACAATGACTTGCCCAGGGGGGACACCCGGGCCGGGAGGCACTTTCTTAGTTGTCTTAATGATATGAGCCAACTTCTTCCCACAGTCCTTAACCAGTTGAAGAACTGCCTCGTCAATCTCCGGCATACTAGGCATGTTATTGACTGCTGACGCCGTGGCGAGTTGATCCCAGGCAGGTTTCAATCTCCTCATGCCTCCGACGATTTGCTGGAATGCGGCGTCTGGGAACTGACTATTATCTGTAATATATCCCCTGGCTAACATCTGATCTTTCACAGCATCCCGCCACGTAAAATATTCAGCGGGGGGGTGACCTTTGGCATGAGGAGGGACGCCCAATGTCAACCTATGATCGCTAATCTTACGATGATCCATCCGTCGAGCTGAATACTCCCCAACAAGAGTATTACCCGGAAGGTGATACGTCTGCCCCGCGGGCGGCGGCTGCTATGCTCCTCCGGCGGGCATCAGCGCGTACTGTACATTGTTGATATTCTGCGCCATTGTGGTGGATTCTTGGTGTATATAGATAGTAGTATTTGGAGATGCTAGTGATGTGATAACGGTGGCTGTTGTGGATGTTCTGAGTGTGAGATGAATCTTGGTATGAAGTCCCTCTAGTATCGTGATTGGTTCACTTTATATATAAAACCCTACCAGATCCTCTAGATTCTTTGAAAGAATCATGAATTGTTTTCATGATGTAAAGAAACTCAAATCTGACGCTCTATGGCAGGACTACCATTTTCTAATTCAACTTGAATAAATGAAACATGAAACACATTCGGGCAGGAACATAATATTTGCCGTCTCAGATTTTGAAGGAAACCATGGCTGATACCACGTGACGCCTAGGCTCAGCTCTATCAACGACTAGATAATGATTATCGCATGCAGGTCCCTTGGCCCTACAAGCGATCCATACGCGTTCAAGGGGTCAACACTCGACATAGCCGTACGCTCGAATCTACACAGAGCCCACGGGATCAACAGAGCAAAGTCCAACCATGCCTAGCAAACGTCCATTCTGCCGCTGAAAATAGACCTGGTCTGGTGCATATGAGATCCTGCTAACTGCCCACAGAGGTCTGGATATTGTCCTCGCATCCACCGTACAATATATCAATAGTAAATCAAGCGTATCGCACAACCCAGACACGAGCGAGCGCCACGATTGCGACTGTGAATCCGATCCGGGCCCTCCAGGATCGGATCTTAACACATTTTATCGAGACATTGCATATGAGTCTGATATCTTATATTGTACTGAACAATGATTTTTGAAATGTCCGATCTGATCATCTGATAAGGAATAAATAATTTAATTAGTAATCTCAAATCATTTTCACATATGTGTAGTTAGACCTATATTATGTCTATTGTATATAGAAAATTAATATATTTGATTAGTGATATGTGATTGGTATGCCAGATTGATACGTAAGCTACTTAGACTGTATTGTCACAAAATATTCTTTCTCACTATCAACGATGCCAAAACGTTATTGCTTTCCAATACCAGTTTACATACAAGACATATAAGAGATGTTGATTAGGAATACCAGTATATTCTCAAGGCTTCCAACTCTGAACTTTTCTTCTTTCCCAGTACATACAACTTGAAGGTAAAAGTCTTTCTGATTTTCCACCTACTATGTAACAGGCTAATTTCTACAATTAGAATTTCAATAGAATCTCAAAGATGTTGGAGTTGTTGGCAAACTAAATCCCTCACAGAATTTGATATCAACAATGGGTACTCAGAGTTTCTAAGAAAAGTGCTAAATTTGTTTGGAATTCACACTACTAGACTATATATTTTTAATTTCAATCTTACTAATAAGTTTTTAGATGCGTACAAGCCAAGCGGATCAATGTCAAATGGCAAATGAGTCTGCATCTCTTTAGCAGCACTATTTATTAAATAATCCTCTTTCTGTACTTCTTTTAACCTTCACTCGGCATATTCACAGTGGGAAATACTCTGAGTTGGATTGTATGGATATTTCATGTTCTAAGTCCTAGACCTCACTCAGAAATTGAGAAGTGAAGCTATCCAAGTACTAAGCCAGATTCTTAAATTTGAGACCAGCTTTATGATGGAAGATACAATTCTTGCACACTTGCCAAATAATCACTATACTCTCAGAAGCTGATATTGAAGGATGAACAAGATAGCATGCACTTTGAAAACTGGGTTGAGGATTAGAATCAAAGCTTGATCTTTAAATCTCCCCAGCATTTACCAGATGAGAGCATAATACATCTTGAAGTAGAGATACTGGTTTTTCAAATCCATACGGAACTTCATTATGTCCAAAAATCTTTGAATGTCTTATCCAACTATCTTCTAAGATATTATTGGTTACAAGGTGGGCTTTCAATTGCTAGACCCAACTTTCAGGCTGATGTTATCTGGAAAGTGATAATATTCTGATGATACCTGCCCGACTGCTATTCCCAAGCCACCTATCTTTGTACTCTAGACAGGCCCAGTTGTCAGAACTAATCTTTAACAGGAACTTGGATGAAGGATGTGGCAGGCCCTAAGAGGTGACTGGAGCAGGGAATCTGAAAAAATATGTGCTGTACAAGGCCACAGATTCTCTTCTTTGGTGGCCCCAGAGGCCTGTAATCAACTTTACTCTTAAGTTTGCACATTTATTCCTTTTTCATTCACAGTTTACATCCAATACAAGAGATAGAAATAATGCAAATCTGCCTCAAGAAATATTATAAGAACTGATAACTATATTGCATGATATCAATTCTTTTATTGATTTGTATAAGACAGCAAAGGTGTATCTGGATCATCTAACATCCTTGAATTATTAACCAGAACTACAAATCCTACAAAATGCCCTGTTACCACTAATTTTAGAAGTTTGGGTTAATCATAAATGCTATAATCTTCTTGTTTCAAATGAGGTTACTATGTTAATCTGTTGTAAATCTGATGATGTGGTATTCATAACATTATTCTTACAAAGAAAGAGTTTAATGGAGAATAGAGCTTTTCCTCCATAAATGCACTGGCAAATCATGCAGAATATATACGATTACACTATGGTGAAATATTTCCTGAGACGTACATTGGCCTGCATTGGGCCCTTGAGTTATCGAAGCCACATTGTTACCCTCAGATAACATCCCTGCCCTCATATGCATTTCATCCCTATCAGTTATCTACTCAATCAAATGTGACTGCAATTCTCTTTTTCTCTTAATAATATTTGCAACAGTATGTGGCAGATACATAGTATTCATTACAGCCTGAGGGTAAGGCTGTATAGATTTTCACTCACAAGGCCCCACCCGTATACATGCCTGAGGGGGATATTATTTGTGTAATCCCAGCACTACTCTGCTGATAGGCCTGGCCCACCTAACTTATTCACTAGATGAGACACTGTTTGTCACTACTACCAAGTTTAAATGGGGACTATTCTTGGGGGTTGCTAGAGGAAGGGTAGGAGCAGGGACTGCGGGATGGTGTAACAATCCTATTGTTGAGCACGTATGCAACAGGCAACGACTGTCGTCTCCTGCGTAAGCGAGTCTCGCTTTTCCGCACCAAGGCGTAGGAATGGACTATCTCTTCAGATAGTACGGAACTGGCTTGCTCGTCTTGGGTGATTCGTGAGAGGTACTATCTCTTCAGATAGTAGAATGGGTGGATTGTCGTGCTTGATAGAACTATCACAATAGTCCTATGTTCGGGCGACCTGTCGAGACTATCACAATAGTCTGCAGGTTCTTAGAGCGTACGCTCTTGTAGAGGAGGAGGGTATGTAAAGAAAGTAAAGCGTAATCGTATTGCAATATCTTGAGTATAGAAAAGTACTTAGATGGTTGGGTGAAGATCCTATCTCTTGGTCGGTTTTTTTTTTTTTTGTAATCAAATCGTTATTATGTTTAAAGGTACAAAAGACTCATGCAGCGCTAGCTATGGAGATAAAAAACCTATAAGCAAATGTCTTCCCGCCCGCTTCACCTCGTCATAGGCAAAATCAAACCCCCCGAGACCATAGAAGAAACTCCCCCCGCCTAGCACCTAAGACTCGCACCTCAGACACGTAGGGAAACAACTCATAGAAACGTACAGGAGAGAGACCCAAACCCTTCTGCAGGCCCCCAGGTAACACTAAGAAAAGAATCAACGAAACGCCTAGATACAACTACTATTGCCAATATGCCAAATCCAAGAACCAGTACGGTGAAATCCGGTTGGGGCGGCGGCTCAACGGTCGGGAGTAACCGGAAGGTGGCGACGCGTCGGCGTTTAGGAGAGACCAAGGAGGCAGTGCAATACCATGATCAACCGTAACCTAAGCGAGGTTTGCGACCGTAGAGTAAATCGCAGGAGGGAGAGAGGCAGGTGGGCGAGCGGAGCCACCGGGCAGAGGGGATGCCAGCCAACGACGATGAGCAGTAGGGTGCCAGCCGGTGAGTAGCAGTAGGGTGCCAGGCGGAGGGGGGGAGCAGTAGGGTGCCAGCCCGGGGAGGAGGTTTTAGCAGTATGGTGCCAGCTTATGGGGCAGTACGGTGTCCTATCTCTTGGTCGGAACCAAGCGTCTTATATAGGCATCTTCCCACAACGATAACCTTGGTGACGCGTTACCATTAGATAACATAGCCCCATGACTCATGATTGGTCATGGTGCGAAATCCATCAGCTGATTCTTACGAATCAACTGCGCACGTCCTCTTTCCTCGATTTCAACCCATAAACCCGATCATGCGCTCAAATGAGTCGCATGCGTGAAACCCATGACTCGTAATCTGAGTCATGTGCGAAATTATTACATCGTATGACGTCACGATCGTGACGTCATGAAATCATTAACCAATCATAATCAACCAATGACTCGCAAGTGCGCAGTCATGTGAAAGCTATGAGTCGAATGACGTCATAGTGCAAAAACCAACATACCTTTATGACTAATAATTATTAGTCATGTGAAATCTGCCTTGCTCAGTCACGATTTGTGACAGATGGAATGAATTGGAAGATTCACCACCCTAGACTGTTGAGCTGGTAGGGATGGGGAAAAGGGCTATAGGCCTGCATTTTTCAGGCCTGCGCATCCCCTGTACTAATTAATTCTACTAATGGTTGGAGATGCAGTAATCAGAATTAGCTTTAATAGTTATGATCAGATTAAAAGAATCTTCAAGCAAGTGTATATAATGGATTGATTTATGTGTTGCATGGTCTAAATATGAAGTCAGAAAGCTTGAGTCATTCTCTTATTCTTCCTTCTAGGTAGACCATCGGGGACAGGTTTATGCAGCCACTGTTTCAGGATAGCATGACAATAGTTCATTATTTTGAACGTCTTACTCTTTTCATCACATTTACCTCAAATCCAAAACTGAAAAAGATTATGAGAGAACGTTTATTGGGCCAGACAGCCACTAATTAATCAGACTTGATAATCTAAGTATTTTATCTCCAGAAAACAGCTTTCCTGAGTGAAGTCAAAAAATATAATATATTTCAGAATTTTCTAGCTATTTCTGGACAATAGTGTTTTGGAAACAGCTTCCTCTACATATGTATCGTTTATTATTTCTCAAGACAGATAAGCAATTCTTAAGTGCTGAGAATATTGACAGAAAAATTAGTGATGAGTTACTACTATCCATATCAGAAACATCTAGCTAACTTGCTGGAATTATCCAATCATGTATGATTTATAGCCCTTATAATCCAAAGTTTCCACATGCTGCTGGCTATTTTAGTAAGAGCAATCATATACCAAATTAATGTTCCAAACATTTTTTTAAATGCAGTTGTAGAATAAACAATTCTTCAGGAAAATGAACACCTTTCTCTTGATAACAAATTGATTGTCAATTCTTTGAGATTCTGATTCTAGATAATATTGTTCTGGCAACATTCACTATTAACCACTGCTAGGTTGTACCTCCTAACCCTTATCTCTCTTAGTTAGCCTATGTATGCTGTTTATTACCCAGATGATATTCTTAGTATTTACGATTCAAGTTTTACCTCAGGAATAAAACCCTTTGCATGCTGCTATAATGTTCCTTTAGTAAATAAGGTAGTTAAAATACTTTGAACTAAGGTCACAAATCAGAAACTCCAAGAGATTTGCTTTAGAAGTCCAGGAAATAGTAAATTAAGATGTTATGGAATAACAATATAGTCGATTGAACATGCAGTTGTAGTTAAAAGAGTAGTAATTTGGGCAATTGGGACAATGAGGAGGGGTGGATTAAGCTGTACTTTTAGTTTATCTTTGAACTTTTCTAATGTAATTGTATTTCTAAAATGTACATTTTAAAAAATCTCGGTTCTTCATCTAAAGTATATATGCCATTGATAAGTGATAAGTGGCTTTGAGAGGTTAAATTGGAACCTAAATCATGATGTCTTGAGTGAAGCAATCATTTGCAAATAATGGCAATTAAATACTTCAATTAGACAAACCTCCAGGTCTGGAGGGGGCTTTTGCTAGTACTGAAGTACTCGATGACGCTACGTCTCCCTCTGCCGGCAAACAGATTCCTTATGAAGGTGCCGCAGAAGCCACCAGAGACGTCCACGGGTTGGAGCACGAATAGAGCAACCTGTGCGAGCACCCTTGGGCACCATTCAATAGCGCGCAAGGTTTCAAACTAGAATCCTGGTTCATTGATGGAAAAGTATCCAAATCACGAATAAATCAATACTTCTCGAGTGGCCTAGGAGATGCAGAATCGGTCGGGTATAGCTCCATGCACATGCAGGAGAACCACCTCCAGTTACTGGACCCTACAGTCAATATCTGCAATGGTTCGAAGGACACATCGAGGATGGCCAAAGAACTTTGCCATTTTTCTACCGCAACGTACTAGGTTGTGTTAGATATCTCATTTGCAAGATCGCATACCGAGACGAGTTGGTCTATGCGCTACGGCATGAACATGACTCCACCGGGCAGAGAATATATGCAGAAATGCATACGGCTGATTGGTGGTGGGACATGCAAGTAGAGCATCCGAGTCCCACACTCTTTTGGAGAACAGCTGACGGATGATAGGAGACACTTCCGCCGGGTGCTCCCGTTATTCCAATAATTGGAATGTCAGATCAGACTAACCTCATGAACTTCTCGCGTGACAAGAAAGCGTGGCCCGTCTATATTACCATCGGAAATCTTCCATCGGCCCGGCCCAATAGCCCAGGATCAATTGCTGTTCTGCTTCTCGCCTTATTGCCTATTCCTCCCAAATTCTCAAAGTTCTCCAAAGCCGACCAATGTCAGCGGAAAATCAACGCTGACACCCTACAAGATGTATTCGAACTCATCTTTGCGCTCCTACAGGACGTGGCGCATGCCGGCATAGCCATTGACTGCGCCGACGGCAAGGTTCGACAGTGCTTTGTAATTCTCTCCGCGTGGATCGCGGACCATATGGAAAACGTGGTACTACACCGGTTAAAGACCAACGCCTGTCCTAAATGCGAGGTGCCTACCCACGAATTAGGAACCAATGCCAAAAGCTATCGATCCAGAGATTACGCAAGATACCAACGCTACAAACCCGAAAATGCGATCTCAGGCTCGGAGTACGATAACGACCGTGTCATGAGTGACAATCTTGGTATCGGCCAAAATATTTTTTACAGACTGGACCGGCTTTCAGCGTCTGATCTGTCCAAACCAGACATGCTCCATACCATTTATCTCGGGCTATTGTAACGGCGGCACTCTGTAGGAACACGGATCCTACGATTGCGACCGCACCGAAGACTCAAAGTAGAACTAAGGATCAAAATAAAGATCAAGATAATTCAAAGTAGAATCAAGCGGTAAAACTTAATATCGTTAAGCCTGAAAGCTTCACTCAATAAGTTCTCTCGAGGATCATTGGTTATCAGAATAGGGTGTCTCTCGCTTTAGTTAAGTAGAATAATGTAAAGCCAGAGGACACCCGTCAACCATTCTGACCTTTCGCGAGCACCCTGCTCAGCTCAGGGCTATCCAACTCACCCGCCTAGAGTGGGCTGATACTCGGAGGCAGTCGGACCACTCGGATATTAACTATCTCCACAAACAGGAAGTGCTTCCGGTGATGTCTCTCCAACTACATCTGCATGAGCGAAAGCCCTTTCCTATCGGTAGCATATCAGTGGCCGACCGACATGCCCACCTTAGAGATAATATCCATTGAGACTCACTGGCCCAGCGGTGGTTTTGTCTATACAAGCTACGCAGTGCATCGGCAAATCTACTTGGCTATACTAAGCTTTTAAACTGGACAGCAGGCTCCCACGCTAAGAAGTCTCCTGCAGCTGGGCCGCATGGGCGCTACCCACAGCCAACCATGCGGGACCCTCTTAAATCATGACAAGACTCACACCTCTAGAGTCCACTAATAACCCATGGTAATGCTACAGTTCACGGGGTAGCCTGGGACTGGCTTTAGGGTGGTTGTCCTGGAAGCCTTGCAGCTTCCCCTGTCAGCCCCAAGCCCTCTACTGTTAACCATACAACTACCCAGAGGTCAAAGTATGCCCGTAGGTGGTTCCCAGGTGTTATCCAGGTGGCGCCCCAGGAGACGGTCACCCTCACACCCCTTATATATCCTGCGAACAGCTTCTGGTCAGTTGGAGGGCCACAACTCATACGGTGTTGTGGGAGCCTTCCTATGGATCTCACTTCACTAGGAAGCACACAACTACACAGCCGTACAGTGCTGTCGCGCCGTGCCAACGCTGGGGCCGCTGGGGGGTGTTGGGAATATCCCCTGAAAGTTACAGGAGGTTCGGACTACTCCTGCTCCATCAGTAGTCCGTTTCGTACCATACGAAGAGGCCCTATGAACATCCAAGAGCCCCACTATAGTGGGATAACTTTCCCCTAAGTCCGCAGATGACTTTTGTCGGTAAAGGTAGGGTAACTGGGGTACCTCAGTAGGGTAACAGGGGTCCCAAGGTAGGGTAATCATGTTTCCAAGGTAGGGTAACTTCACCCTATCATGCCTTTATCTCCTTCGGGAGTCCGCGCGACCACATATAATGTTGCCCCAGAGACCAGTGCAACGTTTACTATGGGTCCTTTCATTTATGCGAACTTACTCTCCAAAGGTTACCCTGCCTAGTAGGGTAACTTTGGCCTACCTAGGTTACCCTGTCTAACCCTATGTCACCAAGTCACTTTGTAGACACTTGTACCAACTCATGTCTACCGGTAGTATACTAAATATACTGGCCTATCCTCAATATGGTTACCACTTGGTATGCCATACGGGCTTGAGTCTTGTCCACTGTAGCTACCTATCTGTAGGGTCTTTTCAGCTATTGAAGCATATGATGGACTGGATCGAAGGGTTTCTGAAGAAACACGGGCGACTGGAGGCTTTCGACGACGTTTGGAAGACATTACCGCCATACCGGGGATTCTTGGTTCCCAAAAAAGCCTACCGCGAGGTTAGGCAGTGGCAAGGGAAAGAGATGAGGAATCTGGGGCGCTGTATTCTGGGAGTTCTCGCCGTGGCTCTTCGCCAGCTAGGAGGTGCGCAAGCAATTCCTTCCAAACGTGCTCTCGGATGCGTCAGGGCACTTATCGACTTCAATATGATGGCACAATACCGAAGCGACACGCCTGACCCTATAGCATACATGGAAGATTATTTGGACCAGTTTCATAGGATGAACGATATCTTCTTGGAGTTTCGAGGGACTCAACGCGCACCGGCCAAGGTTGACAAGCAACGAAAGGAGATCCGATGACAGAGAAGCCTGATGAGGGAGGGAGCGGCCCCATCCCAGCGGCGCCGGATCCGTGATGATGATCGCAATGAAGAGAACGAACTGCGTATGGACATGATTCAAGTTAATGCAGAATCACATTTCAACTTCGTCAAGATGCATCTACTAAACCACTTTTGTGACCATATACGCCAGTTTGGCAATATTCCGATGTATTCCACGGAGATCGGAGAGCTCACCCACAAGACGCAAATCAAGGAAGGATGGCGACAATCGAATAAAAATGATGCCGCGCGCCAGATCGTGCACAGCTATGGTCATCAACATGCCATCCGAACGAGACTATTGAACTTGGAATCTCTGCAACATCGCGGCGAGGGTCTCACCGCCGAGGTCTTGAAGAATTTAGATAGGACAACCCACACAGTATCACAGCCGGTCATCTGTCGAAGGATCATGAAGGGACGTCAGGACGACGTGTCCAACCTCGATTATTTTAGCAGGATCTCGGGAGTGTCACTTGATATTATATATCGTGAATTGATACGATATAGCAGGGATAACCTACCGATAGACCACTGTCTTCCGGAAGACCATGCGATACTTCGATCACTGCCTGTTGAGCTACTGACCCAACTTGAAATCCCAGTGCTTGCGTTCCAAGAAGCCGATGTTTAGGAGATCCACCGTGCACGATCCACTGGGGCCCTACACTTTAGAAACCAGGGCAGTCGCAATGATTGGATTTGGGTACAAGCGGGTACAGAAGAAATGTATGGTGCGCTGAGGGGTCGTCTACCGGCAAAGCTAGTTGCCCTCTGGAAAATCAGGGACTACAGATGCAACAATGCGCATACTGTGCGTCAGGTCGCAGGTATTCAGATGCTGACCCCAGTCAACTCCGGGCCTCTATGGGATCAACATGGCCTTGTTACAGTGCAGATGAGGCAGGACGCACGAGGGTTTACAATAGTAGATATAGGGACAATCCCTGGTCTGGCGCATCTGATCCCGGAGGAGCACCGGCAGTGGCTTGTGAATAGCCGGATTCATTTGAGATCATTTAGCGAGGTTTATTAAGGAATCGGCATCAGCAAAAATAATACCTTGCATTCTGAGCGTCCCGTGCGTCAGACGCACAGAACGCCAGAACGCCAATCGCGATTCAGGACGCAACAACCCTACCACACAACACACCAGATGCAACCGAGCGCAGCACCTAATACTCAGGACGCACCGGACGCAGCACATAATACTCAGGACCCACTGGACGCAGTACCTAATACTCAGGACGCAATCTAGCGCCCGACCACATCCTCCTGAGATAAGCGAAGGGTCCCCCCTTTACCGGTTTCTGACTTTGGTCACCTGGGTCACAACAGATTTCAAACTATTACATTTACTGCAAGTAGGCTACTACTAGTATTGGTCTAATAAACAGGCAAATTCAGATCCCCGCTCTGCCTCCCCCCGGGCCCGGGCCTCCCCATGGGCCTCCCCCATTCCCTCCCCGGGCCTCAATAGCTCCATTGAGAATTGGCGCCTGAGGACGTACCTTATACCGGCGCGTAGCTGGCGTCGAGCCCAACAACCTCCCGCAATCATATCCAGAATCGGTCAAGCGGTTGTGGAGGAATCTGCCATCGAGTTCTGGGACCTTTAGAAAGACTACTCTCACAAGGGTTGGCGGATTCATGAGTTTTGATGCCACAGAGACGTACCTTATACCGGCGCGTAGCTGGCGTCGAGCCCAACAACCTCCCGCAATCAGATCCAGAATCGGTCAAGCGGTTGTGGAGGAATCTGCCATCGAGTTCTGGGACCTGTAGAAAGACCACTCTCACAAGGGTTGGCGGATTCATGGGTTTTGATGCCACAGAGACGTACCTTATACCGGCGCGTAGCTGGCGTCGAGCCCAACATTCTCCCGCAATCAGATCCAGAATCGGTCAAGCGGCTGTAGAGGAATCTGCCATCGAGTCCTAGGATCGCCAGCACCTCATTCAGTACTGTAACCTCATGAATAAATGTTGCGGGGGGATGAATCCTATACCGTTGCGTAGCTGGCGTCGAGCCCAACGATCTCCCGCAAACTGCATCAAAATCCGTCCAGTGGTTGTGGAGTAATCTGCCATCGAGTAAAATATTGCCAGCTTGTTATCTAATACCCCCTCCACAGAAGACAGCGAATTCCTGAGTTCTGATGCGACAGAGACGTACCTTATACCGTTGGATAGCTGGCATCGAGCCCAAAAATCTCCCGCAAACAGAATCAGGATCCGTCCACCGGTTGTGGAGTAATCTGCCGTCGAGTAAAATATCGCCAGCTTGATACCTAATACCCCCTCCACAGAAGATAGCGATTCCCTCAGTTTTGATGCGATAGAGACGTACCTTATACCGCTGCGTAGCTGGCATCGGGCCCAACAACCTCCTGCAATCAGATCCAGAATCGGCCCAGCGGTTGTGGAGGAATCCGCCATCGAGTCCTGGGATCGCCAGTACCTCATTCAGCACTGTAACTTCATGAATAAAGGTCGCGGGGGGATGAACCTTATACCGTTGCGTAGCTGGCGTCGAGCCCAACAACCTCCCGCAATCAGACCCAGAATCGGTCGAGCGGTTGTGGAGGGATCTGCCATTGAGCTCTGAGATCGCCAGCCTTGTAACCTGATGAAAAGTAGCCCTGTAGAGATGGATCTTATACCAGTGTGTAGCTGACATCGAGCTCAGCAACTTCCAGGTGTCAGATTCAGGATAGGTGAAGTGGTTGTGGTGGAGTCTTCAAGTTACAGCTGGTGCCCAGGGGTGTTGATGTTGAGTGTTGTGATGAAAGAGTTCATCCGAGTCACGTCGCGTTGGAGGCTAAGTGCCATGAAAGCACTATCAACTGTGCTAGACTAGAGACTCTCCAGGATATCACTCGCTTTCAGACTTGAGTGAGCTGGCATTTTCGCTCCCACAAAGATGAAGGTCTGACAATAGAACTCAGGTTGCCAGTGAGACTCGGAGTCCCCGGCCGAGGCCAGTCATTAGCCCAACTTTAAGATTGCGGGTATGATGGCTTCCTCACCTAGCGCCAGTACTAACCATATTATCTCTGCCAAGAAATACCCCTAAAGAAGGCTTCGAGGATACTCAGGGGTATTGGTCAATCCTGATGTTCGATAGTGTTGAGGTCGGAGTCTGGATGCATGGGAGGCAGGGTTGCTTGGATGCATGTGTCCGGAGGGAACCCAAAGCAGTAGCGGGTCTCCAGACGCACCGGACGCAACAAGATGTGGCGCCTAGGTACAGGACACACCAGACGCACAGAACGCAGAGTCCCGACTAGGAGAGTCAGGACGCAACACAACCGTACCTGACGCAACATCTCTTTTTGCTGATGGGGATGAGAGAATCAGGACTCGGCTATACGTGAGAATCCTACACCTTGATACTGTATATAGAAGATAGAGAAGCAAGTTTCTTGAAACCCAGCTTATTAGATCGCCAGACCGGTGAGGGGTAAGGCCTGAGGCCTGAGACGTGAGATGTGAGACTCGGATGTGACCAAAAAAAAAGAGCTGCTGCCCCAGACGCCAGTCGACGTCTGAGGAAGCAGCCAATAACTTGTGATTCCGGGGATGAGGGATGTGTTAGGACGTGGAGAAGAGAAGGAAGTGACGAGAACAAGAGTCTAGGGTAGCCTAGACGCTGGGAGGAGACAATGTTGCGTCAGGACGGATGGAACGTTGCGGGGCAATTCAGGAGGCGTGGAATATGATGGGGCATTGCAACACAAGTCATGACGCACAGGACGCATGGGACGCAGAAAATAGGTCGCTTGCGTCAGGACGCAACGCCAACGGATCAGACGCAGGGTCCGTTTTTGCTGATGCCACAATCCCCCCTGGGCAGGTCGTCGTGCACGAATCATGAATACCGCCAGGGGCCCCAAATCAGTGGGGGGCTGTGACGACTATAGGGAACCCAGGTCAACTTCCGCCAAAGCCTCCCCCACCCCACGTCCCTGCAGGCGGACAACAGTGAAAGGCTCCTCCTGGTGAGGCTGATCCAAACGTACAATCTGCACAAGTCAACGTCCATGCTGCCGGACAACTCAGACCGGCTGCTCCGGGTGCGGCTGCTCCAAATGCACCTGCTGCACACTTCAACGTCCTTGCTGCCGGACCACTCCGACAGGCTCCTATGGGTGGGGCTGGTCTGAACCTACAGGCTGCACAGGTCAACGTCGCCGCTACTGGACAACTCGGAGAGCCTCGTCCGGCTGCGGCTGGTCCCAATGTACCGGCTGCAAAGGTCAACGTCCCTGCTACCGGACAACTCGGACAGGCTCCGCTGGGTATGGCTGGTCCAAACGTACCGCTGCACGGGTCAACGTCCCTGCTGCCGGACGACTGGGACACGCTGCCCCGCGTGCGGCTATTGCAAATGTCCCTACTGCCGGACAACTCGGAGAGGCTCCCCTGGGTGTGGCTGGTCCAAACGTCCCTGTTGCCGGACAGCTCTGACAGGCTCCCCTGGGTGATGTTCCTGCAGTGGGTCCGGATGTACCTGTTCAACCTGGTAATGATCCTGTGCACCCACAAATGGTACATGATTGTAGTTCACCAGATAATGACCCTGCGCCAGTGCAAATGTTACCAGATCCACTGCATAATGGCCCTGCAGCAGTCCAAAACCACCCTGTTGCCCGGGGTTTTCGTGCGGCACACACCCGTAGGCCCACAGGTTACTCACTTCCTAAATCATCAGCCTCTTTCAGGTTTTTCCTTACTGACTTGTGAGATACAGATTGGAGCGCTCTATTTGGCCGTCGGCGTACCGTGCGTATTGTTTATGTCCTGCCCTCCCGACATGGTCTGGCACTATCCCAGTTTGAAAGGAATACGGTAAATGTCGCCCCAAACTATAACTTACTCCATTGGCGTCCCTCTTATGTCAATAGGGTTGTGTTCGCCGAGTTGGATTCCGATGACATCCGTGGAATGTCAGCTATGATTTACAGATCCGTACCTCAACACTGAATCTGCCACATACTTGGCGCTACAGGCGAAGGGCGTAGAAGGTTAAGTAGGTCTCCTATGTAAGAGTTAGATAGCATGCATTATGTCTTCATTGACAGCAATCAAACCGTAAGAGCTTGGGTCATTTCAAATCCCGTGCTCGACGACCCGCTGGATCTAATGGTGTACTGTTACTGTGATCGGTGTTCAGAGCGGCAAGACACCCCGTCGCTGTTGAGAGTCAACTATCTCAATCTGAATCACGTCCAGAACTGGGCCCGTAATCCGGCACAACTTCTACGCCAGATGCATTTCCGAGAATTGTTCTAAGACAGACCTGCTGATCGGCAGGCTAGTGATACGGATGACCCGCAGGAGGATCATATCTCTCATTTATCCGAGTCGTCTTTGGGCCTCTCTGTCTCTGCACATGGAAGTGAGATCCTCTTTACAATATTGCCCTGTCCGCCTGTAGGACACTCTAAATGGCAGGCGAATCGGATCCCCCTTCTTGCCAAATCGTTGGGCGAGCAGAATCGACAGCGACCATTAAACGTCCTCCATCACCCAGCTCAAGGCGAAGATGACCCCATGCACGGCATCCAGTTGGAAGAGGATTATCGCATGGAGGATACCTCGGAAAAACGCCATTTGAATTACCTTATCAAGGCGTATCGGAGATGCCTGGAGTGGGGGAAACGTCGTGCTGGTTTCGACGCCGAGAGCACAGAAGACCCTAAGTGCAAGAGAGTGCGTAAGGGTGCTGGTCAGGAGAACTTGACAGGAGAACTGATGAATTCGATGGCGCGCCGACTATCGGCGATGTCTACCCCGATGAGCTGTGGATTAGTTGCCTGAACTGTCATTTCAAAGGGTCATTGATTGTTTCCTTTCCTTTCTTGGGTTTGATCATTGTGTGTGTAGCTCAAAGCGATGTTTAGTCTCGTTCTTTCTAGATCGTGTTCCCCTCCAATATACGTGCAGAATGTGATGTTCCGGTAAACAGTCGACCTTTGTGCGCCAAGACTTCTGCCATTGACGATGTGGCTCGTATCGCGGCTCAAACCCTTGTGTGATCGTCGGGGGGGATCATGCCGATTGACGACACACCACCTCGTACCCCATAGGGCGATGACAGAACGAACCTCCCACACACAAACGCCTGCCGAAATTCTGACAGTCTGACACGCTCACAGCGCCACACATGTCGTTGTCTACGGGCAGTATAACAAGGCCACCTACCGCCCATCCTTCCCCCTACACCATCCATCTAGCGTTCACTTCCACACATCTTCTCCCCTGGTCCGTATATCTAATGGCTCCATTGTGAAAAACGCATGCCTCGGGGGAAAGGTCAAAGTAAGGACTATCTCTTCATCAATTTAAGAGCGCATTACCTTAACGTTTCAGTTATTCCCAGACGCCAAACAATCCAGCACCCAGGGGTTGACGCCACAGCGCAAAACGTTGAAAAAGCCATTCTCGTGCAGCTGCCATTGCCGGTGAGGCGTCAAGGACGTAAGAAATCTTCTCTGTTTAGCATCATCACAGATTCCAGAACGTTCAGATATGATGTAGCTTTTTAACTTCAATCGTCGTTCGTTGACATCTGGTGCAAGACCACCCTTTGAGCCAGCTGTGGAGGATTTGAGGCGAGGGTCAAACATCCTACGCATATGTCAGAAATTTGGGACCTAACCGCAACTGGAATCCGGGGACGCTATGGGGAGATATCCTACGCTAAAAGCTGCGGGGGATTCTTGAATGCTCGCGAGCCTACAGTTGCATACAAGGGATAGCGCAAACAAGTCAAAGCATACATCACGGTACTCGGGTAGTACCGTATAAGTCTGACTGGCACTCAAATGGACTCGGTACTCAGTTTCGCACGCTCCCTCACACCTATCAAAGGCCCAATTACATTAATCAAAACAAACCACCACCCCGAAGACGTCAATGAAGTCGAACGTCAATAAGAGTGTTGATTAGGGACACAGCCAAGAAGCGTCTGGCAACAAACGATCGTCTCCATGCGGAACGGGCAGAGGATCTAATAGATGTTTAGAGTAAGTATTTGCCCCCATTTACATTATGCGATTCTACGACTAGTACTCACAGTTTTTGCAGTGGCCCAATACGATTGGGCCTCTCTGTACGGCCAAAGGCCGAGCAGGATCCACATTATTCGACGAACAGGCGGAACGAAAGCCGGGTACCGCTTCTTGCATTACCCATGGTATGACAATGACTCGGGTGGAGGGATTGTGTGGGGAGTCTTAGCATCGCCGAACTGGCAATCTCTACTTAGTATGCTCAAGCGACAATATGTGGAGGACCCCATCCAATATCCCCGATATCTCATTGGGGCAACCGGGCAATGAGCTAGTGCGTTACGCCGGCCAAGGTGGGACCCCCTCCCCCTCTCGGAGCTCATATTTTTATATTCAGACAATGACATCCGGGTGTGGCTGCTGGCGAACCATGGCAAAGATCCTCTTGATCTCCGGGTGCTGGAGTCACACCACGATCAGGGAGAGGGTCGAGACAAAACCCCGGCGCCAGCCTCTGGTGGACATTCATTGTTTGATCGTAAGGCCTGGGACCGGGGGGGGTCGTGGGATGACATCAGAGCCGGGGACAACGACGACGACAACAAGAGTCTCAACAAGGGCAGTGGCAGCCAAGACGAAGACAATGTCGATCACAGGCACCACGTCGATGATGGGGTGCCGCAGGGACATGTTCACACTCCTGATCGCGGTGTAGAGACATTATTCAAGGTGACGAAGTAAGTTTTCTTTTACTTTCATTCAACATCTTATCTAATCATATATCTAAGATGACGACGGGGACAGCGGTGAATCGGAGCGTGGGAACACCTCAGGGAGCGATTATTCTCGCGTCGGAGATCCACCAGGCAGACGTACCGGGGATTCACGACCCCCGGATTCAGACACTAGGCCATCTGAGAAGGAGCGGGCTAGAGTCCTGAGGGCTATTGTTCAAAAGGATCCCTGGCTTGCAAAACTGTTGAAGACTCCCGAACAAGAGGCTGTGGCGCCCCGACCTGGATCGGGAGGTGTTGCGCGCAGGACCAGAGAGCATCATGGCCCAGACCGTGGGCACGACGGCACTGTAGACACACGTGGTGCCGAATCACAACGACCAGAAGATCACGATATTCATTGGGCGAAGTCCCACACCTCTGCACCTGCCAGGGAGACGTTTACTTGAGCAGAGTCTACCCCCCCTCCTCCGACCCCTTCTCACTCAGCCATCACTTCTCCTGCACCTACGCCAAGCGTTCCTCATGATACCACAAACCCCCACCCAGCCCAGCAGATTACAGCAGGGGGATCTCGGGATACCCGCCCCCCAAATGCAATGAATACGTCCCACCCGCCCAGCCCCAAACCACACAACAAACCTGAACCCCTGACGCACACTGCCCCCGACATGGGAGAGCCCATCGACGGCGTCACAGAACCAGAACTTGAACGTTCTTGCCACTTCCCGATTATTTTTTTCACGCCACACTAAAAATTCCCAATTAAATCTACACGCTTCAATGACGTCCCGTATTCTCTTCCCTTTTCGTGTCAGCCATACACTTCCTAGATGTCTCATATTATTTACATTTTTGTGTTTCTATCTCCTGTATAATAGTCATCAATTCCTTGTACCCCCTTACTTTGCCGTCTGGTATTCGCTACTTTTAGAACCTTGTTGCGAGTTACTGTATTTGTGCATATCGCGTTAGTAGACATGATCCGCCTGCGTCAGATTATTCACAAGGTTGCATTCCTTGCAGACAGATTTCAGGGTGCTGAGTGGTGCTGATTCTCTGGTGGGAGATAAGAGTAGATACTCCTAATCTTCTTTGGGCGTGGTGCGTTTTTTCCGTGCAACCTCGTCGTCAATCAATGGTGATTGCAGCTAGCTTTTGCCCAGCCTGCGACATTTGCACCACCATCATTTCACTGATTTTTTCCGACCCCTGACACCTGCGTGTGGGGTCCTATGGATTTCAGCTCCAAAGCCCAACTTGAACCTTCACGATCCCAAAGCAGCATTAGGTAGGGAAAATCTCGACCTTCGGACTATATGTTCCTTCTAGTTCTCGCGACGACAGTATGATGTGTCCTATGAATGTGACGATTATCCGTGTAGCGGTCGCCTGCACGATGGCAATCATGCCAATACAGATCGTAGGCAATTCTTTCACTCTCATACCGAGTGATAGTCTGTGCATAGTGATGTCCGGTCCGGTGTGAACCACAAGGTTGTATTCCTCTCAATAAGTTTTCAAGGAGCTAAGTGGAGCAGATTCGCCGTTCGGAGATGTCAGTAAATACTCCTGATCATCCTCTTTTGACGTAATCTGTTTCCCGGGCAACCTCGTCGTCAGCCCAGCATGCTTGTAGCTAGCTTTCGCCCAGCGACATTGACGCAACCGTGGTTTCGCCTTGTGTTCTGACACCAGACCCTGTTTGTGGGGTCCTATGGAGGTCTTGAATTTCAGCTCCAAGGCCTAACTTGAGGCTTCACGATCTGAAACCCCTATTTGGTAGCGAAATCGCCGGCATCAGACGTCCCGTCTAACTCTCCTGACAACAGTATGATGTGCCCTACCAATGCTGTGATTGTCTGCGTCGCAGGCGCGGCCAACATGGCAATAATTCAAATACCGATCTTGGGCAATTCTTTCACTGACATACCGAGTGATTTTCTGTCCATGGTTATATCAGGTCTGGCATCAACCGCCTGCGTCAGATTACTCACATGGCAGTACTGCATTCCGCGAATATAGCTTCGGTTGGTGATTATGATTCGACCCTGAGAGATGAGATTAGATACTCCTTATCCTCTTTTGGCATGGTGAGTGTCTCACGAACAGCTCTCGTCGCTAACCGATACTGCTTGCAGCTAGATTTTGCATGTCCGCCGACATTAGCGACACCTTGATTTCGTGTAATATTTCTCACGATAGACCTGTAAGTCCTAATTCCTGAACTGCGGATATGGTATTCAAAGTTTAAACCCCTTTGTGTAGGCACATCCCTCCCTGGCATACCGAGTGATAGTAATTGAGCCTACCACACCTCTAAATCCTAACGTACAGGTATAAGACCTAACGAGTCCGCTTCGACGAAAGGAAAATACTCTCTCCTCGCTTCCATCAAACACTACACATCCAAGCGTCAGATTGACTCCCATCTTTACCAACGTTCACTACCCGGCCTATATCCCGCATGCATCCGAATTCCAGCAGTCAGCCAGCACCCCGGGTAGGCAATCTTAGCGGGCGCAGCCACAACATCATACCCGACTTCATGTGCTCGAGTCAGCCAACTCCAGGACTGGGCAATCTGAGCCGGCGAAGGCGCCACGTCCTACCCGACGCCATGGGATTGAATCAGCAAACTTCAGGAGGGGGCAATATGAATGGGCGTAGATGCAACGTCCTACCAGCGGATAGGCTGTCCAGATCGGTAATAGATGAGAGAGAATCCGGCAGCTCCAAGTGTCCTGAATCGTCGGGTTGTAATTCTTCCCCACCACCAATCACGAGATGGCTTCTAGCATGACCGGCCAAGCACCTCCGGAGTATCACATGTCAGACCACAGCATATACAGAACTTGAGATGGAGGCTGACGGACAAGGGCATATGGAACCAGTTCGCCTCAGCGACGATAGCAGTGATCAGTATCAGATGTCACATCTGGGCGACGAAACTGAACCAGACACTGAACCTGAAGGAGCAAACCTCGGGGGTGTGGAGGAGACAACACGTAGCTGGAATCATGGGCCACGATTGGTGGAGACACACGGAAACAATCGGCCAAGGACTGTGCGAATTTCGACCAACTCTGGTTGACAGGAGGCAGCAATTGTCCCACAGACGCCCGCGCCCCGTTTGACCATAACTCCGGGTAGGCCCTTGTCCGCGGCGACATTCCCATCATCAAGCGTAGCATGGTATTTGTCCCCACTTGGCGTCCCTAGCACAACAACGTCTGATATCAGTAGCTCGAGTCCACTAGGCGAACCGAGTACAAGAGGAACTGTGGCTGTCCGGCCTGTAATTAATTCGCGGGGAAACACAGTGACAGGCGTGGATAGGTAAATACTATGCATAGTAAAGAATCTGATGCTTCACTACACCCGTTATGTTAACCCAGTCCCGAATCCGGTTGCTTTGACGTCTGAGGTGCATACTGTTTTGAGTCGCGCACAAGCTGAGATTGCGGATGCCGGAAATATTGAACAGTCGTCGAAGAGTATAGACATTGTAAGTCAGTGGTCACAAACATAAAGGGTGCTGAACTGACTACGCAAGATATGTCAAAAACACTCTGCCGTGTGGGCGCAGTTCGTCGATTATACACAAAATCATATACGCGAATTATACGGACTACTGGGCGACCCCACTGCCATCGCTCGCAGTGTCGAATACCTTGTTGAGGATGCCAGGTTCATGTACCCCTCAAATGGGTTTGAGATGTGTGTCCGCCCGGCGCCTATCGCCCAACCAGGGCTTCCAATCACCACTAACTATGACCTGGATGCAGCCTATATCATTCTGGTTCCTCGCTGCTCAGATTGCCGACGCCATCTATGGTAAGTATTTCAATGGCAAGAGAAAGCTTGGGATGCTAGACCCGGAATTCATCAATCGTGTCACTGGTACAATCGTGTGTCTCGCTTGTGCGATCCTGTGCAATCAACTATGTGCATATCGACTTGGGGTGTATCACGATCCTCCGGACTTCAAGCCTGACGCAGTTGAAGGTAGGGGACCCTCCATGTCCCCCCCGTCCTTGGTTTTTGTTCTGATGACTAACCAATCCGGCAAGACCTTTTCTTACGGCAGAAGAACACCTGGCGGGCAGTACCACCGCCAACGCAGCAACTCATACTCACGAATCTGCATGAGACGATGACAGACAGGATCCAGCAAAATCATCGTATGATGCAGGAAAGTTGTAAAGGTTTTGCTGACAATCATGACGCAGTTCATGCCGAACTGGAGCATCAGCTATCCAGGCGTCAGCTATCCAGCCGGAATCCAAGACGAGCTGCTGTGCAGGAACAGCCACCACTCAACAATCACACCGGGGGTTTAGAGCACTACCCGCAGAGTCAAGATGCATACCAGGGGAGCGAACTGTCGTTTGACTACAACCAGAGGTTGTTCGCCCAGGCGCTTCAGATGGTAGATTCAGATCCGGTGAGCATAGGCAACTCACCGGAGCTGACGCTGGGACTAGCGCAAGAGGGGCCAGCGACCCCGGATTTCGCCAGTCAGCTATGGTTGAGCCTGAATGACTCGCAGGAACATGATTCAGGCCTGGGAGAGAGGGGCCTTTTGTAGACTTGGCGATGTGTGAACTGTTGAGTGTATGGAATTTGATTTGCAGGAAATGTAAACTATCAGATTTCGGTTGGCCGATCTGTGGAGCCGTGAGGACAATTTGGGGTCTATTTCTGAGTGAGATCTGAGCGAGAGCTCAGAAATGTAGAATCCCCGTGGCCAGCGGGTCCTGGACGCCCTGGTCCTGGCAGTAGACTAGTAATAATAGAATATCAAGATGCGGATGAGGTTCAAAGTCACGATACAAGGCGCACCAGCGCCTCGCAGCTGTTGTAAATGGCACTCTGTAATACGCATGAATATTTCAGCGATTGAGACGGGGTCTGGAATATGTGTGCTATCATGACGCCGTCGAGAGTATGCATGTGAGCTATCACGACGTCGTCAAGACGGCGTCTGGAAGATGTGTGCTATCACGACGCCGTCGAGATTATGCAAGTGAGCCATCACGATGCCGTCGCGACGAACATGTGCGCTATTTGGAAGCCATTGGGAGCGTATAGCCAGACATGGCAATTGAAGCAGAGGGGGTTCAAATATCGCTGTGTACCATCCGGAAGACTAAGCATCCAGATAGTCTTCAGGATGCCAGAGTGGAGTTGGTTTCCGCCATAACGAGGGAGGCACAGGAGGGAGGTGGTTGGGATTTGGGAGAGCTTAGGGTCTGAGGGCATCTGGACGCATGCGCTTGGTGGTGGACGTCGAGGACGCAGGGGTAGATGGGGAATGGCGTCCAGACGTGACGTCTGGCCGACGTCGCCTCCAGAGTAACGGTTAAAGTTCTGAGCGTCCTGAGCATCTGATTCACGGGACACTCAGGATGCATATAATAATTTTTGCTGAGGTATTTGCCCTTCCGGCCTAGAAGTTGCGCATGGTCCATGGAAGTGTGTTCCAATGCATGGTGGGGGTCTCTGTTTACACTGGTTGGCGTCAACTGCAAGTAGCAGTTTCCTTCCTCTAGTTAGAAGTTTTCCCTCATAACTCCCTGTAAACGTTAGCTATTTTTCTGCCAGGGTGGGTCAGATTTTCGCTTAGGGGGAATTAGTTGAATATATGAGATTTGGAAAAGAACTGCAGATAACTGATAGGTATGCCCGAATACTATCCCTCTGTTCGTTTCGGGCATTCACACCATGGATGGGCCCCCTCGTGCTGGCAGCAACCGGTGTTGAAGCCAAAATACTCTAGCTGATTTGAATAATCATGATATGCGACTCGGAGATTCATCATGCCCAGTGTCGGCAGTGCGTCGTTCTGATATTAGACCAAAGTTGTCTGCTTTCTTGAGGTTCATGTTCTCTCGTCCTAGTAGTGTTTTCACTTCTCCTATGTGAACCTTGGACATGGGTCAGAAGCGTCGTATTTGGCCTATATTCATAGCTGCAAACCATAGTGTACTCGAGTACACTCGCTCCAAAGAAAGCATATCTTTTCTCATGATACGATACTAAGAATAGTCATCTGCACTACACGAAGAAGCCCACACTATGTGTTTGGCTGTGGTTATCCGGTTTGTTGTGGTTGATGTTCTCCTGTCTGAGCCCTATATTGGCCACTTCCCCATGTCTATTGTAGACAGCCGAATAGCATGGTATACTGCCTGTAAAGTTGCCTTAATTGCGATTGCAACCTTTCGTCTCTGACAAGCCAGCCAGAACCTCGCGAATTCAAAAGATGCATGGTCAATGTAGCTAAACAGTTTTAATACCAGGTCTTTCATACAATCTGGAAGATCACTTTTTGCCTTTACGCCCGAAGTAGAAAATCCAGTGTTTGAGAACTCGTATTGCATGGGGGTTGGGGGAAGGAATAGTCGGAATGGGATTCGCCAGTGGGACTTCAGATAACTTAAGCAAGCTTCTGATCATCCAGGCCTCCTGTGTCTAGCTGCCTGTCGTCCCTCTAGGCATAGTATTCCAAACTTTCAGTTGGGCTGGCAGGGCCGAGCGCAAGAAGGACGGAGGGCTAGGATGAGACATGTGAATTTCGGATAGCAGGTGACAGCTGGTGACAGCTGGGAAGTGTGGAGGACAGCTGAGGATTGTGGGCAATGGCGGGGAACGGTGGGGGTGTTGAAATTGTACTCCAATATGTGAACACAGAACAGTAAAGAGCATCCAAGGCTAGAGAGTGCAATGCAGCCTAGCCAATATGGAATGGCCATTCAATAATCGAGACCCAATCCACCAGGACTCTCCACGACAAGCGGTACAACCTAATAGAGAGTAATAACAGAGAAGGGAAAAACGCATTAGACAAAGACGGTGTTTGGAGGCATTGATGATGGAAGATAGCAACTGAAAGTTCAACAGGGGGATAGCTGGAGACGGGGGGAGTGACATCAGATGATACAAAATGATTGATTCAGAGATGTATGATTCCGGCTTCAGGTAGCACACGAGGTCCAAGCTCTAGAACTATAGTCCCCTACCGTCCATTCAGTCCTCCCCCTCTCAGGCATCGTCCATCCTAGCTCCCACAAAAAGACTGACAATAAGTCCTAGTTAATAGCTTCGTGCCCGGAAGTCGGGCGGGCTGGATGGCTAGGATTACTCAGACTGGGTAGTTTGCGGACTGCGGAAACAAATGTTATATCAGTGTATTGGGAGGGTTGCCTGCTGGCTGCTGAATAAGACATAGCGCTATTGGCATAGAGGGGTAGTCTGCTGACTGGGGAGCACGTGCGGGATCAGAGTCTTCTGGAATGAGAGCTCTCTGTTGTTGTTCTAAGCTTGATGTCTAAGCGCTTGGTGCGATACAGATGTCTATAAAACTGGAGCCAGGGTCGGTGAGGTCCCCTGAAGTGGGATTGTGGAGATGGTTTACTGGTTCGTAGTGGAATTTTGCGCTTATCGCAAGGCTCGAAAAACCTTTGGTGAAAGGTGCGACAACACCCAAACACACTATCATCGCGATAACCAGCACAATGCCTGTAATATCAACGGAACACAACATCCCTCACTCTATTGTGATACCGACAGCAGCGGACCTTTCCTGACGCTAGGTAAATTTGAGGAGGATAAAAGGATTCTTGTTTTCCCTTTTGTTCGTTTGTTTTTAACAATTCATCCGATATTCACCTTTCGCTTCAGTCTATCTTTGTTCGTATCGATAAAAGTCTTTGGTTCTCCCAGCATCCGTGATGGAATCCGCTGTGCATCAAAGAATTTAGTTGAAAGTTTCAGGAATCTTTAGATAGGGGAAGACTGTAACAAACACATTCCCGTCGGTGTTTCGTTAAACAGGGAACGACTAATCGTAGTGCATACCGCGATCGTTGACTATCTTCATAGTCTTCGTAGGAGGAGGTCTTATCGCTATAAGACCGGAAGGTACAAAGTCCAATGGCTAGAGGACTAGGGGCTCGCGTTCAAGCCATAGAGGTAGGCGTAAGAAGTAGAATAATAGGTTGGTATATCTTGCACCACGGGAAGGTCACTGTCAAAGGGCTTGGCCCGTGCTCCAGTATCCAAGTGTTTTATTACTTAGATGGTTGCGTGAAGATCCTATCTCTTGGTCGGAACCAAGCACCTTATATAGGCATCTTCTCACAACCCTAACGCTAGTGACTTATCACCTCGCGCTACATAAACCTCTATGACTCATAGTGAGTCATAGCGTGAAATCCATCGATGACTCATATGAGTCATCTCACAACATTCTGTTAACCAATCAAAACTAATAACCTAAGTCATGTGCTCCAACGAGTCACATGCGTGAAACCCATGACTCATAATGTGAGTCGTGTGCGAAAGTCATTACATCATATGATGTCACAATCGTGAGTCATGAAACACCCAACAAATCATAATATAACGATGACTCGCAAATGCGTAGTCATGTGAGAACTATGAGTCAAGTGACCTCATAGTGTAAAACATAAACAGGCGATGACTAATCACTGATTAGTCATATGAAAACAAATTGGCTAAGTCAAAATTTGTGACAAAGACTTAGACAAGGAACTGGTAGTATTTGCGATCTGGTGTTCTGGGGGCTTGGTGGGAAAGCTAGGTAGAAGGCTTGACTAATCTGGACAAAGGTTTTTGCTCGGTCAGATCCAGAGATATTTTAAGGCTGCAGGTTGGAGCAAGGACTACCGTCCTGCCAAGCTGAGACTCGCATGTGCCATCCTAATATAACAAGGATGCGGGACGGTGGTGCACTGCAATTTTCACGAAAAATAGTAGTGGGAGTAGATGTGGATCTGAGGGGATCTGCAGGGGTCTGGGTGAATCTGACAGGATCTGAGAGGGTCTGAGTAGATCTGTGTGGATCTGTGTGAATTTGCGGGGATCTGTGTGGATCTGCGGGGATGTGTGTAGATCTGTGTGGATCTGTGTAGATCTGGAGGAGTCTGTGTGGATCTGTGTGGATCTGTGTTGATCTGTGTGGATCTGTATAGACCTGTGGGCGTCTATTGCGACCTACAGGAGTCTATAGGCATCTATCACGAACTGCAGGCATGTGTGGAGATGTGTGGATGAAGACGCTACTAGGGATATTGTTCTGCCATATTGGCCATTCAAAGAGGGAAAATAAGGGAAATCCATGGTGGGGATATTGGGGCGATAGAGCCAAGAAATAGTACGGTTTTTTTTCGAGGAATCTTGGCTTATGGATGTCGCACTTGCGTTAAAGAGCTAAATCGCATATTGATGCTTCGCTGAGAAAAGGGGTCTAGTGCATGAAGGCCTGATAGGGCGGTGACTGTCGCATGAGTTGGTATATCGTGAAGCGATATTTACCATGCTGGACTGCTTGAAGGTGCCCTTTTCTATCCCGACCGTGTTTATTGCCGGTAAAGGTATTTTGTGCAGGGAACCGCCCACGAAACAATGCGAGGACTGTGGAGAAGGAACCGGGCAGGAAACGGGTGGATAGGCAAGAATGGCTGACGGAAAAGGGGGCAGGAACTGTATTCGCCCTGCGTATCGCCGGATGGATCCCCAGAGTGAACATGGTAGAAGAATGTCTATCGCTCATGTATATAAGCTGCTTCCCTCTGGACTTCTTTGTCCTTCTTCATGTAGCCAGCACGTTCTTCTCCTCTCCAGAACTCATAACAATAGTTCGGATATCCACCTGCCATCGGTGGGGTAAGAGTGCGAGTCGGATGCGAGTAGGCTACATAGTCTTGAAGAATGTTTCCTTATGGTGATTCTGCGAGGAGCGCGTATCCGTGGGAGGCAGTAGGGTTGTATAGTAATTGGTGGGAGGCTAGGAAGACAAGAGGGATCGCATCTTTGTTGTATTATTTATATCCCTTTCATCGCCGTTTCACGGCACTGGAGCTGTCAGTTTTGTAGCAGGGGGTGCTGCATGTCCAGGCGCGTTCCAAATTCCTGCACTACTGGGAGTCTCCCTAGGCGATTCACTCCCGGGAGTGCTCTCTTCCACCTGCTGTGACTGTTCTCCAAGGCATCGTTCGGGTATACTTGAGCTGGAGGAGAAACTGAAGTGCGAGTCCCGTGGGAAAACAAAGTCCGCAAGCCTGGTAGGAAACGAAAAAGGAGGGCTGCGGAGGGAACCAAGCGCGTGCCAAGAGGTTGGGGAGCTTGCAAAGATGGGGCATCGCACGATGTTGACCATTATGGGGTGTTTGATGAACAAAAAACGCGAGCTGTAGCGAGCTTGAAGACGAGAATGCGAGTTGTCGCGAGCATCGAGGCTTTCAACTCTTGGGAGTCAATGGGTCTATATGTGCTAGCGGCTCTCCGGTCTGTGCGTCGTGGGCTATGACCTCCGAGCAACCAGGTAAACCTCCCTCCACAGAATTCCACACAGTTATCCAGCCCTTTGTCCAATTGGCAATGGGTTGTTCCAACCCAACATTTAGGAATAAATTAAGATTAATTTCAATACATTTGCTGGTCGCTCAATACCCGCAATTATTGGTTTTGATATTTTCAATTTTATAGGCTTGGATGGTATTTCTTCCTTTTACCTGTGGTTTTATCTCATCAAGTGCCGGCTGGTACTGCGCTCACACTGCTGGTATTCTTGCATTCTGAGCCAGCTGCCGCTGTTATGTTGAGCAACAAAATTACTATGCTAAGCGACAAAGATGGGTTGAGCCGAAAGTTATTTTGAGTGGTTGTTTGGGCACTGTTCAGAGTGCCTCCAGTTGTGAGCCGAGGAGCATTCGGAGGTTGCGGCGCCATTGCGCCATCCCAGCACCTTGCCATGCACGGTCGCTCTCTTGTACTTCATTGGCACAGTACGGGTCTCATAAATTCTGACGCTTGTTATCCGCAAGGGTCTGCTGAGTGAGGACTGTCACGAGCAGAGAATAGTAATTTTGGTGTGGTCCCTGAGAGTGCAGGGGATTCCTTGTCTCCCGAAACCGTGGGAATAGGTAAGTGCATGGAGTGAGCAGAACAATCCGGTTGCCGAGATGTCTCTCAAAGAATATTTGCAGCACTTCCTCCTTCTCGGCGCCAGATCATTTTGTTCACCTCAAGTGTGGTACAAGTACTTGAACATAAATTAAAGATTTGGACGGAGCGAACCCGATATCTCTGTTGCGACTCTGGATTTTGCTTGTCGCGTTGTCCGACCGTTAATTTGCCGCCCGGTGGAATTAACTTTGCTATTGCTTCCCTGGAAGCAATGGATAGTTTCTTTCGCTTGCAAACACAAATCTCACTTGATATACATACAGTACTGTAGTGCCAGAGAAAAGCAGCGCAGTTGTCTGCATCATGAATGGAACCATCATTTCTGGATTCCGGGCAATGATTCGATTCGTCTGGCTGAACTTCTTTGTCGCGTTCTATTTGCACCTTCGACTGTTGTAACTTCCCATTTCGCTCCCGGACTTCATTAAGAAGCACGCGCGCTACTGTACCGTTACGGATAAAATTTGGCTTTACGGAGGTACAGGGCATAAGTTTTGTAGGTTCCACAAGCGAGGTTTGCTGCCCTCACCCCCTGTGTAACCTACAGAACTTATGCCCTGTACCTCCGTACTCACTCTGCAGTTCTTGAGCTATCATAATTTGCGGTTCATAACCTTTGGTCGGGAAGGCATCACGTTTTTGCAGTGGTGGCTGTTACCTAGTCTTGGCAGAAGAGGGGGTCTCTTTGTAAAGTTACGATCTTTCACTTCTCTCGCACTTTCTCCCCACCACCGAGACAACCACAACGAGGGCAACACAGCACAACGGAGGAACCGTTTGGACTGTGAGGTAAGGAAGGAAAATTTGTGATAGCGGATGATAAGGGGAGGACCTTCTGTACTTAGTTAGTCAGAGAACCTGTAAGGTTGGGCTTTTTTCGGTTGGATCTTTTTCCTCTTTCGTGCTGTTCTCTGGGTTGGCATTAGACAAGAGGTTTGTGAAGTAGCCTAGCGGATTTGAATTGATCGTGACTTGTGTGGTTTCTATTTCTGGTTGTGGTTTCTTGATAGTGACAGTTGTTTGCCCGTACCTCTTTCGTTCCGCAGAGTAGATACAGTATCCCGGGGATTTTCATTTTTAGTACTGTACTGTCAGGCGCGTGAACGGACTCATGGACGAGTGGGCGGCTACTCTGTAGAATTTGTGTATGTTTAATGTAGTGAATTTAGTAGCATTTGCATAGTAGACGAGGCAGTGTTCCGGGGGGAAAACGAACAGGAAAAGGACTCGACAACAGGATCCCCAATCAACCGTCAACTTTTTTCACAGTTTTCATCTCGTTTTTCCTGACCGCTGTGAGCTTGAAAAGCGAACTGACCCGACCTGTATTTCGGGAATGGCGATTCCTATCGAAGAACGCCCAGGAACTAAAGGAGCATCGACAGTACCGTACAAACATAATCGGACTAGCTATCCCAGGAGGCTAATCAGTAAAGAATTTGTCAATCAAGGCAGGGGGTCCGGAGCGGCAGGTCGGATCGGACTATGGCATGAGCAAGCTTACCGTATTAAGGCCAACGGAAATTGATGTGGGGTAGCGTGGCAACCGGATTGTTCAGATCTTGGAGAGCGGGGTGTGGCTACCGTAGAATCTGGTCTTATACAGACCGTTGCCAAGTTGGAAGTAGGTAAAATTAGTGTTGGACTATACTATATGTGGAAGAAATAGCGAAAAAACATCAAAGCGCAAGTGCAATCAAAACTGATTTCTCTTGCTAATTGGCTAGAGACCCGGGTTGTGCTGCCCAAGATGGTATAGTCATGCGAGTCACCACATTGGCAACGGTCTGTATAAGACCAGATTCTACGGTAGCTTGGGATGAGAAAAAGCATTGGGCGCGTATGAGATATCAGGATATCAGGAGCACAAGAGTTTTGAAAATCGTGACTACAGAGGGCTAACCGTGCCAAGGTTCCCACCCCTCCGAACGACGCTAGGCGCCCTTCGAAGAAGGTGGCACTCCAAAGGAGTGCCAATCGGCTCAACGATAGAATCGGCTCAACGATAGATTTATCATATATAATGAGAAATGCATCCGACAAGCCACCAATTTTATCACTTCAAATTTGATAAAATTTGAGATTCTGATCTCAATCCTTCGTCACTATCATCTGGTATTTTTTAATGTTTTTTTCTATCACATTTGTATACTTTGTTCCATTTTTCTGTCAGGTCTTATGACTTTGCCAGGCTTGCTTCAGTTGCTTCCGGGGGCTCTCTGGCACTTTCTATAAGGTTATCAATCTTGATCTTTAAGGATATACAAAACAGTCTACTCATATTTACCCTCACTTGTATTTTTTTCCTCAGATAGTAGGTAGGTTTTAGTACATGTATGTTTTTCAATACTGGGATCCTTGACAACTTTGCCTCAACGAAAAGATTTAGATACAAGAGGGTGGTTTACAATGCGAGGCCTAATCTCACGTCCAAGAATCCCCCTAAACCTCCTCTTTCTAGTTCTATCTCTTACTGCTTTCCTCATTTGTTTGGAAATTTCTTTCCACTGCTTTGTAACTTTCTTTTCCACCGTATTCTGTGCATGGTCGAATGCGCGCTGAGCCTTCTCAAGCTCCTTCTCCACCGTGTTCTTTTCTTTCTGCTTAACCATTTCTCTAGCCTCATAGGCATAGAGTACTCCACCCTTTTGTAGAGATCGCCGATTTCGTTTTTGTCTTGCTGGTCGTGCTAGTTCTGCAGCTTTGGTGTCCTCTAAATGCTGAAGTGCAAGGGCCCCACTCTGGGCAAAAGCCAAACTCCCTTTCCGATATTTCTGAAGATGAAGATATGAGGAAGGTGGGATCTCATTGAGGTCAAAGGCGAGGGAGTCGGCATGCTGTTTAAGAGAGCGTAGGGTTTTAGGTGTAGTGGGTGAACTGTCAACCTGCGGGCCTGGGATGGGTGTACTTGGTCTTGCTGGGGCAGGGATAGGTTGAAGTTTATCGAGTACCATATCAGGATTGAATGGCCATAAGCCAGTCTTCCTGAAAGCAGAAAGGATTGTGGTTGGCTTGAAGGTTTGGGTGCGAATGGACTCAATCGCTGTAAAGAATTCTGTCTTGTCGAATTGGCTGCATCCAGTTCTTGTTGCTGCGTCCACAGCCTCGCCGTGATAGTGTTTGTATGGCTGGAACACCACGACATCTAAGGGTTGGAGAAGGTGTGTGCAATGGGAAGGGAGGCAGAAGAGAATCATTCGGTGTTCATCACAGAACGTAATGAATTCCCGGGTGCTATGTGAATCATGTCCATCGAGAATCAACAACCTCCATGACCCAACTTGCCGCTTAGCTGAAAAGGCCTCAAAATGAGAAAGCCACTTTAAGGCCAGGTTATCGTTCGAATAGCCGGTATCAGAGACTCCTATCAGGAATGTGTCGGGGATGGCAGTTTTGGTATACCAGTCCTCCATATGCAAGGCACCCGGTAGAATTATCATCGGTGGCAGTACACCACCATCACCGCTAATGGCTTCAATGACCGTAACTGATTCACGATTACTTGAGCTCCCCAAGGTTAGCGGGCCTTTGGCCTCCCTTGTAACCACCCACTGGTCTCTCCCGATGCCGATCCGAAACCCTGTTTCGTCGAAGTTGTAGATATCGGCCCTCTGAATCCCCTTTTCCTCCACAATAGCCTGATACCGCCGAAACCAGTTTTGCAAAACCTCAGGATCGTGGGACTGCTTCCGCTCGACATCAAGAGTTTTTTGTTTCCTAACGTGATACTCTGGATGCCTTTGAAGAAAGCGTTGTGTCCAGGCAGGACCTACAGTGGGGGGAGGTTCCGCAGTATCGGTATGAACTCCAAGTAGAATTGAGTTCGCGTAGGAGCTGATATGCCGATATCGAGGTGGGATTCCAAGCTCATCCAATCGGTCCAGATATTGACAAAGACCTAATTCTTGATCCGCTGTCAATTTCCTATTCGGTGACTCCCTCTGCTTCCTCGATATGCGGCCTTTCAAACGGGCACGAAGTCGCTGTTCCGGTAAGGCATATTTACGGGCGAGAGCTGCAATATTTGTTTTTTTTTCATTTTTCATTTCGTCAATAGCCTCCTCAATTCGTGCTTCAATGATGCTGTAGTCTTCGCTCTGCATAGTCATATTGGGGTTGTCGGGATCGGTGGAGGTACTGTTGGATGGTAGTATTCTGAAAATTCTATCGTTGAGCCGATTCTATCGTTGAGCCGATTGGCACTCCTTTGGAGTGCCACCTTCTTCGAAGGGCGCCTAGCGTCGTTCGGAGGGGTGGGAACCTTGGCACGGTTAGTGCAGCGCGTACAAATTTTTGCAAAACTCTTGTCTGATCATCCGGATACCACTTTGACACCCCAAGTATTGACTCCGGGATTAGAGAGCTTCCTGGGAGAGGTAAACCTCTCTAATAAAATAAATTTAGAACGTAACTACACTTTGTGATTGGTTTGGGATATCTCCTGCCAATCTATTGGATAGCACAACAGCACTGTGTAACACCAATGCGGCTGGAGATGTGTTGTTCAATCTCCACCCTCGCCAAATTCATCGACTACCATACCTCAACACCCTACCTACCCCTCCCGAGACCAAATTTCCACAACAAAGCCGATACGCTACACGAAATGGATCCGATAGCACGTCAGGACCCCTTTATTTCAATAACCAGCAACTGTGGTAATGTCACGGGCAGTTACAATAAGGTATTGAATAACTGCGATATATCGATAACCGATGAGAAACGTGCCCTTCTGGGATGGCTGTCTCCCCTCGAACCTCGCGAAAGACACCAGACTATAGGTATGGACCGGATGCCAGGGGTGGGCGACTGGCTTCTCCTTACCAACGAGTTCACTCAATGGAATCAGGGTGGGGAAGGAGTTGCCAAGCCTATTTTATTTGGTTATGGAGATCCCGGCGTAGGAAAGACTTATCTTAGGTATGGATGGCGATTACTCTTAAAGAGCGCAAGCGAGGCTAAATAGCAGACATAATAGCTCCCTTGTGATAGATAGACTGTGCGACCAGGCAGATGTGGACAATATTGCTGTGGCGTGCGTGTACTGCGACTTCAACGCTCAGGATGAACAATCGGCGACGGGATTACTTGGGGCACTGTTGAAGCAGGTTGTCCTCGCAGTGGGGCCTATCCCGGATCGAGTACAGAAGGCGTTTGAGGATTCGAAGAGAGGGGTTGGCGGTCGCAGACTCCTGCTGCCTGATATTCTCGAGATGCTCACCGAGTCTTTGTCATGTTTTCGGAGGGTATTCATCTGCATCGATGCATTGGACGAGTTCCCCACGAAACACCGGCCAGAACTTTGGGAATCCTTGCAGAGGATCGTATCGAAGTGTCCAAACATCCGGCTATTCCTTACTGGCAGGATTCACATACGAGCCGAGGTGCAGAAATATTTCCCCAGCACCGCCGAGATGTTACCAATCATTTCAAGAACGCATGATATTGGGTTATATCTTAAGATGAGGCTTAACAGAGACTCGGAGATCGATGTGATGGATGAGGAATTGGAAGCCGATATTCTAAGAATTATCCCGGAGGCGGTGTCGGGGACGTATGTGCTCTCTCGTGGTGATGGGTTGTAAAGGTAGAGCTAATTATGATCTCCAGATTCCTGCTCGCTTCACTCAATATGGATGCAGTTCTTGCGGAGGCAACACTTCACCAAAGGAGGCAAGCACTTCATAGGATTACCAAGGGCATTGGCTTACAGGATGCATACGACACAACAGTGAACCGGATAAGGCAGCAGGGTGGGAGCAAATCGCGACTTGGGATGGAAGCCCTGATGTGGATTTCCCACTGTGGACGTCCCTTGGGATCTCAGGAGTTGTGCCATGCCCTTGGAGTAGAATTAGGAGCGGAAGACTTCAGCATCCACAACGCCCCTTCAATAAGGACAGTTCTCGGCTACACCTTGGGGCTTGCGATTATTGACGAAAAGGCATCAACCCCCCGTCTTCTGCATTTCACGCTTCAAGCGTATCTAGAACAACATCCTACCCTATTTGTAACGGCACACTCGATGATGGCCGAAATATGCCTCACCTATTTGATCTCTCCATCAATTCAGGCGTTGCGGCCAAATCTTGATCTGGTTGGGGGATCTATTTTCGATCCTCCCCAATGCCCGGGCCTTGATGATGCCTTGAGGGAAACACCATTTCTCGAATATGCCACATGTTTCTGGGGACCCCATGCAACCATGGGGGTGACCGAGCCAGTGAAATCTCTGGCGTTGCGACTCCTTAACGGATATGAAAATCATGTATCTGCCGCTGTTCTCTCGCGAAAGAAGATAAGGTACTGGGATCGTAATGTTCAGGGAATTACTGGACTACACTGCATCGCATTTTTGGGGATTGTAGAAATCGCAAGCACGATGCTGGAGAGGAAAGGACGGCAAGTGAATCGGCGGGATTCTAGGAGCCGGACACCATTAATGTGGGCTGTTGAATATAAAAACAGAAGGATGGTGGAGCTATTTCTAGAGCAGGAGGATATCGAAGCCGACACGGTTATCAGAGACGGTCGCACAGTTTTCTCGTTTGCCGCCGAACTGGGGAATGAAGATGCAGTGAAGCTACTTCTGGGACGCAGAGATGTAAATCTCAATTCCGGGGATAGCGATGGTCGAACACCCTTATCGTTTGCTGCTGGACGGGGGAAAGAAGGTGTAGTGAAGCTACTTCTAGAACGGGGTGATGTCGATCCCAATTCATCTGATAATGATGGCCAAACACCCCTATTATTCGCTACTAAGTGGGGAGATGAAGGTGTAGTGGATCTACTTCTAGAACGGGGGGATCTCGATCCCAATTCATCCGATAGTAATGGCCGAACACCCCTATTATTCGCTGCTATGCGGGGATATGAAGGTGTAGTGAAGCTACTTCTAGAACGGGGGGATCTCGATCCCAATTCATCTGATAATAATGGCCGAACGCCCCTATTATTCGCTATTGAGCGGGAACATGAAGGTGTAGTGAAGCTACTTCTAAAACGGGGGGATCTCGATCCCAATTCATTCGATAATAATGGCCGAACACCCCTATTATTCGCTGCTGAGCGGGGAGATGAAGGTGTAGTGGGACTACTTCTAGAACGGGGGGATGTCGATCCCAATTCATCCGATAATAATGGCCGAACACCCTTATCATTTGCCGTCCAGGGACTTTGGAAAATCGACCATTTCGGGAACCGATTCTTCCCTGCCCCGCTAGCCCTTGGTGTCGCGAAGCTACTTCTAGAACGAGAGGACCTTGATCCCAATGTACCGGATAGCAATGGCCGAACACTCCTATCGTTTGCTACTGAGCAGAGACAGGAAGGTCTAGTGAGGCTACTTCTAGAGCGGGGGGATGTCGATCCCAATTCATCTGATAACAATGGCCGAACACCCTTATCATTTGCTGTCGAGGGACTTCGGAAGATCGACGATTTCGATTTCGGGAGCCGATTCTTCCTTGCTCCACTAACCCATGGTTTTGTGAAGCTACTTCTAGAACGGGAGGACGTTGATCCCAATTTACCCGATAGTAATGGTCGAACAGTCCTCTCGTTTGCTGCTGAGTGGGGACGGGAAGTTCTGGTGAGGCTACTTCTAGAACGGGGGAACGTCGATCCCAATTCATCCGATAATAATGGTCGAACACCCTTATCGTTCGCTGCTCAGCGGGGGCAGGAAGGCGTAGTCAAGCTACTTCTGGAGCGGGGGGATATCGATCCCAACTCATCCGATAATAATGGCCAAACGCCCCTATCTCTCGCTACTGAGCGGGGACAAGAAGGTGTATTGAAGCTACTTCTGGACCACGGGGATGTCAACCCCAATCCACCTGATAGCAACGGTCAAAACCCCCTATCATATGCTACCATCAAGGAGCGAGAGGGCGTAGTGTCGCTATTATCAGATTCCCGAACCCCCAATTGCGAATCGCCGCAAAACCGTCTTCCAACCCCAACCCATGTCACCCGTGGTACTTTAGGCAACGGAGTGACACATTCACCCACAGCAATGGAACCTATTGCCCTACATACAGAAAACTACTCTCTAAAAAGGAAGGGGGCAGGCGAGCAAAGCACCTTAGAGAAGAGGAGGAAATGATAATAAGGTGAACAAGTGGGATGGGGGAAAGGGGAGGGAAGTGGAATGGGCGAAGGCATGGAGAGCTATTAAGGATGTAACACTCCTGCAAGCCTAGGTGTTCGGGATCTATCTAGAAACTGGTAGGGCTCGTGGGAGAAAGGAGATGTGGCGAAGGAGCAAGCCTTTACCGACATCCATGACATTGGCTAGTTTCGGGGCCATCAGACTCCACAAGTTTAATGATATTAAGTCGATGACCCTCCGCTCGGCGTTATGTCTAGTTCTTTCCTATCTGGACTTCCTTTAGAACGACCTCCGCCTTTCAGTCTCCAGCTGGCCAATGGCTCTCCCTCTGGCCTCACCTACTTTTATCCATGGCCTTAGTTCAAGTTCTACATTTCATTTTTTCCCCGAGACATTAACCGAACTTATTTTCATATTTTTGACACGCACTGTAAAGCTAAAGTATGGGCATCCTTCACGCTATCTTGTAAGTTGGCAGTGGTTTGTACTTTTTCAGTGTGAGTTAGATCCATGGCTCTTTGTAATTTCCTCTCTACGATACTTCTGTTTGGTTTTTCACTTTCCTCTTTGATTGAGATTCACTTTGTACGATATTCCCAGTATATTATAGAGGTAGAAGCATCTGTTTGTAATACATAAATCTACCTATGACAATCAAGGCCCCACGTCCAAGCAACCACATGACTAGCATATGCTGCCGAGGGAGGGCCGCCGAACGTAGTGAAGTTATTTCTGGAGCACAAAGACGTTAGCCCCGATTCACCTGATGACGATGGCCGGACGCCCCTATCGTTTGCTGCCAGTGGAGGACATAGAGGTGCAGTCAAGTTGTTTTTGCGACAGAGGGATGTTGACCCCAGTTCACAGGATAAATATGGCCGAACTCCTCTGTCATATGCCATCGAGAAGGGGGCACGGAATGTGGTGAAGCTACTTCAGGAAGGGGAGGAAATTAGTTCCGATTCGTGTGATGGCAATGGCCGAAAAACCCTATCATGCCAGCACTTATTGGGAACGAGAAGGTGTTGTGAAAATACTTCTGGACCACAGGAATGTTGAGCCTGATTTACCGGATTGGAGAGGCCGAACACCCCTATCACTTGCTATCTCGAGAGGACATGAAAGCGCAGTGAAACTACTTCCGGAACGGAGGGACGCTAATACCAACCTGCTGGATACCAATGATGGAACACCCTTATTATCTGCTACGGTCACGGAGTAGGAGGGAGGGTATTGTTGGGTTACTTCTTGAACGTACGGTTGTCAAGTAGCCCAATTCGGCGGATACTGATGGCCGAACACCCTTATCATTTGCTGTCACGAGAGGATATCAGCTCACAGTGATGCGACTTCTGGAAAGAAACCCCTACAAATCGCCATCTCCAGAGGACCGGAGATGTACAATATATTCTCGGAACGCAGTGATTTCAATCCCCATTCAAAAAATGGCCTCTTCCCTGGAGGGCGCACCCCGGAACAAGAAGAAGAGCCATTACCGGTACTGGAAGAGGTTACTCCTCACATAACAGATGAATTCCTACTCAACGCCTCCGTCTCTCTTTCTGTCTCCCTCAGATCTCCTCCGGAACTACCCCCTTGCCATAACCATGCCTGCATGTCCAAAGCAAACCAAAGGTCTAGTAAACTCCCAGGCATCCGCCATCCTGACCTTATCCACCTAGCCACTATCCCTGATCTGTTTGATAGAATCCGAAGCCATGAGAATCTAACATGTACCAATGCTCCCTGGAACTGAGCACTAATCAATTCCTATACCTAAACAATTGATACCCTACTGTATATTACAACACTAAGGTTAGGCCCGGGAGAAGGGTATTTTTCAAAGTAATATTTGATGCCGCGTATCATAACATTGTCCTTTGCCATCAGAGTAAGGGTTGAAAAAAGAGCTCATGAATTTTCTTTTCCTCCTAGGTGTCCAATTTGTACAACTCCCCCTAACATCTGCGTCGAGATCTGGGGTGTTCTTTACACGGTCTGGCAAACGGAGCCTGGTAAGTTACCGTGCTTTATCCTATTGTATTGTGTTGTACTTTGCGCTATGTAAGTACATTGTCAGATCATCATGATAGACGAGTGATATTCTGTGATGATGCACTTCCTTGGAGTGCTCGTAGTCTACTTATACTGTATGTAGGAACGGGGGACATGTGTGGAAGAGCCGGGGCATGCGCGGAAGAGAACGGATCTACGTCGCGATCAACGGAAAGAGAGGAGGAATGGTCAGGAGGGCCCCATCACTGTGATTGATATATACTCCTGTCATTATCGCTGGTTAGAGCATCGAGCACAGTAGAATCGTGAGCGTGAATGAGTAGTTGAATGAGAAGATATTCTCTTTTAAGTTCTGTGGGGATCAAACTATTTAGTGTAGCTCCGATCTTGGCGTTTCGTTTCATTCCCGCTGTTCCCGTCCACCGGTTTGCCGTTCAGATTAGCAATGTTCAACAGAAGTGGGGTCAACAACCAGGAGGGCCCAGCAAATGCTACACTAAAGGTGATAATAAGTATTAATTCTAGTGGCAATTTTGTTTCGTCTATTCGTTTAGCCCTCCTGTTCAGTCACCTCCTCGATACACCACCCCGACCCAATCAGGAAAAATAAGTAAATATTTTTTAAATAGATGGCAGTATTTAGTACTACCATCCATCAGGCTTAAACAAAAGGAGAAAGTATTATGAGGTGCCTGTTGAGTGGTAATGATTTTTGTGGGGGCAGGAAGCGATGCGTTGCCACGCTCACCCAGGTCATCGGTTAGTTTTGTCTACGCACAATACCGTATTTTTTCGTGTTATCCGGTTTTTCGCCAAGACCGGGCGTTACTTAAGGTTGGGCGGTGCCTGGAGTCTAAAATGGCCCCTTCGGTTCCCCCAGTTCTCATAGTAACTGAGGTGTGGATTTCAGGTGTCTACTGTTATGCGGCTGAGTGTGTCACAATCACCTTCTGCAAGGGTTAGGATGGTGATCAAACAGGCGCCACGCACTAAGGAGTGAAGTACAGGACACCTAAAACCCACCCTTAGTTACTATGGGAATGGGAGCATTTAGGGGACCTATTTCAGACTCCAGGCACCGCCCACACAAAGTAACGCCCGGTCTTGGCGAAAAACCGGATAACACGAAAAAATACGGTATACCCCCGCTTCCGTTTTTGCCAATGAGGCTCTCAGTGTACATGGAGGTATACAAAAGTCGGGCGCACCCCATAACTTTATACGGCAACTATGGTTCTCCCCCATACAAACACGTTTTGTGGCTTTTTTTTGTAAGGTCGACAAAAGTCGGGCGCACCCCCAGAATAGGAAGTAAACCCAGACTTTTCGTGGGACCGCGCCCGACTTACCCTTGTACTCGAGTACATTTACCAAGGGAGTACTAGTAGAGGGGTGTCAGGCGGCTGAGCCTAACTTTGTGGCTCAACATATTATACCTTTGTGGCTTAGCATAGTAACTTTGTAGCGAACACGACATGGTATTAGGGATAAATTAAGATTAATTTCCATACATTTTCTGGTCGCTCAATACCCGCAATTATTGGTTTGGATATTTTCAATTTTATAGGCTTGGATAGTATTTCTTCCTTTTACCTGTGCTTTTATCTCATCAAGTGCCGGCTGGTACTGCGCTCACACTGCTTGTATTCTTGCATTCTGAGCCAGCTGCAGCTGTTGGGCAACGGAATTACCGTAAAAACTCGGTAGATCCACTATCGGGGATCGGGGCTTGGCGGTTGCGCAAATGGGTGTGCGTAATGTTGCCGAGAGAGTGAGTGATCGGCAATGATGCCAAAATTAGCTGTTTTGAACGTCGGCCGTGATGAAGCAGAGGAGGAGGTCGATCACCGGTCATTTAAGAGTTAACCAGTATTATTAGTTTTGGTTTTCTACAAATTCTATAAGCTCATCATTCCCTTCATGTACATCTGCTCTCTCATCCGCTAATACAAAATCTTCTCTCCAATTCCCAATCTCCAAGTTAGTAAACCTTTTTATGTCCAACTCAGAATCCAAGCTACCATTGATGGGAAGAGACAGGCCCGTTTTGCGAAAGGAACGCGAAATTAGATTAGCTTTTGTAGTATGAAATTGGTCAAATGCCTCTCCCACACAGTGGGTTGTCATAACCCTCCGGTCCCCCACTGTCCACCGCTCAAAATCCGCTGCTGATTCCAAATCAAAGATCCTCTGATCTGTGAGATCTCGTACCAGCTCCTTGAGTGGCTTATTAATAGACACATCAAGGGGCTGGACAAGACCAGTACAGCCAGAGGGAATTAGGGAGGGGGTAATGTTGCTGTTGTTGAGGAGTTCGAGCACGGCGGGGGTTTTATGGGAACCCATTAAATCGAGTGCGAAGAGGGTTGGTCGTCCGCCAAGAGCTGGGATGAGGTGAGTTGTGATGTATCTCTCAAAAAGCTTATCGTTCATGTATGCGGTAGGGTTATACTCAACCAAGACCCCTGGATGATAGCGTTCTCGCTCTCATCCTAGTCTCTTTCCTGTTCCTCGAAATATGATCATTGGCGGTACCCGGGGCACGCCATCCGCAAAAACGCATAAAACAAGACTTGCTTGCCTTTTGTCCCATCCCGAGCGACTCTCCTTTACCCAGACAGTTTTTTCCCCTACGAGATCGTAAGTCTTCCCTTCCAAGTATTCGAATGGTAATGGTGTTTTGTCTAGGTTGCAGATATTCGACAACTCATATCGTCCAACCGGCCGCTCTAATGCTACCTCCCAATACCGATCCCTCCTAGGCTGAGAGTTCCGTCGATTAAATCGAAGCCAATTTAGGATAAGTACTTCGTAATCGCTGGGAATCTTTTGGGCTTTTTTTGTAATACTACGAAGGCTGATTTTATGGCGACCTAGGAATCCTCGAAACCATCCATTGCTAAACCGGAAAACAGCTGGGTTCACCTCCGGATATATCGACCGAAATTGAAACTGGGACTGGATTCGAAACCAGCCCTGTCGTACTGTGCGTCCTCCTTTCCGCCATTCTATAAACTCGCTATAGAGTCTATCTTCTAACTCTGGCCACAGGACTCGCTTAGTATAGCCCACCCCATCCTCCTTTCTCACAGCTGAGTTCCTTCCCCTCCCCTCTATCTTCCCTTTTTTCCGTACCCAGTCGCTAATTGTTCGCTGGGGCACCTTATACAAGTCGGAGGCTTCTTGTTGGGTTGGTGGACGATATTCCCCTCCTCGTGCTAGGGGAATTCGATGGTGTTCCAGAAAGGTAAGTACTCGGAGTTTCTGGAATTGGCTATACGTTCTTTCAGGATACCGAATAGGTTGTAATTGATGCGGTAGCAGGATTCGCTCACTGATTGTCTTTGCTTTTGGTCCTCGCTGACGTTTTGGGCTTCGGATCGGTGGCATTCTGGCTGGTATTCCTATCATTTTACATATGCTATTCTCCCAGCTTTAACTTGTTCTCAATCCTTCTAATTTATTCGTGCTAATACCTATTTTACAGAATTTTAATTCAGTCATCATTTAACTATGACTACCACCTTCGTGTCTGCAAATCTCAGAGTCACAATGCATTTCAGACTATCCTACATTCTTCCTTTCTTTAAGTTTATACGAGACTTGCCATGACTCAAGGCCAATTTTATAGAGTCTGTGCGAGTTTCTCATTTCCCAGTCATGGACAATCACTCGATTCCTTGGCACTATCACGCACAACCCCTGTTGCAACCGCCAAGCCCCGATCCACGATAGTGGATCTACCGAGTTTTTACGGTACTATGCTAAGTGACAAAGATGAGTTGAGCCGAAAGTTATTTTGAGTGGTTGTTTGGGCACAGTTCAGGGTGCCTCCAGTTGTGAGCCGAGAAGCATGCGGAGGTTGTGGCGCCATTGCGCCATCCCAGAACCTTGGCATGCACGGTCGCTCTCTTGCACTTCTTTTGCACAGTACGGGTCTCATAAAATCCGACACTTATCCCCAAGGGTCTGCTGAGTGAGGACTGTTGGGAGCAGGGAATAGTATATTTTGGTGTGGTCGCTGAGAGTGCAGGGGATTCCTTGTCTCTCGAAGCCGTGGGAATAGGTAAGTGCATGGAGTGAGCAAAACAATCCGGTTGCCGAGATGTCTCGCAAAGAATATTTGCAGCGCTTCCTCCTTCTCGGCACCAGATGATTTTGTTCACCTCAAGTGTGGTACACGTACTTGGACACAAATTAAAGATTTGGACGGAGCGAACCCGATATCTCTGGTGCGACTCTGGATTTTGCTTGTCGCGTTGTCCGACCGTTAATTTGCGCCCCGGTGGAGTTAACTTTGCTATTGCTTCCCCGGAAGCAATGGATAGTTTATTTCGCTTGCAAAACACAAATTTCACTTGATATACATACAGTGCGGTAGTGCCAGAGAAAAAGGGCAGTTGTCTACATCATGAATGGAACCATCATTTCTGGATTCCGGGAAATGATTCGATTCGTCTGGCTAAACTTCTTTGTCGCGTTCTACTTGCACCCTTGACTGTTGTACTTGATTAAGAAGCACGCGCGGTACTGTACCGTTACGGATAAAATTTGGCTTTACTCACTCTGCAGTTCTTGAGCTATCATAGTTTACGGTTCATAGCCTTTGCTCGGGAAGGCATCAAGTTTTTGCAGTGGTGGCTGTTACCTAGTCTTGGCAGAAGAGGGGGTCTCTTTGTAAAGTTACGATCTATCACTTCTCTCGCGCTTTCTCCCCACCACCGAGACAACCACAACGAGCGCAACACAGCACAACGGAGGAACCGTTTGGACTGTCAGCTAAGGAAGGAAAATTTGTGATAGCGGATGATAAGGGGAGGACCTTCTGTACTCAGTCAGTCAGACAACCTATAAGGTTAGGCTTTTTTTGTTGGATCTTTTTTCTCTTTTGTCCGGTTCTCTGAGTTGGCATTCGACAAGAGGTTTGTGAAGTAGCTTAGCGGATTTGAATTGGCCGTGACTTGTGTGGTTTGTATTTCTGGTTGTTGTTTCTTGATAGTGACAGTTGTTTGCCCGTACCTCTTTCGTTCCACAGAGTAGATACGGTATCCCGGGGATTTTCATTTTCAGTACTGTGCTGTCAGGCGCGTGAACGGACTCATGGACGAGTGGGTGTAGACATTGTGTATGTTTAATGCAGTGAATTCAGTGGCATTTGCATAGTAGGCGAGGCGGTGTTTCCGGGGGAAACAAATAAGAAAAGGACTCGACAACAGGATCCCCAATCAACCGTCAACCTTTTTTCTTCTTTCACAGTTTTCATCTCGTTTTTCCTGACGGCTGTGAACTTGAAAAGCGAGCTGACCCGACCTGTATTTCGGGAATCCTATCGAAGAACGCCCAGGAACTAACGGAGCATCGACATTACTGTACAAACATAATCGGACTAGCTATCCCACGAGGCTAATCAGTAAAGAATTTGTCAATCAAGGCAGGGGGTCAGGAGCGGCAGCTCAGATCGGACTATGGCATGAGCAAGCTTACCGTATTAGGGCCGACGGGAATTGATGTGGGGTAGCGTGGCAACCGGATTGGTCAGATCTTGGAGAGTGGGGGGTGGCTAGCTTGGGATGAGAAAAAGCATTGGGCGCATATGCGATATCAGGATATCAGGAGCACAAGAGTTTTGAAAATCGTGACCACAGAGGGCTAGTGCAGCGCATACAAATTTTTGCAAAACTCTTGTCTAATCATCCGGATACCACTTTGACACCCAAGTATTGACTCCGGGATTAGGGAGCTTCTTGGAGAGGTAAACCTCTCTGATAAAATAAATTTAGAACGTAGCTACACTTTGTTTGGTTTGGGATATCCCCGGCCAATCTATTGGATAGCACAACAGCACTGTGTAACACCAATGCCGCTGGAGATGTGTTGTTCAATCTCCACCCCCGCCAAATCCATCAACTATCATACCTCACTGCCTTACCTGCCCTTCCCGAGACCAAATTTCAACAAAAACGATACGCAAGACGAAATGAATCTGACAGCAGGTCAAAACTCCGGCATTTCAATAACCAGCAACTGCGGTAATGTCACGGGCAGTTACAATAAAGTTTGGAAAAACTGCGATATATCGGTAGCAGATGAGAAACGTGCCATTCTGGAATGGCTGTCTCCCCTCGAACCTCGCGAAAGACACCTGGCTATAGGCATGGACCGGATGCCAGGGGTGGGCGACTGGCTTCTCGATACAAACGAGTTTACTAAGTGGAATAAGGGTGATGAAGGAGCGGCCAAGCCTGTCTTACTTTGTTATGGGAATCCCGGTGTCGGAAAGACTTATCTTAGGTATGGGTGGTGACTACACTTAAAGAGTGGAAACGAGGCTAAATAGCAGAAATAATAGCTCCCTTGTGATAGATAGGCTGTGCGACCAGGCAGATGGTGACAATATGGCTGTGGCATGTGTGTACTGCGACTTCAGCGCTCAGGACGAATACTCGGCGACGGGATTACTTGGGGCACTGTTGAAACAGGTTGTCCTCGCACTGGAGCCTATTCCGGATCGAGTACAGAAGGCGTTTGAGGATTCGAAGAGAGGGGTTGGCGGTCGTAGGCTCCTACTGCCTGATATTCTCGAGATGCTCACCGAGTCTTTGTTACGTTTACGGAGGGTATTCATCTGCATAGATGCATTGGATGAGTTTCCAGCGAAGCATCGGCCCGAACTTTGGGAATCATTGCACAAAATTGTTCTGAAGTGTCCAAACATTCGGCTATTCCTTACTGGTAGGCTCCACATCCGAGCGGAGGCGCAGAAATATTTCCCAAGCACTGCCGAGATGTTACCAATCATTTCCAGCACACATGATATTGGGTTGTATCTTAGGATGAGGTTGAGCAGAGACTCGGAGATCGATGTGATGGACGGGGAGTTGGAAGCCGATATTCTAAGAATTATCCCGGAGGTGGCGTCGGGGACGTATGTGCTCTCTCGAGGTGATGGGTTGTATAGGTAGAGCTAATTATGATCTCTAGATTCCTGCTTGCATCTCTCAATGTGGATGCAGTCCTTGCGGAGGCAACCATTCACCGGAGAAGACGGGCACTTCATAGGATTACCAAGGGCCTTGATTTACAGGATGCATACGACACGACATTGGATCGGATAAGGCAGCAGGGCGGGAGCAAATCGAGGCTAGGGATGGAAGCACTGATGTGGATTTCCTACAGTCAGCGGCCCTTGGGATCTCAGGAGTTGTGCCATGCTCTGGGAGTAGAATTGGGTGAGGAAGACTTTAGCATCCAGAACGTCCCTTTAATAAGGACTGTACTTGGCTACACCTTGGGGCTTGCGACTATTGACGAAACGGCATCAACCCCTCGTCTCCTGCATTTCACACTTCAGGAGTATCTAGGACAACATCCCACCCTATTTGTAACGGCGCACTCGATGATGGCCGAAATCTGCCTCACCTATTTGAACTCTCGATCAATTCGGGCGTTGCGGCCAAACCTTGATCTCATTGAGCTATATTCTTCCCGGTCTCCCCGATGCCCGGGCCTTGATAATGCCTTGAGGGAAACACCATTTCTCGAATATGCCACATGTTTCTGGGGAGTGCATGCAACAAGGGGGGTGACTGAGCCAGTGAAATCTCTGGCATTGCGACTCCTTGACGGATACGAAAACCATGTAGCTGCCGCTGTCCTCTGGGGAAAGAAGATAGATGAGGGGTACTGGGATGGTATTGTTCAGGGAATTACTGGACTACACTGTATCGCATTTTTTGGGATTGCAGAGATTGCAAGCACCATGTTGGAGAGGAAAGGACGGCAAGTGAATGGGCGGGATTCTAAGGGCCGGACACCATTAATGTGGGCTGTTAAATATAAAAATAGAGGGATAGTGGAGCTATTGCTAGAGCAGGAGGATATCGAACCCGACATGGTTATCAAAGATGGTCGCACGGTATTCTCGTTTGCAGCCGAACTGGGGAATGAAGATGCGGTAAAGCTCCTTCTGGAACGCGGGGATATCAATCCCAGCGCAACGGATAGCAATGGCCTAACACCCCTATCGTTCGCTTGCGCCAGAGGGTGGATGGGAGTGATGAAACTACTTCTGGAACGGAAGGATGTTGATCCCAATTCATCCGATAATAATGGCCGAACATCCCTATCATTCGCTGCATCGTATGGACAGGAAGGTGTAGTGAAGCTACTTCTCGGGCGGGGGGATATCGACCCAAATTTATTAGATAAGAATGGCCGAACACCCCTATCGTTCGCTGCTGAGTACGGACAGGAAGGCGTAGTGAAGCTACTTCTGGGGCGGGGGGATATCGACCCCAATTCACCCGATAATAATAGCCGAACATCCCTATCATTTGCTGCTGAGTACGGACAGAAAGGTGTAGTGAAGCTACTTCTGGGGCGGGGGGATATCAACCCCAATTCACCCGATAATAATGGCCGAACACCCTTGTTTTTCGCTACTAGGAGGGACAGAAAAGGTATAGTGAAGCTACTTCTAGAGCGGGGGAATGTCGATCCCAATTTATCAGATAATGGTGGCCAAGCCCTTCTATCGTTCGCTGCTCAGCGGGGACAGGAAGGTATAGTGGAGCTACTTCTAGAACGGGGGGATATCGATCCCAATTCATCCGATAAGAATGGCCGAACACCCCTATCGTTCGCTGCATCGTACGGACAGGAACGCGTAGTGAAGCTACTTCTGGGGCGGGGGGATATCGACCCTAATTCACTCGATAATAATGGCCGAACACCTCTATCGTTCGCTGCTGAGTACGGACAGGAAGGCGTAGTGAAGCTACTTCTGGGGCGGGGGGATATCGATCCCAATTCACCCGATAATAATGGCCGAACACCCCTGTTTTTCGCTACCCAGAGGGAGTGGGAAGGTATAGTGAGGCTACTTCTAGAGCGGGGGAATGTCGATCCCAATTTATCAGATAATGATGGCCGAACACCCCTATCGTTCGCTGCTGAGTTGGGGCAGGAAGGTGTAGTAAAGCTACTTCTAGAACGGGGGGAGGGATATCGGTCCCAATTCAACCGATAATAATGGCCGAACACCCCTCTCATTTGCTGTCCAGCAATTAGGGGAGCCCAACGATTTTAAGGAATAATTCTTGTTACCCCTGAGATATGAAGGTGTAGTGAAGTTGCTTCTGAAACGGGGGGACGGCCATCACAATTCACCAGATAGCAGTGGTCAAAAACCATTATCATATGACACCATCGATGACCCCGAGGGCGTAGAGAGCTCGTTGTCGGGTTCTGGAATCACCGATCGCGAAACATCCGGAACGACTGATCGAAAGCCAACCTTTGTCGCAGGGGAGAGGGCTTCGCTCGGAGAAGTAACAGATCCATTCACAGCAACTGAACATGCTCCTTTAAATACAATCGATGACCCCCTGTTTGGCGCTTCTATCTCTTGCCCTCTCCTATCTTGTACTCCTCCAGGACAGCCTCGACCGCTCCTACAATCTCCCCCAGATTAATTGTACTCACCCCTGGACCCTCCCGCCCCTATCCCTACATCTGGTTCCAGCTCTGCATTTCCGTTTTTTCCTCCGGTCCTTAATTCTGTTTATTCTCCTATTTTGAGCACTTATGATGTGCGACGGATATGGCGATTCTCTCGCATTACTTCACGCCGCCCGCCCTTCCCGGCCGTGATTCATACTTCAGTGTTGGCTAGATTCATTATGTTTTACAGTTTCATTTTAGGGTTTGTAGCCCTGCTTTTTCTTATTTTTGCTTCCATTTTTGATCGAGATTCACTTTGTATAGTATTTTTCATAGCATATCATATATCATCGGTAGACGTATTCGTTCATATTAACATCAATCCCCTTGCCATCACCATGCCTTTGTCCAAAGCAAACCGGAGGACTAGCCAACTGCCAGGCATCTGCCACCCTAACCTTAACCACCCAGCCGCTGTCCCTGATCTGTTAGATGGAGGCTGAAGCGATAGGAATCCAGCCGGTATCAGTGCCCTTTGGAATTGCGCACTAATCAATTCTCGTATTAAAACAATTGAGACCCTACTGTAAATTACAACTGTAACCTGCGAACCCGGAGAAGTGTATTTTTTAGTATAATTTTTGATGCCGGGTATCATAACATTGTCCTTGTTGGAAAGGCTGCTCGGCATGTTGGTTTATTTTGTTTCATCAAAGCACGGAGGTTAAGAAAGATGTTTTCATTGACGGATGGATAGGACAATGGAAAGCATGAAGGCTACGGAAATGAAGGAAGTTTTCTTTTGTCATACATTTCTTTTGTTCAGGGATAACAGGGTGTTTATTTCATTTGTTTCTTTAAAGGATAGACAAGGCGATAAGGAGGCATTTGCGGAAGGAAGTGGAAATGTGTGGTGATGGTTGGAAGACTGAGAATGGTGTTTTGCTTTTCATATATACTCCTGTCATTACCGTCAGTTTAGCAAGGAACTCATCTACGAATATACCTCTAGTTGCTCGCTATCATTATCCTCTCTCCCACTATTGCTCTTTTGGTGCCGTATTTGCGCTTATTTCGTTTAGTCCTTTGTCATCAGAGTAAATATTGAAAAAAGAGCTCATTAGTTTTCTTTCCCCCCTGGGGGTCCAATTTGTACAACTCCCCCTAACATCTCTGCCGAGATCTGGGGTGTTCTTTATACTGTCTGGCAAACCCAACCTAGTAAGTTACGGTGCATTATGCTATTGTATTGTGTTGTACTTTGCGCTATGTAAGTAGATTGTCAGATCATCGTGATAGAAGAGTGGTATTTGTGATGATCGACTTCGTTAGCGTGTTCATAGTATACTTATACTGCATGTAGGAAAGTGTTGAACATTCACGAAGGTTCCAAATATCGGGCATTGATCAAACCGAGATGGCGGATGGATGAGAAGGATTGCGTTTGATGAGAGTCGCAAGATGGGAAATGAATGTAAGAGGAAGACGATAGTATGTTTGGCTTGGGAGTTAGACGAGGCAGATATGTTTGGGATGTTTTTAGAATACAACACTACGGATGGCCGGAGGTTTAGGATTAAGATTTACCAGGAAACGGAACAGATAGGTGTCGCACTATGAGGGTTAGGAACCGGAAGACGGTGTTAGAACAGTAATAGAACATGGATGATGAGGGAAATCGTGTAAGGGAATGAAACAAGGAAATGAGTAGCCAGGGAAAATTGGATTCGGAAATGTTGGATGGGAGCATGGAAAGGAGGAACGAAGAGAGACCAGCGATGATATTGTTGATGAAGAGTTTTTTCTGTAGAAGTTGAGCGTGTGTATATATAGGACACCTCCGGCGACATAGAAACAATAAGGACCAATACACTCTCTACCAATCATAGCCTATATTTGAGAGAAAGGACATGTGTGGAAGAGCCGGGGCATGCATGGAAGAGGATCGGTCTGCCCCGTGGCTGGCGGAAGGGCAGGAGGAACGGCCCAGATGGTCATATCACTGTGGCGATATATACTCCTGTGATGGTCGCTAGTTAGCGCATCGAGCATAATGGAGCTGTAAGCGTGAATGAGTAGTTGAATGAGAAGAAGTGTTCCCTCTCTAAGTTCTGTGTGTGATCGAACACACCGTGAACTGTAGCTTCGATCTTGGGGTTTCCTTTCATACCTGCTATTCCCATCAGCTGTTTTGCTACTCAGCCATAGTCATTTTCAACCGAAGTGGGATCAATAAACAGGAAGGACAGCAAATGGTAGGCTAAAGGTGATAGTAATTGTTAATTCAGGTGGCAATTTCTGTTTCGTCTATTCGTTTAGCACTACTGTTCAGTTACGCCCCTTCAAGTCTCCCAGTATGGTGGGCGGACAAAATTAACCGATCAACGAACGCTCATAATTTTCCCCATGATGTTGTGAACCTCCTAGACACAACCACCCCAACCCAACCAAGAAAAATAAGTAAAAATAATTTAAATACGTGGCAGTATTTAGTACTTGTATGCCATCCATCAGCCTTGGCGAAAAAAGGAGAAAGTATTATGATGTGCCTGTTGAGTGGTAATGATTTTTGTGGGGGCCGGGCGCGATGCGTTGCCACGCTCACCCGGGTGACCGGTTAATTTTGTCTGTGCACTATACAAGTATTGTAGATGTGCATGTATCGAGTACTATGGTTGGCCCGTGAACACCTCCAATAACTGGCCGTAGTTTGTATGCAGCCAAGCCCATAACTTGCGGTTAGGTGGTAGCTGGGATAAAATTTAAGGAATTAATTGCGAAAGAGAAGAAATTCCGTGAACTGTTTGCGATTTTTATTCGCCAGAAGTGGTATTTTGGGCAACTTGACCAATACAACAAAGTTCACGGACTAACCCTGGTGCCCGAGTACCCGTAAGGTCCTAGCGTTTGTGAACGGAACGGAACTGCGGTTGCATCGGCAGGGATCCTAAGGCTCCGGCTAATAGTTTGCCCGTAGCTAATAGGAGTTGTGCTTACAAACGTCAGGACATTGCCGTATTATTTGCTACCGTATTTTCTCGTGTTTTACGGTTTTTTGCCAAGCCGGTGCCTGGAGTCTGAAATGGGCCCTCAAATTCCCCCAGCCAGCATAGTAACCAAGGTGTGGGTTTTAGGAGTCTACAACAATGCGGCTGAGTGATCGTCTGCAAGGGTTGTGTGCCCAATCTTGGGCAAAAACCGGTCTTGGCAAAAAACCGTATAACGCGAGAAAATACGGTATTCGGATTTCCCCAAAGATATCTCCCACAGAAAGTTTGTGGCACTACTACTTCTCAGCAAGAGGAGTATTTTGCTCACCTCGGGTGCGGTACTGGGGCACAAATTAAAGATTTGGACAGAGTGAACCCAAGGTCTCTGTTGCAACCATGGATTTTTGTTTGTCGCGCCGTCCAACCATTAATCTGCCCCACGGTGGAATTAGGGCCCGTTTACCGATCCGTCGCGTTTCGAGATTTTGGTGGGGAAACTAGACGGTGGCGTCTCAACCAGCATCATATTCCGATAGACGTGGCAAAACTGTTTACCCTGGTTTCAACCGTTTAATATTCTGTGTGTTAGACGGTCAAAACAGGACCCCGCTCAAGAGGTAGGATTGCAACCACCGTCTACTAGCACCACATAAATGCCACTAACCTTTCATGCCTGGAATAACAAGAGCAGCTATGAATAAGCTCTCTTTTCCTTGCACAATTAGCAATTACTTTTATCATAATTTAGGGCAAGTTTAATAACAAAATTGTCATCATTTGATTGTAAGAGAGAATTGTTGGTCAGTCCAATATCTCGGTTGTTGAGTACTGTGAGAATTGAAAGCTACCTGGTTGCACACCTCACGTATGTGGATCACACTTTTCACATACTACACACTGTATTAGGTAAACACACACCCATCAATTTTCCCTACCCCTCTTTGACTGTTTAGCCTCCCTTGACGGTCGGCACCGTTTCCGGTTGCTTGACGGCCGTCTATTGGTAAACGGGCCCTTAATGCGGTATTAAGTTTCCCAGAGCTCTCAACTGCCGCCACCTCGCGCTTAGCATTTAAACTTCATTGATAACACAATGAGATAATAAGAAGTTTCGCGCACTATATACCGATACTCAAGGAGCCGAACCTACCTCCCGGGCAGCTAAGATGTGAAGAATGCGCCTGGCAGGGAAGGTGGTCCGGAACGGCAGGTCAAGTTATGGCTTGGAGAAATCCACGGGTATTAGGAAGGGCGGTGGTTCATGTCGGATAGCGCTATTAGGATCTACGAAGCGTGGTAGTTGTGCTTGGGATGAGAAAGTTTTTGAAAATCTTGGCCGCTGTGCGCTGGTGCAGCACACACGAATTTTGCAAAAGCCTGGTCTGGTCACCCGAATACTGCATTCCCACCCCAAGTATTGGCTGGCGATTAGGGAGCTTCCTGGAGAGGTAAACCCTGCTCTCTGATACCGTAAAAACCCAAATAGAAGAGAAATGTGCTAGGACGTTGGAGTTGCCTCTCCTAGTAATGCGCCTCTTATATTCCTTTTGTTATGTCTCAACGGGGGGCTGAGTTTGCGGTGTTTTCCCCTCGCGTAGTTGAGAAGGGAAATTCCAGCGTCCTAGCACATTTCTCTTGTATTTCGGTAAAATGGCGTGGGACGTCCCGCCGGATGTCAAATTAACGCGAACACTTTCAGCTGACAACAAAGTACCCCAACTTAATACTGGCTGTAATAATTTAGGCAACCTCAACAACAAAGGGATAAAATACAACTTGGGTTGACTCCCAAAGTGAAAGCATGCTGCTGTGAAGGTGGGAATTTTGCCATATAATTTAGATCTGGTGGCTGTCGAAGGAAATACATTCACCGATTTTGAGCTGTGGTACTTGGTTGCTAGGTACAAGTGTTCTCGTTAATTTCACACCCGGCGGTGCCTAGATCTTGTATTTGGTTTGGGATATTATGATACATGCCCATCGATTGGATAGCGCGACGGTACTGTGTAACACCAATACGGCAAGGAATGTGTTGTTCAATCTCCACCCCCTCATGTCGCCGAGTCCATCGACTACCGTACCTCAACACCCTGCCTGCCCTCCCTAAGAACAAATTTCAACAACAAAACCGATACGCTAGACAGAATGAATCCGACAGCAGGGCAAAAGCCCAGTATTTCAATAAACTGTGGTAATTCCAGGAACAGCAACAACAACGTGTGGAATTACTGCGATATATCGGTAGCCGATGAGAAACGTGCCATTATGGAATGGCTATCTCCCCTCGAACCTCGCGAAAGACACCAGGCTATAGGCATGGACCGGATGCCAGGGGTGGGCGACTGGCTTCTCGATACAAGAGAGTTTACTCAATGGAATCAAGGGGGCGCCGGAACTGCCAAGCCAGTCTTGTTTTGTGATGGGGATCCCGGTGTTGGAAAGACTTATCTTAGGTATGGATGGCGGATACCCTTGAAGAGTGCGCACGAGGCTAAATAGGAGTAATAACAGCTCTCTTGTGATAGATAGACTATGCGATCAGCTCACTGCGGACGGTATGGCTGTGGCATGTGTGTACTGCGACTTCAACGCTCAGGATGAGCAATCGGCGACCGGGATACTTGGAGTACTGCTAAAGCAGGTTGTCAGCGCACTGGAGCCTATCCCGGATCGAGTACAGAAGGCGTTCGAGGATTCGAAGAGAGGGGTTGGCGGCCGCAGACTCCTAGTGCCTGATATTCTCGAGATGCTCTCCAAGTCTTTGTCATGTTTTCGGAGGGTATTCATCTGCATAGATGCATTGGACGAGTTTCCCGCGAAGCACCGGCCAGAGCTTTGGGAATCTCTGCAGGAAATTGTGCTTAAGTGTCCAAACTCCAGGCTATTTCTTACTGGGAGGGTTCACATACGTGGCGAGGTGCAAAAATATTTCCCTAGCACTGCCGAGATGTTACCGATCAGTTCGAGAACGCATGATATCGTGTTATATCTTAAGATGAGACTGAAGAGAGACTCGGAGCTTGATGCGATGACCAAGGAATTGGAGGTCGATATTCTAAGGATTATTCCGGAGGTAGCCTCGGAGACGTATGTGTTCTCTCGAGATGGTGAATTGTAGAGATTGGGCTAATGATCTCCAGCTTCCTACTTGCCTCACTCAATATGGATGCAGTCCTTTCAGAGCCCACAATCCACCAAAGGAGACGAGTACTTCATAGGATTACCAAGGGCCTTGGATTACAGGATGCATACGACACGACATTGAACCGGATAAGAAAACAAGGTCGAAGCAAATCAAAGCTTGGGCTGGAAGCCTTGATGTGGATTTCGCGTTGCGAGCGGCCCTTGAGATCGCAAGAGTTGTGCCATGCTCTGGGGGTAGAATTAGGGGCGGAAGACTTTAACATCCAGAATGTACCTTCAATGAGGACTGTACTCGGCTACACCCTAGGACTTGCCATTATTGACGAATTGGCATCGACCCCCCGCCTCCTGCATTTCACGCTTCAAGAGTATCTAGGCCAACATCCCACTCTATTTGTAACGGCACACTCGATGATGGCAGAAACCTGCCTCACCTATCTGAACTGTGAGTCAATTCGGGCTATATCAATTCGGGCTATATCAATTCGGGCTCCATCAATTCGGGCTCTGCCATCAAACCTTGATAACGTTCTGGAGGCAACACCATTTCTTGAATATGCCTCATGTTTCTGGGGAGCCCATGCAGCCAGGAAGGTGACGGAGCCAGTGAAATCTCTAGCTTTGCAACTGCTTGGCGGATACGAAAACCACGTATCCGCCGCTGTCCTCTGGAGAAATATGGTACCAATGGGATACCGGGCGGATATTCAAGGAATTAGTGGACTACACTGCATCGCATTTTTAGGGATCGCAGAAATTGCGATTGCTATGCTGGAGCCCGAAGGAAGGCAAGTGAATGTGCGCGATTCTATGCGCCGGACGCCGTTAATGTGGGCTGTTGAATATAAGAATAGAAAAATGGTGGAGCTATTTCTAGGGCGAGAGGATATCAAACCCGACACGGTTATCAAAGACGGTCGCACAGTATTCTCGTTTGCTGCCGAACTAGGCAATGAGGATGCAATAAAGCTTCTTCTGGAGCGCGGGGATGTCAATCCCGATTTAGTGGACTGGAATGGTCGAACGCCCTTATCGTTCGCTGCCGGGGAGGGACGGGAAGGTGTAGTGAAGCTACTTCTCCAATGTGGGGATATCAACCCCGATTCAGCGGATAGCAACGGCCGAACACCCTTATCGTTCGCTGCTGAGGAGGGATGGGAAGGTGTAGTGAAGCTACTTCTGCAACGGGGGGATATTGATCCCGATTCAGCAGATAGCGATGGCCGAACACCCTTATCGTTCGCTGCCGAGGAGGGACAGGATGGTGTTGTGAAGCTACTTCTCCAGCGGGTGGATATCAACCCCAATTCAGCAGATTGCAATGGCCAGACACCCTTATCGCTCGCTGTCGAGCGACTTTGGGGCTCCAGCCATCGCCCTTCCCGATTCTACCATTCCCCGGAACATGAAGTTGTAGTTGAGCTCCTTCTGGAACGGAGAGATGTTGATCCCAATTCACGAGACAACAATGGCCAAACCCCACTATGGTTCGCTGCTATGGAGGGGAGGGAAGATTTGGTAAAGCTACTTCTCGAGCGGGAGGATATCAGCCCCGATTCAGCAGATAACAATGGCCGAACACCCCTATCGCTCGCTGCTGAGAATGGACAGGGAGGTGTAGTGAAGCTACTTCTCCAACGGGTGGATGTCAACCCCAATTCAGCAGATGGCAATGGCCGGACACCCTTATCGTTCGCTGCCGAGCGACTTTGGGTCTCCTGCCATCACTCGTTGCCTTTCTACCGTTCTCCGGAACATGAAGTTGTAGTGAAGCTCCTTCTGGAAAGGAGAGATGTTGATCCCAATTCACGAGATCACAATGGCCGAACACCCCTATGGTTCGCTACTAGGGAGGGACGGGAAGATTTAGTGAAGCTACTTCTCCGACTGGGAGGTGTCAACCCCAATTCAGCAGATAGCAATGGCCGAAAACTTCTATCTTTCGCTGCTCGGGATAGGCGGGAAGATTTTGTGAAGATACTTTTCGAGCGTGGGGATATCAGCCCCAATTCAGCCCTTAGAAACGGCCGAACACCCTTATCGGTCGCTGCCGGGGAGGGATGGGAAGGTGTAGTGAAGCTAATTCTCCAACTGGGGGATGTCGACCTCAATTCAGCGGATGGAAATGGCCGAACATCCTTATCGTTCGCTGCCGACAAGGGGCGGAATGGTGTAGTGAAGCTACTTCTCCAACTCAGAGATGTCGACCCTAATTCTGCAGATAGCAATGGCCGAACACCCTTATCGTTTGCTGCCAGGGAGGGACAGGAAGGTGTAGTGAAGCTACTTCTCGAGCGGGGGGATATCAACTCCAATTCACCGGATAACAAGGGCCGAACACCCTTATCGTTCGCTGCTCGGGGGAGACGGGAAAATGTTGTGAAGCTACTTCTCGAGAGGGGAGATATCAACCCTAATTCAGCAGATAGCAATGGGCGAGCGCCCTTATCTCTCGCTGCTGAGGAGGGATGGGAAGATGTAGTGAAGCTACTTCTCCAACGGGGGGATATTGATCCCGATTCAGCAGATAGCGATGGCCGAACACCCTTATCGTTTGCTACAGGGGAGGGACAAGAAGGTGTAGTTAAGCTACTTCTCCAACGGGGGGATATTGATCCCGATTCAGCAGATAGGAATGGCCGAACACCCTTATCTTTTGCTGCTAAGGAGGGACATGAAGGTATTCTGAAGCTACTTCTCGAGCGGGGGGATATCAATCCCCATTCACCGGATAGCTATAGCCGAACACCCTTATCCCTCGCTGCCGGGGAGGGCTGGGAAGGTATAGTCAACCTACTTCTCCAACGGGGGGATATCGACCCCGATTCAGCGGATAGCAATGACCGAACACCCTTATCGTTCGCTGCTGGGGAGGGACAGGAAGGTGTAGTGGAGCTACTTCTCGAGCGGGGGGATATCAACTCCAATTCACCAGATAGCAATGGCCGAACACCCTTATCATTCGCCGCTGAGAAGGGACAGGAAGACGTAGTCAAGCTACTTCTCCAACGACGGGATATAAATCCCGATTCAGCGGATAGCAATGGCCGAACACCATTATCGTTTGCCGCCGGGGAGGGACAAGAAGGTGTAGTGAAGCTACTTCTCCAACGGGGGGATACCAATCCAGATTCAGCAGATAGCAATGGCCGAACACCCCTATCATTTGCTGTCGAGCGACTTCGGCACTCCAGCTATCGCAGGGTCCTATTCTCCCGTTCCCTGCCACATGAAGCTGTAGTGAAGCTACTTCTGGGACGGGGAGATGTTGATATTAATTCATCAGATGGCAATGGCCGAACACCACTATCGTTCGCTGCCGGGGGTGGACGGGAAGGTTTAGTGAAGCTACTTCTCGAGCGGGGGGATATCGACCCCGATTCGGCAGACAGCAATGGCCGAACACCTTTATCGTTCGCTGCCGGGGAGGGGCAAGAAGGCGCTGTGAAGTTACTTTTAAAACGAAGGGATGTTGATCCCAATTTATCTGATAATGATGGCCGAACACCCCTATCATATGCTTCCATGAAGGGGCAAGAGGGTGTAGTGAGGCTATTATCGGATTCCAGAACTCCTAATCGCAAATCATCTGAAAACCGTGATGCAATTCCAACCTATGTCGCTGGTGGGGGTGCTTCGGACCAAGTGACACATCCACCCACAGTGATGGAACATATTGCTTTATATACAACACGTGATCACCTAAAAAGGGAAAGGGCAGGAGGGCAAGGTAGATTGGGGAAGAGGACGAAAAGATAATAGGATGAACAAGTGCAATGGGGGAAGGGAGGAAGGAAGCGACGAGGAACAGGATGAAGGCGTGGTGAGCCGTTAAAGATGCAATATTCCTGGAGGCTGTGTCTGGGTATTTATCTAGAAGCTGATATGGCAGGTGGAAGAAGGGAGATATGGCGAGGGAGCCAGCCTTTACCGACATCTGCCTTATAGCATTAGCTGGCTTCAAAGTCGTCACACTCGACAAGTTTAATGTATAATAATAAGCAGATGACCCTCCTCTCGGCGCTATCTCTAGTTCTGTCCTATCGGGGCTTCCCCAAGAACGGCCTCTGCCTTTCAAACAGCCCCCAGCCGGCCAATTGCCGCCTTCTGGGCTCATCCGCTTTGATACCTTCCTTGTTCTAGTTCTGCGTTTCTTTTTTCCTCTGAGACTTTTGCCAAACTCATTTTTCCTATTTCTGACATCCATGGCAGAGCAAAAGTGTGGCCATCCTTCTGAATTATTTCATACTATCCGGTAAGTTTGGCGGTAGTTTGTACGTTTTTGGTGTGGGTTAGATCCGTTGCGTTTGTAATCTCTTCTCTACGGTCCTTCTGTTTCGTTTCTCACTTTTTCTCTCTGATCGAGATTCACTTCCTATAGTATTCTTAGTATATGATATAGGTAGAAGCTGTTAGAGTTCACAGAAGCGGGTAGTTGTTTCATTTGTTCTAGACGGAAGGATAGACGGGATAGTAGTTTTAGTTGTTTCATTTGTTCTATACGGAATGATAGACGGAAGGATAGATGGAATGGTTTTTGGTTATGTCTTTCCTTTGTTCAGAGTACGGAGATCTACAGGCAGAAGGGGATTACGCATGAAGGAGAGATTGATAGGTGTGGCAGACGATAGAATGATTGAGAGAGTTTTTTTCTTATATAGACTTATGTTTGGTTAGTTAGTTTTGTAGGACGACGAGCAAATGAAGTTTTTGATTCTCCCTAGTACCCTTGTAGTTTTGCCCCAGTCCAGTCCGACCGGTTGACCGCCACGCGCGCACTACCCTCGCAACAGAAGCATCTGTTTGCAAATCCAAAAATCTACGTATCACAACCTGACCCCCATGTCCAAGCTGGGTTCCGAATTGTCCGACCGGTCAAGTCTCGGGGGCAGGACCAGGCTGGTCAGTCGTGGTTGATGTCAATGACTAGACCTGGCTAACTAGAGTGGTTCGGTCCCATCTAGACTGGCCCCAGACCAGTCTTTGTAAAAGATTGCATATTATGAGAGGCGATAGTATTCTGAAAAAAGGAACCCAGCACAGGCGCGCCCTTTCATTTCAATAAAATAAGTGTGACAATGATTGGGTTCGATATAGGAAATTTAGGTGATATTCCGGGAGTCTAAAGTGGGGGGGTAGGGTGGGCACCGTGCTGTGGAATCCAATGAAGGTCCGAGTGTCGCCCAAGCCAACACTCGGGAAGATTAAAAGTACCGGAATGGAAATAGTAGGATGTTAAAGCTGCTAGCCATATTATAAATCAATAACCCCTCAATACAAGTTGATAGAGCATCCTGGGGAGGATAGCAGGTGGTGGGGATGTGATTACGCGATGGATATGGGCTATCGAATACCAGTAGTGTGAGCAATGATCATGTATTATCACTCGTTTATTGGACAGAAAAAGTTTCATACTCTTAAACATATTGTCGCCACTCCTAGTCTAAGCAAGGAACCACCTCCATTCTAAATCGCCTGAGTTTTTAGAGTATAATCTGGGGTTTGGTTAAGAAGGGCATTATTTGAATGTAATGTATTATGACGAAAATGGGAAAAAGCAAGATGGGAAGCTAATTCTATCAACGGGCCGTGCATATCCAGTTGCTTGGCAGGCCTGGTCTGCCCAATCCTGGCCGAGTCGGTTCCCATAATCCTGACTGTCCGGTCAGTCTAATTTCCACCATCTGACTAGACCTGACTTTGGATCGGACTAGCTGGTCAGGTCTAGTCTTCCGTGGACCATTTGGAACCCTGACTGGATATCATAACATTGTCTTTTGCCATTAAAGCAGATGTTGGAGAAAGTGCTCATGTGTTTTCTGTCCCTCATGAGTGCCCATTTTGTGCAACTCCCTCGGAGATCTCTACAGAGATCTGAAGTGTTCTTTTAACTGGACCGGCTAAACGCGTCTGGTCGGTTACTTTAACCCACCCTATTGAATGTTACTGCACTGTACGCTCTGTAAGAATACTGGTGGTGTTGAAATTGGGCTTTCGGATACGCATTTTCTACTTCCTCGAGTACGACAAAGCCGGTAATTCTCACTTAGCGTCGGTTTCCTACTCTCCGCATTGACATACCCTATTTATCTTTTCCCTCACTCTATTGCTCAATCAACCGACCATATATGGCTGTTCTCATTTGTTTTCTACTGTCTTCTATATTGTTTCCTATAGCTTCTTCTCCACTGCCGCTCTATGTTGCCTTTTCACAGCATAAATAGTGGGCCTTCACCGCGCTAGGTTAAGTATCTCTCGCTCTTATACCCCCTCGGTATATAGCTGGGCCATTATACATTTTTTGAACAGTCTCAAGACAGAAGTAGACGAGTGATATTCTGTGATACTAGACTTCATCCGTGAGTTCCTAGTAGAATGTGCGCCAAACCCACGTGCATTTTGTTTCTATTTCTGTGGAGAAAAAATGCCAGAAAAATGAGAATAGGACCTTTTTCGGGCACAGAAAACAGGGCTTACCTGTCTAGAGGAATGTCGAAAAGCTTTCAGCCAAACAGATTGTCACCAGTTTTCTCTTGATAACATATGCTTTTTTGCTATGAAGGGATATTACCCTCAAGCTCGACAAATGGGCTTCTATTCACTCAAGTCAATAAGTCTGCGACATAGGAATCTCGGCTTTCCACATGTCGCCAGATACCGTGAAAACCGAAATAATAGGGCATCCTGCTAGGAAGTTGAACTTGGCTCTCGAAGTAAGGTCTGCTGTCTCAAGTGAGGGTCCCAAGGGAATCTCCTTGGTGTGTTTTCTCCCCTAATCCAAAGGGGAAATTACTGACGTCCTAGCCCTATGCCCAATTATTCCGGTTTTTACGGTATTCCCCTGTATATGTTCCAAATCTACCGTGGCAGTTAGTGTTATTTTCAATATACGCTGAATTCTTTTTGGAAACCTTCGGAATTTCGTAATCTGAATGTGGCTAGAATAGACAAAAGGATTCAGAGATGGGGATACGTAGGGATATGCAGTGCCGGTGATGAGAGATTACGATACAGGGCTTCAAGAAAATATAGCAAAATAACCTTAGCCATGGTGACGATTCTTGTTATTCAAACCCAGTACAGCAAAAACATTAATTCGGCCATCTAGGGTTACGTAGACCTTGTTTGGATATGTGCTTACTTCCTATTGCCCCATTCAAATGATTGTTTCCCTTCTGTTTTGAGATTTAGAAGCAACTATTTATACTGTCAAGATACCAGTATTCACAAAATCGAGCGCTTAAGATAGCCGAATCAACAAACAGGACGGCTACCGAACGATATACTAAAGGTGACTTAATAAACTTTAATTCTGGTGGCGATTTTGTTCAGTAAGCACATTGAGCGCTCCTGTGCGCTGACCCCACCCCTGGTCTACTTTCTATTCAGTTTTTGCCGGAGATGCTCTTACTCGTGCCAAGGCCTAGAACTTCGGGGCTCCGACTTATAAACAAGGTTTGCGGCTCATCATACCACGTCTGAGGCTTAGTGTCGTAACTTTGTGTCTCAGCACAACAAGCAGAGTCTACCGCAATTTCAGCAACCTTGCTTGTCGATTAATACCTGGAATTATTGATTCGGATATAGGCTTGGATAGTAAATCTTTCTTTTACTTATACCTTTATCTCATTAAGTTCCGGCTTGTGCTATGCTCGTTTCCCCGTGTTCGGGGCTGTTATGTTCCTAAGCGACAAACCTGAGTTGAGACGCAAGTTTTGTTGAGTGGTTGGGCACTCCTTAAAGTGCCGCAAGTTGTAAACAGAGGAGCATTCTGGGGGTGGTGGCACCATCCCACAACCTTTCGCATTCAACGGTCTGCCGAACGAGAATTGTGGCCGGCAGAGACTAACTCTTGGTAGCTGAGGGTGCAGGAGATTTCACATTCCCGAAACCTTCGTAATGGGCGAGTACTCGAGTATATGGAGTGAGAAAATTAACCTGGTTGCCAAGATCTTTCTCTATGTGCCATGGAGCCAAGAATTCCCTACATCGGAAAGGGAGGGAACTCGCGGCAACAAAGGAGCTGCTCAGCCCCTGAGAGGCACGGAAAAACAAAAAAATGCCAGATCTTACCAGAGGAGGCGACTCCAGCGACATAGCACATTGCTCAATTATTTGAGAATTTACGGTATTGTTACTATTAATTTGGCTTTCCTAACTTGCAGTTTTTTTTAGCTAATCTGTAAATAACTTAGACTAGATAGCGGTTCACGATCTTGGCTTGGGGCTGCCACGGGCTGGTCATGTTTCTGCAGGGGTGGCTGATGCCTAGTCTTGGCAGACAGGGGGGGCTCACGAAGTTACGATCTTCTCCTTCTCTCCCGCTTTCAGCTAAGACCGCGACAACAGCTAGGATCGTGAGGAACAGGAACACGGCACAACAGAGGAACTGTTGGACTGTGGATTGAGGAAGGAAAAATTGGTCCTGTATGATACCTAGTTAGTCGGACAACCTGTAAGGTTAGGCTTTCTTGCGGTGGGATTTTCTCTCCGTTGTGCGGTTCTCTGGATTAGTTTTGCGTCGTTTGGTGAACTTGAATTGAGCGTGACTTGTGTGGTTTTCCTTTCTCGTTGAGATTTCTTGAAAGTGACAGTTGTTTGCCCGTACTTCTCCCGTTCCGCAGAGTACTAGTAGATAGACTACTGTTGCCCGGTTATTTTGTTTTCAGTATCTGGAGTACAGACTCCTTCGTGGCAACCGAATTATTTTGCTCACGTCAAGTACATGTATGATACTCGGGTACAAATTAAAGATTTGGACGGAGTGAACCCGATGTCTCGGTTGCGGCCATGAATCTTGTTTCTCGCATTGTCCAACCATTAATTTGCGCCCGGTGGAATTAACTTGTTATTGCTTCCCTGCAAGTAACGGATAATTTCTTTCACCTGTGAATACGAACGTCACGTGATGTAGAGTACGGCTGTCCCATGGAAAGAGTAGCAGAATTGTCTACATCATGGATGGGAGCCGCCATTTCTACATTCTGGGCAATAATCTGATATATATAGTTGAACTTCCTTTTTGCGTTTATTAGCACCCTAGACTATTGCCACTTCTGATGAATACAGGGGTAGGGATTTTCACGGATAGCACTGGACAATAGTAAACGTAGAATTGAGTCAGCCATCACCAGGAGGCTAGCATACAAGGAACCCGCCTGGCAGGGCAGGTGATCTGTAGCAGCCGGTCAGTCTATGGTGTGAACAAACCCACAGTATTAGGGCCCAGGGAAATTCATGCGTGGCAGTGCAATATCCTGATTATCCGGACCCTGAAGAGCAGGGTGCGGGTGTGCTTGGGAGAAAAAGTACCTGGGTGCGCATACTCGGGTAGAATACTTAGTACTGTCTACGAGTGTTCTCGCATCGTTGCCGATCATTTCTTCGCTAAGGCGTCAGGCACCCTGTCAACAGCGGGGAACTGCGCCACCGGCTCTTCTGCTGCCGGTGGCGCAATGCTGTCACTGAAACGAAGAAACCGGGATAGTAGTACGGAGGTACATAAGAACAAAGGTCCAATAACGAAAATAGCAGTATGGCAACGGATACAAAAACAGATGTATGGGTCAAAGCAATAATGTGGCCTGTGCGGTCTCACTAAGTGACAGGGAAGTGATAGTATGGTTCATGTGATGAATCACATTCTTGCTCGCTTACAGCCCTGGAAGCGATAATGTAGTAGGCGCGGTGAATATTAATTTCGCTTCCAGCAATGTAAGTGATATTTCTATTCGCACGGCGAAAACGATTTTCGCTTCTACTACCCCTGAAAGCGATAATCCTGTTCACGCGGTGAGCTTTCATTGGGGGCCCGATCCTGGAAGCGATACACCTGTTCACGCGGTGAGGTTTCATTAGGCTTCAGGACCTAGAAGTGATACTCCTATTCTCTCAGCCAACCACACTCAACTGACTTGAATATTTTTGCGCAAAATTGAAGTGACTTAAATAGTCGTCCATCCATCCATACACTTCCTCTTAGCTATTACTCCTTTTCTATTCACATGCTTCTCCCGCTAGTTGCCTACTTCTAGTCTTAACTTCAATGTCTACATCTCTGAAGTCCAACCCATCCATCGCCCCTTTTGGATATACCAAGGGAGGAAAACCACGCAAACGACCTCTGCCCAATAAGAAAGAAGGCCTCTGTCCAGTTAAGGCCTGTCAGCATAGCTTTAGACACCGGTATTTATTTCTTTTTATTTCAAATATATATTTATACTAATAAGATACAATTTTGATAGCCCCAATCCTAGACAAGCAATCTGGCAGCATTTGGGATATTATCTGGATCCTATGTGTGCAGAACCTCCTGACCCTCCTTTCAGACAAGCACATGTGCACATGCATCAACAAATAAAGGCAGAATTAGCTAGCAAGAGACTTACAGGTATTTTATCCTCTTTTAGTTTATATTATTTACTATAGGTAACAACAATCTAACAACAAATAGAAAGTGAGAAGAAGGAGAGACAAAAGGAAAGTAAGAAGAAATGGGCAGAAAAAAATCAAGCAAAGCGAGTACTTTCTTTAAAAAAATCCAATTTGAGAAAGAAAGCAAAAAAACAGTTGAATAAGGAAGGTCATGAAGTGACAGAAGTAGCAGTGGAGGAATTAGTTCAGAACTGGCTTTAGATGTAATAGGAGTATAGCAAATTTGAATAAGGGGAATTGTCAGGTAGAATACATAAAGAGTAACTGTAAAAAATATAAATCATAAAACTAATTAAAAAGAACTCAGATTAATTATTTTCTGTAGACATTGAAATTTGGAGAAGTCAGTGACAATTATAGAAGCAAATCATATATAGATATTAAAAGAAATAGTAGTATGAGTCTTACCCACTTCGAGTAAAATACCGTTTAGAACTTGCTGGCTCCGTTTCTAATATAGTTTTCTTCAAGTTAATATTTAAATCACCTTAAATATAGTTCCAGGGTTTTAAGTGAGAGATAGCGGAGAACTGAATAACTGGAGGAGAAGTTATAGAAGAGAGATTTGTAGTGGAATCGGGAAGACAGGACTCGGAGTCTAGAGACGAGGGTAGTGATGAAAGTGATGATGAGTTAGAATTATGAATTGTACGAGACAAGTTGGTATCTGAAGGCAGATTGAACAAGCCTAAATCAAAATACAAGAAATTAATATTGTAAACCAGGATTGATATTATAATTGAAAAAATAAAGAATATGTACTAGAAGATGGATGGGAGGCTTGTAAAGGTTTGAAGAATGAGTTTTCTGAATCTGAAAGTGTAGAACTGGATTGCCGGCGAGATTTTTTTGATAAAGGGGAATTCGGTAATGGGTTCAAGATTGGATAACTGGTTTGAGTAGTGGAAAATTGATTTTCTAAGCTGTCTTGACGGCGGCGGGAGGCACTTCGCTTAAGACAAAGATTATCTTCTGATTTAATCTAAATAGTATTATTAGTGTATTTTTCTTATTATTAAAAATAAGTTTAAATTAGAGGGATAATGAAATCATACCCGTTTTGGTGATAGTATAGGTAGGGATAAGGACTGGGAACTTGAAAGCCATTGATTTGGAGAGTCAGGTAATATTGTTATTGAGTTAGTAGAATAACTCTGCAATTCGCTCTTCACTTTTAAAGGTGATGTGCTTTTGACTGTTTCAAGAATGTTTTCAAAGCTTTCAATACCTTGTTCCATATTCAAATACCGAATGATTAAATATATACGAGCATTTGAGGGAAAGTCTTTGAGAAAGTCTTGAATGGATCGTGACTTAGAAATCTCTAATAGTGGAAGTTTTTCAAGATAATGTGGTCCATCTGTTTTAGAAAATCCAGTTGCAAATATTATATCTTCGATAAACTGAAGCTCGGGATTTTTATGTTGCGCAATTTCCCAAACATGGGATGATGCTAGCAGCTGTTTCCCAAAATCAAGAAGCGAATTTGGTAACATAGTTGAGATATCATGAAAGGTTTTATCAGAAATTCCTATAATCTATCAGCGCTTGGATTCTTAAATTGAGTATTAATAAATGAAATTGAAAAATTAGAAGAGTTGTACCAAGTCGTATAAATATTGTCCATCCAATAGCATCAGCATTTCCTGCCCAAAGTATCAATTTTCTATTTGCTGATTGGATAATTGAAGAACTAGCAGGAAGAGTCAAAGTTGATTTGCTTGATTTTATGAGCCGAGAAACTAGTTCAGAAGGCTGTTTGGGACTTGAAAGCCCGAATTGAAAGGGAACTCGAGAATAATTTTTATCTATTTGTCCTTGTTTAATTGAACTTTGCCGAAATCGCTCCACAATCTGTCTAGTAGCTGAGCGATTTAACTGACCTGTAATCAAACCTCTTGATTGATTATTTCTTGCATGCTTTTTGCTATTGGTAATTGCTGAAGGTGTTGATTTTGGAAATGAGTTTGGGCAAGTATGGGGGCTTGATGGAATCTCGATAATCTCATGATCGGAAAAGGGTTTCTTTTTTGGAGTATTAAAGTCCGAGTCTCTAGTCATACTGGCTTTGACTTTCTCTATATTCAAACTGTTGATTAATTTTATTCAGTTCAAATAGAGAGAAAGAAATATCTATACCTTCAATTTTGATTTGACTTGTAGATTGTGAGTCTGAAATAATTCCAGACAGTGTATTCGCTTGAACAGAAAGCTTCAAACTGAGTGGAACCAGATGACCACAACAAGGAAACCGTTCATGAATTGTAGGCTGATGTCGTACTCTGGTAACACTTTCTGTGCAAAAGATTGCTTCGGCTATATCTGACATTGTGTTAAAATCTAAGAATTCAAAAAAATAAAAGCCTTTAGGATTCTTAGGAAGTATAAAAGCAGATGGAAGAAGTATAAAAGCTGCTGGAAAATAGGGTAAATGAAAGTGGTAAAAGATAACTTAAGGACAGAATGTAGAGGATATGAGCATCGTTGGTGTTCTAACTTTTACGCGTTGTTATGATTTGAAAGAAAACTGTGGATAAGAATAGCAGTTGTACACGTAGTAGGAAAAATTTGATAAAAATCAGGGGTTTTTGAAATGTATAATAAGTGGTCTGAGTGTGCTAGAAATATACGATAGATTAATTCTAAATATATATTATTCTGCATAAATTAACTAGTATATATGTAATGCATGAGTTGTCACTCATATTGTTACATAGAACGATTTGCTACTACTAATAAAGTAATCGATTCCGGAACGATGTACTTATTTTTTCTTTATTCCGGTTCAAGTTACCTAAATCTATTATAAAATTATAAAATTATATTTTGTTTTGTCTTCAGTTGACTATATGTAAGTATGATTCGATGTTATCCATACCTTGTTACTCAATACCTTTCATTCATAGTTTATATTAAAATATTTAATACAACTAGCTTGTATTTTAATTAAATATACATAAATCTCCTATTCCGACCATAACTTTTCGTATTTAAATGAGAAGATCTATAGATATTTTTCATATAATAGAGTGATAGTCTGCACTAAGTTATATAAAATTAGAATCAATTCCTTCTGGACGGCTTACCTCTGCTCCATAAAACACTTTCTCTACTACCAAATTCCGTGTCATTCAACCACAATTCCTTCTCACACAATGCCTCCATCCCTACTTCCATTTGAAAACTATAAAAGTTTTATTTATCAGCATTATATTATTCAAGATCTTTCTGTAAAGGAAGTTCTGAACAGATTGGAAGCACAGGGTCTGAAATCATCACGATCAACATTGATGAAGAGAATCGCGGAATGGAAATTTCAGAAAAACACCCGATTTCAAGATCAAGATAGTATCTCAACTCTTAGAGTGAAGATCGCTTATCTGACTACAACAAGAGCTTTAAGTGATAAGAAAATCCACCGGGTATGATTCTTCAGGTTAATTTTTCCGGATGATTGAATGAGAGTATTAACCAAGGTTTATATAATAAAGATATTAGAAATGGAGGGTCACACTGGCATGATTACAAGTCGAAAGCTAGCAGAAATTCGCCGTTCCATCCATTTATATCGTCGAACCAGTTCCGTTAATATCGATAACTCTAATTTTATTTTACGTGAAATAATTCAACAAGAATTAAAAGAAGGAAATATTATTCTCTGTGGAAGAAGAAGCGTTTGGCTTCATTTACGACAACTTGGAATTGTTGCATCAGAGTAAGATCCTCTTATTTATTAATTTTATATTCTCAGTGACTTAGCCTTTATGGTTTAAAATATTTTTTAAGCTAATTATGTTATAGGATAAGAATTGCAGAAGCAATAAAAGAGATTGACCCCCAAGGAGTAGAAACAAGAAAGAAAGATATGAATCGTCATCGGGGTAATTTCATCTGTCCAGGACCAAATTGGTGTTGGTCAATTGATGGGCATATGAAGTTACAGCACTTTGGAATTGAGATATATGCTGCGATAGATACATATTCACGGTTTATTACATGGTTTTACTGTGGGGTATCTGGTCGAACTGGTGTTAGTGTATTAAGCCAATTCTTAGAAGTGGTAGATACACAAGAAATTGTGCCACTTCATCTGCGAGCAGATCGTGGTACTGAAACAATGATGGTTGCAGATGCATTTTGGCAACTTCATTTGGACCGTGATCCATTCTTACACTTTGATCAAGTTTTCTTCTATGGTACTTCCACTCGAAATATTAAGATAGAATCCTGGTGGAGTCAATTGACAAAAGGAGCGACCGTTGAGTGGAAGGTTTGTTCATTTTCCAATATTATCATTTTTCAATAAGCAAAGACTAATTTTACACTTTATCAAAAAAGAAATACTTTCTAGAACTGGAAGCAGAAGGCAGCTTTGATGGTAGTAATGGAGATCTTATATGTATTCAATTCATATATCTTCCATTACTTCGAGAAAAGCTTTATCAGTTTGTTGAACGGTGGAATTCACACAAAATTCGCAAGCAGCGCAACCGGCCCAATCTTCCTACCGGAGAACCCTTCTACAACTACTACTATCCTCCTGATAATATTGATGACTATTCTCAATTACCCAATCCTGAAGTAGTTCAGAATATACACACCTCGATTACTGGTTATGGTATTTATTCTTTTTCTTAAATATATTTATATTAGTACTCAGTACTATTAAATTTTTATTCTTAATCACTAATAAATAAATATTATTCCTTTTAGACCACAATGTCATATTACCAGACAAAACAGTTTTATGGTGTAAAGAGATATTAAACACTTGTCCACTTGGTTCAATTGTTTCATATCATACACACGATGAAAATTCACAAAAGTTGCATTACTTACAATATAAGTATTTGCGTCAAGCAGTTCAAAATCATTGGCGAACAGGAAACCAGGATCCACAATTGGCACTTCTTCCAAAACCTGCTGAGAACCTGGCTAACTGGAAAATAGACGAGATTTACAGTGCCCAAGAATTCAAGTTTTTTGATGAGGAAAATGAGGATGAGATTAATTCAGAAACCGAAGAGCTGTCAGATTGATTTTATTCATATTGTTCTTTTGTTTTGTAATAGGTCACCTATTGGGAATAAATCTACTTCACTATCACCTACTAGTACTAGTACAAGTATAATATAAACCTGAAAGTGATTTACTATTAATTATATAAACTCAACGCTTGTTTTAATTCAAGGAAGTGATTATGACATTCATCGGCTGAACCTGATTGTCGCTTCCAGCTTCGCATCCATGGGCATTTTTGGTTGCCAAGTTGGTTGCCATCGATGCACTTTGGATATTGGACTTCTGTTCTTATATACCGCCGTAAGTAGGTACTCGTAATTTTCTAACTTTTGTAGACATGACTGCTATTGCATACCGTCAAAATCTTGAGGCTCCGAGCAATTTTTCGCCCATAAGTTATGCAATAGCAGTTGTGTTTGCAATTACCGTACGGGTATCTACTTTTTGAAACACAGGAAGCTACAACCCAACAACCGCCACTAGCGAGAAAGCCCGCCTAATAAAAAAAGCCAGACAATTCACAATTGATTCAACTCTCCTAACCCTATCGGCAAACATTCACCGAAGACGAACTTTGAGAAAAGGAAAAATAAAAATCTAAGCGAAAAGAAAGTCCAACCTTGCCCGGTTGTCCGACTACCGGTATTCTATGTACAGGAGATCCTCCTCTTGTCCGCTGTCCCAAAATCTCCTTCGTCCGCTGACGGTCCAAACTGTTCTTCCGTTGTGCCGTCGTGGAAGGAAACGAGAGAGAAGTGAAAGATCTTCGCCATACATAGACTCACCCCCTCTTGCCCGTCAAGACCAAGCAACAGCCACCCCTGAAGTAAATGTTGAAAATGGTGCTGCTCGCCATACTCACACGATACTTCCTTTGTTCGGATAGCTTCCGGGAGCGCGCTTGTTTGTGGCTTCGGCTTTGGGCGTTTGGTT
>Ga0307517_10000321_pt1 | contig 83114 bp, 75 predicted proteins | sample 23_EM_MG_FD_194515 | JGI IMG/M metagenome (GOLD analysis project Ga0307517, IMG submission 194515) | Populus trichocarpa ectomycorrhiza microbial communities from riparian zone in the Pacific Northwest, United States - 23_EM | ecosystem: Host-associated > Plants > Roots > Unclassified | place...
TCGCAAGTGCGTAGTCATGTAAAAGCTATGAGTCAAGCGACATCATAGTGTGAAACCCAATATACCTTATGACTCATAACTATGAGTCATGTGAAATCTGCCTTGCTTAGTCACGATTTGTGACAGCAAGATAGACGGGTATTTCACGGACTCTAAAACTGTATGCGCGGAGCTTGGCAAGACCAAGATGAGCAGTGCGTGCGAGATGAGCATCAGGGGGGGAGTTTTCACTCACATGACTGCCACCGGTGTTAGCTTTGTCCAAATATTTAAATTAAGAGTTATGCCAACTGAATCATTGATTAGAGTATCAACGGAAAGAGTGAAACAAGACAAACATACCGGTAAATACCAGAAAGGTAATCTATTTCTGGAATTATTTCCCAAAGATTGGGTGCCTTGGTATCTAAGAGTAAAGTCGACTGAAGAAATGGTTGCAGGACAGATACGGCAGATTGTAACTGAATCCAGTCATCATCGGATAAGTTATCATGAACTAAGTCGGGGTTATTAAGATAAAAGAAATTTAATGCCTCCTTATTTCGCAAGAGGCTTTGGATCATCGAAAGTCCTGAGTTCCATCTCGTAGCATTCCCAGCATGCAGTAATGTTTCCGCACCTAACTGCTTGTGTTGTTGCTTTCGCTGAACTAAGGAGCGAATATAAACGGTGATATTATGTGCTTTTCCCCATGGACCTAGTTTCCTCCAAAGGGCCATCATTTCATAAGTCACGACAATAATATTAAGTAGATGCGGTGTTCCCCTAGAATCGCTAAACTAAAATGCTTTAATGGAGAGATTAAGATCATGTCCCATGCATCGCAGGCACCGGAATTCCGGATTGTATTGTGCGTCTTGGTCTATAAGCATTCGTGCGATCGACCCGATCATGGTTCCGTTGTTGGCTGTATTGTCCCCCTGAAAGTATACCACATTGTCTACGAAGATATAGCTATAAATAACATATTAGTAGAATTCAATTTGATAAAAACATAGTCGTATTGATATTTAAACTTACTCTGTAATTCCTTTGACTACTATTTCCGCCAGTGCATTGCCAGTATGTGAACCTTCAATTTCACGTACTGCCAATAGAGGATTCATCCTATTCCCCCGTTGACTGGTAAAGTGGCTCACAATCCCGATCACATACATACTTGTATGCGGTGAGGTCCGCCAGTCAATAGACATCTGAATTTGTTTGATCGCGTTCTTAGTTTCAAGTCGAACCTCTTGTTTTTGATCGTCATAATTGCGGATAACCCAAGATCTGATAGTATTAGCAGATTTCGCAAGCTTGTATTTTGGTTGGATATGTTTAATCAACTCCTGGAAGGAATCGTCTTCAATCAATGTAAATGGCTGGTTACTGTATACAATCCAATTAAGGAGTAGGCGATCGGCAGAGTCTTTTGTGAAGGAAGCTTCCCGGGAACTGGCAATCTGTGCAACCGCAGCTGTCAGAGGACTGGTTCCCACCACGGGTACAGTACCAGGATGTGATGACTCGCGAAGCTTTCGTGGATGGTGGTTTCGCAAGTGACCTGCTGGCTTGCTAGTTCCCCCATTGGAAGCGTATTGTTTCTTGCCTAAGGTTATTCCCATTAGAACTCAAAGCCAAAGCTGACTCCTCAAGTTTGCTCCTTAACTTATCATGTATAAGGAATGGTACTTACAATACGAACATGTCCACCGGCGGGCAGAACCAATTCCAGCTGTATGGCCATGAAAATGAATAAAGGAACGTGTTGAACAATCACGGGTCATGGGAAGCAGAGCGGTGTTGACAGTACTCTCAATAGTGACAGGAGAAGGCTGAGGGTTTGGTGGAAAAGGAACATTATAGCCATGGACCACTGATAGCAATAGTGGCGAAGAAACTGGAAGGGAGAATACTGACGCAGGTGCTGGGTTATCAGCATTCTCATACAAATCTGGAATAGTCTCACAAAACAAACTTGAAGACCGATGCAGCATTGAGGAATGCATACTTCCCGTTTGAAAAGAGTATTCGGTAAGAGTAGAGGCGGTTGGTGATGGCGGTACATCCCACGGTAGATCGCATGTGCATTGATCATTCTCAGCCCTACCTGCAGGGATATTTGACCCTGGTGATAGGGAATTCTCACCGCTTACAGAGTTGCTAAGCGAACTTGATCCTTGAGCTGAAGGATCTGAAAGATGTTGCGAAGATTCTATGCCTACTCGCTTAGTTATACCAATCATGAGAAAGGGGGGAGATTGAACCTACCAGGATAAGGAGAAATACTACTGATCTGGTACATAGTACTACGAAAATTAGCGCCAGGCTGTCGGACATGAATCCTACTTTGAATACTGTTTATCGAAGCGATAGACCGGCTGGAGTGCGAATGTTCTGCCTCTCGACTGATTGTTTGTGTTCCACTTGAGCTATTAGCTATAGAAGCTGGATCATTGAACTGTTTGTTAGAAGTTGACTTGTTGAAAATTTGCCTCTTATGCATTTGAACTGTCAAATAAACTCCTCGCTTCTATTGAATGGTTGAATCGGATCGTGAAGGTATTATCCCGTAGATTCACAATTTGAAATAGTTGACTCGTGTTGAAGATGATAAAATAGTAGACTGGAGTGATACTCTATGATTCTACTTAAATTCCACTGTTGCCACGACCTCTACATATTTATACTTTTGTCCTTCACCTCCCTTTTCCTGAGTGCTACTCGGTTCACTCAAATCTGTCTACTAGCCCCTCACAACAAACATCTGTGTTAAGTCAAGTGCAGTTGTCATAAAGGATTCTGTTGCTATAAAGAAATAATCGTGGAAGGACCGTGCACATTCCATCACTCGGTCTGTCTAGTCCAACCAATCCCAGTCCAGTCAGTTTCCACAATTATGACTCTTTGGTCAGTCCAATCTCCACCCTCAGACTAGACTTGACTTTCGACTGTACCGGCCAGTCCCACCCGGTCTCCCCCTGACCATTGCGAACCTTGAGCTGGGGCATGGAAGATATTTTATTGCTACCGAAGGTATGTGTCACTTTTGATTTTAATCAATCATTACTCACCAAAAATAGGATCCGTCGACCCCAGTATCATTCTTCAACATATACAACCCCAAATGTCGCGGCAGCCTCTCGTCTTTGCCGAACCCAGTCTATCCCTCTCTCCCCACGGAGGGGAGGTCTTCCCCGCGGAATTCGTATACCGGCGGCTCCTCATCCGCTTACGTCACAGATGGCCGGTCATCACAACCCTTCGCTACGCCTTCCAGATCAGGGTCTAGGATTCCACAGGCTCCAAAGCCAGTCTCCTCGACCGATAATCTGGGGCCTGTGCCACGTGCTGCTAGAACCATTAATGGGTTTCTGACAACAGAGGCTAGGTATCCGCCGATTGATGACACAGCTTCCCGTCGCCCCCCCCCCCCTCCTTCTGGTTTGGGTATATCGGCTAATGGTGGTTGGTATGCGGTGAGCAGAGGGCCAATCATCCGATGATGACCTCCCGCGTTCATCGCGGTAGGAGTCGCTCCAGAGAATAGCTTTGCACAATATTCCGGACTCGATCTTCGAGCAATTCAATCGTGCTACAAGTTATACAAGGATGGGGTTGTTTGCAGATTTGCAGCAGGCGCAGATCACTGTCTACAACCGTCTTTACTTGTGGGACCACACAACGCAGGGGTCTTTCCAAGGTTACGAAGCTCAGCCAAATAATATCACCGCTGTCAGACAACCGCCGCCCAGGCCCGTATGGCCTTTTCGCTTCTTTACCCTGGAAGCATCAGCATTTTACCGGATTGGGTTGCCGGGTCTTACCTTCGTGAATTAGGGGTGTTTGTCAGCGACGCCAAATGTGCTCGTTACCGAGACAACAGTCGATATCTTCTTGCTCGGCGTACTGACGGTTCCGAAGGCGAGGGGCGGGAGAGGTGTTACACTTCTTGAGACCAAAATGAGCGCCCCGACTAAGGGACTAGGTTCCAGTGCGATTGAGGCCTCTAAGAAGATGGGGCAGATATTCTTCGGTGTGAGAGGGGATAATGGTATTTATGAATTCACATACCGGGTATGGCTGTTCACGAGTCCATATTTTGGGAGTTTATTTGCTGACGAAGGTGCAGGCGGGAGGGGGGTGGTTCAACGGAAGATGTGGGAAGATTTGCCAAACAAGTGTGGATGCTTCATCATTTGCCCCTGGAATACCATCGCCCTTCTTGAGCGGGCCAAAGGATGTGGAATATATTGTCCCGATTGTCATAGGTGATACCCAGGAGTCTAATCTGCAAGCTGTCTCGAAAGTTAGCTATTATGGCGTTCCATGTCAAGGGGGAGACGCGTTCTCATTGAGCATCACACTCATTCCCCACACGCTTGCTAAGTCATGGTTATGATCGGGAACATGCCGTTATTGGAGCTCAAGTCCCCTTGTTCTAATGATTCCTGTGACTTCTCAAAAGGCCCCCAGAACTCACTTGATTGCTACAACCACTACTAGCTGCAGGCTTTATACGAGCGATGTGGTTCCGGAATACAGACCCGGATGATCAGAATCTTCCCCGACAAGTATGCAGGTGATTCACGTTCGATTTCCACCATCAGCGGGGCTAACATTGACGCCTACCCGAAGGGAAAAGGGATTCACACATGGGTACTTCTTTTTCTCCGTGAATAAACCGGAAACTATGGATGAAATCTTTCTCTCGGCTCCTGATTCTGGGAGAATCGCGATATTGGCGGAAGGAATCCCGAGGGCTACACTCACTCAGAAGGGAACACCTGTGAGCCCCCGCCCGAGGGCCGAGGCGGTTGAATTGATTTCAGCACCTTCTGCGGCTAGCAAATAGCCTAACGGGTCTGGGAACGAGCCAGCTGTTCAACGCGATTTACCGCCAACTGAAGCCGCCATCTTGACTAACTCTGGGGTTCACATAATCAAGAGGAGACCGCTTATTGAGGTCTTCGATGCCGCTATTAGATATGGAATGTCCAGTTTTCCGATTGGTGTGGAGGGCGAAGCTAGGAATTTGATTGAAAAGTACGGTCGAGCGGAGGGCTGTGCTTCTTCATTGGCAGCTGCCTGTGGGAAAAGCAGCGAGACTGTCAACCAATTGCAGGCTCGGACTACAAACGTGGGAGTTCTGAGTTCGCTCGGAAGGTTTTTACTGACTATAGTGGCAAGTCACGGGCTGAGAATGTATACGACGCTTCAGCATTACCTGGTCCTGACAAGGTCAAATTTTCAGGGAGAGCAGAGGATCTTGCACCCTATATCTCTAGGAGCGCCAGATCGATCTGAAAAGCTCAAATAACTGGGAGGTTCCTAATGTTGCAGGTGTTGCGAGATATCATAGTGGTGTTCCTGTTGTAAAACTGCTATCCATCCAGGAGCAAATTGTCAAATTGTCGGCCTTCTTAAAAAACAACCGGAACTTTATTGATGGATTATCCGGAGCTGAGTTCTTGATGGGACTGGGTAGTAGGATTGAGGAAGTTGTCTAGCAGGCTGAACATCGGATGTCGCATGCTCCTGTTACCCTAGTTGGTGATATCATCGAGGGTATAACGTTTGTGCTCTTTATGCTCGATGACAAACTTGGGGATATCATACTTAGTCTCCCAGACAACCAGAAAGAGGGTGCCAAGAAGGCGACTAGTGGTGGTTCATTCACACGTGATAGCGAGGCCGACTTGCGAAGGAGTTAGTCACCGCAATTGTCATTAGAAATATTGCAGATGGGTTGATCATGGACACTATTGCGGATGCGTTACGGCAACGATGCTGAAGTTTCGGCAGCGTCGGCGATGTCGTAGTGTTTAAGGCTATTGAAGAAGTTTGCAGAGAAAAGCGGATGGGGATCCGGACAACAGGAACAGTCTTCTGGGAGAGAGTTTGCGATTATTCGAGGAGACTGCAGCAAGCTTGACAATGGAGAACCTCCGGGACACCTGAATAGAATATCGGAGTTAGAATTGCTATCCGGGATCCGTGCAGCTAGCTCTTACAGTCGCTAGGGAGAGTGGCAAAGGTAATGAAGTCTTGGGATTTTGGGCTGATGGAGCTATTCGGACGGTAAGTTTTCTTCCGGTATAATGTTTGTGTATGATATGAGCTAATTGAGCTGCGAATAGGGCCCTAGAACCCACTTCCATGCGAAACGTGAGGAATGTTACTAGTTAGTGTTTGTAGTGTCGAACGAGTTGGATTCGGAGTTTGGGCAGAGTCCGGAAATGCAAGATGGCATGCCGACTCCAGCGAAATAAAACGTGGCAGTTTATCTATACCCCTGATGGTGAGGTCTTCCATAATACTCTTAACGATTGGCTTCAGAGACCTGGACTGTTTGATAGACTCCTCGAGATTGGCTCTCCGTATGTTCTTGGATAGCTTCATCGACGAAGTTCGGAATCCCGTGGCCATTACGCCCTATTGGGACAGGTCCACGGTGGAGCTACTGAAGTTCTCCACAAACTTGCCCAGTGTGACTTCGATCCGCCGCTTGAGAAGAGACAGGGGTTTCTTAGCCAAGCAAAGGACTTCTGCGGTAGTTACGGCCCAATAGGTATTTGGCCCAAGACGAATGAGCTGAGCTATACTCTGTAGGAGGAATTGGATGTTGCGGTTATCCAGGATGATGTGCTTAGATGAGCAAGGAAGATAGCAGGATCAGCTCTTCAAAGAAAGAAAGGTTGATCAAGGAGTTAGATTCGAACTTGCGTACTCTGAGTGATGTACGTTTTAATCCTGTTTCTTTCTTTTGTTTAAATTACTAATTTTTTATATATACAGCTTTTTAATCGCCTTACGGATCCTTATGGGTACATTGACGTTTGTCTTGCCATTTTCCAGGGTGCAGACTATCGTGGGACCGGGGAGATCAAGAAGTGTTGGGAGCGGCTCATCAGCATTGGTGCCCCGTTTTCTTTCCAGTCTCTCACCCCCTCCCTGCCTTAATCACAACTCTTCTCCATCAGTGACACTAGAGGGCTGGCTACTACTCCCCCATACAATCATTCTACCAATGGAACGAAAAAGACGGGGATTCGATTGCACTGGAGGATAGGAGAAGAATAAATTAGTTAGCGAGGCGTGGCAGGGAGGATGCAATATGGAGGTTCAATGGAAGCGGGGGAGGTGGCTTGTGTGACTTAGTAGCATCCAAGGCTCTATACACATTAGCAATAAAAACCCATATAGTTCCAGCCGCCTTGACACAACAGTTTGATCAAGGCGACGGGCGACGCCTTATCATAAATTACTTAGCATTAAAACACTGTATACGTTTGAATCAGGACAATGGTAGAGTTATCTTTTATTGTAATAATTATTTCTATTTGAGTAAAAGGCTACAGGAGACAGGGGGAAACAAATATAAAGGAGCGTGCGCCACTTCTCAGGCTGCATGGTTGGTCTCCACCTGATTGTCTGCCGAGTTTCTACTCCTCACCCTGGAACCCTATGGGCAAAGGCGTCCCCCGTTGCATCTATCGAACTTTTGTGTCGGGACGGCCAGAACCATACGATAATTTATTTTTTCCACCGGATCGGATTAGGGAATGCGGAAATGGGGTGTTTGCTGCCCGGGGGTTTGGGATACGTATGGGAAATGAAAGCGTTTGGCGGTGAAGGTTACATCTGGGGTTGGGGCTTGAAAACTCATGCCTCGGTCATGCGCTAGGCTTTTTTTTCTTTTTTCGTTGAGATGGAGGTTTGGAAAGGGTTCCCTCTATGGTAACGGGGAAATGTTTTCTTTTTCGTGATTTTTATTTTATATTTCTAAGAGGGGGCTGAAGGACATAATATATCACTCGGGTGAGTCAGTGGTCTGAGTGTAAGTTTGCATAGCACACGGTGGAATGCGATATTACGGCATGTATTATGGTAAATTGCCGTAAGTCTGCCAGGCATGGTTGGCTAGGCCGGAATGGAGAGAGATTTAAGATCTTTTCAAACGGAGGCCATATGGAATCCCCCCTTCCTCCCCCGTCTCTATTCAGAAGATCTAATTTAGGGTTTTAAATCCAGTTAACACATTGTGGACAAGGGTACTATATCTTGTCTATTCCTCTGTGGCATTTTCCTACACACAATCCTCCTCATAACAAACACTCCAGCACTGACTTGTCTCGGTGCGGTAGAAACAGGCGCCACCAATGCTACACTTTATATTACAAGCAAGAGCTTGGGAATCCTAATTTGACAGCGTAAGGAAATCAGTATAGAGGTTGGGGCGGGCATGTGATAGATTGGTGCATTCCCATAGCGTACGATTTCCTTCGACCGGAATAAAATATCTAGGTTGGGTTTCTGTGGCGGGCTTGCCTCGGGGGGGAGACGGCGGTTATCAGAAAGCGGGGTTTTAAACGGCGAGGCGGGTTTGAGAGTGGATAGGGGGAAACAGCACGTAAGCTACCCATGTCCGAATGTGTTAAAAAGGGTGATTCCTCCTCGGTCTTGGGGTATGCTGGCGGTAGCTAATGCTGTGGGCGGTACTAGTGGTAGCTCTTACACTCCCTGGAGGCCAGGAGGCCACGCTAACTAGCCGAAAATGGTAGGGTAGTGTTGGGCCTAATTGTTCTAGCCCGCCGGAGTGGTATCTTTAGAGCTCCGTTGTCCTCATTCTAAGTAGCTAGGTGCATTAGTAACAATCTTGTTGGTACCGCAACCCCCCACCTATGTCAAACTGGCAACGATCTTAGCAGTTCTGAAGAAAGGAACACAACGTAGGCCATAGGGAAGGGAAGGGAAGGTCTGTCCAAATCAACCGCGCGCATATACACCTTCTGTGCTGCCGAGAGGATTTAAGCGGATATTTGGCTATTGTAGTCGCCCAACGGCTTCGGCGAGAGCAGTCTCGTCCAATATGAAAGGTCCCACTTTTGCGCAGATTCCCCCGCACAGAGAAGAATGTTGGGGAAAGGGTGGACTTGGAGATCGGAGGAGGGACAGGTCGAAAAGGCCTGACCTGCTGAGGGCTCAGATCGATCAGGTAGGCTCTGTCGGTGTCGAGTGAGTCGCATCGAAAAGCTCGGGGATGAGCCCGGAGGTGCTTTTGAAGGGTAGAGCGGACCAACAGGACGGTGGATTCTCCTCGTCGACCGGAATAGGTTCTTGCAGACGGCTAACGGTGTCCCTATTGAAGGAATATTTTCGGGATCGAGATTCGACCACCTTATTTCGACCACAAGAGCACCGCATGGTTCGCCAGGCTCCAGAGGTCGCTACCAGTGGGAGATTCCCACAGAGCCGCCAAGGCCAACCTCGATTTCCCCACACCCCGTCATCACACTGTTGGACCACACGGACCCCCCAACCCTCACCATGCAAATCGGTCGTCGCGCTAGGCTTTTGCCGCCTAAGACAGATTGGGGTTCCCGCGTCGGTCTTTAGCGGCTGTGCCCATTCCGGTTGTAATTAGTTTTTAACATTCACTTCTGTCGCCCCTGTTATTTTATTTCGGTGGCGTTTGAAGTCCCCTCTTGTTCCCAAGCTTCCTACGTTATACTTAATAAATCTAAGCGGTGTTTAGCAAAAAAAGAGATACCGGTGTCTAAAACTATCATAATTATTATTATGTTGGTAGTCCTTGATAGGGCGGAGATATTTATTCTTACTGGGTGCCCACGAGGTTTCCTTGCATTTGGTTTTCTCAAAAGGGACATCGGAGGAATTGGCCTGTTGATGAGGACCACTGGGAATGCTCTAAGCGTAGGAAGCGACAATTCACTTCACGCAGCGAGGTACAATACCAGGAGAGCTTCCTGCGCTAGAAGTGATAATCCACTTCATGTGAATATCGTAAGTAGTGAGTCTTGCGGAGTATGGCTAAGCGTTTCGGGTTAGCGTTGGCATCGGCTACGGTGGTGGGCAGGGTTCTCAATGGTCGGCCGAGGACCGGCTCGGACCAGCTAGACCTGGTCAAAGTCTAGTCTAGTCCAATAGTAGAAATTAGACTGGCCAGGCAGTCATGGTTGCTGGAACTGACCGGACCGGGCTCAGTCAGACCGGGCGGACCAGGCAAAAAACGAGTGATAAGGGGTGCATCGGCTGGTGGCTTATCCGCGAAAATTGCGGCTGAACAGATCACTCAGCGCTAAAGAAGTTCTCTCGTTCACTAAGTGATTCACTAACTGCACAGAGAGGAGCATTTATAAAGCAGAAAAGTGCTCCTATCCTTCCATCGATCAGAACACCAGCCTTTCTTCTCAATGTATTTTTTTCGCTTACATCAGCAGGCTCGCACCGGTGCGAACTTGCTCACAAATTATTTTTCGCCGCCTCGGACAGAGGCCAGAAGGACTGGTCGGGGACTAATCCAGACCAGTCGTGACCACATATTTTAGTCAAGTCCGGTCTCGGACATCCATTCAGACTGACCAAGTGGTCCTACCTCTGAGACTTGACCGGTCGGACCATTGAGAACCCTGGTGGTGGGGTTTTCGGCGCTGTTTGTTTGAGTGTCCACGGATTTTATCGCTACTCTGGATACATGTTGGTGCACTCTCTACCAGATATTTGTAGGCAATGCTACCACTCCACCCTCACTACAAGTGTGGTATTCAGGAACATTTTATTATTATTTAGGTTATGGCAATTGTAATAAACCCTTTTTTCGTAGGCCTCGGGCACAGACGCCCCATTCCCTCTTGATTCAACCATTTTGGAAACAACAGAAAAAATGAAACCCCCCCCGATTCGACTACCACCTCCCCTAATTCTATCATCTCGGAGGAAACAAAAAAACGCGGGAAGAACAAAAAACCAACGACACCACAACAACCTGCACCCTGACCATGCTTAAAACGGTGGAACACTCCCGGTTCTTACTTGCGGAGGCCACTCGGTGGAGTGATGGTGTTAGAGGTGGATGGTGAGTCGTATCCCGTCGGGGGTTTGCTTGGTGTCGGAGTATTTCTTGGATTCTATCATGTAGTGACGACGGGCATATCTCGTGTAGGCGATCACCACACTTGGACCTAAGCAACCTGTAGCAAAGACCAGAAGGGGTCCCTATGCTTGGCAGCGGTGGCTGAAGAATGTTGAAACATGTAGTTAGTAAACAGGACATTTCAAAACAGTAGGGGTTCTTACACGAACCGAGGATTTTCCCGAGCATCATGTATTTGGTGAGTGGTGGAGGAAGAATCAGAAGTTTGTGTTCAGTGTGCTGTGGAGGTAAAATATGGTGTTCAGTGAGCGGTGGAGGAGGTTTGTGTGGTTGAGGTGATTGGAAGTGGTTGGGGACAAAGAAGTGTTAAATGCACCCCTTAGTACTGAAACTTCGATTCCGGGCCACAAGAGAAAAGGCTGTCGGTAGCCGTAGATTCACTTCCCACAGTGGAAATGATTTCACGAACGGACAAGAAACAAAAAGAAACAAATCGATACTACCGGAGGGGCAAACACCGCTCACACAGCCGGAAGGAGAATAAAGTCGATAGAATCACGAAACTCACGATGAAGAAAGAAAGAAAATCCCAATCACGTTCCGAAAAGGGCCTCCTCGTTGAGGTTGTCGTTGTTTTTTCTCTCGTGCTCTCCCTCGTTGTTTCCATGAATCTACTTACAGCCACTTATAACCTTGCCCCCCCTGTATATATCACGTGCTCCGAAGCCAACCGCTCTCATCCACGATGCTAGCTCTCTAACTACCTTTGAGTAAAAACCATATATGAAACAAAGCGAATAGTCCTAAATACAATTTCTCACGCCACAGATGAACCCCGGGTTCCCCTAGAACATCGACCCGATGTTTAAAACAATCAACTATGGATAATAATACCCCACTAACCACCCAACTTCTTATCTCCCCTCATTCCCATTACCCCCACTGACATCTGTCAGATCAAAGCCACGCTGCCCCATCATCATAGCCCCAACCATCTCTCCCATAGCATCTCGACTGTAGTGAACCGCTTGGCCAATGCTACGAGTAGGCTGAAATGAAGGAAAATCACTGCCGCGTGGAACAAAAAGAAGTAGATCATCGAAATGATAGCGCTTGGTAAGTCCTGGAGGGTCGTGTAGTTGCCGTACATGAGCTGACACTCCCGATTGTGATACCCGTTCCAGCAGTCTTGGGGTTGACCATCTTGCATGGAGTTTCCGTCCTTTGTCCTTTGCCTGCTGAAAATCACGGATAAGAACCAAATCGCCTGGTTTTGGTATTCGGTACCCAGGGCTCTTTCTCGGCTGGATGGCATCTTGTTTAACAGCTAGTCTCTTACCCGCCAGCAGACTCCGTTCTTCGCGTGAATCAATATAGCCATGAATGCTAGGTTCCCCTGGTATAGGAATTCCATCCTGTATATCCGCCAGGCCCTGCTTAATTGCTTGATCGAGACCATCTTGTGGGTTCCGACTCAATGAAGGATTAAATCCGAGTAGTATTTCGGCCGGTGTATACCCATGAACTTGCACACAGCGAGTATTAATGGCCAACACTGCATTTCTAATCTCGCGACTCCAGTATTCTGATGATCCCAGCGACAAACACTGTAGGCGGATTCTTCCCATCAACATTTGCACGTATCGCTCGCTTAGTCCTACCGACTGGGGATGGGAGATAGCGGACGGAAAATGCATAACCCCATGGTCCGCCCACATCTTCGAAATCAGTGCCCCCGTGAAGTGACTTCCGTTGTCGGTATAAATGCTGAGTGGCCATCCTACAACTGGAAACACATGATCCAAGAGAGCTTCCATTGTTGAGACTTGATCAGCCTTCCTGACTCCGACAGCCCATGAAAACCGAGAGAAGTAGTCGATAACGACAAGTATATAGGCATATCCGGTTGCTTTGCACGGTGGGTTGATAGGTCCAACATAGTCCATTCCAATCATGTCTAGCGGCTTGAACTGTATAATCGACCTTATTTCTCCCGCCTTTTGTATTTTCGAAACACGTTGACAGAGTAGGCAGGAAGCAACCCATCGTCCTATATCCTTGGCCCGTGATGGCCAGTAAACCTTCCCATGGGCTCGCCCTAGTGTAATTCGAGTCGCGAAGTGCCCATGACCCTCATGGAGGTTATGTAATACCTTCGTCACATCCTCCTCCAACACACAACTTGCGAGTTCACCATTTTTCTCCCTGTAGAAGATCTTAGGATCCCTCCCATCAACCATCACATACTGCCTCATCGTGCGCTCCAACATCCTCCTCTCACTCCGGCCCAGCTTCATCCCTTTTCCTCCCATTAAACCTTCCCATTCGTCCAGTCTCGCTTGAACCACCGCTCCATACATGCCTGACTTCAACCACTTTTCCCACCTTCTTCTCATCATGTCATTTGCAGCTTCCCTTAACCCTTTATCCTCCGTTCCGCTACCCTCTACTCTTTCCTCCACTCCCTCCTCTCTCACTTCCCCTGAATTCAAACTCATTACCCACTCTGCCCTTGTATTCCCAATTATGAAAGTTTCCTCCTCTTCTAAACGCTGACCCTCAATATTCCAGAATGCTTTCTCACTCCTTACAGCTTGGGCAGACAGGGAATTGACCATCACATCTGTAGCTAGGCCATTTACTGGAATCATTGATGAGATGACTGGTGTAGGCCCCTCCATGTCTTCAGCGATTGGAGTTTCCATCAAGTATGTAGGTAATCGTGAAAGCCCATCTGCAATTCCCATGAAATGTATCCTTGCCGAACGATGAAACAAGCGTAGGTCATACTCGCCTAGTCTTTCCTGCCACCGGGCAATCCGCCCGTGCGCATCATTATCGAGACCGGTTAAAAGCGTTTTCAAAGCTGAATGATCAGTATAAACTAAAACAGGGTAGTCAGATGCTATGACCATCCACTTAATCTCAGCTAGACACCTTATAACTGCTAGAGCCTCTCTCTCAGAATTCGAGTATCGTGTTTCCACGTCGGTCAAGCGGAAAGAAATAAACATAATTATTCTCTCAGCCGATCGATGAAGAGTTGTATTTCCAGCTTCGGTCCCTGGCTCGACACCATCTAGTTGGAACAAAACACCTCCGATGCCTTTCTTACTCGCATCCACAGCTAGGTGATACTGCCCTTGTGGATTTGGTAACGACATAGCATTACCTGCTATCGCTCTCTTGATAGCCTGAAAGGCTATTTCCTTTTCCCTATTCCAGTAAAACTCCCTTTCTTCCATCTGCCTATTGCGCTCCACCGCACCATTATTTTCCTTCTTTACTATTCCTTTCATAACGTCACTCGCTCCGTACTTAATAATTCGTACCAATTCCGCTCGGCCAGGAATAAATCGTCTAAGAAAAGGTGTTAAATAGCAGAAGGCCTCGACGTCCGCTTGACAGGTAGGGGTAGGCCACTGAAGCATCGCCTCCCGCTTGCGGAGTGACGGCCGCAATCCATTTGGCCCCACTTCTAACCCGACAAACTGTAGCGAATCACAGAAGAAAAAGGACTTCGAGTCCTTTAGATACATAGGTCCCCAAACGCATCGTGGAAAGAAATGTTCGTGAAGAAACCGATGCATGTGAGCGAACGTGGTAGAACTCCCATAACTGTCATCTATCATCCCGTCAAATGCCACATCACCTTTATCCCCGATCAGCTAGTCAGAACCCTCAAGCAAGTCTCCACTACTTGGATCCACCCCACTCGGTATAGCCCCAAATACAAGGTCTCGGAATCGACTGTACGTATGAGTTCCACCTGTCAAACCTTGCCCCATCACATTGTAACAATACATGCCATACGGTGTTACAAAACCCAGCTTTGTCTCATCTCCTGGTCGAACTGGAATCGCCCAGTAAGAGTTCGCTGCGTCAGTCGTGAAGAAAAATCGCTTTCCCTTTTTCAGTATTGTATATACAATTTGCTCCAACCGTGGGCATGGGTACTGCGATTTCTCGCTAACTTGGTTCAACGGAATGAAATTGTGAACCATTCTGAGTCGATCCTTCTTGGGCAAAGTATCGGCTCGAGGCTTCAGGGGAAACTTTGTTCTTGCCCCCCATTGGGAATCGCACCGAAATATTAACCCGGCTTCCTCCATCTTGGGTAGAAGTCGCCCACAAAATGCTATCTCCTCCTCTGTATAGAGCGGAATTCTCGCCCTGTAAGGCTTTGCATTCGGCATTAGAACAATTGCGTGTTCTATCAAGTCGGTCTGTCTAATTCGAAGAAGGTCCGTCTCAAATACATCTTTCCATGTATATAGTAATCTTTTCGCACTTTGCTGCTCGTGCAAACTCAACTGATGCCCAAGCTGCAAGGATGTTGTTGCAAACCACTCCTCAATTACTGCTTGGGAAACTCGGTCCTCGGTCGGTATCTGTCGGGTTTCTGGACGGCGAGTGGTAGGAAAGAGCTGCGCCTTATTTCTTGTCAACGCAGTAGTACCCAGAACCTTCGCTGTTTCCAACTTCCTTTGTTTCCCATCATAACCGCATTTCACCTCTTCATTTCTGCCAGCTTCCTTATCCCCCTCCTGCTGCCTCGAACCCTTCCCATTATCCTTGTTCTTCTCTTTTATCCTATTCTGTATACCACAATCATCACCTTGACTTCCTCCTCCTGTAGATAATTTTCTCCATTGATATTCGCCCTCCGTAGCGCTCCCAGATTCCTCCTTCCTACAGGTTCCACAAAATACCCAGTCCCTCTTCTCATTCCCGTCCTCCTTATCCACTGTTCCACAAGGGGCATATATGCGTCGCCCAATCCCTTGCCACCAGAGCGACGCAATTAGTTTTCCGAAGGAAGAGGTTCGTGTGCTCCCTCCTCCCAATGGTCCAATTCGTTAAGAAGCGTCTCCACTGCATCTTCCGCTTCATCATCATCCACATCAAAGAAGGACTGCGGCTCAATATTTTCCATTTTTACCCCAATCTCACCACTTGGAACTGCAGGTACCTTCCTTCTCACGCGATCGCTTCCCTCAATAAAAAGTGTGCGGGAATCGTGATACTCAACTGCTCTCACTCGTTTCAGCCATCTGCGTGAGAGTAAGAGCTGGTAGGTTTGCGAAACAGAAACCTCATAAGCCTTAATTCTTGCCAGAACCCCTGCGACAACGACATCGAGCCAGACATAGTGGCGCAAGACAACCAGCCGATCATCAGCTAACCTCATTCCCAATCCAGTGACCGGAAACCTTTCCAACCGTAGCTTTTCCACGAGTTGTGACGAGATCAAATCTAACATAGCACCGGCGTCAACAAGCACTTCCTGAACTCTAACCTTACCAATCCAAGCCTCAATGTAGAGACACTCTACATTATCATCTGCTCCTTCCCCCGCTTCACTTAGAACTTCTGTTCCAATCGAAAACTTTGAGGAGTGTAGCGTCATGGGTTCAACCCCCTTCTCAGTAGAAGAAACTCGTTTCTTCCGCGAGCGAGGAACCGAGGATCGCAGGAGTTCTGCTAGATCTCGTCGAAGTCGAGGCGAGCAGTCGAGAAGTTGCGGTAACGTAATCTGCAAACATGAAGAAGGACCATTCAAAGCATCACGGATCGTAAAAGGACTCTCACCGTGCATCCAGTTTATGGGAGCTGTCACGACCTTTTCCTTTGTCTTTTTCGGGAGTGTACTTACCGGGAATATTCTCTCAGAAGGAGTCCGCTCGACTTCCTCAAATTGATTACCCACTCTTATAACCTCCTCCATAGCTCCCAGTCCATCATCCACAATTTGGTCTTCTTCCTCTACCTCCTGAATCTCAGGTTCCCGGCGATGAGCTAAAGGGTTATTCGTAGAGCGGAAGGAACGTCGCAGGTTGGTGTTATTCTCCATAGGCTCCGCATTTCGCCTAGGCACCTTTGGAGCCCTATGACTAGCAACGATATCTGACTCACTATCGTCTACCCTCACACGCTTCTCCGCCAAAGCGTTTTCAAAAATAGTACGGACGGCCGGAATTCTGGCTGCAACCACACAAGCAATTCCCAGATCTTCCTGACTAACAGAACAAGAACGAAGACAAGTAACTGGAGCTGAACTAACTGTTCCTACCTTTGGGTGATTCAAGGGAGAACGAGGAACCTGAGGTCTAGAAGCGATCTCAATCGAATTGCTACCGGAAAGCGGAGGTGCCTGATTCGTGTCAGGGCGACGAAATTCCTGCATTGTTAGCTCTCTCTCCCGGCGAATTCTTTCTCTGACTTCCTGTTGTTCGTAAGCAGACAGCGGCTGATTCACACAAGTATCAGAATAGTGGCCTCTATTTCCACAATTAAAACAAGTAACTCGGGGATTAGGACGACGGTTATTTGCTGGATTACCAGCAGAAGAAAACGGAAGACGCGAGCCTCTTCCCATCATCGCTTCATAAGAGGACATGAATGCATTGAATTGCTCCTGTGTCAAGCCAAGAGGCATAGCGAGATTCCCAGCAGATGGTTGAGCAATTTCAGTCTTACTAACCATGTTCACAAGAGGCATCGTTGGTGCAGTATAGAGCGGTGCAGGTGCCTGAGAATTATCCTGCGAGGCTTGATTCGGTCGGAATGGGTCTGGTTCCCCAATTTCCTGAAAAGAAAACTTCACTACGGTTAGTGCTTTCAGGAAGGAGAAGTTAGGAGAATCCTTGAGATCGAAGGTAACTCTCTGCTTCCGCTCTTGGTCACGCATTCCTTTCACAAAAGCGATTGCGAATAAAGAATCCATTTCCCGTGGAATCTTCCTTGACAACCTTTCCACCCGATGAACGTAATCACGAATATGCTCAGTTTCCCCCTGCAGTAATGAAAGCATTTCATTCTGTACTGCAAATAGGGAGGATGCTTGAGTTGCTTTAACCCCATACCTGTCCTTAAACTCCATCACGATTTTCCCGTAGTCTTTCTTGTTTGCCTCTGGAAGTACATAGTACCACCAGTGCCAGGCATCACCATTGCGTTCGAGGTTCTGGCGAAACAATCTAATCTTGGAGCGGTCAGTAGCTTCACTAATTCCGGGAGTTACAGATAAATCCCAGGAAAATGCTGCAGTCTCAACATCGTCGAGATACTCTTCAACATTTTCGCTAAGGTCAGTATTCGCCCAGTTAAAGGGGTTAATCTTGATAAAACTGCTCATTCTGTTAGGCAGACAGGCAGCTGATAAGAGCGGGAGAGAAGAAGACGGGGGAGAAGTGCGGAAGCGAGATATCAGTGGCTCCTCTTGGGCTCCTGAACGAGTCAGCTCCCGATATCTCCTACGGAGATTTTGCTGGATATCGATAGCTTTACTGTACGAGCAAGTCGACTTTGCCTCCAGGATTGCAACCTTCCCAGTGGGGGTCCACGAAAAAGAAGCAAGAGCTAATCGTGAGGAAAAAAACAAAAAGGTGAAAAAAACTTAAACTGTACAGTCTTCCGGGTGTGAAAACCTGGAAATCCGTTTCAGAGCACCACTGAAACTTCGATTCCGGACCACAAGAGAAAAGGCTGTCGGTAGCCGTAGATTCACTTCCCACAGTGGAAATGATTTCACGAACGGACAAGAAACAAAAAGAAACAAATCGATACTACCGGAGGGGCAAACACCGCTCACACAGCCGGAAGGAGAATAAAGTCGATAGAATCACGAAACTCACGATGAAGAAAGAAAGAAAATCCCAATCACGTTCCGAAAAGGGCCTCCTCGTTGAGGTTGTCGTTGTTTTTTCTCTCGTGCTCTCCCTCGTTGTTTCCATGAATCTACTTACAGCCACTTATAACCTTGCCCCCCCTGTATATATCACGTGCTCTGAAGCCAACCGCTCTCATCCACGATGCTAGCTCTCTAACTACCTTTGAGTAAAAACCATATATGAAACAAAGCGAATAGTCCTAAATACAATTTCTCACGCCACAGTACCAAATCATATCATGTCCACTGTTATATCGTACCCACTCGACATTCCGAATAGGGAAACAAAATCTTGGAGCGGAAACAGACGCACCCCCCAACCCTAAACCATGCAGATTTGTCGTTGCACTAAGCTTTTGTTCACTGCAGAGTTCCGTCGATCTTTACCGGCTCTGCCGATTTTCGTTATGACTAACTTCTGACTTTAATATTTGTCTCCGGGGTTTTTTTTTTCGGGGACCTTTAACGTCCTCTCTTATTCCTAGGCTTCCTCCATTATCTTTTAAAGTGCTTGCTATAGATTTTCAAATACCCTGGTAAGAAACCCAAGCAGTGTTTAGCCAAAAGAGACAAAGGTGTCTAAAACTATCATATGTTGGTGGTGCTCGATAGGGTGGATCTTCATCCTTACTAGGCGGGAGCCGCCCACGAGGTTTCCCAACCTCTGGTTTACTCAAAAGGGACATCGGAGGAATTGGCTGGTTGATGGGACCACTGGGAATGCTCTAAATGTAGGAAGCGATAATAGACTTCACATAGCGAGGTACAATACCCGGAGGGTTTCCAGCGCTAGAAGCGATAATCCACTTCATGTGGTGAATATCGTAATTGCTTAGAGGGAAGGAAAATGTGCTAGGACGTTGGAATTTCCCTTCTCAGAGGAGAATGCCGCAGACTCAGCCTTCAGTTGAGACAAAACAAAAGGAGTATGCAAGGCGCCTCACCAGGAGGGGCAACTACAACGTCCGAAAGAGTTGTATTTGTGTATGGCGGGGTTGAGAGAAGACTGAAGAGACCGCGGGTGATGTTACATTAGAAGGGTTTCTTCTGAAAAGTGATGTTTGTGTATATGTGGGATACTGCGGGCGACATAGAAACAATGAGAATCCCAAGACACTCTCTACCCACGAGAGCCTGATTTTATGAAGTCCATGTTGTTTAGAAACTCTGATTTTGGTTGTAATCAAAATTCTATTGATGGAAATACAGTCGGTCGGGACCATAAGCACTTGGATACATGAGCGATGTGTAGTAGCTGCAATCACCCACCAGGAATACATCACTCACTACGTCATCCATGTAGAACCCGGCTGCGAGAAGGGTATCAGCTTCCGCGGTTATGGAGCTGTAGGAATGCTCCCGCGATGAACACCACGGAAATTAAAGTTGTGAAGGACCCGTGGGCGACAGAGAAATACGATCCCCTAGCGACTCTTGCGGACTATAGCTAAACTTTCGGGTTAGCGTTGGCATCGGCTGCGTTGGTGGGGTTTTTGGCGGTGTTTGTTTGGCTAGGATAAATATATTGAATTAACCAGTGTACGCGGATTTGTTCGTCGCTGCTCCGGGTACATGTTAATGCAGGCTCTGCCAAATATTTGTAAGGGATGCTACTACTCGAGCCTCCTACAAGTGTGATATTCAGAAACCTTTTTTTAAGTTATGACAAGCAAAAACATTCCCAAAGGCCCCCCCCCCCCGATTCCACCATCTTGGAAACAACAACGGAAGCGATAAAGAAACTCCCTATTCCACCACCGCCCCCATGATTCTATCATCTCGGAGGCAATAAAAAAACGAAAAGAAAAAAAACAACACCAACACCACAACAACAGGCACCTCGACCACGCAGAAAATAGCGGAACACTCCCGGGTCTTACTTGTCGAGGCTACTCGGCGGAGTGATGGTGTTGGTGGTGGAGGTCTGCCCGGTGTTGAGGTATTTCTTAGATTCTGCCATGTCGATATGATGGGTATATCTCCTGCAGGCGATCACCGCCCCGTGACCCACGGAACCTGTAGCAAAGATCACAAGGGGTTCCCTATGCTTGGGAGCGGTGACTGAAGAATGTTGTAACATGTAGTTAGTAAACGAAGCATTTCAAAACGGTAGGGGTTCTTAAACGAACCGAGAACTTTCTTGAGCATCGTGTATTTAGTAAGAGGTAGAGGAAGAATCCGAAGTTTGGGTGTTCAGTGAGTGGTGGAGGAAAAATGCGAAGTTTGTGGGTTCAGTGAGCGGCGGAGGAAGTTTGAGTGGTTGGAAGTTGTTAGGGACAAAGTGATTAAATACACCCCCCTAGTGCCAAGCGATGTCGTGTCTACCTACTCGGCATTGCGAATGGAGAAACAGGGTACGAACTTATTAAGTGGGGTGGACAGGGATATATACTCGTAATTTCCTGTCGAGGCTGTCGTTCGTAAAAACGACTGCTCTTGCATAGGGAAAAATCTTGAGGCACGGACAAAGAAAACGATTACTAAACGGAGTCTCTTAGAGAAGTTTAGCTTCAGGGCTCCTGCAGAAAACTAGGGTGGGGACAAAAAGGATAGAGTCTGCGGACTCAAGGTACGGATCACCATACTTATCGATTTCAATATAGTAATATCTGGCTTTAGTTCAATTATTACCGGACCTGAAACCGAGCTTGTGGAACACTCCAGCCCCAATGCCTCTCCATTGCCGGAGGCAGATGAAGAGTTTGCGAAGATCGCAAAAGTGCTTGATGATCCGAACCCATCAACTAATGAGGAACTAGTGCAAGGTAAATCCGATCGGATGGGCATAGTTTCCACCTCGACTCCTAAGCTCGACAAAGAGAAGGGGAAAGCTCGGGCTACGTCGGAAGGGTTTGATGAGGAAGAAGCGACCCGCCATGCACTCGCACTTTGTTAAGGGAGGGACAAGGCAATTGAGGTCAGATCCTCGACACTTGACAAAGGGAAAGGGAGAGAAAGCATAATGTCCTCGAAAATGGCCAAACTACTCCTACCACCTATCGGAGTATTCTTCGGAACAAGCTTGGCGAAAATGCTTCAGATTCAGATTTGGAGCTTGAAATTATAAAGCCGGGAGATGAAGAGAAATTTGCCAGTTCCGAGAGTAAGAAAATGGTTGATCATCTGCATCGAGTGAGGAGGGTGAAAACACCGGTTTAGGCTCATGGGAAACCTAAACTATTGTTCGTGAGCTTGAGGCGTAATTAGGGAAAAAGAGTAGATAGCAAACGATACAAGAGCGAGAGAAGCGAATTGAGGAGTTAAAGGAGAAAGGCGTGATTACCCAGACCGCTGAAGAGAAACCCAAAACTGAACGGCAAGCTGTTAATTATATGGAGAAGGCGCTCGGATAAGCCTTAGCTATTAAGAGGAGAGAGAAGAAGGATGATCTCGGGAAAGAGGGTGCCACTATAGATGACATGGACACCAACTACGACAATGAAGCAGATGGCGACTGGGTGGAAGATGAAGATATTGTGGAAATACTATCTGGCTCTGAGGAGGAGGAAGATGAAGGGGAGGAGGAGGAGGGGAGGAGGAGGAGGAGGAGGAGACCGTAAATCCTAACGATCTCATTGATGAGGATGAGAACGAACTTACAGGTGCCTAGGAATCCCGGCATTCCCCTTACTGTACCCTCAAGGTAATGACCTATTGTCACCAACTCCTCGGTTATCTGAGATGCCAGCTGCTTATATTGATGAAGAAGTAGACGAAGATGAAGATGAGAGTAACTGAGATTTCGCGCCTTTCAAAACCCTTAAGAGAAATGCTATAAGAATGAAGAAATTGCGCAACGCGGAAGAAAACGAAGACGAGGAGAATCAAGACAACGCGATTGAGTCTGAAAAGCAGAATACCGCAGAGTCCAAGGATTCCCTCAATTTTCCGTAACAAAATCGCTGGACCTCCTCCTTTGGGAATGGCACAGCCTTTTAATGGGTTAAGCGGTCTTCCTCCAAGTGCGGAAGTTATTGCAAGTCCGGAGAAAGTCGGGGAGAGGATAGAAGCGTTAAGAAGGGATTCCAAATTCGCTGGTTCCCTTGGATTTCGGGGGAGGGCTGGATTTGGGGTTTAAGAGAAAGAATGACGAGGATTCAGAACTGGTTGATGAGCCCTGGTTCCCAACATTGGACCCACACTACGAGCCATCTACACAAATGTCGAGTTTTCCTGCTCCGACACAAGATGACGAATTTGTCAAGTCTTCGAGGTCGGCACCTCCGAGATTTGATGAGGATGAGCCATCAATACAGATACCTGATTCACAGCCTCCTAAGGGAAAGAGGGGGATGCTCGTGAAGAAAAGCGCTGATCTTAACGCTGTAATGGAGGAGGATGAAAAGGAAAAGGAAAGCGACGGTGAGAGAAAATCGGAAGAGGTCGGGGGGGGAAAGGCGACCGCTTTTGATGTCATGAGAAAGGCTGGGAAGAAGGAAAAGGCGACTGAAAGCTTTGATAAATCAAAGAATGCAGCGAAGGAGATGGTAGGTGAGCAGGCAGAAAAATCTGAGGACGAATATGCAGGTATTGGCGGCGCCAGTAACGATGAAGTGGTTGAGGCGCATGATAGAGATTTCGAGAGAATTATTGATGATGAAGGAAAGGAGGTTGTCGATGAGGACGATATCCAGTCTTTTTCGGGGGTGAGCGGGACAAAGCCCAAGATGAAAAGGATGTCACCAAGCTGTTTTAGGGCCTCGAGGCAGGGTTGTTCTGAGGAGAGCGGGGCGCCGATTTCGACCTCGACGACTCAGATGATGATGGCGGCGAAGCACGGAGAAGGCCTAAAAGGCTGCAGATGGCAAAAATAAGAAAAGAATTGATGGCTAATGTCGATATCGAGAACTTGCGATGAATCCCAAGAAGTTAGCCTTCTTGAGTGCAATCGAAGATAGAGACCGCGACGACAAGATGGAATTTCTTAATAAGGTCGTGGAAGATCTGTTTACCGATTTAGGACTTTCAGAACACGACCAAAGCTAGAATCCTAGCCAGAGCCACGATTCATCGGACGTATCAGCGGTTGCGAGATCTTCCCGTGGAGGAACCCCCGGATCACAAAACAGCTCCGGAGAGGTAACTAGATACCCATCACCTCTAATACTCGTAGAACCACCAGACCCAAGAAACCGTCCCTCACGGATGCCCGAGAGGTTCGTTAAAACTTTCCGTCCAATTATAAATCTACCGAGTGATATTACATGATTGCCTTTTCCTTTCCCCTTTCCCCAGACTTTATCATTCCCCATCGAAGAAGGCGATAGCGAAATGGTCGAGCTTTCCGATTTCGGATGACGAGCCAGCCGAGGCGTTCATGCACAAACGCCGGTGAACAGCAACGGCAGTGGTTACAGACCATGTTGCCGCCTCAAGATCCAACCGCGCCATGAGCGAGAGCGCGAAAATGGCTTTCTAGTCAGCCACCGAAACTCAATTCCGAGTTCCAAGCCTGCTGCGCAGAGCCACAACCAACATGTCTTCCACAAGCGGTGATTTTCAGGAGTCTTCCGGCGCCTCCTCTTCTACCCCCGGGAGCGGGAAACCCATGGAGAGCACCACGGGGATCAAGAGGGGCGGGAATGCGGCTAGCTCTATCAACTTCCACCAGAGGGAGCAGGTTAGGGCTAAAGTTGAGAATGAACGCGAGTTGAAGAGGAAGCAAGAAAGGAAGAGGCAGGGCCAAGAGAGGTAGGGTGTTTTGGGGATGCTGACGAAGGGGAGCTTTACTTGGCTTGTTTTGTGTCCGTCAGTCCGTCCAGTAATATTTTCAATTCATTGTTCATTGTTCTTGCATTGGCGATTAGTTTCAAGGGGGAAGGGATGGAGGGGGGTTCCGGCGCTTTGCTGTTTGTATGATAATCCGGGGTCATGATACCCCGCGGGAGCCCTTCATGCAATACATGATTTATGGAATAAATAAAATGCACCGTATTGATAATGCTCCGATGTGTGTCTGTCCCCGTTTATCGTAAAAAACACATTGAGGCCCTGTTTGGCACGCAAGAAAAATGGCATTTTTCTGACTTTTATGGCATTTTTCCATAATAAAAATATATAAAAATGGAGCCGTGTTTGGCATACAAGAAAAATGGCATTTTTTTAAATTTAGTACCATTTTTTTATATGCCATTTTTTTGTAGAATCAGTAAATAGTTAGGGTAAGATAGAGAAAACAAATTATCTGATGACTAATAGAACTTTCTATGAGAGTAATAATAATTGAAAATGAATATTTCTACACATATTCTGAGTAGTATAAGAGCAATTTACAATATAATATTTTCAGACATGTTTCTTATATAAATGTTGAGAAATATCCTATGAGAAAAAGTTATAGTTAGTGGAAAATTTTGAAAATACGGTCACTTTACTCAAAAAGGGCATTAATATTTAGATTTACCTTATTTAGACCTATCTTATGGTGTGTTTTTTGTTCACATACAGAAACCCTGAAATATGGAGAAAGGATTGCCAAACACGATTATTTCTGAAAAATGACATTTTTTTAAAATAGCATGTATGCCATTTTCAGGAAAAATGGCATTTTTTTATATGATGGCGTGCCAAACAGGGCCTAATTACCCAGCCGACCTCATCACGATCATAACCATCATCGCACTTCCTCCTCTTCCTCCTCTTCCTTCCTACCTCACTTCCACCCCCCAAGTAACTAAAAAATTAAACCCCCCATCGACCAAAACCTCCCACCACGGCAACCCATAAACCACCAAACTCCTAACCACCAACCCCCCACCTATTCCACCACCTCCAACCATGGGGAGAAGGAAGCCTTCCTCACCCTCACCCTCTCCGTTGACAACAAACAACCCATCACCACTTCCCGCTCCGGCAACCACAAGCCTACCTCCCCCCCCGTGCACGAGTGGTGAGTGAGCTCCTTCCGAGAACCCAGCCGGCAACTTCAGCCGCCAGTCCTCCACCATTCTAGCGCTTTGCGGCATGGGTTTTAACGGATGACCAATCTAGTGGTATCGCTTCCTCCCCTCCTCCTGCCCCCCCTCGTGTTCCCGGGGGTGGCTGGATGCTCCGATGGTAATTGATTATCGTATAACCTTGCGCAGAAGCCGGCGTAGTTGTAGGCGTGGATAAAACCTATTCCGTGGTCTCCCAGCCTAGACTTCCCCAGCGTCAGATTCGTGCGGTGAGGGTGAGGGAAAAGATGCGTTTTCTATGGCCTCACTGCCGGAGAGGAGTTTTCGTTTCTTTTAGAGAGAGCTGGTGGCTCTTCTTGACTGTGGATGGCGGCATCGATTGAGTCGTACTGGTAGGATTTTCTGAAGAGGAGGGTTGTGCGTGGTGGGGGTGCTGGTGTGGTCGGTTGTGTGCTGCTGCTCCCGCCAGGGACATAGCTATAGCGTGCCCTTGCGGGGGCTAGGGTGCTGGCTGGAGCTGGAGGTGGGACATGGAAGCGGTGGGCAGAAGATGGGAATGGTGGGGATGCTAAATTTGGTGTTTAAGCCCTTAAGGACTAGGTTGCTAGCAGCAGTAGTGGTGGGGGTTGGTGCCGGGAGTGATTGGGGTGTCGAGACGTGGAAGCGTTTTTCTAGGGCGAATCGCGGTTTTGGGGTTGTTGTTGGTTTGGGTATGGGGGTGGGGGTGGAAGCGTAAGAGGGTGGTGAGTGGAGTCAGAGGATTGTAGAGCTTGACGTGGGGTCTAGAGATTTGGGGTTTTTTGGGGGGTTGGCGATGAAGCCAGTGTTCCCAACGGGCCAGGCCGGCCAGGCTTCGGTGAAGCCGGGCCCGGCCTGTCGAAATGCTCTCGGATCTAGCCTGGCCCGAGCCTGTAGGCCTGGTTAAGCCTGAGCCTGGCCTGGCCGGGCCCGCCTATAGGTCATATAGGCTTTTTCCCGGCGGCCCGATAGGCCGGCCTGGCCTATATAGCCTAGGCCGGCATGTTGGAAATTATGCTGCTCATCACGTGCATATATTCTCATGCGCGCTGGATAAGAAACACTACTACTATCATCTGTTACACACCGTAGCTCAAGGGCTGTTCCACCATCATTAGCTTCAGACGATATCCGACATTCATCCTGCATACTCGACGAAACAGGATCCAACTCGAATCACACCGCACTGAAACAGGAACACTCATGATAACCGAACATCAGCTTTACCCTCGGTTTCACGCACAACCTATGGCTGGCCACTTTGTCGATACCCTCGGGAAATTCTGATCAAACCTCGGATCTGGTTCGGGAAAGAGGATATCGCATCTACTGAGTGGAATGGACCGAGGAGCAGGATTGTGCATGCGCTGGTAGCATGTCACAGAGGAAGGATAGGATATGAGGAAGGTTGTTTTTCCCTGGATTTGTTCATCATCAGTTCATCATGGTTCGCTTCTCTCATTTTGTCTGTCTTATCTTATTCTTCACTTCCGTTTGATCATTTTCCGATTGTTCATTCCTTTGCTAAGTCTTTTATCTGAATCGGATTCTTTTATATCTGCTATATACAATCAACTTGCGTCAATCCGTATCTGAACTTGGAATCCGCTGTGCCTGAACCTTGTCGTTGAAATGGTTATGAGCCCAGATTGACGTCCGAAGCACCCTCCGACCACACCCGAACATGTCCTCCTCATCCGAATATAAGCTCCTTGCCGGAACAGGAGTTAAAGCTCTATCCCACTGATCAGACTAATGTGAATGGCGACTGGCCGTCATCGACATTCTTGCAGAAAAGGGTTACTGGGATTTCATCTCCACCGCACCCCAAGAATCTGCCGCCTCCGATACCACGATTAAAGAAAAAAGCGCCAAAGCCCGAGGCCTCATGGGCCGCCTGTTAGACAGCAATCATGGGGAACTTTACGCGACTGAGAGGGATCCACACAAACTGTGGACCAAACACGAAAGCCGTTATGCCAGAAAAGACCAGGCCCATATCTGGTATCTTCGTTCAGAACTCGCCAACACCCAATTCGAGGGTGAACCTATGGTCGACTATATTTCGAAGTTAGAAAAGTTGTTTAACCAGCTAGCCAGAGCTGGAGAAATCCAGAAAGAGAAAGACAAGATTTACGCTCTTCTGTCAAACTTACCGACCGAGTACCATCCTTTTCGCACATTAATCTCGAACAATCCGAACTTCGCGGATATCACCTATGACCATGTCTGTGACAGGTTAATTCTCGAACACCAACAGGTTACGGGAGTGCCTACCGAGAGTCCATCTAGTACAAGTACAAGTACTAGTGCCTTCATTTCTTCACAAAGAGGTTGTGGAAGGATGACCCGTGGCCACAACGGCGGTGGAAGAGGGTACTCCAGTCGTGGCCCTAACATAACTTCAGTCGGCACATCAGGACGGTCTCAAACGAGAGGCATGGGGAACGAGAAAGGTAGCTCAGCATCCAATACATCGGTGGATCAGGATAGTTGTCTATATTGTAAGGAAAAGGGACATTGGATTAGAAACTGCCCGAAGAAACAGAGAGGGCAACACCAACAATTTCCTAACTCAGCTCATACTGCTCACACACAGAAGACTACCGCTATTGCCTGGATGGTAAATGAGGAAAGCCCACGAACCGAGCATGAATGGATACTGGACTCTGGTGCCTCTCACCACATGAGCTCCCAACGACAGTACTTTTCCAACTTTAGAGAATACGTCACCTATATCCATATCGCAAACGGAGCCAGATTAACAGCAGCAGCAGTGGGTGACATCTGGCTGGCAGTAGAGAAAGGGAACCACATGACCACTGAAATCCAACTTCGTGAGGTCTTGTACATTCCAGATCTAGGATCCCAAAACCTCGTATCTGTAAGGTGCATCCAGCAGGCCAGTGCATCGGTAGTATTTAGTGAAAGAGATGGACAAAAGGTCCAAATATCGAAGAACAATGAAGCAATGGGATGGGCAGAACTTCATGGAAACTCCTATATTCTGTTACGTAGCACAACGGGTCAGAAGAACGATTCGACAGCAAGCCGCACAATAACGGCCTCCACCTCCGCAACACTCATTGAGTGGCATCACCGCCTTGGCCACTTGGGCTTCGATGACGTCATGGCACTAGCGAAAAAGAACTCTCATATCACAATTACTGGTACACTCACAAACCCTACCTGCCAACATTGCCTAGTTGGAAAACAAACCCGAAAGCCAAACTCTGCACCCTCTACCCATCACGCCCAGGAGCCACTCGAGGTCATTCCCAGTGACCTGGCTGGGCCAATGAGTCGCTTGTCCCTTGGAGGGGCAAAGTACTCCTTCTTTTTATTGATGATTTCACAAGGTATACAATGGTGTATACTTTGAATTCTAAAGCCGAAGTTATTGGTAGGTTTCGTGAGTATAAGGCCCTGGTTGAAACATATAAGGGTAAGAAAATAAAAAGATTTAGGAGCGATGGGGGAGGTCAGTATACCAGCTATGAATTTGATCAGCTACTAAAAGGCAGCGGTATTATACGAGAGAAAACCACACCCTACAGTCCAGAACGGGGTGGTGTGGGTGAGCGCGCAAATCGAACTATAATTGGAAGAGCCAAAGCGATGCTCCACCAATCTGGATTAGGAATGGAGCTCTGGGGGGAAGCTGTATGAACAGCAGTTTACCTAAAGAACCGAAGTCCGACGAACATCTTGGGAGATGCGCTGACGCCACTAGAGGCTTGGACGGGTGAGACTCTGAAGCTCCAGTTGGTAGGATATTTCGGAGCAATCGGATACAAGCATACACCGAAACAACTCAGAACGAAGTGGGAACCCAATAGTCAGAGATGTGTCTTTGTCGGGTATGAGGGCACGAATCAGTATCGGGTACTTATCAACAAACAAATTCACATTACACGGGACCTTGCCCTCCTCAAACAAACTCCGCAAACTGATCCAAAGCTGGCACAAAGGGAGAAAAGCACCGACATTGTGCAAATATCCGATGAGAGTGAGGATGACGTAAACGAAGTCCCTTCTGTATCAACCCCGACAACCAACCCTCAACCTAGATCACCATCCCCAAAAGACCCCGATCCACCACCGCAGACTTCAGCAAAGCCTATTACACCAGGCCAATTCCCACCTGATACCCCAGAAGACGCTCTCCATGTTCGGCCTCAATTCCTCCCAAATCCGCCCCACCAGGAAGTAGAATACTCGCAGCGTCCGCGACGAAACACTGCCGGCCGTTTCAGTTCCACTCAATTCCACGATGAAGAGTTCTCACCCCTCGTAATGAGCTCCAACCCAGACCCACTACCTGGTACCTACTGCCACGCCTATCAGAGCAGCCTAGCATCCGAAACAGAACCGACTACATACAATCAAGCGATTACCGGTCCCAACTCTAACCAGTGGAAGCTTGCTATTGACGTGGAGCTTACGTCCTTGGAGGAAAACAATACGTAGACACTGCCCAAATTACCTGATGGTAGGTCGACTGTCAAATACCGCTGCGTATTTAGAGAAAAGCAAGGAGCCAAAGGAGAGACTCTCCGGTATAAGGCTAGGTTAGTCGCCAAAGGTTTTACCCAGCAGTACGGAGTGGACTACCTGGAAACCTATGCCCCCGTTGTCAAGCTTACATCATGGCAAATCATTCTTGCCCTCGCCGCATTTTACAACTTCGAGATCCATCAGGGAGACAATAAAACTGCATACCTATTGGGCAAGTTAGAAGATGAAATCTATATGGATATCCCGGAAGGAATATCTGTACAACAAACTTGCGATAGGAAAATTGTTTCTCGCCTACTTCGTGGCCTTTACGGACTCAAGCAATCCGGTCGAATCTGGAACCTCGCATGGGATAAGTTTCTCGTTAGAAAGTGCCGATTTATCAGATCCGTCGAGGACTACGCTGTTTATTACCGCTTGGGAAATACACAGAAGCAGCTCTGGATCCTGGTCTGGGTTGATGATGTCTTATGGGTGGGAGAGCACGCTGACATTATACAAGCTAAGCAAGAGCTCGGAAGGCAGTTCCTACTCAAAGACTTAGGGCCCGCTCACTTCTTTCTGGGAATGAAGATCCTTCGGCAGCCAGCACAGAACAAAATCATATTGCTCCAGGATCAATATATCGAAACCTTTATGAAGCGATTTAGCTTTAAGGACGCATATCCAGTATCAACCCCCATGGACCCTGGCAGCCGGCTGACCAGTTCCGCCACCACCGATCACCCCGCGGACGAAACTGTCTACCGCAGCATTCTTGGTAGCATGATGTACCTAATGCTCTGCACTTGTCCGGACCTTGCCTTTGCTATTGGAACACTCGGTAAGTATAGCTCTAATCCCTCGACAGAACATATGAGGCCAGCCAAGCACCTTCTACGATACACAAGCAAGACCCGCCATGTCGGTCTCCATTTTGGCCCATATGCAAAGGGGAACCCACCAACTGCCTGTGTCTTTAGTGACGCCGACTGGGCCGGTGATAGCGAAACTCGTCGCAGCACTGGTGCCTATGTCTGTACTATCAGCGACAGGAGACCCAACTCACCACATACTGCCATTTCCGGGTCAAGCAAACAGCAACCCACAATCGCCCTCTCCTCTACCGAGGCGGAGTATATGGAACTAACCCAAGCTTGCAAGGAGGCAATTTGGGTCAAACAATTCCTTACCGACCTTTCATCAACCGCAACACCCTACAAGTGCGAAGCCTCCATAACTATATTTGCTGACAATCAGGGCAGCATGGCCCTGGCCAAAAACCCCGAATTTCATAGCCGGACGAAGCACATAGGTATCCAGCATCACTTTATTCGGGAGAAGGTTACCTCGCAAGAAGTCACTTTGGAGTACTTCCCGACGGGTGACATGTTAGCGGACCTACTCACAAAGCCTCTGGCACGGGATAAGGTTGAAAGGTTGAGGAAAAACATGGGAGTCTATGAGGTCTAATGAATGAAGTTCTATCGGTAATCTTTTCTTACAGTGGGAGTGTCTGTTATATCCTTTCCTTTCTTTTGTGCTACGGTTTTGATGTTTCCCTTTGTGTTTATTTATTTGTTTATTTCTTTTGGAATTTCTTTATTTTATTTTACACGCAAGTGATTCGCAGAGTGGGAGTGTTGGAAATTTTGCTGCTCATCACGTGCATATATTCTCATGCGCGCTGGATGAGAAACACTACTACTATCATCTGTTACACACCGTAGCTCAAGGGCTGTTCCACCATCATTAGCTTCAAATGATATCCGACATTCATCCTGCATACTCGACGAAACAGGATCAAACTCGAATCACACCACACTGAAACAGGAACACTCACGATAACCGAACATCAGCTTTACCCTCGGTTTTACGCACAACCTATGGCTGGCCACTTTGTCGATACACTCGGGAAATTCTGATCAAACCTCAGATCTGGTTCGGGAAAGAGGATATCGCATCTACTGAGTGGAATGGACCGAGGAGCAGGATTGTGCCTGCGCTGGTAGCATGTTACTGAGGAAGGATAGGATATAAGGAAGCTTGTTTTTCCCTTGATTTGTTCATCATCAGTTCATCATCGTTCGCTTCTCTCTTTTTGTCTGTCTTATCTTATTCTTCACTTCCGTTTGATCATTTTCCAATTGTTCATTCCTTTGATAAGTCTTTCATCAGAACCGTATTCTTTTATATCTGCTATATACAATCAACTTGCGTCAATCCGTATCTGAACTCGGAATCCGCTGTGCCTGAACCTTGTTGTTGAAAAATATCGTCTGAAGCTAATGATGGTGGAACAGCCCTTGAGCAACGGTGTGTAACAGATGATAGTAGTAGCGTTTCTTATCCAGCGCGCATGAGAATATATGCACGTGATGAGCAGCATAATTTCCAACACAAACCACAGGTCCAAACCAGGCATCCGAAAATCCACACTTGCCCCGACAAAGCTTATCTAAACCTCGTCTCTCACGTGCCCCAACACCATACCCTACATGAGCAAGTGCCTGTCGGAGGTTCTTTCATTCCTGCCTTATTTTGGTGGGAAATAGGAACATCCGAAGTGAGGTAAATTCGGTTCACTTATCTCGATTTCACAGCTGGGGGGGGGTCAAACAAGATAAAAATCAAAGAAAAACAATGATGAATATTGATAGAGAGGGGGTGCGGTTGATGATGCTCGCTCGCTACCCTCTTTCCTCCTTAAATACGAGTTTATCTAGTGTACACAGCTACTGAATTCAACCGGCATCCAAACATATACCATGTTTGCTCGGTTGCTAGGCAAATTTCCCAGAGTCTATGAAGAGCCCTGACAATACGGTAGTCTACGATCTTCTTTAACCATAATTGTGTCAAGGTTCCCACTACCTCGAACGACGCTAAGAGACCTTCGAAGTAGGTCGATCCATCGCTCATTCCAAGTGGTGGGAACCTTGGCACGGTTATCCTGTATTTCAAACCAGTATCATAGACTTCTGGTCTTATGTTGAGCCGCAAAGGAATGAAAAACCACGGAGCTACAGTAACTATGCCAAGCCAGAGCATCGCATTGAGCCACATATTTTGGCTGAGCCCTTCTTTCTGCAAGACTACAGGTATGATATTATATGTTGGGTTGGAACAACCCATTGCCAATTGGGCAAAGCTCGGAGGAACTGGGTGGTAGTTTTCGGAGGAAGGTCCACCGCGTTACTCGGAGGTCATAACTCACTGGGCACGGACCGGAGAGCCACTACCACATATAGAACCATCGACTCCCACGAGTTGAGAACCTCGATGCTCGCTACAACTCGCATTCTCGTCTCTAAGCTCGCTACAGCTCGCGTTTTTTGTTCGCCCACGGCCAACCAGCACGTGTTTTTCCTCTGCAGCGCTTATTTTTCGGTTCCCTCCAACTTACCGTCTTTGTTCCCCCTCCAGCTCATATTTTCGCGACTCGCCACTCTTAACCTTCTCACATTACAACTACCTACCCAACCCCCATGAATGCTGCCTCTGAAAGCAGACACATAGTGTCAAAATGTGGCACTAGCTGGAGCACCGAGATTTAGCAGGGCGAAACACAGCACTGGCAGAAATGCATGGCCAGCGTTGAGCCTGGACAAAAGAACGGTGACAGGACTCAAGCTCACACCCAGCCTATACACACCGGTCCCCTCTTTCAGATCGCAGTACTGATTACGTCAATGGAGCTCGGGAAGTCCAAAGTTCAAAGGTTACGAGCAGGAATACGAATTGATCGCAGGTGAAGCATAAGAAGTAATAAGATGGCTTATAGCAGGGAGGGACTTGTTCTTTAGCGACCTTCCCCACCAAAGACTATTGCTTCAGGCTACAGTGAACTCTCGGCCTGGTGTCTATCAGATTCTAGGTGCTTGCTAGTTGATCTTGGAATTGGGAGAGCTCCGGAGATCAACAAGCAATAGAACCGATTTCTAGTGCCCCAAACCTTTTTTCGAAACCACCCCAGTACTCTTGTGCAAAAGACTACACAGTTCTCCTCGATATTCATTTCTTGCCAGATATCATAGGAAATTTTCTACATCAATTTACCCCTACCAGATATAAACGCGGTCGATAGGACTCATAAACAATTTGGCAGTCCTCAGCAGTCCCCCACGGTTCCCAGGAGTAACATGTAGTCACCAGCAGTTCCCACCATCCTCTGCAGTTCCGAGCAGTTATCCGCCTTCCTTCACAGTTCCCCGCAGTTCCCCGCCGTCCTCTGCAGTTTCCTGCAGTCCCAGGCAGTTCCCGGCAGCCCCAGAAAGCCCCCAGCAGTCGGCAGGCCGTCCCTCCCATAGTCCTCTACAAGCCAGCCATCTTGAGGTTTCCAGAATAGAACCCAAAAGCGGTGAACCCGTCCAACATATGCAGGAACTCACATGATCACGAATTTCAAGTGGCGTACCGCAGCAACCTTGATAAACCGGACTTGTGTTAATAGCAGAACAAGGCAACATCGCAGCAAGCGACTGGTTGTCAAACATGACAAGAAACACGGAGGCATCTAGGACTATTGTGGCAGTCAATGAATGACTTGGTGTATTTCCCATCTATGACCAAAGGCTCCATAGTCTTGGAATACCCGAGCTCTTCTGTCCAAGTTGAGCCCTGCGCTGATCCCAAGTACCGCTTCAGAGGTTTGTCAATTAAGAAAGGTACAGACTGCACCTAGCACATGCATACCAAGCAGCATTACAGAAGTGCTCCCAAAGGGCATATCTACCCTAATGGCATGAGCATGCATGACGGCAGGTCTAGAGATAGGAAGAGACCGCAGCAGTTCTCAGATGGGGTGTGGCCTTGTCTTTTCCGAACTATATACAATGCCCGCCACCGGCTAGCCCGTCTATCTTTGGGTAAAAATCAGATGAAGTACGGATCATAGTCTCTCTTTTTGAGAGTGATAGGATAGACTACGCCCCAGAAGGCCCCGTCGAAAGGATTCTTTGCACTTCATAGATATCGCTTCAAGTTGTGCCATCCCCTGGCATCGCAGGGAGTCTCCCGCCATCCCTCACCATTCCCTGTCGTCTCCAACAGTTCCCGGCCCTCCTCAGCCATCTTCTTCCATTCCCGACCATTCGCCGCCATCCACCCGCTCTGCTCTCAGCGAATACGTCTCACCAGGTAGGGCCCACCATCGAGCCTAAAGACAGCTGTCCAGGACTTGGGTTGCCACAGATGGACTACAGATCGCCATGCCATCCCAACCCGGGCTCTTAGGAGTTGGGCCCCGCTGGGCCCCTGGCCTATTGGGAACACAGACTATATAACTAGATACTCTGATCTTGTGATAGTTCCGCAGTCAGCAAACTACATATATATCCCAATTAACAAGATACCCTGATGCTGTAGCTCTCTTCAACTTAGCAGACTATCTACCTACTCAAATAGAACTCTCTATTAGCTCTCACGCTCAAAGGCTACCCACATTACTACAGTCAGCAGACTACATATCTATTTCAATAGAACTGTCTATTATCCCTCATCCCAGCAGGCCACCCCTTTACCACAGTCAGAAGACTGCATATCCACTCTAATGGAACTCTCTATTATCTCTTATGCCAGTAGGCCACCCCTCTACGACAGTCAGCAGACTACACATATCCTCCACTGGAACTCTTCATTATCCTCACGCCAGCAGGCCATCTCTTTACTACAGTCAGCAGACTGCATATCCACTCTAATGGAACTCTCTATTATCTCTTATGCTAGTAGGCCACCCCTCTACGACAGTCAGCAGACTACACCTATCCTCCACTGGAACTCTTTATTATCCTCACGCCAGCAGGCCATCTCTTTACTACAGTCAGCAGACTACACATCCACTACAATTCATGTTCCCATTATCCGTTATGCTACTGTTCCCCAGTCAGCAGACTTCATGTCTACTCCCCTAACACGTTCGATTATCACTCAGGCCAGCAGGCCACGACCCCACTACAATCAGAACTCTCAAAACTGCCTTTATACAATTGGCTCTAACAAGACGAGAAGAAGGAGGCACCCACAGTCCGCCACCGCATGTCGAAGCCTCTTCCACCATTCGTTCCCCTGACATTCAGGACACGCTATCCCTCGAATATCCATCCTTATAGGGAGCGGTGCACCCAAAAATGGAACTTTTAGTTTATACGGAAATAGCTTGCACTAAGGCCGTTCAGTGACTACGACCTCCACATATGTTGGATGGGTGGACGTGCCGGATGACTAACAAACATGTGTGCAGAACCCGTGGTTTACCCTCAACGCAATTCTATCCTATCTTCTCTACAATACAATAAGGATCGTTGCCTGTACCCTACTACGCTTTAATGGAGTAACCCCATCGTGGTATGTTATGTTAGGGCACACTTGTAGGTGTGAGCAGGGCAATTGACCAGACGGCGCGGTGGGGACTGGTGTTGTGTGTTCCAATTATCGCTGTATCCTTGCGGTGCCTGTACGACGGCATATTCCCTGCGCGGAAACCAGACCTCCATCACGCTCCACAACATATACAAAAGAATTCATTCCGATAGAGAGAACAGGAAGTCTGGATATAGAGGAATCTTCGGGGTTCACGAAGCTGTACTGCACATCTTTAATTGGGATTGTTGAGGTTCTAGCATGAGTGGCAGAGGCAGAAGCAGATAACCATGGCAGGATACCACTACGGCTGACTGCGAGGAATTGGTACGAGGTTGTGGGGTACACAGGAGCGTCAAAAATACTACTTGGATGAGACATCCTCAACCGCGATGAGCTGGATTATTTTGGCCAATCATCAAACTACCAGGCCACTGACACACAGCACAAATATGTACAACCGCAACCGCATATCCATAGTTCTCGCAAATAATGGTTTTTACGTAACATATGGAGATGTATCAAGAAACAGTTGCAGGAGGATCCCTTTATTTCCTCTTGTTCTTCCAGCCTGGGTACATCAATATGGGTCGGTGCTTATGGCTAAGCTGAAAACTGGTCACCATTACTACCGATTACTTCAACCACCAGCTGGGCCTATACCTAGCCCAAGTGTCACAAAAAGAACAAAGCAATAGTATCCTCTAATATGTGTGCATATTTCGCAGCTTTGAGCGTGGTTAATAGAATAGAACACATTTCCCCCGTTGCGACACTCCAACAATTCCTAATCTTAGAACCTCCTAGGCAACTTAAAAGCGAAAAGTACTAATAACAGGACGCAGGTCTACCAAGGGGGGAGCCAGGACAAAACACGACCAGTCAGAGCCATGAAGCCACTATTTGCAATTCATGCCAACCACTCTCAATAGACACCATCATTTCGCACTGCAAAACACCTTCAGGGACCGCATGCAAGCCCCAACCAGAAGGGCAAATAGCCTGCCTAGAATTGGGAAGTCGTTGGCCACCGAACGGCAGGCAATTAGGTCCGCATCTTGACCACCTGCCTCATGGTGGGATCTATCGGTGCCAACGATCTTAAGCGACAAGGGCAGCGACATCTCCCCCAATGCCTCCGACAGTGGAATATGGACGAAGCTTGCTTGATGGAATAGATCACTTGGATGATCAAGTTTTTCTTACTTCTCTGTACTTTGTGAACTTTCATTCTCTGATTTTAATCATCTTAATGTATTGCTTGGCTTTGAAAAATTGGGTGATAGCAACAAAAACCACCGGTATATCTGAAGCTTCTCCCCTGAAAACAGCCATATTCACAAGCTTCCAACCACTATTCTGGTAAAGCAATCCAAACCAGATCCTCATCTGTCCAGAATAGTGAAGCTACTAATGTGGGGGCGAAAAGACGTCAACCCCGATCGCTGATTGGGATCCGGCCGAACGCCGCTCTGGTTGGCTTCAGCGAATTGCTGTGAGGGAGCAGTGAATATACAGCTGAGGCGGGAATATGTCAACCCTGATAGTTCAAATAAATCTGGCAGAGCACCGCTTTCGTAGGCTGCCGAGGATGGCGTTGAGGGATTAGTTAAGCTCCTGTTGGCGGGGGAAGATGGCAACACCGACACCCGAGATGCAGAGGATGGCCAAATCCCGCTATCCTGGGCCGCCGGGAAGGGCCATAAGAAATTGGTCAATGTATTATTCGGGCGGGAAGAGGTCGACCCCAGTTGCTCCGGTAAATCCGGTGGAATACCGCTTTCGTTAGCCACCACGAATGGCTATGTGAGAATAGTGAATCTACTGTCGGAGCGGAAAGATGTCGACCCGATCACGCATGTTGATCTGGACAAACATGGCGCTGGTTGGCTGCAGGGAATGGGCTCAAAGCTGTAGTGAGGCTTGTGCTAGGGCAGAGGGATGTTAACCCGGATAGCGCATGTAGATCCGGCCGAACACCGCTCTTGTGGGCTGTAGCGAATGTCCCCGAAAGAGTAGTGAATCTATTGTCGAGACGGTAGGATCTCAACCCCAATGGTTCAAGTAAATCCGGCGAAAGACTGCTCACGCTGGTTGCTGAAAATGGGCACGAAGGAGTTGTGACGCTGCTACATACCCGACATTTCCGACGGGTTTAGTAATTGGGCCCCCGCTTGGCTTGCTGGGGTTTGTGATCTCGTCTCCTCGAAATCCTCCTTTGTTGTTGTCGCTGCCAGTTCCGGATGAACATGAATTGTGTCTGGGTGATCTCTGATGTTAATTGTCCTTTAATGTCCTCCGCCTCCAGTTTCCCTCTAGTGTTTGAAGGAACAAGTTAGAATCTTCTTGGGCAAGTTAAATTTCCTCCAACTCCCACGCGATCCTACTATTTTACTCAATAATCATATACCATTAGGTTTAGGGACAGTATATATCTTGGGATTTATTTTTGGGTCAAGTATGTCTTACCCTTGTTCGTATTTTTTTCCCTAGCCTAAAGGACAGGGGTGTAATCAAAAGAGATTTAGGGCGACGCTTGATAGAGAATATCCGTCGGGTATACTAATAGTTAGTTTACTCAAGAGTGTATGGAAGCGGTTGGTGTTTGGTGGAACCGAAGCCTCGTGGCGGCGGCGGCAGTGGTGGTAGTTGTGAGAGATCACTAGTAGACATTTGAAATAGAATTATGTAATTGCACAAGAAGGTTGAATCTTTTCTCAAGCGATCTTGTATCTTGCGTTTTGAATTGTGTTCCGGATATAACTTGACCTCCTAATTCTTGAAGCAGTCTCAGAGTTTGGTCAACGCTAATCAGCCTACTTCTACTAGTGCAAAAACGGAGCAAGATATTAATTCTCTTCGCCCTGGAGTGGAAAGACAATGCTCAAGATTAAGGAGGAAGCCGGAAATCGCCCTTTGCTCTTAAGTTAGTTAAGCCTAAGTAGGTACATCATCACAAAATAAATTATAGGGATCCAAGCTCCATCCACTAAAGTCTAGCAATACGGAGGAAGTTGGACCAGCGTGTAGGTGATGTCTAGTAGGTGATATCGAGTGACGGGAGAAGCCTTGGTGACTACTACCTAAGGTATTCGGATAGTTATATAGAAAAAAATCATAGGGGGTGTAGCGCAGAGTGAAACCACATAGGCCAATGAGAACTAAACTTGGGGAAATGAATTGAGAGATCAGGAGAGGAGCTGTTGGAAGTTGCTGGATGCCGCTTGGCAAGGTCAGGTTATTGTTTCGTAGTTCGGATAGGCTTCGGGGGTGCGCTCAGGCTTGGAATCACAACATCCGTCGGAAAGAAAATGAAAGCGTCAAGTGCATGAAGACCGTGATTGGCGGGAGTCTCAATGATATCTGTCTTTCGTGTCTTATCATGGGAGCATCCAAAGAAACTTGAGAGGGAACATACCTGGAAGTGTTGGATAGCCTATAGGGCATGGGGTTATGCAGTTGAGCGGATATGCGGATATGCAGGTATCATAATATGCGGGTATATGCGACTAGGAGATAGACAGGTACAGGGCATGCGGCTTTGTGGTTTCTAGCGGTGGGTTGTTGTTTTCACAACCTATGCCTACCGGCAGAGAGTATTGGTTTTAATTCCCTCATACCCTATTCTACTAAGCATACGAGAATTCGCGCATTGTTGGGGCAAGGACTTTGGGGATCACAGAGGATTATGGGATATAAGGATGGTTCTAGATTGCTGGAGATTAGGTTTTGTTAGCCGTATATTTTTCTTTAGAGTTTGTTCAGTTTCGGGGGGTGCTCGGTTGCTGTTAGACGGAGAGATAGATCTCCTTAGCTAGAGAGAGTAGAGCGAACTGAAGCACCGGTCCTTAATACCCCGCCTTCTGAGAGCCTATTGCCATCGCACCTTTTTCATTCCTTCATTCTTTTGTGCTTTCCTTAGGTTCCATCAAGAAGTGCAAGGATATGGGTGGTGGCCAGTGGGGCGATAGGAGGACGATTTCATTTATGATATACATCTATTCCTATCTTTACTGTTTAAATAGAGTGTAATGAACAAGGAAACTTCCATGCCTCATCCCAAAGTCATGCAGTAATCAGAATCCCATTTCTGCTGCTTTAGTTCTTCCTGTGTAAGATTATCTTCAGAATACTCTTAATACCTGCCATGGTAGTGCCACCTAGTGCTCTAACTACCGCACTAAAACATCTCACAATTTTTTCGGCGATATAGGGCCTTCTCGTAAGGAATACTGGCATTTCCAGTGATACCTGAACGATTTCTGGTAGTGATCCTAAGGGCTCACATGACTGCTTTGGAGGCGATCTGTGAAAGTGTCCCCAAATGGAATAGCCGTGGCAGGTATTAGAAAGTAGGGGACCTTGCCCGCCATACTCGTTTTCAAACTTCTCCCCCATATGTCGTGGGATCCCTCGCCTACGAACAAGCTGCCTGGGAATAGCGCCATGTTAGAAATCGTGAGATGCTGTTCAGCATGCTCTTGCGGTGGTTGTATCATTGTTAGCATAAATAGTTCGGGAATGCGCTTGATGGGTCCTCCAGAAGAAAAACGGAAGGAAAACGAAAGAGCCTGGAGGAAGCGTGAAAGAGTTGGATGCTCGGAGGCTGTGAACCGTGGAAGTCTTTGTCTCTCCTTTGTTTGCGCCAGAGTATGCGAGAGGGAAGGGGGGACATGGGGCGATGAGAATGGACATCTGCGGTGATCCATGGAAGGATATGAGGACGACTTCGTTGCGGTTCCTATATGCTCCCGTCTCTGCAGTTATTCCGGTACCGGTAGTTAGCTGAGAGTGTGATGCATAGAGAGAAGAGAAGTAGAGAACGAGCGGACTTCCCTGTTCCACCCTAAGTCGTGCGCTGGCGATCGTATCTTATGAACTTTTAGCCTTTTATTTCGCTGTCGCTGTCGATCTGTTAATGCGCTGAAAACGCCAAACATATTTCGGCGATGAGGTTGGCGGTCTTATTGAACGAGTTATTACTATTGAACTTGTTGAAATTAGGGTGGTCTGCCGAGGAACGATATCGGCACTATATCTATTATCGGAATTCCTTTTTTTCATAAGAGTTAGAAGCAGGGTTCCGAATGGTCCGACCGGTCAAGTCTCAGAGGCAGGACCAGACTGGCCCGTCCTGGTTGATGTTGATGACTGGACTTGACTAACTTGGTTGGTCCAGTCCAGTTTGGACTGGTCCCAGACTAGTCTTTATAAAAGATCGCATGAGAGTCGGAATGACACCCGGCCAACACTCGCTAAGAATAGAAGTATAGCTATAGAATGATTTTAAAGCCGCTTGCCACTGTATAAATCAACAGCCTCTCAATACTGGTTTATAGAACATCATGGAGAGGATAGCATGTGATGGAAATGCAATTACCCGATGGATAAGTGGCATCGAATACCCGTACTGTGGCTGTTGGTCATGTAATATCACTCACTTAATGCATGAAACATAGTTCGATACTTGAGAACCTATTTTCGCCACCCCTAATCAAAGCGAAGCACTATCTCCACCGTATAATCCATGGAAACAATAAGTTTAAGAAAAGCCTTATTTGAAAGTAATATATTATAGTGATAAAAATAGCATATCCTATTGCTTGGCGGGCCTGGTCGGACTAGTCCTGGTCGAGTCGGTTTCAATAATCCTGACTGTCCAGTCGGTCTAATTTCCACCATTAGACTAGACTTGACTTTCGACTAGACTAGCTGGTCTAGTCTAGTCTTCCGCCGACCATTCGGAACCCTGGTTAGAAAAACCGCGTGCAATGAGAATCCGACCCCTGCTGGAGTATGAGGAAATTTCTAGGAGCTGAGGAGAGGGGGGGTGATAAGCAATGAGGCTCTGGAGTTGCACAATCCTGTGCCAGCCAATCATTACCTGTCATGCCAACGGGGTACCCGCTAGGTGCCAGTCCACAAATGGTTTCTAAATTACTCGAGTACCTCCAGTTTAACTTTACGTCAGATCCTTTACGAGATCTTTTATAACGATAGTATGATCTACCAAAAGTCTAGCTTATCCCCGGCCAATTCTCGGAACCAGGGATGAGCCGAGGAAGCTCGGGACTAGTTCGATGGATATACCGTACTAAGTTAGTCCTCCGGAATCGCTAAGTTTTCTTCTAGTTCCCACACTAGCTCAACCACAGATCAACAGAAAACCTTCGCTCCGGTAACTTGAGGGCTGGGGGTATTCTCCCCACACAACTTCAAAAAAGAAAACACCAACAAGAGAAACGCCATTGCCACCGCATGTCCACAGGGCAACTGGGAGATTTCGCTTCTGCCCACTTTGGATCTCACAGAGACTAAGATGGAATGGCTCAAGGTCAAAAAAGCTCACCGGGGACACATGGCAGGTTTTTGGGCTGAAAATGAAACCACTGATAAGAAAAACTTTTGTCTGTGGTCGACCTGCGAGGTAAGACTACTCGAGTACTCGTAATGTCCTGACGTTTGTGAACACAACTGCTGTTGCATACCGCCAAAATTCAGCTTTTTTGCCCTGATCTTGGCATCATGCAATAGCAGTTGTGTTCACAAACGTCAGGACATTACGAGTATTTGGTATTGGGTATCTTAAACCTCTGTATCCCTGCATATGCATACGGTATTTCGTCGATCCCCGGCCTTAAGATTATGGTACTAGCATGGAGGGAAAAAAGTGATCGGAAAAAAAGTGGTTGGTGCAATACCACTTTCTTTCAGATCACTTACCCTCACTCCCAAGTACGAGTACTCGAGTACATAGTCCCCGCACTCGGTCACCGGCTACGGGCACCTTGTGGAATCTTGTTCCGGAATTGCGATACCGGTGTCCATTTCGTGCCACCCCGTCGAACCCCAGGCCGGAAAAAAAGCAAGAAGCCTCCACACAGGAAGTTTTGCCCGCCGGGGGTAAGTTAGTGTCTTTTAGACAAACGTGTCTAAGTGTACTTGTAATTTTCAAACGTTTGCGAACACAACTGCTATTGCATACGGGCGAAAGATTGCCCGGAGCCTCAATATTTTGGTGGTATGCAATAGCAGTCGTGTTTGCAAACGTCAGAAAATTACAAGTAGACCCGTTGCACTTGTGGCGAGATTGGCACCTCAAGTGAGGTTGGTTCTCAGCCACCAATTAGCATATTTCAACTGGCTCGGCATGAGTTTATTAAAGCAGGTCTGGCTGAGGATGCCAATCTCGCCACAGGTGCAATCGGTCTATTACTGTGGGATGAGGTTGGTGCTGGTTCTGATTTTCTCTTTTTTTGTATCTCAACCAAAGCGAGGGTAGGTTCCCCCCATCCTGCCCCCCCGATCCGCCGTCGGTTTCTAGGGATCCTAGCGCCATCCTCGGTGAGTTTCTATCCCGAGCCAAACCTCCCATATAAATTTCGCGCTGTTTAGCGTCACACTATTGTTGAAGACAACTAGTAGTAGTTAAGCGAATAATTTTAGGATTTTAACCATTTCCATTTTCTGGCTACCATCCAACACTCGGGCTTTATTACTTTCAGAACAGCCGTGGAGAATTAAGCGTAGCATTGGTATAGTACGCCAAAACATGCGCTCCTATTTTCCATACGATATGAGACAAGATTATACTAATACAGCACCATTCCTACTCACTATGGGCGGAGCGAAAGTTATGCCAGCCTGAGGGTAGTTTGAACAGCGTTTTTTTCTTTTCCGCCTCAACAACTCGGGTCATCTATCGGCACAAATCCCAGAACAGCAAATATAGGGTAGTCAAGAATGACGCTAGGGCGTCCAGAATTCCCTCATTTGGGTCACAGTTTTCACTGGGTGGCGACAAAAACTAACGGGTTATGAATGAACTTATTTGGCTGCCAAAGAAATGAAATTGTGGAGGGGAGTGACGGAAGCTGGCGCGCTGTGGCCCGGAAGTCATTGTCGCCCTATCTCTTCATATCAGACATTATGTTGTAGTCTGGATTTGTGAGGATACGTTAAGTCATGCAGGTGCACCTGACTTGACAAGCATGGGGCTATTAGGTGGGGAAAATTAAATTCCCTGCCCAGTCGGTCCTTCGGGACCGGGGACCAAAGAGGGCTAAACTCGCGGCGGGGGCTGTGTCGGTTCGGGGGCTATATCGGGAATACAGATACGCAGGGGAAGTATACTTCAGTACTTCGGTACAGACTGGAATATCCAGAGTGACGTCAAATGTTAATTCTTGTTCTTACACGTAGTGTGTATATCTCTTCCCGACATTACACAGCACCCGCCGCGAGTTTAGTACTGCCCGCAAAAACCCTTTGGTGATGGTTATTTTTTTTCCAACTCTGGTTTTTTCTCCCTTGCTCGACGGAGCCGCAGATAGGGACCCCACTACATGTTGGAATCCCCATGTTTCATGTGATTGATTTTTTCTCGTGGTGTCCCCCGCCAGGTTGCGCGGTTTACCATCGAGTGACCGGGTATGATTTCTCATCCCACACCCCTGTTCACCGCTACCACCATTACCAGGTGGAAACCTGGCCAGCAAAAAAGCTCGGCAGTCAGTGGGGGATCGGTACCGGAACGATGCTTCACTTCCCCCAATCAGAAATTTTCTCGTAATAGGGACTTTGTGATTTCACAGTTGGTAGGAAATCTAGGGAATTTGATTCATAGGTAGCATTTGCCTCACAGCCGTGGCCTTCCCACAACGCTTCTTTGAGTGCCCAAGAATCACAATCGTAGGTCCTAATAAAGCCAATGGCCAGCTCATCATCTTTATAAGTGAACGCTATCCTCCCTATTCCCCATCATCTCTTCCCTAGACCGAGGACGCCTTACTTCTCACACTTTAGTAAATTCATCACCCGGAACTTTGTCGACTATCTCAACCGTTCACCCACTTGCGTCTCTCCTCCAATCCCACCGTCCAACAAGACTACAACTAGAGCACTCAGCTTTTAATCAGAAGCTGTTGGACTCGGGTCGGCAGATCATGCCTAGCCGCCCTCATGAAGGTATGTCCCAACATTTCATATCCACTAAAATTTCCCCTTCTTCCAAGAGGAATAGAATTATCCCACAAGCGTTCATTTTCCCCTCGGGAGCTCCACTCCCCTCTGCCCCCCAATATAAGTCTATCTCAGCTCGCCCTTCCCGTCCCTAGCTGCTTGTTGGCTTCCAAGGGGAAAACGCCCCACAGGTGCTTGAGGAGACTCCTTAAGCACCGAGACTTTCGGGCGCACGAGCCGTGAGAAGGCTTGACTCGGTCTTCGTAGGCCGGAGCAAAGTAAATTCGGTCCAACCCTAACCCTAACCCCAATCCTGCTTTCAAGGTAAACTTAGCTGACCGTGTTGGCATAATCAAATTAGCCGATGGCGAAGAAGGGAGGAATTCGAGGACTGCAGAATTCGAGCTGCGGGCTAAGGATATGGGGATAACCGAGGAGGGGCTTGTTGCTCAGAAGGTTGCGATTTGGGAAGGGATGAGGGCAGCCAAAGAGAGCGGTGACGATATCGGAGTCAGTACCCCTACTACTGCCACCTTGAGAGATTATATCGATTATTTCTTATCCAAGAGAGGATTGTTTATAGTACGACGCTTGGGTTCTCTTAGATGCCGCCACCGGCGCCAATCAGTAAGCTTGTGGTAATGATTTTGTTTGGGAGTGTTGGTTGTGCGGGGTTGTGAGGAAGCGATTCGTTGCCACCTGTGCCGGGACATTCCGTTAAATTAACTCACAATTTTAAGTCGGTGTTAATCTGAGGAGTCCTTGCTATCAACCTTTTTACACCCGGAGGACAAAAGTGCGTGAGTTTTTGTGAAACGCAACCATCGCAAAAAAAAACCACCCCAAAACTTGCAAGACAAGAATCCTCTTCAATGCCAATCACATGACATACCAGCACACACCAAAGAAAGAATACCAAGAGGGATGCACAGGCCTTGCTCCACCTGGCACTGACTCTGTCTTATACGCTTATAAAGGGTCGATTTAGGCGGTAGTCTATTACCGTAGAGTGGGTCCACCGCAGGCCACAACCTAGGTTACCCGGCGGCCATCATGCACTGAGATAGAGCTGTTGTGCATCTGATCAGACGATTAGCAAGAGACTCTATCTTCTATACTGGGACTGTGAGTTCTATGGGCGACTTGACTTGGGCATGCTGGGACTCCGCGCCAGGGGTCAGTAGAGGAGTGGTTGTGGTAGTTGGTGCTTTGTATGTTTAATTCCGAATGCGAAAATTTCCTTTTGGCGATGGTTCTGTTGCACAAAAACTCATGCACTTTTGTCCTCCGGGTATATTATTATTTAGGTCATCGCGCGTTACTCCTATTCTAGTTAGATTATGGTTAGCGTTATCGGAACCCCGTGTTCATAATTTCCAACCGGAAAAAGTGCAGAGATCTGCTCCATGGTGCTTGGACCCATGTCGCCTCGTGGCCTAAGCGAGGAATGGAAGGTTAGCGGAGCGAACCATTCCGGATGGGCTTCCACAAACTATGTCGACTCCAACTCGAACACCGGCCACTATTACAATTCTAAGAGCCGGCTGACGCCCATTGTCACCGATATTCCGAAAGAGAAGAGAGCAGCTTCAGGAATCGACATCTCTCCGGTGTCGCCTGAGAGCCCCAACGACAAAACAGTTGCTGCCCCACCCCCATAAACTGGTTGCATCCAGGAAAATAATCACCCAATTAATCTGCCTCCAAGTTTTAGTCATACGCCTGCCACTCCTAATCTGGAGGGGCTAGAACTCCTGGTCCCCCCCATATCCGATTTTAGTGGCGCGCAGATAGTGAGGGTTAGGGATATTCTCTTTTTTTCTCCCTTCCGGCTGGCGCAAGTCTACGTTTTGGGCCAGATTTAGACTTCCACCCAGTTGAGAAGGGATAGCGCCCGGTTGGGTGGAGAGAGATACCCTTGTTTTCCGCTTCCTAGAGAGATCAACGGTAGACTGCTTCCCTAGCCACCCGGACACCCCCCTCACCCGGACAGCTAAACCCAGATAAGAATATTTCAAGCGATTTCCTTGGTTTGATTGGATGGGCTGTGGCAATTGCACTCACCGCCGCCGTTTCCTCATACAATACCCACCAATCAGCATCTGTCCGGGTGGGGGGGGGTGTTCAGGTGGCTAGGGAGGCAGTCTACCCGCCCCGTGGAGGCTGAGGTAATGGCTTCGATTTTCTTCTCTCATTCCACTCCTTTCCTTTTCCTTTTTTCCTTTTTCTTCTTTACTCCGCTTTTCTACTGCGGTGAAATTCCTTCTTTTCCTTGCTTTCGTGCTTCGAGATGCAAAATGTGGTGAGCGCATCCCCACCTTATAGGACGCTCGTGTCATCAGTAATTTAGTTTGTTACTATATGCATACATACACACCTACATGGACTCATACATCTCGGTCCATGAAAGATGGGGTTCGGAAGGGAGGTTGATGTCAGGGCGCCGCCCGCCGGATGAACGTAACGAGGGAAAGAATGGATTTCTCGGTGAGAAATCTTACATAATCGAGCGTGTCATATCCCGCTCACAATCACTGTGACAGTAGCTATACAGTCTGTGATCCAGGAGGTGCTTTTTTCTCCTTAGCCGCGCCTCCTTCGCCTAACCTATTGCGGCACATGCACACACCATTATTTGTTCGCTAAAAGAGTTTACCGCTCGCTTGACCGGCTAGGTGCTGGCTTAGTTGTGTATCGGAGGCCCGGTTTAGGTTCGGTTGATTTGGAGAAATTCCGAGAGCGCGAGATAAAACTGGGTGGATTGAATGTATGTACATTGTGATCCTAATTCGACTTGCTCGGCCTTAGGGGCCCTGGGCTTTCCATCCCCATTTGGCCTCCGGAAGGAGGGAACTTCTGCCTGTATTTGTTTGCTCTACTTTGTTTGATATGGCCAGGAGTGATGCAGCATCACTGGCGCCATACTTGTTAAGGTGCAGCGTGAATAGGTGCTATGTCACTACAAGGTTAGAAGGGCAATGGGGTGTTGTATGGTTACACAGCTCAAGGACGGTATACCATGCTCTTGGGGTGATGATGGAAAAGCAAGGTTTTAATTTTTTCTTGTTCCCTGCTTCCCTTCTTATTTCTCCCCATCCCTGTTCATTTAGTCGATCCTTGCCTTACGATGCGAGGTCAGACAGCAGAAGGGCCACGGATTAATGACGTGGGGGTAGCATCATTATTTCATGGCAAAGCACCCAATCCCTGTAGCCTAAGACCCCGTAAAAGTACTCGAGTACAGAGAAGAAAAAGAAAAAGGGAATCAACGCTGTAGAGCCGAGAAGTGGAATTTGGTATTGTGCGTTGACAGAATTAACCAAACACCCCGGGGAGTGCGTCGGCACATCGCTTCACACAACCCTACAGAATAAACTGTCCCAAACAATCATTACCACCCAACCGATACATCCCAAATATATCCGTTTTTTATTAAGGCTAATTAATAGTGTACTAACCAAGGATTAATGCTATTTAGTTATTTTATATAATTATTTTCGTTGGTCGATGTTGGGGTGGCTTAAATTAATCGGGAGGTAGTTTCTCAAGGCAAAAATTATGAGTGTCCGTTCGTTGTTCAGCTCATTTTGTCATTTCAAATACTGGAGTCCAGGAGTATACGTGTGTGATCCATCTCTCATTCCCCCATCTTAAATGTAGAGAATGAGCCGCCCGCGGTTGGAAGCGAGGGAAGCTCTCACCGCGATCTCTGGTTTTGTGAATCGATTGAATGCCACGTACGAGTGTAAAGAAAACTTTGTTTTTTTTCTTCTTTTCAAATGCCAAAGCAAGGTGTGCGTGTATTTGGGGAAAAAAAACTTCCTACACCGTTTACAAACGAACGGGTTGCACAAGCACCGCCAATCATCTAATACTCAAGAGCAGTTGGGAAGTGGGCCTTGCCCGGTACCCATCCGTTGGGGCTCAAAAGTGTTCTCCGGTATTGCGGTTTCTTGGCAAAGGCATACAGTGGAAACTCGAAAGATTCGGTATGTAGGTGCAGAGATTATGGCCAATTGTAGGGTAAACTTGTGGCCAGGGCTCAATTGTGCTGGCCAATCAGAGTACGACAATCTGTGGTAGTGCATACTAACTTTTTCGAGTTTTTCCTCTACCCCTGTCGAAATGGGCTGCGTTGTATCACCATCCTCGGCGGACCAGATATGCTCGGCCGCCACCTACAAGTATAATTCCAAATCTCCTACGCATCAGACGGAAAAGCAATACCTCCGGCCACGAATAATAGTGGGATCATCCTCCCTACATCATAACAAGAATCTATTCAACACTATAAGGTTATGCGCAGCGAATATTGATTCCACTGATCTGGCGATACCGAACTTTTATTGGTACAAACAATTTGGATAGAGAAAAATTATCAAAGAAACAATAGAGATATTGGAATCGTGTACGGTAATGAATGACTTCAACAAAAGTAGGAGAGAAACCAAGTGAATAAATAATGAGTGCGATGACGAATAGAAAACAAGCGAACAAAGGGAAGAACAGGCTTTCTTATATCCTCCGTGAGATAAGACCTTTCCTCCACAGCACACTTCCTGCGCGTGCTATATCTTTGATCAGTTTCTTCCGCATAGTTGCCCTTTCCTACTTCTCAGCCGAATCCCTTCCGAGGTGAAAACCCAAGCACCGAGGTAGTGGTTAACCGGTTTGCTGAATACTGAGTGCATAACCACGGGCGCCATGGTTGTTCGGCTATTGGTGATAGTTTGTGTTTCGTTGTTGATGAACGGAGGTGTTGATGCTGTCACACTAGATATGCAGGGTTGATGTCGGGGATGGGTATGAAGCTAATAGTCGTGAGAGGTCTTTCGAAGACTTAGTGTGTAACAGATCGCAGTGACAACGGTCCTAATCCAACGTGCATGGGAATATATGCAAATGGTGCGCAGTCCAGAACGATCCACGTTCAACAGAATCCACCCTACAAAAGACCTATGACCCCTCAGTTACGATATCTTTCCACTATCGGTATGCTGCTTTATTCATTGTTCGCATTAGCTGCCCTACGGTATCCCCACCGTATCGTCTATGCCCCTAGCCGCGGCCAATTTTTCAAAGCCGAACAAATACATGAGATAATAACCACTACGGGAGAATGAAAATCTAGTGAGCACAGAGAAACAAGGAAACCAAAACGATATCAGCTATCTCTTCCATTGATCAACCTTCGTCCTGGTGTCCACTGGCGGAGGCGGTGGGGAGTTGTCGCTGCCCTTGTCGCTTGAGATCGTTGGCACCGATAGATCCCACCCTGAGGCAGGTGGTCAAGGACCTGCGCTAATTGCCTGCCGTTCGGTTGCCAACGACACCCCAATTCTAGGCAGGCTGTTCCGCCATCTGGCCTCACCCTTTATTGCATTCTCGGAAGGGCTTCCGAGAGCAATATTTGTTCTGGTTGAGTACTGCATCTTTCGTCGACAGCCCCATTTGTTGGTGAAGTATTGGTCCGGCACATATCAGGTATGTGCTCATGCAGCTTGGCCGATATGCAGTGTTGCGAGTAGATGGTTAGAAGAGAGAAGGGTATTGGGCATATGTCACCGGTGTGGTTCTGGCAGTCACGGTTGTGCCCCCGGCAGTGGCTTTGTTGTTTTCATACTGTAGGCTGGTAGGCATAGGATATTGCTTCCGCTCTCTTTCAGGCTGTATGCCATTAGGGATATGGAAGTTTGCGCATCGTTCCGGCCTAGATATATCAATCACACAGGATTCCGAGAGTGTTCTAGGGTAAGGGGATTAGTTTGTCAGCAGGATTTGTTTTCTTGGGGTTTAGTTAGTTTTTGAGTATTGGCCTGGGGTGAGCTATATATGGGGTAGCCTGTTCTTAGCTAGCAGAGTGAATGAGAGTTAGGGAGCCCGTTGATCCTTCTTCTCGGATTAGTACTATTGAGCTATGTGTATAGCCAGCTGGCTGAGAAGATGAGGGAAATTTGGATTTTATAGCGGAGGCTGTCAGCTGACTTGGGGGGGGGGGGTTGTCCTCTGACATAGGGGAGAGGTAGTCTGCGGCTTGTAGGGGAGGTAGTCTGCGGACTTGAAGTGGAGGTAGTCCGCTGCGTTGAACGGGAGGTAGTCTGCTGACTTGAAGAGGAGGTAGTCCGCTGACTTGAATGGGAGGTAGTCTGCTGACTTGAACGGGAGGTAGTCTGCTGACTTGAAGAGGGGGTAGTCTGCTGGCTTGGACGGGAGGTAGTCTGCGGACTGGAAGAGGAGGTAGTCCGCTGACTTGGGGGGGAGGTCTTCCACTACTGTGGAGGGGAGGTAGTCCGAGTCCGCTGACTTGAAGGGGAGGTAGTCCGTTGACTTGAAGGGGAGGTAGTCCGCTGACTTGGGGGGGAGGTCTTCCACTACTGTGGAGGGGAGGTAGTCCGCTGACTTGAAGGGGAGGTAGTCCGCTGACCTGAACAGGAGGTAGTCCGCTGACTTGGGGGCGAGGTCTTCCACTATTGTGGGGGGGAGGTAGTCCACTGACTTGTGCGGGGACTGCTGGATTAAGGTAACGTTGCGGGGCCCTTTAGACACAATGCGAAGAATGCCAAGAACAAGAAACAGAACCCAACAGGTTGAGACCGCAACTCACGGTCTGCCCTATAGCCTCCCACGTAGGGGACTGCGAGGCGAGGATGGGAATGTGGAGCCCGAAGCCCAAGCCCTTTCCAAGTGTCGGCAGACATATCAGACCCCCGTTCTTTAAGGGGAATACAGAAGAAACAGGAGGAGATCCGGTATATTGTAGAGAAGTGGTTATTTGTAGAAAGTGCGGAGCAGTGGTGGGCATATATGAGAAAGACACCAGTGGGTGGTAGACGATGGAGAATGCTTGCTGAGGAGGGGCAGAAACAGGTGGGAATAACTTTCGATAATCTGGGCCGAGTACTAAGGCCAGAGATACCTGACAAGGTATAGGTCATACATGGTGATGCCTTCCTCTCCTAAAGCTGCTTCCTCATTGCTTCCGTCCCTGGTAGAGAATCTTATATCACTGTGTTCTTAATATAGCTGACTTCGATATTCAGCAAGCAGTGTTCTCATCCGTCTGGGGCCCCGTAGGGCCCGGCGGGACTGCCAAGAGCCTTGGACGAGACGGGACGGCCAAATGTACTCAGTCCTCCCTCGTCCTTGAATTCCCAGGACGGCCGTCATTCGCAAGGACGACGAGCCCCACGACCTGAGACAACATCTGCCAGGGGACGGCAGGTAACTATACAGGACTGCCGGGGACTGTGGGGGATGGCGGGGCATGGCAGGGGACAGCAGGGGACGGTGGAAAACAGCCGAAGATATCGGAAAACAGTGGAACACGGCGGGAGAAGGAAGGGGACGGCAGGGGATGACGAGGGACGGTGGGAGATGGTGGGGGAAGACACAATATTGTCCATCCTGGTCCTTGGCTTATACTTGTCGGGCAGGTTCAGGAAAAGACAGGACCGGACCATGAAATTTCCTCCGTGCTCATCCTTGCCCAGGAAAGACAGACTACCATATTGCGAACACTGTCAGAAAGAAAACCCTGTCTCATGTGCCCGTGACTCATGCTCGAAAGGAACCAGTGCTCTGGTATATGGTTGCAGCTATAGTAAACATTGCGCTGTACAATACAAGTTATCTTGTTTCGTGGAGATGGACGTGTGTGGTATTTGGTTCGTTGTTGTAATAGTTAGACCCAGGTGATTGGGATCTGGAAAGCGCTGAAACCAAAATCGATCGGGCTTTTGTGATTAGAAGTATGGCCCAGTTGAGTATTCTGTCCTATAGACGACACGGCGGTGACTGGTGTTGTGTGGTAGGAGGCCACTGTGCGGTCCACCACTAAACTCCTTTGCGAACACAATTGTCATATACATCGAATATCGATCACATCTCGGTTTGCCTATCAGCGACTGACCCAGATCGTTCCCGTGACGACTGTTCCGGTCATAACTGTGTTCTTGTCGTGCTTCTGTGCCTGGATATTCCCTGCTCCAAAAACCAGACCTCCATCGCTCTAGTCTGGGCATGCAGTAGAAAAAGGTGCCCTGTGTCTGCCTGGCAGGTCAATTAAGGGATTGCAGGCTGGCCAAGAGATAATGGCGAGTTAGAGAGGAAAAGAAGGGTAGTCTGCTGACTTGGGAGCTGGTGCCGCATCGGGGTATATGATTATATTGTTCATAATACAGGGGCCAAGCTTGGCAGAAATGTGGCTGGGGGATAGTTGCAAAAAGAGTCACTGATGGAAAACTTCTAATACGAGTACAAGCCCTTCTCGAGAGGCTACTAGAACGAACTAGTTCCAAACTACGGTTGTTTGATACCTCCTAGTTTATCACTGATAAACAACGGCGCAAATCCTCTAAGTGAAGCTTCGACAACACCTAACGCAATATCGTTACTGCAACGGTCACAGCGCCTGCCATATCGACCGAACGCCATCTCCCTCAGTCTACCCTGATACCCACAGCAGTGTGTCTCCCCCGACACTTGGTAAATTGGCTTTCATCCTGGTTATGAGTGCCAGCAGATTTGGCACAGATCGATAGTAGTGGAAATGCGAGGAGAGAATCGGCATATGCAGGTGGTACTTCCGAAGGGGAACTCATGATTTGAGCAGGATAGAAGGATTCCTGTTTTCGATTTGTTCCTCTTTTTGGTCCTCCATCAGTCCTTCCTTTTGCTCTTTGCCCTATCTTCTGTGCATATAGATAAAGGTCTTTGGTTCTCCCACCATCTGCGGTCGAATCCGCTGTGGAGAGAGCGACGGAGGTTGCCGGGTAAGAGGTGTTGTGGGGAGGGTTTCACAGTTTGGTGATCTGTCGCTTGTGGTGGCGAAATTGGTATTGCTAATTACCGGCAGTCTCCCTATTGCCCACAGGGCCTGTCTTTTTGCTTTGAATATGCTCTCCGAAAGTAGAAGGTTCTTTGTGTAAGTTGGATGCTATCGTAATTGCTCGAAATGGTGTAATGATTGTAGGTTCTCTGCCGGAAGTGCGGATTATTGTTTCCAACTTGCTGTCCTGTATTGAGCATGGGTCGCTGGTGTGTCAGACTGGATAATTGATGAAAGCAATCGTCTGTCAAAACTGGGCTTTGTATAAGGGCAAATTGAGTGGATTGATGCTGTGCTGCCGTGTGGTATCTGGTGAATAGGGCTGTGTGGGAAGAAGAGACGTGGCTGGAAGAGCAGGCATCGCAGGGTGGTTGCTATCAAAGTAGTATCCGTATCCGGAAGTTCTGTATATCAGGGGGTTTTGTCTAGTACCCAACTTACTTGTATGCTAGATGGTGAGTACGGTGGAGCTGTGAGTGTCATAGGAAGCAGTATTCCATCCCCCGTACTTGCTAATCAGTGGTCAGACTCTTCTGTGTGGATTTGTGCTAGGCTGTTCGGGTTTGGTTCTGAAGGGATGCCTTGTTGATCGCCAATTATCGCGTGTTCAATGCAGAATCGATCGAGGTAGTCCGTTTTCATGACGCGATTTTTTTGGAGGGAACGCAAAGTCCGTGCACTAGGGGGAACAGAATAGCCGGTAAAGGGTAGAAGGCAAACAACTCAATACCGAGGTGGTGGCGAGCAAAACAAAACACAAAACGCGAGCTGTAGCGAGCTTGAAGACGAGAATGCGAGTTGTAGCGAGCAACGAGGTTCTCGGCTCTGGGGGGTCGATGGGGGGTCTATATGTGCAGGTGGCTCTCCCATCCGCGCGTCGTGAGCTATGACCTCTGAGCAACCTGGCTACCCTTCCACCAGAGACCTCCACACTGTTCCTGCGAGCTTTGCTCAATTGGCAATGGGTTGTTCCAACCCGACATTGTTTCTTCTTGGGTCTCAAACTGCTTTCTCGCCAAAGTTTGCTTGCTCTCTCTCTCTTGGTAACCACTACACACACCACACACACCCCACCCATACCCCACACCTCCTCTACCCCACCTTACTCCCCACCAAGGCCCCCCACTGCCTCTTCCAGCATCCTGTTCTATATCTAAGCCATCACAAGTATCCGGGTGCCCTCATCTTCCCTTCCACAAGCTCCTTCACCCTTATTTTATTGACCTCGCTTTTCACTTTCCTATTTAGGAAGGATATCGCGGGGTAAACCAACCAGATAAACTCCCCTCATCCTACCCCGTAAGACAGAAATTGGAGCTTCATTGCCTTGTGGAATAGACCTCATCGTGAAGTAGAGACATGGCCAGAACCCCACTGCTGCCATACCTACTGCCCCTCCCTACTGGCAGCTCGCCTAGTGATGGGCACGATCAGATCATGATCGAGTTTTGCTCCATGAGTAGTCTGCTCGATCACCTCGATCATAGGGGTCTCTCGATCAGATCATGATCGAGCAGAGCATCCATGATCTGATCGATTGCTCGATCATGGGTACTGCGCGATCATGCTCGATCATCATCGAGTATACTCGAGCATCTTGGCTCATGACCGATCACTCTACTAATCTTAGTGATTTGGTGATGCGATCAACTTATATAAAGGGAGTCTACCGGCAAACTAGATGCCAATTCTTTTAGCCTGGCTTTACCTTGTTAGCTCCTCAACAAATTATCGAACAACAAACTATCATGACTGCTGACTTTATAATAGGGTCACCACTCCCATCGTTTCGAGTCTAAGGCAACTAGTCAATACCACCAATGGCTTTCAATAAATTTATTCAACAATAAGTAGGGAGTCGAAACCTATCCGGGCTTCTACACACTCTTGATCAGCCACAAATTACCGTGATACATAAATGGACGATAGGGTACGGCTCTTCTATTCTTGTTATAATACGAGTGAAAATACTCAGAATCCATATTGAATGAATATCCAATCCCTGATAGGCACAAAATCGATCATACTCGACAATAATCGACCATACTCGATGATGCTCGAGCAGTGACCATGATCGATCACGCGATCAGGGCTCCCCAGTTTGATCGATTATTCGATCATAGGGTCCCCTCGATCAGATCATGATCGAGCATGGCCCCCATGATCTACTCGATCATGATCGTGCCCATCATTAAGCTCGCCTATACTCGGGAAATAAAGACCCACTACCTCCGGCCAATGTTCTCAGTCGTCCAGTCCGTCCGTCTTCGGAGTAGGACGGGACGGACTACGGCTCATAGTCCGTCTTTTTTGGGGTGCTAGGACGGACTACGCCCGAGAAGGTTAGGACCGAACGGACTATAGGGGACTGTAGTCCAGCACTTGGGCCTCCGGTACTAGCCGAAGTTGAAATAATGCACCTCCGAACCAATCATATAGCATCATGAGACATCATTCGTGCCGTCCCCCGCCGTCCCCTGCCGTCCTCACCCATCCCCGGCCGTCCTTACCCATCCCCGGCCGTCCTCACCTGTCCCCGGTCGTCCTCACCTGTCCCCGGCCGTCCCCTGCCGTCCATCCCCCTGCCCTGCACTAACATGTCTCACCCTGTAGGGCCCGCCGTCCTGCCTAAAGACGGCGGTCCTGCCCTTAAAGCGCCCCGGACGGACTACAGCTAGCCGTCCCGTCCCGTCTGGGGCTCTTGGCAGTCCCCCCGCGGGGCCCTGCTGGGCCCCCGGACGGCTGTGAACACTGCCTCCGGCCAAAACTACCTCTTACTGGCCGTCGACTTGAGCTGGAGCTCCCCCCGCAGGGCTGCACCTCCTAGCCCCCGGGTCGGGTCAAATATCTCCGAAGGCCCTTAATACCGGGCTGGCTTCGGTAACTATTATCAAAGGTTTCTTGGTCCTCGAAACAAGTAAAAAGGATCGCTCTGGTGTCCTACCATCAGAGGGTGGAGATCCGGATCAGCTGTGGACTTAATCTCTTTTGTTCTGCTCATTCTGGTATCTCCTGGTGGTATTTTTCTTTTCTGCTTGCTTTTCCTATCTTGGGGAAGGATGTACATGTTCCATACTAGGGGGCCTACGAATCGGAGGGCATTGGAAAGGGGTGGATTTCTTTTTTTTTCGTTTCCATGCAATACCTCAGGGTGAATGTTACGAATCTTCCTGTAGCTAGCTACGAATAAACCACTGGACTTTTTTTTAAGAAAAAACATCCTCGCTCAGACTTCTAAGTCTTTGGAGCTCTTATATTGTTTACTGGGCATTCCGCAAGCTTTTTCCATGGCCAAAACAGCACAAAGCTCAAATACTGCCACTTGTCCTATCAAGTGTCTCTCTCAGGCTGAGTTCATGAGCCCTGCGTACGCTGAGCATTTGGAGCAATTCCAGACAATCTGCAAAATTGTTGGAGGAATTCCAACTGCGCTCACGAGCAGTAGCAGAAGAATTTGCGAGGCTAAAACATTAGTGTCAAATGGGTAGAGTTAGCTCTTACTCTACCTCCTCCCCTTCGGGAACACCGGTAGTGACAGGGAACTATTAGAGGAGCCAGAAGATGGTCATAATGACAATGAAGAATCACTCCTTCTATCAGCGGAGTCTAGCAGGGCATTCCGGAAGTTGGGTTTGCCAAAGCCCAAACCCTTGGTAAATGGAAATTCGTTAAAGAACTCGACAAAGTTAGAACCTAAGGAGAAGAAAAAGAAAAAACCCACTGTTAATGGAATTAGCAATACTGATACAAGTGAAAGCCTTGTCTCCATCCGACTTGACATGTCACAAGAGGTTGGGGGAACGCTGCTGGATGTAGGTATGGTAGGGGCGATAGCCATAATACACAGAGAGAGGAGCGGATCAGGTCCAGTAAATTGGACTACCAGAGAGTTGATCACCAATATGTCTGATTTCGGTGTAGAGCTGAAATTTGGAGTGGTTGTGGATAGATTGCCGATTCCACGTCAAACCAGATAAAATAAAACAACTCGTGATTTCATTCCTCAGAATACCCGCAACCACATGCAGGCAAGGAGGTCGAACGGGAGGAGTTCCTTTTTGTAATCAGGAGGAGATTTGGTTTGGGGTCCCCAGGGATCTATTTGGCTGTGGCGGAGACTAACTTTTGGTTATATGGGGTATCATATTATAGATTGGCAAAATAAATACCAGAAAACCTAAATTGATATTGTCCCAGGCAAGAATTAACTGTTGAAACTTACTATGGCTGGACCTAGTGTTTCGCGCCCTTACCCAAATCACTCAGTGTTTGGAAATTTCTGATATGCGTTTGACTAGTATAGTGGAAACATGTAACCAGACAGACTAGCACTAGCTACCAACTATGACACTGGATTTGTATCAAGAAAGTTTGAGATGCGAGACAGTGGAGGATTTCCTATATTTCCCTTACGTCTTTCCTTTATCTGTCTCTCTGTTCTTCGCTGTCTTTGTCTCTATAAGAGGCCATCGTGTTCCTATTTCTTTTCTGATATCGTTCATTTATCATGGTCTATCATCATCATTCGTTTTATTTCTTTTCTTTCTTCTTTAAATAAGAATCAAGTGTTTTTGTCGCTTGCCTTGTTGCCCTCGTATTCGAGTGAACATATCGACCGTCCGAGTACGCCCTACGATATTTTAAGATTAACAGCCACAAAGCAATAAGGGGGATTACGGCGATGGCAACAGCACTCACTCACCAACCCCAGCATCATGCGAACCAAGAGGAATGATTACAAATTGAACATGTAAGTACCTAGCAGAATACATAGTAGAATTTATTTAGAGAAATTTCTTTAGGTGGTTTTGTAAGTGCCCTGTGATGAGGAGGGTCGCATTGACATGATCTTTGGTGCTCGGTTAATTTTGTCCATAGACCATATTATCAAGAGTGTGGAGATTCCAATAGTTCTGAGGGAGACCTCGGAAGGCGTCTCTGGGATTGGATTTAGAGAGCAAACCCACGGTATGTGATTAGATTCAACATTCCCTAAAACCTGGGAAATTCTACATTCTAGGAAGCACACTTTGAGTGAGCTAGTTAATAACCCTGCAGGTCGAGCCGAACCTCCTGTCCAACTATCTACAGCAGCTTGAGGACGAATTTGCGAAGGCTAAGGCTATTCCCGGGGAACAGAACAGGACCCTTATCTCATATCTCACTCTATTCAGCGAGTATATCTCAACCATCAGGAGGCTGTACCCTCTTCTAGAACGTCACAAGATTACCTTTGACCTCCTCTGGGCCCGGTCGTGGGAAAAAGTCGAGTTCACGCTTAACGTATGAGCACAGCAAAATAAGTAACACCCCCGCTTTCCCAACCCATTCCTCCCTAACGACAAAATGTCTTTCTTTGATAATAGTGGAAGACGAGAGTTGACCACTCCAGAGAGTATGTAAACATGTATTGTAACAAGTTTCATAGGTATTGGCGCAGCCATCCTCCCTTGGCAAGCAAAGGTGGGTCTGTGATTCTCGTTGCCAAGAGGCCCGTGTGAACTTCAGTGTTTCCGAGTGATACTCGGTGAAGCCGCCTTGCAGGTCACGTGCGTGTAGGCAGACTTTTTTCAAAGACTTAGCCTGGCCCTATTTCTCCCAAATGCCCTGATTTACATCATCTATGCTCACCCAAACGAGCCGGGATCCCTCAAGCTTGGTTGGGGTGAGCAGGAGGAAATCTTTGACCGTGGTAAATTCTTTCAATTGGACCGCCATTATGTTAACTACGATGGCAAAGCCTATGGGGGGGGAAGTGCTGTCCTCGAAATTGAAGAATTCAGAGGAGCAAGAAGCATTGATAATCTCGGGATGTTCCCCTTGGGGTATCACGAGAACAAAGGGGATGTCGGAGGAAGGTTTATTAAGAGCGGGAGAAAGTTCGGATTCCTCAAAGGCAGGCACTACAAGTATTATAAGAGTCTCTGTTCCTTCAAGCGTAGGAGGGAGGTTGTGGGGGTAGATGTAAACGGACGTAAAATTGTTGATCAGAGCACTTTTAGAAGGATCAATCTCAATTACCGGATGAGCCCTCTCCAGGAGTCGGTTTCTCACACATCCTCCGGCACTGCCAATGCTGAGGATGATTGGGGAAGCCAAAACGAAGATGTGGAGGGCGGTTGTGGAGAAGGCGATAATGAGGACGGTGATATTAATAGCCTGGGCAATATGGTAAAGCCACATGCTGGTGTTGTGGCTGCGGCTGTAAAACGAGTGACTGAGGTGAAACCTCAGAAAAGCTACGTACTCGGTCCGGATGGCAAGATCTTGTTGGTAGGCACAAATCCAAGCGCAACCAAGGAGAAACCTCTGGAGACCAAAATGACAGCAAAAGGAATCTCAATGGCGGGCTTGACCCAGAAGAGGTGACAGAGGTGTAACTCCTTCAATACTTGCCCATGGTATTGGATTTCACCCCGGGGATGAATTATGGGGTAAGTTAGGTCTATTTGCTTACTGCACATAGCGGAGCTAAGGTCCTATCGCCGCGCGTGCGGAGTTTTCTGCCGAACAGGTCAATGAAATCAAGTACAACCCAGACGCTTTCGAGAGCCTTGTTCTCCCTATGCTCTTTTTCTTTTTCTTTTTCTTTTCTTTCCCTAACCTCATTCCCGGGGATGTGGCTCATGACCAGGATCTGGCTCACCCATAACAACTATTGGAAAATCAAATTTATGTTTCATTATCTCAACAAATAACCAAGATACTACCCTGCAAATCAAGCTACAGGTACTTGAAATATAGACAATCTGAAAATCCAGTGCTTATTTCCGGGTGATAAATTGTTATTCCAATAGAGTGGTTTAAAGATTGCCTATTTCATAAATAAATTGCAGTTTTTCATAAGTACAAAAAGATTGAAATGCCTGGCAGAATTAGATAATAAAATGGATGGAAGGATAGTATAAGTCTTAGATATTCAGATTACCCAGATTGTAATTTTCTTCATGATCATTTTTGAAAGCAATAGCAGTTAAAAAATATGGAGAAAATACGCCCAAATGACATACAAATTGGATCAATTTTACGATATAATATCTACATAAGTATGGTTCCGGAAGACGAGGCTCAACACCAATTGTCCGACAAAAAATGTCACAATTTTGCCAGTAACGCCAAGTGTAACACTCTTGTAAACACCTATCCTATTCCCTAAGTAGCAATTCTCAGCTTTTAACCTCTTATTTTATTTATGATATTATCATTTATCCTGTTTTAATATATTAAGTTGGGATTACTTATTATATTAAATGTTATATTGAATAAACTTATAGTGTAAGGCACTGTAATATACATGGAAGGATGACCAATATAATAGTGTTACACTTGGCGTTACAAGAAAAATTGTCACAACTGTTGTCGGAAAGTTGGTCTAGAGTCTAGTCTTCCGGAACCATAGTGGGCCTATGAAGTTATTATCTTAGAATACCCTTTATGATGACCTTTGAAGTTAGTATATCAAGTTTGAAGTAGGCTTTGTTATGGGGCCCCATTTCCCAGAAGCGGGAGCAAATAACCTAGGTTATTCTGATTAACTGATTGAAAGAATCATCCAAATTGGACCAGAACTGACAGAGATATAGCTCTTTAAAGTTATTCAACTTCAAAGAGCCCTATCTCACTCAGTTTTGGTCCAATTTGGATGATTACTTTTTTTAATCGGCAGTCAATACCCGGCCCTTGCCGCCCCATTTGTCAGAACCGGGGCCTCATTACGAACCCTAGTTTGAACTCAGATAAATATATCTTTCTATATTTCATACAGGTTTTTAAAAATGATTGCTATATAACTCATAACCTGTATGTTAATCATCAACTTGTTGAAATCACATCATTATGCTTACTACATGTCAATTACAAATAAGATCAGGTTTAGTAGACTAGAGTAGACAGTCTTGGGTGTAGTTTAAAGTCTATATTAATTATAATACATAGTAGGAAGAAGGTGGTTGATCTTTAACTAAAAGCAATTAATATAGAATCTGATCAACAGCTATTATCGGACCTGCGCCCAAAGAGTCTTCCTAGACTTCCGAGAATTTTCCTGTTAATTTCCTAACTCCTTGTTGGTTTGAATAAGTTATTATTGCAATATAAAGATAGAATAAGATTTTATTTCAACTTTTTGATAGTTTGACAATGATCAATGCACAAAGGATGCAAAACTTTTTTATTTACCTTAAAAATTGGTATCCTAGATTAGGATATGATAATAAAAGGAATTCCAAGATAGTGAGTTCATAGGCCAACTATGTATGTAGATATTAGATGGTAAAATTGATACAATGTGTATTTAATTTGGACCTATTTTCTCCTTTTTTAACTGCTGTTGCTTTCCAAAATGATTATTAAGAAAATTAAAATCTCCTTATTCTAAATATCTAAGACTTATACTATCCTTCCATCCATTTTATTATATAATTCTTCCTGACTTTTCAATTTCTTTATGCTTATGAAAAACTGCAATTTATTTATGAAATAGGCAATCTTTAAACTACTATATTGGAATAACAATTTATCACCAGGAAATAAAAACTAGATTTTCAGATTCTCTATATTTCAAAGTACCTGTAGCTTGATTCTCAGGGTAGTATCTCATTTATTTGTTGAGATAATTAAAAGTAGATTTGGTTTTCGCATGATTGCTATGGGTGAGCCGGTTCCTGGTCATGAGCCACATCCCCGGGAATGGCGTTACTCCTCATCCTGATTTTTAGGGTGGTGCGGAGTTCGCTCTAACAAATTTGTAGTGGACCTCTAGGGGTGGGGAAAACCTTAACAGCATCATCTGACCTTCTCTAAGTTTGGTTTAATCGGACCAGAACAGGCCTCTGCCATAAGACGTATCCCAAAAAACTTCTCGGTACACACTTATAGCCATCCAGCGCTGCGTATCCCCCCTGTTCCAATTCCAGGCTTCCACTGAACAGTTGCAACTCTGCTGTTTCCCTGGCCAATGCACTTACTGGGTCACGATGCAATCTTCAGTGTTCGCAGCCGTCCGGGGCCCCCGTGGGGCCCGGCGGGGGGACTGCCAAGAGCCCGGGACGAGACGGGACGGCAGGAGGTGGTCCGTCCTCGTCTTTCATTCCTACTTGTCGGGCAACTTTAGAAAATGACCGGACGGGACGACAAAATGCCGTCCGTTCTCGTCCATGAACTTCGAGGACGGCCGTCATTACGAAGGACGACGAGCCCCATGATGTGAGACATCTTCTAGTATGGGACAGTAAGTGCCTACATAGGACCGCCGGGGATGATGGGGGACGGCAGGGGACGGCGGAAAACATCGGAAAACATCGGAAAACAGCGGAAGACGGCGGGGGACGGTGGGGGACGGTGGGGGACGACACAATGTCGCCCGTCCTGGTCCTTGGCTCTTACTTGTCGGGCAAGTTCAGAAAATGACTGGACGGGACGACACAATGTCGTCCGTCCTGGTCCTTTGTTCTAACTTGTCGGGCAAGTTTTGGAAAAGACGGGACGGGACGGCGAAATGTCGTCCGTCCTCGTCCTGGCCCAGGACGGACGGACTGCCCCGTTGCGAACACTGGCAATCTTTACAATCAAGGGGATAAAACACCCACCAGCTTTGGCCGCGATGGAGGCACCTTCGATCAGCTTGCGTTCTATCAATGCCGGATAGATGGCTCCTCTCCAGAGGCTCATATCTATGTGACTGGTTATAATGCTAACGGGTGGATGGTTTTCGTGTGGCCACCTTTTTTCGTTGACGTGTCCTGTATGCAAGTGGTAAGGTGGGGGCAGTCGGACGGATGGCCCTAAGAATCCTTTTTTATTTCAATATGTTAGAGGTGCTGGTCCAATGCCGTGAAATTTAGTGAAGAGTGGAAATATGCGGGGTTCGAGGAGTGTGGTCACGATTCAGAATTCCTCGTGGGTGATTCGTGGTTGAGGCATGCTGATGAAGACATAGATGATTGGGGAGAATTACTGACAAGTCTTCTTCGATGGGTAACAAAACAGTACCCCAGATCTCTCATAAGAGCTTTGACTGGAGACGCGGGCCACTTATAAAACAGCCGATATTCCTGCGGGCGCTGAAGCTTTGGGACCAACTACTCAAGTATAAGGTGATACTATCTAGGTGACGATTTGCGATAGGGCCGATATATACTAGGCCCACGAAATCTAGTACCCGCTGTCTTTGTCGTCTTGGATGGAGGGGATGGGTGTCATGGTCGGTCACTCGCTCCTGGAGAATGAGTTCCAAAAAAAGATGTGATGTGATATGAGTTTGGCTCGAAGATAATACTAAAGCATGGAAAGTAGGAAATATCGAGGAACAAACTTGTGCCTAGCTCCTCCTGGACAGTCGATCTTCGACAGTGCCCTGGAAATTTTAATCGCAAAGGATATGGTTGAGTTCCATGCACGGTCCAAAAGTAACTGGGAGTCTTGGCACGGCTCAAGCCATGGAAACGCCAAGATTTCTAGATACTTTTAGAACAAGTCTGTATATTGGCATCTGGGTTTTTACATGAAACAATGAAACTGGGCGGGAGGGGGCTTAGTAATTTATGGCGGTTGATTGGGGTTGCGCTAGCTATTCCGCAAGATATTAGCTGGAGGGTTTACTTGTTCTAGAGTTCAATGTAAAACCATCTACGCTTTATTTACTTGTACCTCGAGCAGTAGTACGTGGCTATACATATTGACTGCATGAAGGATTTTGGGGTCGAGGTGAAGTAGGTTTAGAAGCAAGACCGCTCGCGGCCTTGCCTTGCTACGGGTGACTGTGGATACGGCGCAGTGGTGACTGGGGCCGATTGACAGGCGGCTCAGATACCAGCGTTATAAATTGATCTGTGATTCTTTGGGCACAGCGCAATATTTTTACATCACTCGGGGTTGGTGGAATCCGGGGGATGGAAGGGGAAAAAAAGGAGGGAAGAAACCGGGCCGGTTAATGAGGGTTGGGATTTGGGCGATGGAATGCAGCTTGAGCGCCGACCCTTCTCTCCTATGGCGGGGGAAAATTATGTTGCTTTGTCGGTTAGGCTGGGGGACTGACTTGACTGATGGTGGTCCTGTTGATTCTGTGCATGCGGTGAAATGAAGCTGTGGCGGTGGGGGTGGTGGTGGTTGCCAGTTGAATGGATGAATGATTGATTGTCATTGTTTCCTTCGCCTCGCCTATCCCTCGCCATCTATGGTAGTTACCATAGCGCGACCAACACTAGCGAACGGCGCAAGCAGAGATGCGCCCAAATATATAGATCAGACCACTTCTCAAACGGTCCCGCACGTCGGATGAATATTGAGACTGGAGTATTGCCTCAACAGGGTGAGACATCAATGGCCAACCGACACAAGCTCGGATGCCAGTACGACACATCCATCTGTCTGTGCCCAGTCCTTCTCTGCCCAATCAAGTCGGAGTTTCGGAGACTCTAACCAGGCTGGGACATCAAGGCGTTGCTGCATTTAATTATTGTATTAAAAAGTTGTTGCGGGTTGTGGTTGTGGTTGTGGTTGTTGCATGGGTGGGTGGGTGGTGGTGGATCGAATGAGTGGTCCGGTTTTGATTTGGATTCTGATTTCGATTTCGATTTTGGAGGAGGCGGAGGAGGAGGGGATTTTAGGGGCGCATATATCATATTGAGACGAATTTAGTCACGATCAAGTTAGCGCAAAAACTCAGAGCTGTCCCTACCTCATCTGGGATTCACCCATCTTTGCTAAGAGTACCCCCGTTGAGCCAAATGCTTGGCGAGAACTCCAGCAAAATGCTGGATGAGTAAGGTCTGAGTTTATTTAAGAATCTCCGGCATCGAAGGGAATCCCCTTGATAATCCTATCTGAACATATTCTTGGTATATCTCCCTGTAATACCAGGAAGCCTCAACAATCCAGCAATCGCACCCGCCTATAGTGACAGAAAATATTTGACAGGATATTAACGGAACTGTGAATCAGGTTTATTAGCCTGACTTCTTGCTAAATAGTGGTGATTTCGATTGGTTTGTACGAGTGCTCAGATATCTATAGCTTTGGTGTAACCAAGGGCCGCTGTAGCGCTGGTACTTTTAGATCGGACTTGCCAGGACAGCAACAAAGTCCCACCAAAGTCGCTATGCAGCTAAGGCGGCAATGCATGCAGTACCATTGATACCGAAAGATTGCCACACTCCAATTGACCACTACAAATCTGCCATGTCCCAAGCTGCATAGTGAGTTTGGCTTACTTTTGCTGTTTCTCGACACTCGTAAATAGTGCGGATTTTTGTTTTTTTCTTCTTATTTTCCCCCACCTGTTCATTTCGTCGCGCTCCTTTTTGACGATGCGAGGTCAGACGAACGAAGTGCCACAAATTGAAACATAATCAGGGAGAACACCGTTGTCATATACCACACCATGCAATATTAGTAGCCCGTGAGCAAGTAAAGTAATGAAAAATACGGCACTTCCATCATCATCACGCGATGAGCATGACACCGTCTCCTAATCCCGCAATCCTACAGTACCTCATTGCACCCCTGAACACTTCTGAACTTTTCAGCGAGCTTCCTCCGCTCACCCACACCGAACCCTAAAAAACTATAGAATTGTGCGTTGACAAACCAAAGGAACAACTAAGGAACGCTCATAATTTTTCCCCCGACGCAACCTCCCCATCTCCAATACATCAAACCGCCCTGGCATCAGCCAACAAAAGCAATTTAGGGGAATTAAATACTTAGTATATTATTCATCAGCCTTAATAAAAAAACAGGAAAACTCAGGATGTACCAGCTGACTGGTAATAATTCTTTTAGGAGTGTTTGTCGTGCGGGGTTGTGTGGAAGCGATGAGGCACTGCGTCCACCGGGTGTCCGGTTAACTTTGTCAGCGCACAATACGTAGAGGTGGCGCTGAGGATAAACGGGCACCCCATCCCTTCTGGATCATAGGGTGTACTATATAATACGGTCTTTGTGACAAAACCTCCAGCCCCCCTCATTCTGGACCAAAAATGGCTTGATCTAAAAGCTCCCGGCTCGCCCGGAGAACAACTTAGAAGCAACGAAATCAAGCTAGAGTGTAGGAAACTATCTAAACTTTCTAAGCAGATATTAGGAAAATTCCCCCAGTCTGCCATGAGGGCTGAGCTAGGGTTGTGATTTGATGTTGTCGCAAGACGCCCTTTGTATCGAGCCTCATAAAAGATCAGACACTTCTGTCAAAAATGTTTTCGCTGATCCAAAAGTACTCATGAGGGGCTTAGCGGCAACAGAGGTTACTGGTACTTGAGTACGAGTCGGTTCTCATAGATTGAGCGGTTCATGTTTGGCTTATCCGTAATTTCTCTTAAGGAGGAATGATGATTGGCAACGACTGCGCTTTCCACTTGTTCAACATGCAATGAGATCTTTTTTGGTCTTCTAGACTGGGGACAATCTCTTACCGAGCCTCGTACCGTAGATTTTGGGTAAACTCGACCCGCCGCCATACATCTTAAGGTAGCCGCTATTCCTCTTAGGGACTAACCCCGTGGCGAATTCGCCCTTCTAGGGATGGTAGCCGCCATACAGGTAATAGTGGCGTGTCGAGTTTGGCGAGAATTTACGGTATACTCTACCGCTTAATCACTCCTGTTGATGGAGCCGGCCCTCTCTTCCCCGCTATCTGTTCCGCTTGTAGCCCAAGGTCCGACAATAAAGCAATTCCACTTCTCCGTCTATGCTATCGTGGTGCGGGGGCGCCATCTCTTGGTGGTTGGCTAAGGGTTTTCGGTCTTACTTTATTGGTTACAGAAGGGCAGTAGAGATACTTCTACTAACACCAAGCCTCTCTAGAGTTCTTTTAGAGCCGCGAGAACATTTTGGACAGGGGTGTAATTATTTCTGGTACTAGTACAAGGGACAGGCATATAGTGATCGCACACGCTGCTTTGTAACCCACCAGTTTTCACGGACTTTTTGCTGGTAAGCAACTTTGGTGTGTGCGATCGCTAAATGCCGGCCCCTTGTATCGCATCATGGGTATTAACTGGCAGAGCTTGTCACATGTAAATAAAAATATTGAGCTAAGGGTTTCGCAAATCTCCGCACTTCTCCCCAGGGCAACAAGGTTGTGACCTTCTGGATGAAAATGCCCATTTTTGCCGTAAGATGGGCCAAGACCGAACCCTTCTATTAAGGCACCAGGGAGGGATGACGAATTCCGTGTGAGAGGGGCGTGCAATGATGTTGCCCCCACATATCATGGTCAGTCGAATCTGAGGCTAGGGTTAATTTCTGCAGCCTGTTGACCTGTCAGATATCATGCCGTACTCCCACCCACTCTCTTAGGCCTAGAAATCTAGTCGCTACCCGATTGGTTGATGTTTACACAGAATTGGCCGCCTTCCACTCACACTCCAAAACCCAGAAACCAAGTAGCTACCCGATTGGTTGGTGTTTACACAGAATCCGCCGCCTTCCACCCACACTCCACAACCCAGAAATCAAGTAGATAATCGATTAGTTACAGTTTACACAGATTCCGCTGCCTTCCACCCACACTCCAACACCCAGAAACCCAGTAGCTACTCAATTGGTTCGAGTTTACACAGAATGGACAGCCTTTCACCCACACTCCAAAATCCAGAAACCCAGTAGCTACTCAATTGGTTCGAGTTTGCACAGAATTGACGGTCTCCCACCCACATTCCAAGGAGAAGAAATCCAGTAGCTCCTCGATTGATTCGTTCTGTCCTATTACGCTACAATTGTTGGTTCGCAACCCCTCCTTTCTCCCTTGTGTTGATAGAGAGAATTTCGCAGGAGCCATGAGCCCGAGTGACACATTATGACCAGGCTGTATCCAGCCAACTGCTTGAAGACGGAGCAGTATATAACCCTTCTTCCGTCCCATCAATGGCCTCTTGGCCGCCCCACCTCTCAAATCCTGAATACCTAACAGCAATATTCACAAACATCCATCACATCTTCTCTCTCAAGGTGAGTCAACGCGTACTTCTCTCCTGGTTCCTTGCTATAGAAGAGCAGGTAGTCTAAAGCTTGTGACTTAGCCAAAATCCTCCCACTTTATTTCTCCCACTATCTTCGACCATATCCAACACACTGACATCCATTCAGACCCCACCTCTATCTTCACAAAAGCTCACGAATACCTCTCGTCCCTAGCTGCCAGAGTACCAGCCCTCCGATCATGTCCCACAATTCCCATAAAGACATGTTTGGAGCTCACATGCCCGACACTGACAGCCCTGTCTCCTCCCTCGAGAGTCAAAATGTTACCCTACAAATCCCTAATCCCTCCTTTATCCTCTCCGGGGTCTCGCCTGACTCCACCAATGCCAATCCTAGGCCAGCTACATTCTCATGCCCCGTCTCTGGCTGTTCGTCTGTTTTCAAGGGGAAAATGGCCCATGGATATCTCTGGAGGCACCTCGGACGCCCCGGGGTTCACGGGCTCACTGGTGATGAGAAAGCTACCTGGCAAAATCTTCACGGGATCGAGCATGACCGGCTCCTTGCTACCCGTAGTATAACCCCTCCTTTCCACAAACTCACCCCCGGGTTGCTAACGAATTCAATATAGTCACACCGGCACAGCGCAAGCGGGAGGCGAACAAGACGAAAGCACGGAAGATGTTGAGGACTGCCGAGTTTGAACTCCGTGCTAGGAACATGGGTATTACGGAAGATGCACTGGTCGTCCAAAAGGTAGCCATTTGGGAGGGGATGTGGGTTGCCAAGCAGAACAGTAAAGATATCGAAGTCAGTATTCCCATTCCGTTCTATCCCGGAGGTGTCAGTGCGGATGTTGCTGATCGAAAGGGAAACTAAAGCACGACGCTTGGGCTCTCTTGGATTTCTGTACCAGCCCGTAAGAGTTTCTCCGAAATTTGGTAAATGCTCACAGGTTCCGTATCATTAATTCTACTAATACACCCGACTAGGAATTTTCCCACCTCCTCATGCCCAAAGAATAACATACTGGAAGGAATTACCGATTTGGAAATTTGATGCAAGCTCCCCCTCGGCCATCATGGGGTAGGCTGCTGCTGCCCCAAACCTTACACTTCCTATTTCGCAATTGTTACTCCATTTAAATTTGGTTTTTCTAGTGCCGCCCAGGCTAGTTCTACTTTATTTCTGAGGCAGTGATATCCAGGGAATCAAAACACAAAAATACCCGTGAGCGAGTGTGTATGCATGTTTTTTTTGTTTCTCTACTGTGAGCGAGTTTGCCCTTGCCTGTGTGACGTTCCAGCCTGGTGACTGGCTTATTGTTTCCAGCGACCGACCAAAGTGTTCAAGTGGCACATATAGAATACATCAACTCTCTCGGTTGAATCAAAGTGTTTTTTCTACTCTCTCCACTGCATAAAAGTGTTTTTTCCTCCCACCAAGCATCGGCCACTAGGGCGTAACGGTGGGGCTGCTCCCTCCTGTTACCCAAGACGGAGCACCGGTAAGTCAACACAACCTGTTTTACTGCACTCAACTTTGTCCTAAAGTAGAATGAAAATTGCAGAAGGGTACCGTATTACTTGCAACTTCAACACCTAATTGGCTTCCAATTCATAGCTACAATTCAATAACTTAGGCGCCATTGCCCTCAAAATTGCCGTCAAGAATTACGTATTGTATGGGTACGGGACAACACCGCGTTTCGGCCGCTCCACTAGAAAGAGATTTAAGCAAGATCCTGTCGACAGGTTTCTATCATATCAAGACTGTATTTCACTGCCACCCATACAAGATTGTTTGTACGCTCATGGCGGGGGGCCTTGTTCGAAGTATATCCAAACAATAATTAGTACGAATTACCAGTTAGCCATGAAATAGCTTCTTTGATTGGTGTGGTAGAATTTTATTTTAAGAGTAGGATGGTCTAATGTCCTCGCAGAAGTAATCGAGATTATATGGGCTTCTCACAAATCAATCCTTTTGCTCTCATCGCCGTCGCAACCTGCACCCAGGGCATGATTATGCCGTTAAAAAGTGAGTACTCGAGTAGAGTATTCCGGAAGCCCGTCTCTTGCGGGTTAAATCTACGGTGGGATCTGAGGGGGCCGTCCGACAACAAATGGCAAGGGTTTTTGAGGCTCAAAGTGAGGTGCCTCGGGTAATGGTACAAGTACTATTAGTGCGGGCTGTTGTTGAGGGTGTGCCCTGATTCGTGCCACCTCGCAGGTGGCGCCTGTGGGATCACCAATTCGGATGAGAAACGGCAGGGGACAGGATCCGAGATCATTTAAAAAAAATACCGGTACACGCGAACTCTAACAATATGTCAAACGAAATACCGTAAACTCTCGTTAAATCCACCATCGGGGATCTCAACAGAAATGACAGTCTCAACTGCAAATAGGCTTAGTAGGTAAGGCATGTTAACAAAATTACGAATACCAGTTAATGAGATCCAATAGCTTAGCCTAAATGAGCTATACCGCATCTGGAACATCCCCATTCCTTCTCGGGGTGTTTTGTCTCTGATCTGGAGCCCGAGGCCGATGGGCGATGGTGGATTTAACGAGAGTTTACGGTAATTACCCGGGAAAAAAACAAAGGAAAAAGAAAATCAAAATTCCCTTGACCCCCCTCGGTGGCTAGGTCGCCGCCTAATGCTTAATACTGGCAATCATCTCAATATAGAGGCCACGGTAAAAACCCCCCATTTCCGCCCATGCTAACTGCGAACTTCAGATGTGGAAACACACAGATGTGACAAGTGTTTTCGTGAGATCCAGCAATCCCTTCTGCCTGCTGCGCAGTACCGAGCATGATAGGATAACCTAAATTAATGAGTAGTGCGAATGGATCAGAGTTGCCTTCGCATATCCAGGATAGTATGATAGGTGACCTCCCAGGCCACCCGGACAGATCCTGATCGGTGGGTTTTAAAACCAATGACTGTTAGAACGGTAGTCACAGTTCATCCAAGTAAATTATTTGAAAGTTTCTTATTCGGGTTTATTTTCCCGGGTGAGGGGGATATCCGGGTGGCCTGGGAGGCCTTCCATCTCGTATTAGGGCAGGATGCTGCTCAACGCCTTATCAGAAAAGTGGGTGGGTGGTCTAGCGGGAACTTAACATTGCTTTTGTTCTTGGGAGACTGCCACAATAGAGGCGTTCAGCCCTAGGCTTGAAAAACTGGTACAATCCTAATTCAAGATATCAACGGGGCGCCCGACTCGCGTGGGTGCTTGCTTGCTTGCATACTCGAGTAAATAGCATGCTTAGCGTGAACCCAACCTGTCTCTCCCTCCCCCTTCCGACACCCATATTTTGTGGAAGAATAACCCTTCTCGCAGATCATTCAACTCCGGATCCTCCCCTCTCTTAAAAATCCCCATCAAGAAAAAAGGGGGATTCCCCGAATTTTTTCCCATTCTCTCGTTACTCGATACCGGGAGGTAAGTGTTGAAAGACTGGTGTTTTGTACCGTATCTGGAAACCCCCGGTGGCCCGCTCGGGAAGAACGTAGGGGGGGGGTGCGGCACGTTTCTTTTGTTGACAAGCTCGCACAAAGTATGAGATCTCAAATCAAACCATGGGTTTAACGAAGGGAAAAAAGGAAAAAAAGTACCCACCACGCACCCCCCCTTTCCCTTCCCTTCCCTTCCAGTTCCTGACCATGTTGAGCTCGCGTTTATGAAATGCCGCGAGTCATGCACGTCGTGCATGTTCCATCTACCCTACAAGTATGCAGGTTTTTCGGGTCGAAAAACTTGGGTGTGTGTGGCGCATTTCCGCATAGTTGAAATTTCGAGACACTTGTAAAACCGACTACTATTGCATGCCACCAAGGTCTTGAGGCTTTGGCAAATTTTTGTCTGTATGCAATACCAGTCCGTTTTGCAAACGCCAGGACCTTGCGAGTACAAAACTGACAGGTCAACTCGAAACTCGGCACTCGAAAAACGCTCTTTCAACCCCGGGGCTGAGATGCCTCTATTTAGAGAATTCGGTATTGCGTTTCTCCAATCTCTGTACCCCTGCACATGCATATCTAGTTTTTACAGCTTTTATGGTACGTAGCTCTACTAGCCACGAGGGGACCTGTGGAATACTCTTCTGAAATGGCGCTATCCATTTTGTGCCCACCCTGCCCCCCCAAAGGAGCAAGGAAACCTCCGCACGGGAAGTTTTGGACAAGCGATTCCCATAGCCACCCCCAGGATAGTGTGCGATAGATAAAGGCACCCAAGTGTATTGCTGTGGAAACTGGAAAAATTAGGATCTCACTAAAGGCGTTGGAGTCGGTTCTGGGTTTCCATTTTTTTCCCACCCCAACCAAAGGAGAAAACTTCCTTCCTTGCTTCCCCCCAATCCAAAGTGAACTCCTATAGGTCTAGCGCTATCCTCGGTTATTGTGCAGACTGAACCAAACCTCCCATATAGGTTTCTCGGTGTTCGGCTTGACACTGGTAGAAGACAGTTTGATAGTGGGTTGGAACAACCCGTTGCCAATTGGGCAAGCACAGGGAGTAGCGCTGGGCGAATCGGAGCCATGTCTCGGACAAGGGTGGAAAAAGGTATACCCGGTTGCTCGGCCAACACGGGGTCATAGCTCAGAGACTAATTTTCCAAAGCCGAACCAGTATATTAAAGATAGATAAGAGAGGAAGGAAACAAAGTACATCACAAATCCGGAATAAATAACACCCAAAGAAATCCAAGGAAAAGAACCATAACTATCTTCTCACTCTGCGCTCAAGCGGTTCCACTGCGGCAGGCTTTTGGGAAGGTAGCCGCTGTCCTTGCCGTGGGAGATGGTTACCGCCAAAGTATCCCAGAGTGAGGCAGGAGGACTAGCCTGCCGTGCGGGGGGTAATCTCTCCCTCCAAAATTGAGGCAGGCTCGTCGGTGTGACTACTAGGCGGTAGAGTCAGGCTGAAAACGACGGGACAATCTGATTCGTTCTTCTTGAGCATATTCGATATACACCTTGTAGGTATCTGAACGCCACCTGCCTAGTGTCTGGATCTCGGTGTCCGCAAGTCCAACCCGCGCCGCCCACGTTGCTGCTCCTCTACGGAAGCTATGCCCGTTCCAGTTCCCCTGGCCCAAGCCCGCCGTGGTAGCTATATGTTGTAGTTAGTGGACTACGTGTTTGCGTGTGAAGGGTTGCTGTGTGTGTTTTCCAATACAAAAAAGCGGGGTGTGGTGGGGCCGGTGTGTGTAGTTCGCCTGGAGTTGTCTCATGGCCCGTACTGGGCACCCCTCATCCTGTGTTGCTGCAATTGTGAGGGTAATGCCCTTGCGGAAGGGATCCGTTTTGGATGCAGGGATAGTCAGTTCTAGGTATGTTGCGTCGCGGGAGACTATGATGCTCTGCTTTGTAAGAAACCATCTGGAAAAGGAACGGCCGAGTTGCTTATCAATCTCGCGGTAGGTGAATTCTCCTACCCGGAGGAATGCGGCAAAAGCTAAGGTAAAGGCGGCCCGAAGTACAATGTGGTCGTATTGTGAGCCACGGAGGTGGCAGAGGATATCCAGGAGGTAGGGATGGGTTAGTGGGCTTCTTAGTCGGCGCTCTGGTTCATTATGGTCCCTTGTAATTCCCTGGATTGTTCTCTCCAATCTACGGTCTCCGAAGGCGGTCCAGTCAATACCGAGGTCGAGTTCGTATGATTTTATTCCTGTAAGATAGAGCTTGATGGTTTTCGCCTTCACAGTTCCAGCTAAGCTGCAAAGCCATTCAATCAGCCATGTGGCCCGGGCTGGGAAGCATACGCCACCCTGGTGCTGGAAGTTGGATAGGGCACAAAAGAGGGAGAAGCGGGCCCTTGGTGTGTTGTAGTTACGCCGTGTGGTAGGTGCAAGTCCGCGCCAGAGATAGTAGGCTGCCGTGGCTGACTGTCCCGATTGCTGAATGTTAGCAACGCACGTTGCTGGAGGTTGCAGGTTGTGTATATCAACTGTGGTGCCATGTCAGTAATTCTCTGGGTATCTAAACGTGAGAGCGCATCTGCTAAAGCGTTCTCTTTAGTTGAAATCCATTGTGTCTCTAGCTCGAGGTGATGCTCAGCAGTGAGTAGACCACATCTCCGGAAGACCTGCATTGATGCACCACGTATGGTACACTTGGCTAATCCGTGGGCTACTGCCCGGTTGTCAATGTGAATAGCGACTCGTTTACTGCGCCAAACCTTTCCCCAGTACAGAATAGCTTGCTCTACGGCCCTCATTTCTAAGGTGTTGATATGTTCTCTGGCATGGGTTTGCGAGGTCAGTAATAATATTGAGAATGCAGACTCGGGTTGGGGCGTGAGTTGTGTATTCATGGTGTAGAAGGCACCTAAGCCTTTGGAGCTAGCTGCGTCTGTCCAAATGAAAATAGTCTCTCTTGCATGAGTAGCGATAAACCACTCCGGTGCCCCTGAGAGTACCTCTGCCCACCAGGCCAAGTCCTTCCTGCCTTCACCTGATATCCGCCGCGGCTGGTGTCCATTGCCAGGGGGAAAATACAGCTCCATCTTATATAGTCTGCGGAGGAAGGTCCGCCCGAGAGGTGCCACAATTGAGACGAAGTTGAGATATCCGGTAAGGGGCTATAGGTCGAGTAGAGAAAGGGACCGTTTTGCGTGTGCTGTTTGGACTATGGTGCGTGCCTTGAGGAGTTTATTGGAGGGAAGCCGAATGACCATTAGTCTAGTGTCTACTTCGATACCTGCAAAGCTGGCTCTGCTGCCCTCCTCGCTCTTGGAATCTTTGATACACAGCCCAACCTCGCCACACAAACTCGTAAACAGTCCAGTGTACACTTCTGGCTATGACAGTGGTGGTAGAACTAATAAAAGGTCATCGAGATAGTGAATGACAGATACTGGTTGGCTTAGTCGCCGGAGCTGATCTTCTAATACCCAATGGAAGACTTCGGCAAATAAGTTAAAGAGATATGGCGCCATCCGCAGTCCGAAGGGGAGGAAAAGCTCAGTATAGTTCAGGTTCTGCCAATGGAAGCCTAGCAGTGGGGAGTCCAAGGGGGAAACTGGTATATGGCGAAAGGCTGATTCAAAATCTCGTTTTACCAGAATGCAATTTTTTCCCCGTCTCTGAACGGCAGCCACTGCATCAGTTATACTTGAATATGCTATGGTTCCGTAACTCTCGGGGATTCCACTATTGATTGGGGTGGAGCCGGCGGCGGCGTATGGGAGGTGGTGTATGCGTCTCTTGCTGCCATCTGCCTTATCTGTCAAGCCCAGGGCCGAGGCAATATAATGCGGTGGCAGGGAACCGGTCTCTGAGAATAGCTGTAGTCGGTTTTTGCTCAGCTCGTTTTTCATATCGCAGGTTACTTGGGCGCGGTCTATCATTGCGGATGCTAGGTTTGGATGAATTGTAGTTGGCTGCCGCATCCCTTCATGGCCAATTCTTGCCCCGAATTCGCATATTCCTATAATAGCAGAGATTATAGCCTAGTCGGGGAATGTGCTGGTAAGTCGCTGCCATCCTCTAGGGTTTAGTTGGCCAGGAGGCATTGGGACATTGTGCGGGGTAAAGAGTGTGTAATGGATAGAGGTAAAAGGGCGGGCTAGTTGTTGGCTAGCAAGGGAGCTGGGGGGATTGTAGGTTGTAGCAGGGGCAGTGTGGGGCTTCGTGATAACAGGGGAAGTTTCTTTGTTCAGGGTAGGTTCAGCATTATGATGGCAGGCTTGAGGCAGGCGGAAGGGGTGTGAATTGAGTTTGCAGATAAGGGCATAATGGTTGCATGGCAGGGGGAAGGAGGGGGGGGGAGACACGAACAAGGGGTAAGGAGTGCTAACGTCTATGCTGGCCATTGCGGGGAAGAGCTGAAGGAGCAGCATTGCTTTAGAGGCAGTGGTATACGCGGTGGCTGCTGCCACAGTTGATGCAAGCATGTTGATAGCGGCATTTTGCTAAGCCAGACTCTCTGTAGTTCCAGTTCCGACAGGGTTGGGTTGTGGGGGATATGAGTACCATGCTGGGAGCAGATGTGTTGGCATGGGTTTGGTTAGGGAGGGGGTAGCTCGTCCGCTGGTCCGGTCGCTGGGGAAGGCTTTCTCTGATGGGAAGCTCGAATGTTCTTCGTGTGGGAATTGGCGTGAGCTTCTGGACTTGGCTCTAGGCAGGACGGGGTACCGGGTATGCGAAGCATTTTGAAGCGATCAATTGGCTATCGAACACTCGCCATTCTGCTGGCTGGTAGATGCTCTTTCCACTAGCGACTCTCTTCCTGTGGAACTGAAAGTGGTATGCTTTCACTCCGTCCCAGGTGTATTTCTCCAATAGGTCATATAGATTCATGGTATAGATGCATAAAGCAGTGGCCAGCTCGCCCTAGAGACCATAGGGGGCTAACTTGATTAGGATTCCAGTGTAGGCCACCCACGCTTTGAAAAGGTTGCTCATGCGGTAATCACTCTCCTTTCCGTCTCATTCGGTTTGCTGGAACTCGATTCCTCAAATATTAATCATTCTATTGGTTTCAGCTCTATCCTTTTCGCTAGCGAGCAAGCGATATATATTCCTGCGTTTGCATCGATTTTCTATGATTTGGACCAGAGTACTCCTTTCCACCCCAGGGAACAGGACCTCAACTGACTCGGCAATCCCAGATGCGCTCTCACCTCCATCTAGTGTTATATATTGAGCGGGGTTCGACATACCGATGGCTCTTGGTTCAGTGGGTATTGGCTCTTGGCTGTTCTGTCCTCGGCGTTGGGCAAGCTGGGCTTCTAATTGCGCTATTTTTGCAAGGGTGGGGTTTGTGGAAGATGGCTGTGTGCCTGGGTGGTGGTGGTGCAGTGAAGATGGACTAGGTTGTACTAGGTTGGAGACGCGGTGGTTCTGGGAGTTCAGTTGGTCAAGGACTTGGTCGATAATATCCTGTTGGTGAGAGCGAAGTAGTTCTCTCATGGTGTGGAGGTTGATAGATTGCTCGGGTGTTGAGAGTGGATGGGGCTCATTGTCTCGTGTCTGTAGTGTGGATCCAACGGCTACTCGTTCCGCAAGTGTGGTGCTGCTGAGGGACCTGAGGGTTTGACTGCAAGTCACTGCATTGTCACCGGGGGAGAGAGAATACTCGGGAGTACTTGGCTCCTCTTCGTCGCTGTCGCTACCGGCATCATTCGTTGTCTCGCTCGCGAGGCTGCCAGAGGGGGTTGGATGGTCCTGGCCATAGGGGATAGGCCGTTGCCGACTACGTGTATTCTTCCTAATGCCTCCTGGAGCCCTTCGTGTATTGGCACGCATAGCGTGTCCTCCACGTGCTGCTGATCTCCTAGGGGCCATTATATCAGTGGTTGGGGCTGGTTGTAGGGTATGAGGGGCTAAAGCGCGGTGTTAAGGTTAAGTTTTGCAGTATATGGGTAAGGGGATAAAAAAGAACGCGAGATGTAGGAAGTGGGTCGTAGGAAGCGGGTTGTAGGAAGCGTCGTGATCAGATGATCGAGAAGCTGGAAGCTGGAGTATGTATTGGGGGTCTGAGGATTCGGGGTCTCAGAGCTATGACCCCGCCCTAGCCCAGCAACCGGGTATACCTTTATCCTCCAGGAACCGGGACACGGTTGCTACCCCTGCGTGAGCTCCGATGCGCTTTGCCCAATTGGCAATGGGTTGTTCCAACCCTCCATCTACAGGCCCGTGGACCCCCCATACATATACCACCTCCGAGCTTCCCCTTTCATGGATCACCATGCTTCCTTCACCTCGCGTCCTCCATTTTCCTACACCTCGCGTTCTTTATGTCCCACCCACCACCCCTGCTGGATCCCCATGCGCCCAAATTGCCACCTAGGATACATCGGGGGTAACGATCTCCCATGGCAAGGGCAGCGGCAACCTTCCCAACGCCTCCGGCAGTGGAACACTCAATCTGATAACTAAGCGGAGGATATGGTCATGTGTTCCTTTTGGCGTTGTCTTCTTCCACTTCTTTTCTATCTTTCTCTCCTTTCTCCTTTAGATATTTGCGATACATAGGTTCTTACTTTGGAAAATTGGTAGGAGCACAGTCTTACGAATGACTTCAAGATTTAAAACTCTTCCGTTTTCTGTCTGCCACCCAACACTCGAGCTTTATTACTTCCAGAACAGCCGTGGAGAATCAGGCGTGGAATTAGTATCGTACCCCGCTCATGCACTCTTATCCTCCGCACCACATGGGACAATATTATACAAGTACCATTCCTACTCAGCACTTGAGAAGCGAAAATCAGGCGAGCCGAAGGGTAGCTTGAAAATATTTTTTCCTTTTCATGATCTCAACACCTCAGTTTTCTAGCAACCTCAGGGAGTGCTTGGTCATCTGCAGCCGCATTCGCAAAGTTCTCGTACCCCCCTGAGTACGACGAGTAATCGGAAACGGTTTGCTAACCCGCTCTCTTGATTATTCAGCCAGATGAATGATGATAAGGGTTTACAATGCCCCTAGGGGTATATCCGAAGAATAGTTACCAGGGCTTCTTGTTGTCCTGTTGTTGTAAATAGGTATTGTTCTTGAGGTACAAGGAGGGGTACTGAGACAACGATTTCGGTCCGGACAGATAGTATTCACCCGGAAGCAATACTAACCCCAAACCACTGAAAGAACAAACGGACGGACGGAAATGATATCACGATCAGGAAACAAACTGAACCAATTTGGGCAATCGCCGCTCGCACAACCGGTAGAGTTAAAGAAACCTATGACGATGATAAAAGAAACCGTGAAGAAAAAAACTATCGATCAAGCCCAAGTTCCGCGTTGTCCATGAACCTTCCGTTGTTCACTTGTTCGTTGTTGTGCCCCCCTCTTAGTTTCTGTTGCCTCCTCCGCCGCCTCTTCAACCCACGATCCAAGCCACCTCTTACTAATCACTCCCCCGCCTCTGTCTCGCCACATCGAACTATCTAGCTATATAGAGCAAGCTATAAACATAAAATACAGAAATGGTATCGAAAATTCCATAGGATCGCTTTTCACCCCACAGTACGAGAATTTTGCGAACGCGGGTGTACCCACCCAAATCCAAGTACCGCAAACCTAGAGTAGTTAAGAGTAATGCGAGGGAATCTAGAAAATCCTCCTTTGGACCATAGTTCTCACTGGGGTGCGGCAAAAACTAGTGTGTGAAGAAAGGCTTATTTGGTTGCTAGATGAATGAATCAGATAAAGCCGGGTAACAAAATTGGGTGTTAGGTACTACAGAAGTCGTTTGCACTATATCTCTCTCAGATCAGACATGCTGCTCTGGTCTAGATGTCTAAAGGGATGCGGGTGCGCCTGCCCCGACAAGCGCGGCGGGGTACCATTGGGCGAAGAGGATAACATCCTGCCCCCCTTACCTCTTCGGGGAAAAACCTGCAATTGCAAAAAGGAGCTTTGGTGATGCAGAGTTATTTTTTCTTGCCCTAGATTTTCTTGATGGAAAGCCAAATGGGCACTTTGCCAGAAGTCGGAGCCCTCGTGTTTGGTGTGGTTAGTGCTTGCTCGTGGTGCCCGCTCGCCCTCCCCCACTTGGGCGGCTGGGATTGCTAGATCGGGACGAGTGATAAGTGATGATTCTTATCTCACATCCTTGTCCTACCTGGATTTCGGGGCCGGAGAAAAGCCCCACAATAGAGGAATGCATGGGGGGGGGCGCGAGTGATGCGCAGTGATTTCGATCTCACATCCTTGTCCACCTGCCTGGATTTTGGGGCGGCAGAAAAGCCCCTCAACCAGAGCAAAACCACCGCGGAGCAATACACCTTCACTTCCCCCAATCAAAAATTTCCCCGTTTTAGATGTTCTGTGATTTACCAATTGGGGAGAAATCTTGGGGATTTGGTTGGTGCTCAGCATTCGCCTCACACCTGGGTTGGTCTCACAAAGCTTCTGCCCAGTAATCCCAACTGTAGGTCCGAATAAAGCCAACGGCCAGCTCACCATCTTTATAAGTGAACGCTATCCTTCCTTCTCCCCCTCTTCTCCCGCATAGACTCTCCGAAGCTTTACCTCTCACATTTTTGCAGACTGCTCTCCCAAAACCTCGTCGGCTATCTCAATAATTCACACCCCCGCGGGTCTGCTCCAATTCCACCGTCCAGCGAGACTACAACCAGAGCACCCCACCTCCAATCACAAGCGGTCGGACCCGGGTCTACAGATCATGTCTGGACACTCTCATGAAGGCATGTCCAAACATCTCATATCCAATAAAATTTCCTCCTGCAAGAATAAAAGAATTATCCCACAAGCATTCATTTCCCCCTTCAGAGCTCCACTCCCCTCTGCCCCCCAATGCAATTCCTTCTCGGCTCGCCGGGCCCGTCTCCAGTTGCTCGTTGGCTTTTAAGGGAGAAACGCCGCACGGGTAGTTGAGGAGGCACCTTAAGCACTGGGCTTGTCGGGCATGCGGGCCGTGAGAGAGAGGCTTGTCTAGGTCTTGGTAGGCCAAAGCAATCGTAAATCTGGTTCAACCACAACCCTAACCCTAAAATTGCCCGCACTGACAGTGTTGGCATAATCAAATTAGTTGATGGCGAAGAAGAGAGGGATTTGAGGACTGCAGAATTCGAGTTCCGTGCTAAGGATATGGGGATAACCGAGGATGGGCTTGTTGCTCAGAAGGTCGCGATTTGGGAAGGGATGAGGGTTGCTAAAGAGAGCGGCGACGGTATTGGAGTTAGTACCCCTACCCCTTCTGCCCTTAGAGACTATAGGGATTATTTCTGATCAAGTGGGGGATGGTTCATAGTACGACGCTTGGGTTCTCTTAGATGCCGCCACCGGCGTCAATTAGTAAACCTTTGAGTATTGTACGATGACAGAATTAACGGGACAACGAACGAACAATCATAATTCCCGCTTGACGGCGACCTTCCGAATACATCAAACTACCCCAGGATCAACAAATAAATTGTTTTTCTTTTAAATATGTAGCGGTAATCAGTACCGAATGCACTATCCATCAGCCTTAGCAAAAAAAAACAGAAGAAGTTGGGGTGTATTAGTTGCGTGGCAATGATTTTTTTTGACGAGAGTGCTAGTTGTGCGGGGTTGTGCTGAAGTGGTTCGTTGCCACATGAGCTGGGGTGTTCCGTTAAAACCGTCTAAGAACATTAAGTTCCGCGTTTAACCTGAGGGATCCTTGCTGTCAACATTTTTATTAGCATTTCATTTCCGTCATGCAGAGCACTTCATACGTCCCCTTACATCACGCACTGCGCTTATCGCAGTTAGATTGTGGTTAGCGTTATCCGAACTTTGTGTTCATAACTGCCCAATCAAAGGCAGCGCAGAGAGCAGATTCGGTCCATGGTGCTTGAACAGATGTCGCCTAGTGGCCCGAGCGGGAAGCGGAAGGTTCGCTGGGTGAACCGTTCTGGATGTGCTTCTGTCGCCAACTCAAACACTGGCCATTATTACAATTCTAAGAGTCGGCTGACGCTCATTGTCACCGATATTCCGACGGAGCAGAGATGAGGTCCAGGGGTTGGCATCTCTTGTGTCGCCTGTGACAACCCCAAACTGTTGCTGCCCGCCCCCACAAAGTGGTTGCATCGAGGAAAATAATGCAGAATCATCACCTCCAAATTGATCTACCTCCAAGTTTTTAGTCATACGCCTACCACGCCTAATCAGGAGGAGCTAGCGTTCCAAGTCTCTGCCCATATCCGATTTTAACGGCGCGCAGCTAGAGCAGGTTAGGGTTATTCTCTTTTCTTCCCTTCCGGCTAGTGCGGGTCTGCGTTTCGGTGGGATTCAGACTTCAACTCAAGCGGGATCCCTGAGAGCGCTGAGACAAGAGAATTCAGTGCTCCCGCGAAATTGCGCCATTAGCAGGGTATGTGAGATTACTAAACACACGGAATGATATAGCTCAAGCCTCTTTTACATTGATTTCGTATTATGATGAGGCTGAGAGTTGCTTATTCATCCTATGCGGGAGCACTGAATTCTCTTGTCTCAGCTCTCTTAGGGATACTCGTGCCAAGGTTGTAGCTCGGCTACAACCCCCGGATGTTCGCACGCTCACAACCGGGGGCACTCTAAAGAGTGCCTGACAGCTCAACGTGAATTTACAGCTCAACGCAAGTTTGTGGCTTAGT
>Ga0307517_10000322_pt1 | contig 82710 bp, 77 predicted proteins | sample 23_EM_MG_FD_194515 | JGI IMG/M metagenome (GOLD analysis project Ga0307517, IMG submission 194515) | Populus trichocarpa ectomycorrhiza microbial communities from riparian zone in the Pacific Northwest, United States - 23_EM | ecosystem: Host-associated > Plants > Roots > Unclassified | place...
TTTCCTTTGTAACTCCTCTCTTCCCCTTTCTCTTTGTTTTCCTTTTCTTCGAGACTCCTGTCTTAATCTGTGACTCCTTTTCAGATTCCTTTTTCAATTGTCTTCGCCCCTGAAGGGTTGATTGGTGTTGTCGAAATCCCTGCGCGCAAGGATCGAAATCCATTAAGCTGTTCCCGTGGAGAAGACTTCGATCACCGTGATGATCTACACTCAACAGGCGGGTCAGCTGGACCTGCTGAAGAAGCGACAGAAATTGGAGGAGGGGGCGACCGTTGACGCTTTGGTAAAGAAGCAGGGGTACGCCCGGAGACAGGCGCGAATCATCGTGGCTCGGATGAGGCCCACAGAGTGGCCCAGTCTGGAGATGGTCGTGGCTACGGCGATCGAACGACGCTTGGCCGAACCAGACTTGGCCGGCCCCTGGCGGCCGCTCACCCAGGCCGAGGAGGAAGAGCTCGCACTCTCCGGCCGCTGGCCGGGGCCAAGTCAGGGCCTCCCCATGTCCCAACGGAACTACAAGCTCCCGTCAGGGCTTGTCACGCAGCTGCGCAGAGCAGCATGGCGGGTGTCGGAAGCCCCGATGAGGGAGCTGTACAAGCGCGGCCTCGTTGGCGCCGGTCTCTCGCTGACCGACGTTCAGAAGCAGCTGCGCGATGACCTGGCGGCGCGGCTGTACCCAGTTCCGAGGGTCGTCCGGGAGGCCCTGGCCCGGTACGGTCCCGCTCGGAAATAGTGGAGCTCCATTTAGTTTTTATTGCCGAAATTCTTTATGGGAATGGGTGGGCTATTTCGCTTCCTTGGCTCTTTTGGTCAGTATATGCGTGAGGTTTATAAGCTGCTGTCTGGCAAACTCGTAGCGGCCCGGATCAATGTGACTGTGCAACAGGAGCCAGGCTCAGATCGTGTACGTCGCCACGCACGGCTAATTGAGTCTTGCAATATACGAGCGGCGGCGCCAAGGGCGGCCTGGGTGCCTGCGGTGCGGCACCGCACCGGGTGCCGGGCGGCTCCTGGGCCCCGTGCGGCAACCGGGCCGGGCCAGGGGCGCCCGGACAGGCTGAACGGGTCCTGCAGCAACCTGAGTTGGGATGAGTTTGAGGCGGGCCACGACACCATGCGAGGCGGCGGTGTACGGCCGTGGGCAGGTGCTGCTCGGCACCATGCCGCAGCTGTACGACGGGGCTGGAGCGGTTCAGGTCCTGGCGCCGTTGGCGTCGCCGGAGTTGACCAGTGTTGCTCTCACCGGCGGGGGTTGGTCTGCGAGGCGGTGCTGGCCGCGGGCCCGTCGCGGCCTGCGACTCGCGAGGAATCCTCGACGACCAGGACCAGAGCGGCCCCGCTCCTGACCATGTCCGTCGGCGACGTTGTCCGGGCGCAGCGGGCGGGGTGGGAGGACAGAGGTTCAGTGCGCTCCTGCGCCGGCTGTCGGGGAGCGCCGTGCTGGCCTTCGGTGGGTGCGGTGAAGACGTGTCGCACGACCGCGGCTGGCTGTTGCTGGCCACCGGCCGGACCGGCAGGCCTTCTGCCGACCGGCCTGCCGCTAGGCTCTGTCGAGCCTTGCAATATACGAGAATTCTGGCGGTGGAGCATGCCTCGCGGCGCGGTGCACTCGGTCTTGATCGCGGTCGACGACGGGATCATCCAGCAGGTCAAGGACGCCACCGAGGCCCACAAGACGCTGCGCGCCCTGCGGTCGGCCGATGCGCAGTGGCGTACCTACGGGCTGCGTAAGGCGGACGCTGCGCGCCGGCGGGCGGCATGGCGCACCGAGGTTCAACGGCAGCGGCATGCCGGGGAGTTGCTCGACACTGTCGACGTCCTCGTCGAGTACGGCGTACGTGAGGAGATGCGCGTACGCCGCTGGGACCACGAGTGGGACCCGGCGCCCGAGGAGGCCTGGGACCAGGGCCGGTGGCCCGGATCGCGCGATCGCGGCATCGATGGCTACCCCGAGCGTGTCTCCGCCCGCCTTGATGCCGAGCTCGTCGCGCAGGCTGTCGCCGCCTGCTGGTGGACCTCAGCCCCGGCCATCGACCGCCTGCGTGCCTGGCGGGACTGCTACCCCGGCATCACCCCGCCCCGTTACCAGCTCGATGAGGAAGGCCGTCGTCGGCTCATCGGCCCGCTCGCCGAGTACGTCCGCCTCGCCGACCAGGTCACCACCACCGGTGTCGTCTGGCGTGCCGGGGTCACCCGCGGCCTCGCAGCCGCCCGCGCGTCCATTCCCGCCCAGAGCGCCGGCGAGGCTTCCGGGCAGGCCTGAGCGGCCGCGGGTCGGCCCCGGGGGCTTCGCCGTGGGCCCCGGGTCAGCGGTCCGCTGCGGGCAGGCGGTCCAGGCCTGTGTCGGCCATGATGCGGTCGACGGTCTCGTGCAGGGCGCTGCCGGCGTCGATGACGGTCTCGGTGTCGCCGGGCAGCAGATCAAGCGGCCGGTACCAGTCGCGCAGCTGTGTCTCGCTGACGTCATCGGCGATCGGCTTGGTGGCGTGCCGGGCGAGGGTTTCGCCGAAGGGTACGTCCAGGTAGTAGCCGTGGGTCGGGCCGCGGTGCTCGGCGCGCAGCGTGGCGAGCATGTCACCGTAGTGGTGGGCGTAGAGGATGCCTTCGACCACGACGTGGAATCCGGCGTCCAGGGCGTAGCGGGCTGTCAGGTCGATCAGGCCGATGTTCGCTGCTCCCGGGCGGTCGCGTTCACGGAGCACGGTGCGGCGGAGGTTGTCCTGGCCGACCAGGGCCAGGCCACGGCCGAAGTTCTCGCGGAGGCCGACGGCGACGGACGACTTCCCTGAGGCGGAGTTGCCGCGTAGCACGACCAGCCGGGTTTCCTCGGTGCCGACCATCACGATGGTCACGCTACCGATGGCTGCTGACACCACTGAGGCGTTTTCCCGGTCCTGGTTGCGCCGACGCCGGGGCAGGCTGCAACCGATAGTCGGCTCGTGTGCTCGGAGGGCGTGAGCAGGTGTGCCGCCGTCGGGGACGGTGCGAATTTTGGTGGCCTGCCGGGTCAGCCGGTCGGCAACGTTGTGGGCGTCGTGGACGATGTCGTCGTCTGCAGCTGCCTGAGGGCATGACGCTGCCGGGTACGCCCGCGTAGTCTGGTGAGGCACCGAACCCGGAGGTCGCAGAATGTCCGCTGAACCCCTCAGCCACGTTTCGGGGCCGATCGACCGACCCCGTACGGTCGGCACGATTCGTCGCGCGCTGCCGCCTGAGCTGCGCGAGCGCTTCCAGGCGGCGTTGGACGACGCGGACCCTGCGGATCTGTTCGGGTTGGTCGCGCAGTGGGGGGCGGTCGCGCAGACGACTGCCGATGCGGGTGCGGATGCGGCGGCTGGTGCCGTTCGGTCCGGGGCTGCGGACACGTACGAGATCGGCGATGTGTTCCCCGCGCTGGCCGGGATGCTGTGAGCGTGAGCCGTTATCGGGTGGTCTTCACAGACGGCGCCCGGGAGGCCCTGCGCGAGCTGGACGGCGCGGAGCGGCTGGCGAACATCGCCCCTGGTGCGCTGTCCCGGGAGGCCTTGCGTGCGCTGCTCGCCGACACGGCTTTGGGCACGCTGCTGGAAGACCTGGAGTCGCTGGCTGCCGATCCGTACGGCGGGCCGACCCTGGCCCGGACTGCCGGGGCGGAGGATGACCGTACGGGCCTGCTCGGTGCGCTGGCGGTCACCTACATGGTGAGCCCGGCCACTCAGCCGCCCGTGATCACGGTGACCGCCATCCGGACCCCCAAGGTCTCGTAACGCCCTCTGGCGGGGAGGGAGTTGGTTTCTCCGGTTCCCGCCAGGGTTGCGTCATTCGATCGTCTGTCCACGAGTCGGATGCGGTCTGGTCCGGCAGTGGTGCGGCCCCGTGGAGGAGGCTGAGCGGGTGGGGCGTGGCGCTGGGGCGCAGTGGTGCGTGGAGGGCGAAGCAGCGGCGCAGGCGCAGGGGCGGGTGGAGGTGCCCGGTGCGGGTGAAGTTCCAGGCGCGGGCGGTCAGGGATGTGGTGCGCTCGTCGGCGATGTCGGCGGTCCACATGGCGGCCACGCGGGTGCGGCCGCAGGCGTGTACTGCGGCGGCGTCGCAGGCGAGTTCGGCCCACCAGTGCAGCGCAGCGGTGATCGTCCACGCGGTCAGGGCGGTCGCGGTGAAGGCCCAGAAGGGCAGGAGGCCGGAGGCAAGGGTGACTGTCACCAGGGCGCAGGTCTCGACGGCCAGCCGTGTGCGGGTGTCGCGGCGCCGGAGGTGAGCGAGTTCGTGCTCAAGGACCGGCGGTAGGTGCTGGGTGTGCTGGGGATGGAACCAGTGGGCGCCGAGCCACAGGTGCCCGCGCCGGCCGTGGCGGGTGGAGCGGGCGTCTGTGAAGCTGTGCCGGTCGCCGGGCAGGGCGAGGGAGATCCGTTTGAGTCCGTGTTGAGCGGCGAAGGCGCGCACGTAGTGCTCGGTCTGCCGCATGCGTTGGGCCATCGGCAGGTAGAGCGTTGGCGGGTCGATCGGTGCTCTGTGCGGGCGGACGAAGGAGTCCCAGGTCAGTGCCTGGGCGAAGAAGCCGGAGGAGACGGCGCGGTCGCTGGTGTGGTGGCCGTGCCAGGCCCAGAGCGCGCCGCTGATGAGTGCGGTGTAGATGGCGATGGGGTGCGGGCCGCTGACTGCTGTGGTGAGGGTTTGCGCGGTGATCCCGGCGGCTACGGTGAGGGGAACGCCCCAGCGGTCCAGTATCTCCCCGATATGCATAGCGTCAGCGTAGTGCGCGTTTCTCGCCTGGGCGATTGCCGCAGCCCTCCACTGGCACCTGGGTGAGGAGCATCGACGGAACCCCTGCTGCCTGCAGCAATAGTCCGTCCACGACAATCGACTACCGCCGTCGGGCGGGATGAATCCCGCCCGACGGCGGCCGGCTACCAGGCGCCGGATGCAGGGCGGAGCGGCCGTTGCCCGGCTACTCGGCTTGTTCCGGTACGGCCTGCCGGTGGTCGTCGCTCCAGGAGCGGCCGCTCCACCGGTTCGTGTGCCATGCCTCCCCGCGCCGGACGTGTCCCGGTTCCTCGGTGCACTGCACCCAGCCGTAGCCGTCTGGGTCTGGGTCGGGTTCGAAGAACATCGCCGAACACGCATCCGCCACAGGTTCAGGGGTTGGGCCGTACAGTCCCAACCGGTCCAGCAGGCCGTCCGCGAGCTTCTCCGCCGCCTCCTCATCGATCTCTGTGACGGCCGTGATCAGCTCCACGAGCTGCCCGTACCTCCCCTCCGGCGTGATGGTTGGCAGGGACGTCTTCCGCGGGATCATCAAGTCCTCCAACAGCAAATCGAGTGGACACCTTCACTTTTCAGGCGCGGCACGGACCGGTAGCGGCAATAAATCTTGAAAAAGTGATGCGCGTCACATCGACCGGGGCCCCCTTGCGACCTCAGCCGCCGGTGAGCCACCGTCATCGAGCTCCATCGGTGCGCTGATGGAGGTGTCGTCGGTGCCCCGGTGACGCTGCGGGTCGGCCGCCGGGATCTGCCGAACCCGTACGCGGGCTCGGGGTTGTTGTCCAGTGCGGCCAGTTCGGCCGGCTCACCGTTGAACGTGCCGAGCGCCCGGCTGCCTGCCCAGGACGCTGCCCGCCGCTGCCCGCGCCAGGTCACCGACGGGGAGTTGAGCGCCCAGGAGCTATCGGTGGCGGCGGCGGTCGCGCCACCAGGCGAGCCGGTGAGCGGACTCCTGGGGAAAGACCGACTGCAGGGCCACGACGCCCAGGCCGAGCGCGAGGCAGCCGAACGCGGTGGCAGCCAGCCACCACGGGGCGCCGGTCAGCGCCACCACCAGGCCGGTGACGCCGGCGGCCAGCAAGGAGATCAGCGGTCGTGCGGAGTTCATGGCGAGGGCTCCCCCGTTCAGACGGGCACCCCAATGGGGGTGCGAATGCCGTGCCCGGATTGTGCGCTGACCGTGCATCCCTTTCACAGGCGAGAGGGGCATCGTGTGTATCGGTGGGTGTCACATGCGGAATCCGTACTCATCGAAGGCGCGGTGCCAGGCCGCCTCCATCGCCTGTTCCAGGGTCAGGGAGCTGCGCCTGTGGGCTGCGGCGGCCAGCCACTGGAGCAGGTCGGGCGGGGAGCCGGCAACGAGTTCGGCGGCCACCGGCCGCCCGGGCCATGTCCAACAGGCCCGGGGGACAAGGAACTTCGGTCTGTTGTGCGCGGGGTAGCTCCGGGTGAGGCGGTGGAACGCGCGGGCGTTGCCGCGGGCCTCCCTCAGCTTGTGGAGATAGAGCGCGCTGGCTCCGTCGTCTGCGGCCCAGGTGATGAAGTCGTCCATGATCTGCAGGGTCGCGGCGCGGGCCTGGGCCATGAGCCGGTGTTGGTCCTCGGTGGTGATGAAGCCGAAGCGGCATGCCTGGTCGGCGGGCACATCCAGTGCGATGCGCAGGTGGGGCTCTTCGGTGAAGGCGTGGTTCCAGTCGATGAGGACGGCCTCGATGAAGCCGAGGATCTGCCCGGGGCGCAGCCCGGCGGCCGCGGCGGCGATGGGTTCGAAGCCCGGCACGGGCTGGCGTCCGGGTGTGCCCTCGCGGTGCAGGAGTGGCCAGAAGGCCTGCCGGTTGCGGTAGGGGAAGGCCAGGAGTTGGCCGGCGGCGGCCCAGGTGGCGTACGGCTCGGGCGGCGGCACGGAGGCGGTCGGGGCGGGGGCGTGAGCCAGCCAGGCGGGCGGGATGCGCAACAGCCAGCCGGGTGAGGCGGGTTCCTCCATCACGCCGGCGGCGGGATCGTTCCTCGTGCGTTCGACCAGCCAGTCCTCGAAGTACTCGAGGTCCACCCGGCGCCGGGCACGCCAGACCGCCGTGCCACCCCGGCCTGTCCAGTCGTAGCTCGTGCTCCCGTGTCGCCTGCGCCAGCGCCGTTCTTCCCTGTCATCGGCTCGCAGGAGATCTTGGTAGAGCTTGTCCCATGGCTTGTCCTGCTCGCACAGGGCCTGTTCCCGCTCCTCGGCTCCGGGGCCGGTCAGGAAGCGGCGGGCCAGGGCGGTTGCCGTCTCAAAACGCGTGGCCGCGTGCCATGACTCCTCCTGCTCCAGGGCTTCCGCGACGCGCAGGATGTGCTGGTCGGCGGGATCAAAGCGGGTGTCGGTCAGGCGGTGCTCGGCGCGGACGGCCTTCGCGTCCAGCAGCCAGGCCTTCTCCGGGCGGGTGCTGGTGGCGGCCGCCGCCAGCCGCCACAGGCCGAGGGCGGCTCCGTGGCGCAGCAGGGGCAGCAGGCCGGTGAGGAAGGCGTCGTCGAAGGGCTCGTCCCGCGCGATGGCGGTGGTCACCGCGTCGGTGAGCATGCGGCCCTGGTAGTCGCGGTGGGCGCGCGGATGCTGTCCCGGCAGCCGCAGGGAGACCGCGCGGGCCCCGCTCCAGCAGGACGGCGGGAGCCCTCACCCGCAGGGGTACGTCCGTGCTCGGATCTCTCCGCCAGCGCGGCGGGCGGGGGTAGCGCAGCACGGTGGAGATGTGGGTGAGCCGGTCCTCGGGGTGTTCCTGTTCCTGGGAGGCGACGTGCTCTGTCAGCAGCTGACGGACCGTCTCGTCCCGGGAGGTGCCCCGCCGGGCCACGATCCGGCTCAGGGCTTCCAGGGTGCAGGGCGCGATACGGACGTTGGTCTCTGAGTTGCCGGACACCTCGAGCGGATTCGCCTTCCTCGGGCTCTCACTGCTGCTGATCAGTCCCCTCAGGGGTGCACCGAAGAAACCATGAAGACCTGCGGCGATCGACTGCCACAGACCGAACTCTACGAGAGTTCGCCTCCACCGAGGGGTAGTCGTCCAGCCCCATGATGAGGGTGGAATCGTTCACCACGACGACCCGAACCTCCCCACCTCCGAGGAGGCGTCCGAACGGTAGAGAGTCGTAGAAGCTGGGCCGAATGTCTTCAGCGTCGGCATCTTGGTGCGCTGCTCTCGGGTTCACAGGACTCCTCACGTGATTGCATGCCGTTCCGTTCCGTCGGTGTACAGAATCAGTTTCGCCGGTGCCCCTCAGGGCGTGAAGGGCACGTCGACTGCGCAGGAGAAGCACAGGTTCCGCTGAGTTCGCGGACGCGGATGCCAAAGGGGTCGGCGCGCGTCGCGGGCGGTGCGGACGTCTCGTGCGCACCGGGGCGCGTCGAGGTCGGCGCCGAACTCGCCCTCGTAGCCTCCCAGCAGGCCCAGGGCCCGCAGGGGCGGCTTGCCGCAGGGAGCTGACGAGACCTGCTCCAGTTCGCGCAGCAGCCACTGCTCCGACGCGGGCCCCGCCTGGCCGGGGGTCCGGGGACTGATCACGTGGCGGACAGTGTCTGCGGGGCGGGTGTTGGGCTCGCTCACGAGTCAACCGTATCGGCCTTGTGGCCGCCGTACCGGTGGCCAGATCTTGGCGTGCCATCACTCGGGAATGGCATGCAGTAGCGGTGACGGCCACGCCAGGTTCCGCCACGCGGCGGCGGCCAGAACGTGGTCGGGGGTCTTTTCTCAGCGAACCGAGTCGTCGTTTCACTCAAGTCAGTCGATGGGACCGGGGCGGTCTCGTCGGCCAAGTTCGGCACGGAGCTGATCTGGCAGTGCTGCGCACGCCTCCTGGGGCAGTACTGCCCTCAGCGCGGGAGCGGTCGAGCCTTCGTAGTAGCCCTGTTCCCGCAGGTACCGCTCAAGGTCTCCTTCAGTGACCACGAACGGCGTACAGGCGTACGGCCCGCCTTGCCGGACGACCGCACGCCGGTCGTCCAGGTCCGATTCGTGATCGACGCCCATCAAGTGGGCCGCGAGAGCAGCACGTCCGAGGTCGCCCGGGTACGCGGAGGTAGTCACCGCGCGGGACACAACTGCGCTCCAGACCGTGCTGCTCCGTCGCTGCACCTCCCAGACCAGCGTCTGCGGCGGCGCGGTCCATTCGGTGGCGGCCATGGACGCATCTTCTCGTAGTTCCCGTTGTCGCGGCGGCTGACTTGACTATGGCTGGACGACTGACAGCGCGGTGATGATCAACATGCAGACCAACACCAGCACCACGACATGCCGCCGACCCTGGAGACCCCCGACCCTTCGGTGAGGCTGCTCGCCGCGGTGTCACTCCGCTCGGAGAGCGTGACGACGACGGCATCCAGAAGTAAACGCGGGGCGCTGATCTTGGGCGAGCTCGTAGAGCTCCGCGAAGAGCCCGCCCAGGTCCATCAGTGCCTGGAAGTCACCTTCCTCTCGTACGCGACCGCGGGTGCGATGCCGCCGAGGGCCGCCGACTCACCTGCCGGTGGCCATGCGGGAGTCGAGGTCGCGGCGGATCCCGGGTGCCGTGGCCAGGGCGGACCGGCTGACTTCCCACACATGGTCACGGCCCTGACCTGGCCGGACAGGGTCGCCTGGACGGACAGGACGGTAGCGCAGCAGGTTGTAGCGGTGGGCGACGTGGTGGATCACCATCTGGGCCCAGCGGGCGGCCGGGCCTCTGCCGGCGAGTCCGGTGACCAGGCCCTTGATGTCGATCAGCACATCGCCGGGCTGAATGACCCCGCTGTCCAGCAGCCTGAGGATCTGCACGGCCAGGGCATCGCCGAGATCAGCCGCGCGGGGATCATCGGTGAACGGGACGAAGCTGAGGTCTTCGGGCCTGACTTCACGGGGCAGCCGCCCGGGGCGCGGACCGGGCGGCTGCGGCCATCCGAGGTCGTGGGCAGCGTTCACCGGAGGGGGCAGACCGGCCAGGGCGCCGCGCAGCGCCCGGCTCGACGCCGCCATGGCAGCCGGGTCGAGGGGGTCCAGGAGGCTGCTGCGCTCGGCGGGGTGAAGGGATGGCATCCGGTGCAGGGGGTGCAGCAGCAGATCCGGATAGTCCGCCTCCTGGGCAGCACACGGTACCGGCGGGCAGCCCTCGTAGCAGTGGGTGTAGTCCTCGGCGACCGGATTGGTGGCGTAGCTCAGCCACCGGTCGTAACCGGCGCCGGTGGGGTGGAGTATGAGTCGGCCGTGTCCGTCCCAGGCGCGCAGGTCGATCCGCCCGGGGGTTTCGCAGGCCACCCGCAGTCCGGGCACGCCCTCCAGGACCGCGGCATCAGGTTCGCCCGACAATGCGGGAAGGAGCACCCAGCGCAGATGCTCCATCAGGTCCGGATCCGGAGTCAGATGCAGGCAGGTCCTGCCGCCGAGCGCGGCGCTCACCAGCCCCCCGAGGGAGTGCCCGGGCCTGTCGGCCGCCGGGGAGGGCAGGATGCGTCCCAGATGTGCGGTCAGGTAGTAGGTGATGATCTCCCGCAAACGCGCTTCGAGGCGCTGCTGCCCGGGGCAGGCAGCGTCGGCCGCGACGGCAGTGCGGGGCTGGTCCGGGGTGCTGCCCCCGGCGGCGGACGTTTCCATGAGCGCCTGATCCACGAACAGCGACGCTACTGGACCCGTCGCGCTGTGGCCCAACAGCCCTTGCCGTCCGCCGTGAGCCCGTACGGTGACCTGTCCGCCGCCGGTTTCGGCCCCGCCGCCGCGCCGTTGTCCGGCCCGGCCGGCTACTCCGGCCGCCTCCGGGTTCTCACAAACGGACCGCCGGCCCCGCATGGTCTGCGCTCAACGTGCCTGGCGCAGGCCTGATGTCAGGGCGGCGGGTCGAGCCGCCGCGCCGGCTCGGCGTGCCGAGGCCGGGCCAGCATGTGCTCGCAGGCGTGCATCTGACGGGGGAAGGCGACACCGGTCGACTCGGTGAGGGCCGGGAAGAACTCACGGGCGTCCTCCGACTGCGGCGTCGTGGTCCAGTCGTACCCGTCACGGCCCTGCAGGGCGAAACACACCATGCGGCTTGCGTACCCATGGCGCTGCCACGGACCGGTCACCCTGATCTTCACGATCAGCCCAAGGCGGCACGTCTCGCACGCTTGCCAGACCAGGCGGGCGAAGTCGTACCCGTCCGGCGCCTGGGCCTGGATCTCCTGGTATCCGGCCGGGGAGACGGGCGGCTGGTACCACCAGCTCTCCGTGTCGGGGTCGACCCTCCACTTCAGGCTGTTCGGTGTGATGGCCGACGCCACGGTGCCCCGCCCGAGGAAGGCGTCGACCAGGCGGCCCCACAGCGACCCGTGCGGCCGCGCCGTGTTCGGCGAGCCCATCGGTCAGCCCTGACCCTGGAGCAGCGGGTGCTTTCGCAGGGCGGCGGGCAGTTCCTCGATGCCACCCTGCAGGTGCCCGGCGCGCGGCCAGCACAGGATCACACCGCGGCGAAGGCGCCATTGGTCACACAGCGGGGACAGGACGTCGTCGCAGAAGTCCTCCCGGAGTTGGGCCAGCACCTCGTCCTCGGGGTAGGCCGCGTATCGGATGCCGCACGTGTCCGGGTCGCCGGGGCCGAGCGCGTCGGCGAGGATCGCTGCGGCCACCGCGTTGGTGCCGCCGCCGTTGCAGCCCCAGCCGAAGCTGCTGTTCTCCGGCTCGGCCGGCTCCCGGAGCACCGTCACGCCCTGCTGCCGCTGGGTGGGGCCGAACTCCGGCTTCTGGATGAGGATCCGGGCGGGCTGCCACGGCTCGTCGTCGCTCGTGCCGGTCTGCGGCCCGTCCTGGATGCCGTGGTGGGTGCGGTCCTCGTACGTCATGCCGTAGCCTCCCGTTGATCGTTCGCGGCGGAGCCGTCTCAGCCTGCCGCACCCCGCAGACCAGCGACAGAGCACTATCGGTCAGCGTCAGCGGGGACGGGCTCAGGCGTCCTACAGCTCGATGAGACCCGGGGAGTCCTCCTGGCCGTGGCGGATGCCGGGGAAGATGCGGATCCGCCCGCGCGGGCCCCGGTCCTCGGCGGCCGGCTCCTTCACGCCCCACGGCGCGTCCGGCAGCGTCACCTTCTCGGTGTACGAGTTGCAGCCGTAGCTACAGGCGAAGTGGTCCTCCCACAACGTCACGTCGTACCGGCTTCCTGGAATCCGCATGATGTGGATCAGGACCGCCCCGTCCACGCAGTCGCACTCCTCGCCGTGCAGTCCGCCCGAACTCCCGCACGGACACGGCTCGCCCGGTTCCTGCCCCTGGTCGAACAGCTGCGCCCTGAGCGCCCGCTGCGCCGCCGCACTCTCATCGACAGCCGAGTCGGCCACCGCGTCCTCCCCTTGATGCGTCGTCATGACCACGACGCTACCGGTGCCCGTGGTGCCCGCCGGACGGCTTCGGGGCTCGAGACACAAGCGCCCGCGCCGGCACGGCACGAGGCCCGGGCATCGCCATGACGACCCGGGGCCCCTGCGTGCACGTGAACTACCGGACCCAACAAGCCTGGCCGGGACGGGTCACACAACCAGGCGGGCCTCGCCGTCGTCGACTCCGATCGGCTCCGGCTTCCGCTCCTCGCGCGGCCGACGAGCGCCGCCGTCGAGGACCAGCCGGATCTTGGGGAAGGACTGGCTGTGGCGGCAACGCTCCCTTCGTCGTGCCGATCGTGCACCGCTCGCCCTCGCGAAACGTCGCCTGGCTGTTCACACCTGGTGCGTCCGCAGCTCCGCCGTGAGCCAGGCGAGGGACATGGTGCTGCGGCCTAATTCCAGGAACTCCACTTCCGCCCCCGTGCGGGTCGCGGCGCAGCACGGCTGGCAGGCCGGGCCGGTCCGCGAGTTCCTGGTGGCTTGTTGTCCGCGATTCGGTGGCGTTTGGGCCTCGTTCGTTTCCGGAGGTCTTTCGGCGCACCGAACGTCGTGCTCGGGTGAGGGCCGTGCTGTGGGTGGCTCGAAGGTGCTTGCGCCGCACTCGACTTCACATGTATGTTTGGGGGAAAGCACCAAAGATTGATGACGGTGGCGCGCACTCCTGGATCCGGCAACTGCCAGGCAGAGAACTCGCCCCTGATTGAGTCGGGCCGCCCAATTAGCGAAAGAAATCCAGAGGAGTCTCATCAGCATGCCGACACCGGCCGAGCAGGAGCAGATCGACAGGTTCGTCGCCAAGGTCAGAGACGCTGACGAGCAGAAAGCACGGATGATCGCTCTCTCCGAGCTTTCGATGATTCACCGGCGGAAGAATCCGGCGACCGGCGAGCCCTACCATTCGACGACGAATCGGCGCCTGATCACTGACTACCGGAACAGCCTCCGGGAGGCACTGGGCGAAAACGCGCCTGTCTTGCACTGGCTCCGGTACTCGGCGGCGCGCGTAACGGAATACCGCCAGCACCAGCAGGAACAACGCGAGGAGCAGCACCGCAACCAGAGGCCGCTGAATGCGCAGGAGCACGTCGAGCGGGCCGTGACACTGCTGGACTACACCACGCGCCTGCGATGGTCTACAGCCGCCGCCATCGCCGGCGTCATCGCCCTCACCGGACGCCGCCCGTATGAAGTCGGCTGTGTGGGCGGCTTCGACCCGGACCCCGCCGACCCGACGCGGGTCATCTTCGGCGGGCAGACCAAGACGCGCGACGACGAGCGCGCCGCCGCCGTCTACTCGATCCCCGTGCTCGCAGAGCGTGACCTCGTCCTGGAGTCCGTTGCGCGCATCCGCGAAAAGGTGGACCCGGAACTGGAAAACAAGGTCTATTCGCAGCGTTTCGGGAAAGAGGTCGGGATCGTAGCCAAGCGTACTTTCGGCGACATGAACAGCGACCCTATTATTCCGCGCGAACTGCGCGAAGCATACGCCGCCGTCGCTTACCACAAATTCGCCAGCCGGAAAATTTCCGAAGTGCAGTATTACAATGAGGTGCTTGGGCATCAGGGGACGGACCTGAATACCTCGCTGTTCTACTTTGCCTTCTATGTCGTTGACGACAAGATGATCCAGCAAATGGCGGTCCGCGTCTGAGTGGCGAACACGCCGGTTCCAGTTCGCCACTCAGGGCAAAAATTTCAAAGAAGGCGAACCGTCGCGAATACGCTGTGATGTCCTGGTTGTCCTGAAATTGCGCCGGGCGTCGCGGATCCCTCCGATGACGCCAGCGCGGTGTCCCTGGCTGAGGTCGGCCGCGCCCGTGCCTCCACGACGACCGGGGCCTCCCCCGGTGGGTAGCGGATGCGGCAGCCTGCGCACCGCGCAGTCGGCCACCCCCTAGGTTGGTGCCGTGACGGACACGGAGTATCAGAACAAGAGTGCGGTCTCGGGTCGGATGGGCAAGGCCACCGAGTACCTGGTGGCGGCATCGTGCATCCTCGGCACCAACGGCGTCCTGGGAGTGTCCACCTCACTCGTCGACGACGAAGGTGTCGACCTGCTCTTCCACCGCCGGGGTGGAACAGCCATGCTCGCGGTCCAGGTGAAGGCCCGGATGTCGACGACCACGACACTGGGCAAGGACAGGATGCTGACCTCCGTCCGCTCCCAGTCCTTCGTGCCGCGCCCGAACCTCGACATGCTGTTCGTCGCCGTCGACGTCGCACCCGCCTCCATACGGACCGCCTGGATGATGCCCAGCCAGACGTTCCACGCACTCGTGCCCCAGCCCAACGGCAACGGCGACCTGCGGTTCTCGGCCTCGCTGAAGGCAGCCTCCGCCGACCAGTGGTCCCCCTTCCGTATCCCTGGCCCGTACCTGCCCGATCACATCCACCAACGGCTCATGGCCCTGGACGGACTTGACCGCTGAGCTGCTCCAGACCCCTGGGTGAACACGTACGGCCGCCGCGCGCGGTCGTGACCGCCATCGGCCTGCGCATGTGGCCTCAGCGCTCACCCAGGCGAAACGGACATCTCTCGCCCACGCCGGTGCCGGCGAGATCACGGTCAACCGCAGGTGCGGGTCCAGGCGGCGGTGAGGTCGTCGAGAAGCGTGTCGGGCAACTGCGGGGGCCACCACTGGTGGAGGGGCACGGCGGTGTCGAGGCGTTCACACAACGGGATGCTCAGAGGGTGGGCGAGGAGCGTGTAGCGGCCGTCGTCGGCGGCCGGGGCGCCGGGTCCGTAGAGCCTGAGCATCTCCCCCAGACGTGTGTGCTGAGCAGCGGCGAAGCCCTGAATCCGCGCCACGCACTCAGCCGGTGGCGCGTCGTGGTACGCGGCGGCGAGCAGGACGGACAGGGCGTTGCACAGGGCAGGGTCGGTCAGAGTGGGGTGGTTCCCGGTGAGGTGCCGGTAGATGCGGACGGCCGAGGCCAGGAGCGGGTCGTGGACGGTACGCAGACTCAGGACATCGCGGCCGTCCATGAGGAACACAGCACCAGGTCCGCCATTGCCATCGCCGTCGTCGCCGTCGCACATCGGGCAGTAGCGGATGTCGCCAGGCGACCGCAGGTCAGATGCGTGGTGAGTGAGGGCGACCAGGACGTCGAGGGCCGATTCGGCTGCCTCGCGCCTGCTGCCCGCGGGCAGCGCCGCGCATGGCGTGTACAGGTCGCGCGCCCGGCCGCTGTAAGTAGCGGCCAGTTCGCGCCAGGCGGCGCTGAGCCCGCTGTCCTCCGTCAGCTCTTCGGGCAGTCCCCCGAAGACCTCACTGGCGAGGTGGCAGACCCACTCCAGCAGCGCCGCCGTGGCCTGCGGGTCGGCGGCGGCGGCGTCCAGGAGGCCGCTCCTGCAGCCCAGGCAGCCGGACAGGCCCGCGTCGTACAGGCCGGCCAGGAGCCGGCCGACCGCCGGCGGGCACTCGTCCTCACCGGGTGTGAGCAACGGTTGCTCGGCGCGGGCGTGGAGACAGGGCGGCTCGACGGACATCCTGATCAGGACCTCGTTCCGGTAGCGGGCATGCTCAGCGTCTCACTGTCCCGGCGCCCGCCGGGCCGCTTCATGTGAAACCGCCCCACACCCCACCCTGCCGGTGACGCAGTGCCAGCACCGGCGGCCCTTCACGGTCGGCGCCGGACACGGCGCGACGTCGATCCCCGAGTACCCGGAGGGTCGTGCACGGCGATCGCCGCCCGCCACAGGCCGCGTCCGCCGACCGCAGCTTCGTCCAGCCGGATGGCCGACCATCCCGCCCGCCGGTCCGCGTGCGCGCCGCCGAAGATGCCGGTGCGCTCGTCCCTGCACTTCGATGCGGGCCACCAACGGCTCGGGGCTCTTCGGCCGGACGCGGCACCGAGGCCGCTGAGGCAAGGCGGTGTGCGTGACGACGGCGCTGCCACTGACGCTCCCCCGCAGGCCATCACCCACCGCCCTCTGCAGGGAGAGGTTCGGGGTAGCATCGAGCGGACGCATTTCACCTGAAGCGTGCCTTGTCCGGACCCACCTCCGGGCTCTGGTGAATCCAGCTGCCGCTGGGAGGTGAAGCAGCGGTGATGCACGGCGCTTCCATCGTCTTTGACCGCCCTTGCGCACTCTGGCGTTTGTCGTGGTGGGGCGGCATGACGCGGAGCGTGCAGGAGCCGTCTTGTCATCGAAGAACATCACCAACCGCCAGCAGATCGCCAGGGCACTCAACACGGCGACGGGATGCGGATACCAGCGGGCTCTGGAGCGCGTCGTCGACGCCGCCGAGCGCAACCTGCTGCCCCCGGTCCTGGACGCGGCCGGTCGTGCCGAAGCCGTCCGGATCCTCACGGACCCGGCTGCGGCCGAACCAGCCCCCGTCCCGGGCCCCATGCTCGCGAAGGACTATCTGAAGGCTCTGGTGGCGGAGTTCCGTCTCCTGGGGTGGGGTGCCGGTCACCATGAGCCGGACTGCTTCGGCCTCACGGCTTACGCAGGACCCGTCGCGGGACTGAGCTTGTCCGTGGGACGTGCAGACCACGACGCCGGCGGCGATGAACTCGATCCGGACGACCCGGAGCAATCCGACCTGACCAAGCCGCTGTACCTGACGTCGATGTGCCCGTCCGGCAACGCCACCGTCGAGGACTTCGAGGACGGCCTCGCGGACTGCTCCACCGAATCCGTCCGCGTCACCGCGCGCCGTATGGACTCCGAACTCGGCAAGACGCGGCTCCGCCGGGTCCGAGGCGGGGAAGAGCTCGCCACCATGCCGTGTCCGATCTGCGGAGACCGGTACCCCGAGCATCATCTGCTGAAGAACTCGCACAGCGCCGATCCCGTGTGCCCCGCCTGCGTCTTCGACGGCGACCAGGCCTACCGGACCGATCTCCCGTACCTCGCGGTCAAGCTCGACCGGCTCCTCAACGACGACCTGGCTGCTCCGGCGGGCTGGGACGCTGTCGCGGCCGTCCTCGCGCTGACCTGCGGACCCAACCTGGGAACCCGGCTCGACCGCGCGCTGAAGGAGCGCGGCGGCTGGCCGTTCGTCATGGAGCGCTGGGGTGAGCCGCTGAAGCGTTCCTGGATCTGGCTCCCGCCACCCGCTCACCGGCACGAGGCGTTCAAGCATCTGGGTGCCGGCGCGACCCTGGCCTCGCTCGTCGAGGCCGTCGACCGCCATGACCCCACCGCCCGGGCCGAGGCGAAGGCCCTTTGCCGGGAATCGGGAGTGCGCTGGAGGGATGCTTTGTGGCCCGGTGCCGTCGCATACGCCGTGGCTTTCACGACCCAGGGCTATGAGCGCGACCGCCATCGCGCTCCCTTCCACGTCGTCCACTCCCTCAGCGACGGGCTCGAACAGACCATGAAGCCGTTCGCCGTCACCGGGGACGCCTTGAACGTCGAGTACGGCCTCGAAGCGCTTCTCAAACACCAGCTGCTCCCGATGCTCCTCGGGCACAGCCTCGACGAGGAACCCGAGGACCCCCGACGCCGGTACGGAGCACAGCACGAGGACGACCGCCCCGCCCGCGGCCGAGCCGACGCCCACCTCACGAACAGCATCGACCGCACGAACCAGGTTGCTGTCGTCCTGGGCAAGATCCCCTTCACTCCACCCCGTGTCCCGATCTGGGACGGAGCAGCAGTAGCCGGAGCCGATGCCCAGGGCCTGGGCAGCACCGCGCCCGCGAACGACCTGTGCCGGGCGGTCCGGGACGAAGCCCGCCAGCAGGCGGCTGAAGCCCTCTACGACCTCGACGGGTGCGACGCGGTCGATGCCGAACAGGCCTGGGCCCGCAACGGCTGGTGGATTCCCTCGGACCACGCCCCCCACTCGGTGCGTCAGGCGCAGCAGTTCCTCCCCGCGAAGACCCGGGTGCACGTGCTGTGGTTCGGTCCCGACGGACAGCTCCCCGAACCCGTGCAGATCTGCGTCGACACCACCAGCGCCCACCCGCACAGCACCGGGCCCCGGGATCTGCCGTGGCTGGAGGTATGGGACGGACATTCCGTGTTCGGGCTGACGCTGTCCGACATCGCACTGGTCCGCCGAGCCGACCCCGGAGACGAACTCACCCAGGTCTGGCCCTCCCCCACCTCCTCCGACCGTGAGGACGACGTCACGGTGAACGAGACGAGCCCTGGCACGACGGACAGGCCGCTGCCCACCCTCGATGAACTGTCCCTGCTGACCGACCAGTTCCTGCATCTGGCAGGACACCGGCTCGGCGAGGGCTGGAAGTCGGTCGACAAGAAGGCGTACGCCGCCCACCAGCGCCTTGAGAAGGCTCTGGAAGCCGAATACACCGGGTTCGCGGCCACGATGGTCAAGGTGTGGATCAACCTGTTCGACACCGAACACCCCTGCCCGAGCGGACCGACTCAGGCCTTGCCCGCGTACGCCCTGACCGGCAAGCCCTACGAGGTGGAGTTCAACGTTCACGCCCATGACCCGTCCTGCGGCTGCGGCCAGGAGTACGGCTTCGGCGAGTTCTCCGACCGCGTCTGCCAGCTCCTCATCGTCCTGTGCCTGTACGGCGGTCTGATCGAGGCCCATCCCATGATCGAGACCGCCACTGCGGACGAGCCCAACGAGCACCAGGTCGTACTGCGCGACATCACGTGGGAGGTCGACGGACCCGACGGCTACGACTTCCGGGAGGTCCAGCGCCGGGTTATCCGGGACGTCACCGACGCAGAATCAAGCCTGAACACCGACACCAACCCGACCTACGTTCCGCCATACATGGTCGCGGACGGATGGTACCTGCCCGAAGGGGGGACCTCGATGATGTTCCACGGCCGCCGGCACGAAGACGACACGGACTGACCGCAACGTGCCGCCACGCGCTGACGCCCCACGATCGGAAACTGGCCGTGGGGCGTCAGCGCGTGGCCGCGGTCCGCTGCGCTGCTCTTCCCTCGTGCCCGGCCATCCGGCAGACCATCAGGGGCGTCTTCTCGCCGCCGCGCACGTCCTCGCGGTGTCGGGATGCGTGGGCGCAGGCGGTTGCCCCGGTACCCAGGGGGTGCAGCAGCAGATCCGGATAGTCCGCCTCCTGGGCAGCACACGGTGCCGGCGGGCAGCCCTCGTAGCAGTGGGTGTAGTCCTCGGCGATCCGCCAGCGACCCGGACGCGCTGCTGCCGCTCTTGAACGGCCTGCTCCCGCCGGGCGACGTCGTCCCGGTGAAGGCCTCGCGGTCCGTCGGCCTGGAGAAGTTCGGCGACATCCTCCACGCCGAAGTACCGCCGTAAGCCGCTCGGCTGGATCGGGCAGGCGCACCGCACGCTCCGCATTCCCGGGCCCGGGACCGTCCAGGGGGGGGTGAAGGGAGGCCCGGGAGGGGTTCGCCCCCGTCGAGAAGGTCGACCCCATGGCCGTGTCCCCTGTCCGAACCAACCTCAACGAACCCCACCGCCTTGTTCAGCAGCGGCCGTGTCATCTGCTTCAGCAGCTCTGCCCCAGCCGGTTCCATCGCCCCCTCAGGGGCGACGGCCGCCTCGTCCGGGTCTTCCTCGCCGACACCCCCGCTCAACGGCGCTTTCCTCGGCGCTGAGCGACGGGTCGCCTATCTGTAGTTCGGCCGCGGCCCGGGCGGTCCCGCGGTGGGGCACCGCCCGGTGGGGCACCCTGGGATCGGTGCCCCACCGGGTTGCCGTCACTGGCCCCGGCGGATACACCCGGCGATCAGGGTCGCGGCCGCGGTCAGGCCGATGGACCAGCCGGCCGCAGGCCCGCGGGGGATGACCCCGGCGAGGTCGGCCGCCACCGTCATGGAGAGCACGAACATGCGCCTTTCCACGGCGGTGGGGCGGCGGAACCGGAAGAGGTCCGGCTCCTCGGGCTCGGTGATCTTCAGGGGTGGTGTCACTATGGAACCTCCGTCGTACTCGTTATTGGCACCTGCGATGCACGGAACGCTGGGCCGCCCCCTGTCCGGGGCGGCCCTTTCCGTACGCGGCAGCCGACCGCCGCAGAATCCAGTCAAGCGCAGGTCAAGCAGTGCCTCGGACGTCATGGTGGGTCCAGTGGGGAGCATGCGGTGCTCGGCCTTTGGCGCCTACATAGGCGGTGTCCGCATAGCCCTGACCTGCGGAAACGCCTCATCTAGGCTCGCTTGATGGACTGTTCCCCAAACGAGCGTCGTTGGCGAGGACTCATTGGGCTTGTGGCCTGCGGCGATGCACGGCCGGTCGGTCGCCGTTGCAGCGATGGCGAGAAACCGCCAACCAGGCCCGAAAAAATAAATGTGGCCTCGGTCACATGACCGGGATGGACTGTCGTGCTCGTAGCGCCTCCCCGTTGCCCTCACGCTCGGCACGGCGTCTTCCGGCGCCGTCTTGGCGGCGTGGTACAAACCGGTACGCACCCGCGCCTCCTCGTGCACCTCCGGGGCGGCACGGACCGTGAACTTCCTCCCCCAACACCTCCACGAACTCCAGGCCCGCAACCGCTCCGACCAGCAGGACCCGCAGTGGCAGCGGCTCTACGCCTCACGCTCCGGCATCGAGGGCACCATGAACGAGCTGGTCACCGGCCACCGGATGCGCCGCTGCCGCTACCGCGGCGTGTCCAAGGCCCACGTCCAGCACGTCCTGACCGCGATCGACGTCAACATCGAACGCCTCAGCACCCAGGAACCGGAAGACTCACTGCCCCCGCTGGTGGCGCCAAGGGTAATGATCAAGAAATCTCAAGATCCCCGTCAGAGTCGATCAGTCCGGGCACCGGGGCGGGCGTCACGGGGCGAGGACGTCGCCGAAGCCGGCGGCGCAGCCGGTGAAGCCGCCACCACCGGGCCCAGCCCGGCCCGTTGCGCAGTTCGGCATACCTCACGACAGCGGCGGGGCTCATCGAGCGGACCCACAGCGGCCTGCCCACGATGATCCGCTCAGCTCCGGCAAGCTCACCGTCAAGGCTCCATCGCTGCGGATCGAGGACGACGTCGGTGTAGACCTCGGCGAAGAACCGGCTGTCGCCGGTGTGCCCGACCGTGAACCCCCGGGTCTCGGGGCGCCCCGCATGCTCCGCATCCGTGCCGGTGGACCCCTGGTGGAGGGCGATGTTCAACGCCTCGACGGCACGGGAGGGCTCGTCGTCCCACTGGGAAGTGTTCTCCTGGCCCCGGCTCGCCAGCAGCTCGCCGATCGCCGGCGCCGCCGAGGACGTCCACCCCTGCTCGAAGGCGTCATACGGCCCCATGCCGCGGACGTTGTCCATGCTGCCGAACAGACACAGGTCGACGCGGCGGCCGCGCACGCTGCGCGTCTGGACATGCAGCACCACCGCATCGTTGCCGCCGTACCGAAACTCACGGAACCGGGCGAAGGAAACCGTGCCGACTCCCCTGACGAACGCGGCCTCGGGCGCGGTGTCGAAGTCATCGACCACGGCCTTGCCGAGCTCCGCCTCCAGACGCCGGGCCTCGGCCAGCCGGTTACGGGTCAGGCGCTCCCGGCCCGCGAAGCCCGCCTGGAACCCCGTCCAGCTGAACCCGAACGTCCAGCGCCGCTGCCCGTGCAGCTCAACGCCGTTCTCCTCAGCGACCGCCCGGACAGCCCGGTCGGACCAGTACACGAACTTGCCGACGTCATCGCCGTTCACCACAGACCATCCTCGCCTTCGCCCGCTCATCCCCGGAACCCGGTGGCCTTTGTACCGCGGCCGGCGTGGAGCGTGTTCTGGCGGCGCTGCTGGTGATTCCAGCGGGCGCGCCACCAGGCCAGCCGGTGCTCGCAGCCCCGGGCGAAGACGGACTGGGCTGCGCACGCCCCTGCCCGTGGTTCTTCAGCGGGCAGGAGGCCGCAGGCGGGGCAGGGGTTTGTACCGGGCCGTCAGGACGCCCGCCCTGCGGGCTTTGCTGGTCCAGCTCGCCGCCGTCTTGTAACTGACGTTCCACAGGGCGCAGATGAGCGGCAGCGGGGGTTGTTCCTGCGCGAGGGCGAAGAGGTAGGCGTCGGCGACCTGCCGCAGATGTTCCGGTCCCCGCGCGCGGCCTGGTTCGCCTATGACGGCCCTGGCCGTGACGAGATAGGCGTTGCCCCGCAGGGCCGCGAGTCCCCGGGCGAAGACGTCGTCGAGCGGCATGGCGGCAAGGGTCTTCGCCGTCAGGTGGGCTCTGCAGCCTGCGGCGTGCGTGATGTCGGGCTCGATCGCCCAGCCGCGGGCGAACACGACGCCCTGGCGAAAGCCGGGTTCGATGCGGAAGGTCCAGTCGGGCCAGCCGGGCAGGTCCCCGAGCATCACTCCGCGGGTGCCCACGCTGCCGGGCGAGGACGGCAGCCGGCCGGGCGAGCGCGGTGGCGGGAGGGGGCCGCGCCGGTCGGGATCGGTGCGGCGGCCGGGCCGGCCGGCGCACGGGTCGTGCCCCAGGACCTGGCGGCGGCGGGCCTCGGCGAGCCAGCTGTCCACCGTGTCCACTCCCCTGCCCCAGACGGCAGCGATCACGTGGCGCGGGGGCAGGCGGTGGGCGACCGCGTGCGCGTAGAGCAGGGCGACCAGCAGGCAGAAGTAGTGGCTGCCGCCCCGGGGGCGCCGCATCCAGCCGGCATCGAGCTGCTCGGCGGCGTAGGCGGAGAGAGACGCGGCGGCGGTGGCGATGGCCAGCACGCGTTCCCAGTCGACGGCGCGCGCGGCCTTCGGCGTGACAGCGCCGGGGGCGGCTCCGGGAACGTGCAGGCGCAGGGCCGCGGGCCGGTGGATGCCGTGCCCGGTGCGGCGCAGTCCCACGGTGAAGACGACGGCTTTCGGTACTCCCGCGAGCCCGCTGATCTCGGCGTGCCCGGCTTCCGCCCCCGGCTGTTCGCAAGCGCCTGTCCAGCCGTACCGGGTCACTGTCACCCGCATGGCGTCCCTCTTCTCTCCCTGGGCGACCATCCTTGGGTAATCAGGGCCGAAATGGGAGATGGTCAGCGCGGCCGCGGGCGCCGTACGGTCGAGACACCGGTCGGCATTGCCGGTCCCCCACCCAACTTCCGTGCCTGTAGGAGAAGTTCGCCATGCCCGTTTCGCCGACGCCGCCTGTGCAGCCGCCGTCCCCGGCCCGTCTTCCGGTGTGGCTGCGACTGGCCCGGCCGGTGGCATTCCTGCTGGCCCTTGCCTTCGCCGGTGAGACGACCTATCAGCTGCTGACCGGCCCGTCCGCCACCACGGCGCCCTGGGCAACCATGACCACCACGGTGTCGGCGGTCTGGGTAGGGCTGCTGATGTACGGCGCCCATGTGCGGGCCCAGAGTTGACCCGACGAGCGGTCCGGGCGGCAGGCGCGGCCGTCCGCGCCTGGGAACATGACGGATATTCACCGACCGCGGCAGTCAGCGTCTATCGAGTTCGCGGACCTTCGCGCAGGCCATCGCGAACGCCCCCGCACATGGCCGATCATGATCCCTGCGGCATCCGCGGCTGCGGCCGTGAACTCGCCGAGCGCCCCGGGACCTGCCGGCGGACCTGGATGAACTCTTGCGCCAGGACAGCCCCGCTCGACGCCGTCGCGACTCCCGCCTTCACGTCGGCCGCGGCGACCTGCTTCCCCCGGCCTCGGGCTGCCCCCCGCCGCCACCCACACCAGCACCCCCTTCCTGACCCGCCCGGCACCACCGCATGCCCTCGTCTGCGGCCTGCAGCGGGCAGCAGGCCGCAGGCGGGGCCTGTCCGGTGCCCCGAAAGGGCAGGTCAGTTCGGCAGACCAACGCCCGGCCCACGAACGAGCAAGGAATCCACGAAATCATCAAACAAATTCCATTCCCAGACAAGAGAAATGGAAATCCAAAACGAAAAGCCGCCCAATGGGCGGCTTTTCGAATGGATAACGGGATGGATTCATTATCGCCACTCGGTCGATAATCAAATTATTGGTGGCGTTTCCCAAAGTGAGAGCTAAAACAATACAATCGGTAGGTGATGCGGATACTCGTATCGTTGCTCAGACTTGACTCTTCCCCCTATCCCCCTTCTCGCCCTCCTTGCATGCACACCACCGGTTCCGTGCGGACCACATCGAAAACAGGCTCCCCGTGAGTCCGCACAAGCGCCACAGGAGTACGGGCCACGTGACGTGAGCAGCGCCGAACAAGGCTCCTACCTGCACCAACCTGTACACTATGGATGCCGCAGGCATGGCGAAGTGGCCGACGAACTTAAGCCAGCGGGAAATCTTCGCCCGGTTTTCACATTCAAACATTTACAGTTTCCTTTTCTCTTGTATTCGGACATTACTTTTCCCTTTCTCGGGAAGAGCTTGAGATTGCTATCGGATACAGCAAAACAGGCGAAAGCCCCCGCTCCCGGGGGCCTCGCTTCGTTTCCCTGTCTCTCGCCTGCGTGATGATGAGAATATAGACGCGCTCATGATCAAGTCAAATATCAGGGGTCTCCAGAGGGCGCGTTCCGGCGCGGCCCAATTCATCCCACAGCCCGCACGTGACTTCCTTCTGAGGAAAAGCGCTGATCAGAGCAGCTGTTCCTTCGTCGGTGACGCCGGGCCTGTTTCGGCCGGCCGACCCTGCGACAGTCCGCCGGCTCCGCGCCCCGGGTGGTGCCGCAAGGTCAGGCCGGGCGCCGCCCCCGGCATCCCCTCGCCGCGCCTGGCCGCCGTCCTCGACCATCTGGCCGACCGCGGGGAACGGCACCCGGCCCAGGTATGGCGCATCACGGCGTCCTCGGTACGCCGCGCCCTGGATGCCGAGCACGGCCCGCAGGAGATCCTCCACCGACTCCAGGCCGTCTCCACGACCGGCGAGCTGCCGCAGCCCGTGACGGACCTGGTCGAACAGGCCGCCGCCCGTCACCTCGATACCCCCGCGTTGCGGTGCCTCGCCTATCCCATCGACCACCGTCTCGGCGTCACGATCGCCTACAAAGAGTGCGAGCGCTCCGCCGAGCACATCCTTCGCGGCCTTGAGCTCGATCCGCCGTGCCTGCACGCCTACGCCGGCGCCGACGACATGCACAGCTTCCACCTCGGTCGCATCCACGACGTCGGCGCAGCTCCTGTCCATCACCCGGTTCATGGCTCGGCGCGCTGACCTCGCGGAAGGGCGGCGGCCAGCCGCTAGGCTCGCGTCGGCCGCCGCGGGCGGTGGCCGCAGCGACAGGGCGGGCGAGGGAGCACGTTGAGCAGTCGACCGGGCCCGGCGGCGGGGCGGTCGACTGCTCTGCTGAGGCTGACTTCCACCACACCCACAAGCTGCTGGACCCGCCGCGCAGGGGGTGCAGGACTGGGACGTGCGCATCACTGCGGCGGGCACACCGGTGGGAAGCCTGCGCGCCGTACGCGGCCTGTACTGGAAGTCCGACAACCTGCGCGAGCGGTTGGATGGGTTGGATGACGAGCAGTCCTTCCCGACCCTGGTGGCCGCCCGGCTCCTCGACAAACAGGGTGAACCTCTCCCGCTACAGCGCGGACGATCCCGCCGGCCGATACCGCTGAGGCGGACTGGTTCCGTTAGGTTCGAGGGCCTAACCATCGCTGGCCTGGTCTTCCTCGCCCGCTTGGCGGACAGGCCCGACCAGCGCCTCGGTCTCCCCCAGGAGCCGGGCCACGGGGGCGAAGTCGCCCAACTCGACGGCGAGCGCGGCGCGCACGAAGCCGGCGAGTCCGATGGTGCCCGCGCGCACCTTGAAGGACCGGAGCACCGCACCCGCGTCCGAGACGCGGTGAGTGCACCCGGCGTGCAGACACCGGCCCTCCGCAGCCAGGCCGAGCCGCTTGAAGGCGGCGTTCTTGTCGTCGGTGAGCTGGGCCGGACAGCCAAGGTGATCCAGCGTGATCTGGATGTGGGCGGTGGTTTTCTTGATGGTGAGCCGCCCGCCTCCGGGTGTGACGTAGCGCCCGGGCGTCACCGCCGCGTACGGGTGCAGCAGCGGCAGGTTCAGCTCCGTCGCATGCAGGACGGGCAGCCCGTCGTACTCGGTGTACGGGCCTGCGGCGCCACGGTGCTCGGTCGTCATGCGATCCTCGTCTCGGTCGTGGGACGGTCGCTGGCGGACCACACGCTGAACAAACCGGGCAGGCCTGGGTCGGCGGCGCCGAGCTGGGCCGCGCCCCCTTTGAGCCGGTGGTGGTCACAGATCACGGGCACCGCTCTCCTGCGGTCGACGTCGCGTACAGCGCCATAGTGGCCCCTCGGGATAACCCGCAGGATGAGATCCAGCCTGCGCACCCACGCGATAGATGGTGGTCGGCGTGAAAACGACATGGGCCTTCGTCACTCACGCCAGCAACAAGTGAGCACCACCCGTGCCGCGGCCGAGCCGACCAGTTCGGGGCGGCCGCCGCTGGCCGGCCGGGTCCAGGTCGCGGACGAGACGGCCGGATCCTGGACGACGTCCTGGACCGTCTCGCCGGGCCGCGGACCCGCGGGGCGCCGACGGACGCGGTCTCGGCGGGTGAGGGGGCGGGCCCGTATCGAGCGGGCGCTGCGGGGGCGCCGACGGCTGGTCTGGAGGCCGCTCGGGGACATCACGGCACGGCTGGAGGTACTGGGGCATCTCGCAGACCTCGACCCCGCCCTGGCCGTGCCCGGCAGTCACGGTTCCGGAGGCGGTGCCGCGCCTTGGGCACTTCAAGGATCTCAACGGCACGTACGGCCCTGACGAGGTCCTTCTTCTCCAGCGGCCAGTTCCTCATCGGCCGCCGGTCTGCCTGACGGCTCTGCGGTAGCCCGCTGGTTGCCGCGCACCGTCGTACCGGGCTCGTTCGTCATGCGGCTGTTCCCCGGAGAGAGCCGCACAGCGGGCAGCGGCAGGGATCGGCCTCGCAGGGGGCGGCCAGCGCCCGGCAGCGGGAGCAGTCGCAGCGGGCTGCTTCGCCCGGGGCCCGCCGGTACTCGGGGCCCAGTGGTGTGGCGGAGGGCCAGGCGCCGGCCCTGTGACCGGCGGGCCCCGGGAAGCGTTGCCACAGCGCCACGACCTGGACGGGGGTACGGGCCGGGCGGATCCGCAGTCGCATGAAGACCGGCAGATCGCCCTCTTCGCGCATGGCCGTTATGTCCTCAGCCTCGAAGTCCTCCACGGCGCGCTCCCCCGTCTCTTCGGCCCGCCCGGTGCCTGGCCGGAGTCAGTGTCGGCACGGCGGGCGGGAGGCCAGGGGCGAACGGTGCAGGATGTTCCGCCCGGCGGTCGGCGGCGTCCGGATTTCTGGCCGGGCGGTCCGCCAGGCGGGCTGTACCGCGATGACGTAGGGGTGGAGGGGGCACCCTGTCCCCTCCTCTGGAGCCAATGCCGGCTCGCTCGGTGAGCGCGCTGCCCGCAGGCGGGCGTCAGGCCGTGTTCGGACAGAAGGCCGACGGCTACCGTGCGGTCCGGCTTGTCCGGAGGATCCGGAGGCCGGTGGGGCGCGTTCTGTCAGCGCCGAACCCGTGAGAGCAGCAGCTCCCGTACCTCGGCCACGCCCTCTCCTTGATCGAACTTGGTGTCGAGGAAGCACAGGTCGTCGGAGAGGACAGGCGGCTCCGCCCACAGCAATCGTCCTGCTGCTTCCAAAAGGGCGGCGTCCGCCCCTTCGGCAGCCGTACCCGCAGGAAAGATGACCAGGAAGGCGCCAGCGGCCGCCCAGTCGACTACGGAGGCGGCCACAGCGGCAGCGATCAGCGGGTCGTCCCAGGGAGCGGACAGCGAGAGCTGATCGAACACGAGCACATTGAGTGACCCCCAATCCCGCAGACCCACCGCGTCGTCACTCAGCAACTGCTCGGCCACCAAGGCGCAAAAGCCCCCCTGCGCGGACAGCTGGGACCGCAGGTTGTCCAACTGTGCTTCCTGTGCCTCGTCCAGGGGCCAGGACTCCTCCAAGTCGTTCACCTCCCCAGCCTCCGAGCACAAATCCTTCTGCGCATCCGTCCCCGCCTCCGCTCCGCCGCCGCTGCAGTGCAGGCCGCGGATGGCCCGCAGGCTGCCTACGGGCTTCCCGTCGGCGCTTATCTGTACCTCCCAGATCTCCAGCGCGGAGACATCAAGGAACTGGGCGGTGTGCTGGAAGTGAAGCGTCAGGCTGGAGGGGTCGCCGGCGACCACGGCGGCTGGCTGGAGGGTCATAGGATCAGCTTCCTGTCCACGGTGTGCCCGCCCGTCGGGCAGACGCCGAGCCTAGGACTGCCTGTCTCCCGGACCGCCCGCCCGGCCAGGTGCCCTCCCTCCGGGCGGGCAAAGACTTCGCCTCGCGTCCCACCAGGCGAGCGCCCGGCTAGACGAGGTTCTCGGCGGGCGGCGGCTGATGTGCTGGACCGACGTCGCCCTCGAGCCCGTCACCCGGCGCCTAGCCGCCCCGGACGCCTGAACATCGTCGCCAGTCGGCCCGGACCCGGCCGGAGAGGACACCGCCGTCCGCGGCCGCGTCATCCTCTGGCGCGGCGAACTCGAATCCGCCACCGGCGAGCTGCTGTCCGAACGGGAGTCCGGGCGCGCCGACCGGCTGCATCTAACGCCGGAACGGACCTCTCTTCGGCACCCGTTGTCGGTGGCCCATGCCATGATGGCCGCCTGCCCAGAGGACTGGGCTGATGCTCCCCGCCGAAGCGGGGGTTGGCTCCGCGACGCGGAGGTCTCCGGGTACCCCGAGCCCGGACGCGCCCTGACAATCCCCTGCCCTGGGAGCCCTTCCATGAGCCGTTCCGGCTACGAGGCCAACCGCCTCTACACCTCGTACGAGATCACCGAGTCCCCGGAGACCGGCGAGAACGTCCCCGTCGTCATCTCCTGGTGGCACCACCCCGACCCGGCCGACCCGGTGGCCCGGACCGGCGCCGCCGAGTACAGGGACTTCATCCGCGCCACGCGGATGCACGAGCACATGGCGCACGACCTCATCGAGCGGCGCGGCGGCGAGCGTACGTACCTGTCCCTCGCCGGCACACGGGGCCGGATGCGCCACCACCCCCTCGAACTGGCCCTGTCCGACGGCGCCGAACTGCCGGTGCCGGACCCGTTCCCGTACGACCTCGGCCACGCCCTGGTCCACGCAGACATCGGCGTGTACGTACTGGTCGCCAACCCACTGCCCGGCCCACCCAACTGGGACACGCTCAACGCCCTGGTCGAGGACGACCCGGGCGGGGTGGGCATGGCCCGCGTCGAACTGCGGGCCGACAACGCCGCCCGCCACCACTACGACAACCCCCCGCCGTCGTCGGGACCGTCAGAGGAACTGGTGAACCGCGTCCTCGGCGAGGAGGACCCCGCATTGCGCGAGGGCCTACGCCACCTACCGCTGGGGGCTATGGGCGCGGCGGCTGCTGGTGGGTGACCTCTTGCTGGTCGCGGGTGTGCGGTCCCGTGGCGTGTCCGGGTGCCCGCCTGTCCGCAGTTTCTCACCGTGCGGGCTGCACGTGATGGCTGATCGCCGATTGCGGTCACGGGCAGGTACCCGGTGTGTCCTACGGTGGACCGCCGGAGTCGAGGACCGCCGCGTACGCGGCAGACGTGGGGGCAACTCCCGTACGCCGTCGGCCGCTGGCATCCCCTCGGCCGTCCGTCTCGGCACCGACCGCCCGGCCAGGCCCGTGGCCGGCCGCCGCCAGATCACCCTGGCCCTGCTTCTGACCGGCCAGGCCACCGCTCCAGCCGCTGCCATGGCCGCCTGCAGAACCTCATCATCCGGCCCCGCCCGCACGCGGACCGGCCGGGCGGGCCGGATCAGGGCTGAGGGGCGGACCGGCGCCCCGCTCCGGACTGTGGCGCTGGGCCGACGCCGGCAACGGAGACATTTGCACCTGGCCGGTCGCGCGGGCCATCAGCTGGTTCTCCAGGGCTGCCAGACGCTCGGCACCAGGGACGACGTCCGGCCGCGGATGAGCCCACCCGGAACTCGGGACGGGCGCCGAGGTGCCGGGAAACGCGGCCAGGAAATCGGTGAACTGATCGTCGCACCACGCCGGAACCCACGCGCCGGAGCGGCACAGGAAGACCGCGTCGAACCGCCCCTCCACCGGGGCGCCGTCGTCGGCTTGCCGGATGAACGGCGCCACAGCCGGATTCGGGTCGCCACCGGGCCGCCAGCCGGGATGAGTGACCCTCAGCCCGGCTCCGTCCAGGTGGTGGACGACCATCCAGTCCTCGCACGAGTACGAGCCACGGGCCGTCCACTGCTCCAGCGTGGGCACCGCCCCGTCCCGGTCCGGGTAGCCGCAGTCATGGTGAGCGTCGAACAGGTGCACCTCCTCCCAGCCCTCCCACGGCGGGCCGCCCAGGCCGTAGTCGACCGGCCGGACACCGCCCGCGTACATGTTGGAGTCGGCGAACAGCAGCGACGGGCTGGCCGTGGTGAAGCGGACCCGGTCCCAGAAGCCCTCGTAGCCCACGCAGCGCGGCAGCGGCCGGCCCGCCCGCAGGAAGTTGGCCCCGTGGAAGGTCCACACCGGCCCGATCTGGAAGAAAGTCTCGTCCTGCTGCCAGTCGTACAGCGCCTGCTCGGCACTGCCCACCGCGCCCCACTCGGCGGGGTTGGGGAAGAAGAAGTCGAAGTCCACCACCAGCAGACGACGCCCCACCCTGCTCCCCTTTCCGCCGCACGCCCCCTAGTGACCGGCCAAGACCCGGCTGCCCGAAACCCGGCCCGCACGGACCAGCCACCCTTCCCCACCTCGCCCGCTCCAGCAGCAGAACCTCCCGGGGCCTCCCGCCGCACGGACCACCGACCCGGCCGGAACGCGATCGCAGCCCGCCCGCCGGGAACGCCAGGCGCCTCGGGAAAGCCGCCGGGCCCATCGGCTTTGGCTACCTGTCGAGCCACTCGGCCCGGCCGGCTCCCCCCGGCCAGGCCCTACGCCCCGCGTGGCCGGCACATCGTGTCAGCGGGCGGTGTAGGACCGGTGCTCGGGCCGTCGGGGCTGTCCCCTGCGGCCTGTCGTTCGGTGGTGATCCGGTCCGCGTCGGGGTGCCTGCCCATCGCGTACAGCAGTTCCAACTGCCGCTCGCCCACGGTGCCGGACAGTCCCAGCACCGGCAGCCCCGGCCCATCCACACCCCTGCCGGGACCCCGGCCTCTTCCTGCGCTTACCTGAGCGGTATTTCGGCCGGGCGATGGCCGTCACCCACGAGCACCTCGCGCAGGTAGTGCCGCCGCATCGACTCCGCAGTCACACGGGCCATACTCAACATGCGGCCATCCCACACCGCCCGGCCAGCCCGAACAGGTGGACGCCCCAGGCCTACCGCACGGCGGGACAACGGGCCGATTTCGCCATCAGGCTGGTCCCGTCCGGCGGACGGCCGGGGTGGAGCCAGGCCCGTGCCTCAGCTGTGGCGAAGCGAGCGACAGCATCTTCGCCGCGCCCAGTGGGAGGGAACTGAAGGGGCAAGTGCCGGAGTTCACCAGGGCCTGTACCTCCCAGCGGCAGCGATCGCTGACATCGACGAGCACCTGCTGTTTGTCGACGACGCCCCGGGCAGCCTGACCGTGCTCGACAGCCAGCTGCACAAGCAGACCGGTCGGCCTCCTCGGCCCGGCGCTGCGCAGCACTGCGGTAGCTGCCGTCGGCACCTCCGAGCGGATCAAGCAAGTTGGGTGCGGGAGCCGGGGTGCGCGGCAGGACGTCCCGCCGCACGGCCCTCATTCAGCGCGGCACGTCAGAGGTTCATCAGTTTGGCAATGCGGTGGGCCTCGTTCAGCAGTTGGAAAACGTGGTGGTCGCCATCCGGGGTGTCCGGGTGCCATTGCAGGGCTGCGGTCTTGTACAGCCGCACTGCCGGACGCGGGTCCCAGGGGGTGGCACCGGCCAGTTCCCGTAGCAGGGGCATGACGCGGGATGTTTTCAGCGGGTTCTTGGCTGTCACCGCGGCGAACTCCCGGTGGTACATGGCCAGGGTCCAGGCCCTGCGGCGGCGTTGCTCGGAGGCTCGCTCGCGGCGCCGGTATTCCTCCGGGCCCACGCGCTGGCGCCACGCCGCCTGCTTACACCTGTCCGAGCAGTAGCGCGGCACCCTGCCCGGTTTCCGCGGACGGTTCCAGCCCAGGCCGCACAGGCCGCAGCTAAGGGGCTGGGTGCTGTCATCCGCCGGCACGGAAGTCCTCACTTGCCGTGTCATGCCTGCTGGCCTCCTCGTCATTTCCGGGACGACAGCATCTTTACCGGACCGTCGGCGGCAGGCGCAGCCGAACAGATCAACGTCCCCCGACAGGGGGTTAATTCGTAACAGGCTGGCCGGCTTGTGTCACCTCAGTGCAGGCGTGCCCCTCCTGTCTGCTTCCTGGCAGGACAGACCCGCTCACCCCCCATTTCACGAGCCAGGACGCCGCTCCTATGCACCCTCAATACGTAACAGGCGTGCGCGTTCGCCAGGAGGGGGGCAGGCTTGCATTCCAGGGTGCTTATGCCTCAACCACTCGTGCTGTCAGTGGATTTGCCCCTGCGTGCGACCTCGGGCCGCGTGTTCGCTGTCACCGATTCCCGGACATGATTCGTAACATGCCCCATGCAAGCCCCCTGCCTCTGAGAGGCCCCCCCTTCCTTGCAGGCAAAACGGGTTTCTGAGATGGCAAGGCAACGATTTGATTCGTAACATGTGCCCTGTCTGGCAGCCCAGGACCCTGCCCGCCAGGCCTGCCACGGGCTACCCGCCGCCTCGTGTGGCCCGCTCCGCCCGGACTGCGCGCTCTGCCGGTTCCGCATGTCTGTGGAAAGACTCGTTGGCCGCGCCGGAGCAGCTTCCTGTAGTACGGCCAACGGGAGCCAAGACGCCAAAAGGACCCGTCTGGCCAGCAAGCAACGCCTGCTCGCCGAGCGTCGGCCGAAGTGCCGGACAGGGAGCGTTCCCGCGTGGCGGGACACGGACAGAACTCGGCGCCTACCGGCACGGCACACCGGCCCGCGGCGGGCGGACAAGGGCGTCGAGACGCGCTACACCGGAGATCAACTCCCCTGCCGGGCCCACGCGGCCGAGGGGCTTGTGGCGGGCGCGGCCCGGCCGATGGGGTCGACAGGAGGGTTCTCGTGATCACAGCCATGCGGGTTCCGGCGTATCTGCAGGTCGCCGCAGCGATACGGCGCCGGATCAGCTTGGGCGAGTTCGAGGTGGGATCGAAGCTGCCTACCCAGAAGAGCTTCGCCCGGTGGTACCGCGTCTCCGGCACGGTCGTGCGCTCCGCCATGGACGTCCTGATGCAGGAGGGGCGGGTACGGCCGGACGCGTACAGCGCGGCCCTGTACGTGTCCGAGGAGGGGCCGGATGCCGCGCAGGCCGACCTCGCTCAGGCCCTTCGGCGGCTGGATGTCGTCGAGGCTCAGCTCGCTCAGCTCCTCCACGATGCCTCCTCATCTGCTCCTACGGCCCAAGGGTGGGGCGTCATCAGTGGTGAGACGTGGCCGGGGCGTTCCGTGCTCCGCGGCGTGTCCGTACTTCGTGAGGCGGGCAGCGCGCTCGCGCGGCTGCGTCTGCGCGGCGGCCGGGCCGGTCGGGCTGTGCGGTGACGCACGGGGGGGTGACAGAGGTGACCCACCTGTGCGTCTGCTGATGCGCCGCGACATGGTGTGCGTCACCCCGTCACCTCACCGGCGCCACGGACGGCCGAGCCGGTGAACCTCCAGCGCTGCCTCGTTCCGGGGAAGCCGGTGACCATCCGTGCCACCAGGGCGGCCAGCATGCTCTCCGCCTGGACGTCGCCGAGCTCCTCGCGCCGCAGCCGACAGATCGGTAGCGGGAGCTGCTCAGGTCGGGGAGGCGGTCTGGACCGCAGTCCAGACCGGCGACCCGGGTGATACCGAAGGACGGCAGGCGTGTCCCGGCCTGGGCTGCTGGTACTCAGCGTCACGGCAGACGGTTGGGATGACCTGCGGGTCTTGCGAGGACTGACGCGCGACAGGACTCATTGACTTTTCGGCAAGTGCGACCGTTCAGCGCACAGTGGTTCTTGCCGAAAAGTCAATTAGGGACGACGTGTGGAGCGTGGTCCCCCTCGTCAGGTAGCGGTGCGGCGGAGCGGGACGACGACCTGCTCTCCTGTTGCCTTGGGCGTCAGGCGGTAGTACTTGATGTTGCCGAGCTCGCTCGACTGCTCAAGCCACCCTTCTTCGATCAGCTGTCGGCGTGCGCGGGAGAAGACGGCCTCGGTCAGGTTGAGGAACTCGGCGATCTCCCGCCCCATCTTCTCGACGGTGCCGCTCCTGTCAGCGGGGAGCAGCGCGTAGGTCATGACGATGAGGCGCTTGTTGGCCGCCAGGCCGGCGGTTCGCTCCATCAGGTTCAGGAGATGCTGTGGCTGGTGCGTCCTGTAGTTGCTCATCGCATCTGCTCCCACTGCTCGCGGACCGGTACTGTCAGGCCTGGAATCTCCGGCGGGTTGAAGTCCTTCACTGCTTGGCGCTGTTCGTAACCCGTCCCGTGGTATGCGATGTACGGAGTGATCCGGTACAAGGGATAGTTGCCGATCTTGCCCCTGCGGAGCAGGATCCGGTGGTTCGCAAGCTTCCTGTTGATCCGCCCGACGGCGTCGGCAGTCATGCCGACTTTCTTGCCGATGTCCGCGCCGGTGGCTCTCAGCGGTTCCATTCCCTCGGGCGAGGCGCCGATCCACCAGAGAACGAGGAACTTCTCGGCCGGTGTGAACGACTTGCTCTCGGTGATGGCCGTGACCCGAGCCTTATCTACCTGCGTGTGCTTGTCGACGAAGGCGTACGGCGCGTAGGGGACCTCTGGAATCTCCCCAGTCTGTTCGTTCACCCTCTGACGTGCTGCTCCCAAGGTGTCCCTCCATGCCTGGGATGACCGTGTTGTGAAGGCCCGTGATGTGGCTGCCAACCTAACCCAACTTGCCGAAAAGTCAATTCACCCGGCTGTGTGGTCGTGTCGCATGACGTTTCGGCAATCGAAGCAGCACTTCGATGGGAGGCCCGGACCAATGACATGATTGACTTTTCGGCAAGTTGTAGCGGCCGTAGGATCGTGGTCCAACGATCCCTCAGCCGTGGTGGCAGATCCTCTGATCGTGGTGGAACGATCGGTGGGTCTGGGTACAACGGTCCAGGGATCGCCCATGGCGGCTGGCCGATCGGTATACGCGACTCAGCGATCGTGATCAAAAAGGGTTCCCCGCAGGTCAAGAGGCCTGTGCGGGATGCGCTCTCTCCTACTACAGGAAGTGGCCGCAACCGTACATACCCGCGTCAACCTCCGCTGAGCACCACGTGCTTGTAGTGCTCGCCTACGACAGTTGCCCACTCACCCACCTCGCCTACCGCAACCCACGTCACAGGCCACCGGCGGACCTGCAGCTGATGTTCCTCCCGCAGGTCTCGCCTATGCCACAACGTTGCTCAGCCACCCTTTGCTGTGGCAACTGTCCAAGGAGGGCCCCTGGGCCCGACTGGTGCGGGCACGCCGCGAAGCGGTGGGCGCGCAGGACAGGCGGCAGTGCGGTTGTCTTTGGCTTGGGCGGTCCAGCGCGCCCTTGGCGCTGGCGGGGGTGTGGGGGCAGCGCTCCCGCTCTGTGACCCGCACTGTGGGCACCGTGCTGTGGCGGGGAGAGAGCGGAGTGCACGGCGGCACTGCGGCGGTTCAGCATCCGGGCGTAGATCGGCCGCCCGGTGCACACCCGTCGGCGCGCCCAGCGCCGATACGGCGTCCTTGGGGAACTGTGACAATAGGGGCGGGAGTTGGGCTCCCAGGGAGCTTCACCGGCTCCTTCGACATGAACGTGGAGCAGCCGTTGAGTTCGCGATCCGCAACCCCGTCGTTCACCCGCGTGGAGATGACCGGTTCTCCCGGTGAGGTCGACCGGCTGGTCACCGTCCTGAGCGGGGCGTCTGAGATCGTCTCCGACTCCCGGTCCGAGCCGGATGCCCGCGGAGAGGTCACCTCCATCACGGAGGTCGTGGCGCATCCCGGCCCCACTGGTGTCCCGGAAGCGCCCGCAACCGCGAAGGTCACCCTCCAGGTGGTCCTCGAAGTCGACTTGTCCGTATGGGCTGACCAGTCCGCTTCCGAGACCAGCCGTCAGCTGGAGGAGGACTCCGCCAGGCTGATGCGGGCGGTCCCCGGGAGCAGCAACGTGCAGACCCGGGTGGTCTCCTCGCGCCCGGCCCGGGCCCCGCAGCCCTAGACCATGGCAGCAGGGAAACCGTTGCGCCTGGTCGGGCTGTCCCTGCGGGTCAGCGGTTGGAAGGGCGATCCCGGCCACCGCTGGCCGGGCCGCCAGGTGATCGCGGTGGTGAACGGGGCCGCGGCCGGCCATGCCGAGTTCTACCTGCACCCCGGCGGCCAGGCCCTGGAGGTCGGCCTCGTGGAGGTGGCCGAGGCGTTCCGTGGCAACGGTCTGGCATCCATCCTCATGGACGCCCTGTGCGAGGCGCATCCGAACGCGTGGGTCAACCACGGCCTGCGGACCCCGGAGGGTGCTCAGTGGTGGGACCGGTCGCACGATCCCGCTCCGGAGCGCAACATCCACAACAGGGCTCCCGGCGAGTGGGCCAGCTACTTCCAGGCGCCACGGGTCGCCGCCGACCGGGCCCGCAACGCCGAATGGAACAGCTTCTACCGCCTGAACGGCCACCGTGATGCCGAGTACCGGTACGGGCAGCGCCTGGAGATGGAGTTCCAGCGCCACAACCGGTCCTTCATCCGCCGGCTGGACACCCCCAGAGTCGATCCCGCCCGGCAGGACCTGTATGCCGGGCACCTGCTGTACCTTCCCCCGGGCCTGCACCGCTACGTGCACAACGGATCCCGGCCGGCCGCCGCACGGGCCCAGGCGCTGCTGGACCACATCGGCCACGGCAACCTCCCCCGCAGCGGCGACTACACCGGCTACTGGAACGCCTCCGCCCCCGGCGCGTTCGACGACGCCCTGCACGCAGAGCTCTTCCAGGACCTCCCCGACCCCAGGCCCGCCACCCACGTCGTCTTCCACGCCCTGCCGCTGGCGACCGAGCCGGATGGACCACCACAACTGCACCAGTCCCGCGAGACCTACCTCCAGTACACCGGCCCCCAGGACATATCCCTGGACCTGGCCGGTCTGTCCTGGCGCGGCACCGCAGCCCCTCACACCGTGCACGGTGTGGAGTTCGACTATCCCGTTCAGGCAGCGGTTCCTGCGGATTCCCCCCAGGACGCCACCGCGCAGTACAACGCTCTCTACGACGAACTCGGCATGCGACGCACAGCCAGCACGGCCGATGACGCCCCGTTCGAGGACCGCGCCGAGGAGATCCGCGACATCGCGGATCAGCTCATGCGCGCTGTCGCCGCCCGCTCTCCGCGCCCGCGCCCGCCGGTTCAAGGCCACGGACAGCGCCCCTCGCCCCCGCCTACCGCCCCCTCGGGCCCCCGGCTCCGTTAACCGGCCGGAGGCGCCGGGCGCGAGCGGGTACCGGGAACCACCACCGCCGGGAGGCCGAACCGCGGCCCGGCGAACGGCTGACGCTCCCGGTCCGCCAACGGTCGCAGACGCCCTGGTCCTCGCCGCCCTCGCCCGGCATTCCGTCCCGGCCGATTGGCGTGCTGGCAGCAGCCCGGTGCCGCTGCCAGCACGCTGTGGCCAGCCGGTGGCGTCATCCCGTGCCGGCGCGTCTGCTCAGCTCTCGGGACCGACGGCGTCGATCCACGTTCCCCCCTCCGGGATCGTCCAGCCCTCGTCCCGCTCCCAGGGGTTCCGATAGTCCGGAGCAGTGTCCTGCTCCATGGATCGGGCTGCTCACGGACGGTGGTTCACGGGGTGTCGCCCTGCCAGTCCCACCAGCGCGGATCTGCCGCCCGCGGCCCGTACACGGTGCGGCCGCCGGGCCCGTACTGCCCGATCTCGGTGGGCAGCGCGGCGCCTTCGGCCCGCTCGGCCTCGGTCCAGCCGGTGACGTCCAGGAGCAGCCCGTCCAGCGGGCCGCCGACCAGTTCCCGGTAGGCGTGCCCTCGCCGTGGACCGGGGTCCGGGTCATCGTGGTCGGCGCCGTAGACCCGCCGCCGCATCACCTCATCCATACCCGCCACCCTCCCACCCGCCACTGACAGCCGGTTCTGGTCGAGGCGGGTCCCGCCGAGCCTGTTCACATGGTCGGCTCTGGCGCAGCACCCCGGCCTCGGTACGGTGCGGCCGGACAGGGGCCAGCCCGGGGCCTGCGGATGCTGGGTACGGGCCTTGCGCAGAAGGTCCGGGAAGGCGTCGCGGTGTGCCGTAGCGTACGAACCGATGCCAGCACGACGGCGGAGGACGCAGTGAAACGGGACCGGGCCAGCCACCTGTTGGGGCAGCTGCTGGAGCGGTTGGACGGCGCACAGTGCTGGCCCCTCACCCTGGTTGACGAGGTCCGGGTTTTCGGGTCCTACCGTCGCGGTGCGCTCGACCCTCATGATGTCGATCTCGCCGTCGTGTGGCACCGGGACCAGCGCATGACGGAGAAGATCGCCGCCGCCATCTGCTATGGCGGCAACCCCTACGCCGAGCTGCGCCGCGCCCTGGCCGGGACCGGTCGCGGCCTGCAGTTGCTGTTCGAGCCGCAGGAGATCGAGCAGTTGGAGGCCGAAGGTGCCCAGATGCTGACGCTGTGGCGGCGCGGGGACACCCTCGCCGCCGCGCGCGCGTGTCTGGCCTCGATCCCGGTAGACCCGGCCGCTGGCCGGGCCTCACGCGACGACATGATCGATGCCTTCGACGGACTCGATCGGCAGATCCCGCGCCCGGTCCGCGCCACCCTGATCGGCTGGCAGAACGACGGGCTGGTCAGCATCACCCGCACCGAACTCGCCGACGCCGTCTGGGAACCGTCCGAACCGAACATGCGGTGGGCCATCGAGCGCCGCTGGAACCCCGACAGCCCGCTGCGCCGCGCCGCTGTCGCCGCCCTGGCCCACCTCCAGCAGCGCGGGGCCGATCTCAGCGATGTCGAGCTGATGGGACAGCGTCTGCCCACCCCACGGCGCATGGCCGGCCACCGCTCCCCCGCCGCCTGGTGGGTCAACTGGCAGTGGCGCGACTACCCCTCCATCGCGACTCTCCTGGCCGAAGGCAAGGGCTGGCTCGAAGTTCCACGGCCGACCCGCACCCGGCCGCTGACTACCCTGCTGCTCACCCCCGGCCCCAACGCCCAGGCGCTGCCCGGCGCGCGCAGGCCCGCGCGCTGAGCGAGCAGCCCGGACGGGATACCTTTGCCCGCCGTACCCGGACGGCAGGCCGCCGGAGGTCAGCCAGGCGCAGCAGTCGGCTCCGGGCGGGGCCGGGCGCGGTCCGGCTCTCCGCTGAACTGTTGCGGAGGGAGCCCCGCGAGCGCGCCGCATCCCCTTACCGCGCTGTCCGCTCGTTCGGGTGAATTCTGTGATGCCGTGGCGTGCCGGACCAGGCCCCGGACAAGCTGGTCTGGAGCCGTGCTGCCGAGGGGTGACAAGTGGAGACCGGTGAACTGACCGGGTACGCGGCGGCGTTCGCCGCCGCTGATCCGTCGCGCGTGGCCCGGGTCGTCTTCTGGCGGCCGGATGCTCGCGCCGGCGCCCCGGAGGACCTGGACGTGCCGGAATCGGCGGTCGCCGACCGGGTGAGTGTCGTGCGCCCGCATGGCGCCGGAGTCCGGCGCAGCACGGTGCCGTGCTGGCGGGTGCCGATCGTGGATGCGGTGCCGGAGCTCGCGCGGGCACGGGTGCGGCAGCGCGGGCACCCGGCGTCGGTGTTCTGGGGCGGGGTCGCGCTGTTCGGGCTGCGGCTGCTGGCCCGCGGACGGATGCTGCCGGGGCTGTCGCCGTGGAAGTTCGACGCGTGGCGTATCGGGCCGCTGGAGCGGGCGGAGGAGGAGATGCTGGCGGCTCTGGCCGACGCCATGCCCGCGGAGGCGTACGCGCTGGCCGGCGGCGACAAGCCGCCGTATCTGCTGCCGGACCGGCGGCAGCTGGTGCAGGCCTTCATCGACTCCATGGCCGACGCCTGGCCGCGCACCCCCGCCGCGTCCTGGGTGACCGGCCAGTCGGCGTTCGCCGCCGTCGGGGCCAGCCACGTCCCGTACCTGGGCGGCTGGGCTCGCGAGATCGCCGCCGGCCGCGACGCCGGGGCACGGGTCTGCCTGCGGGTGGACCTGGACCTGCTCAAGGACACCGACGACGGCGCGGTGCCGGTGACCGTCGTCGTCCGCGACAGCGACGACCCGTCCGGGGCGTACGAGGCCGCCGATCTGTGGAACGACCAGTCCCCGGCCGGTGAGCGGGACGCGCCGCAGAGACAGATGCAGGTCCTGCTGGCGCTGCGCCGGGGGGCGCGGATGTGGCCCCCGCTCAAGCGACTGGAGGATGCCGCCGTCCCCGGCGTACTGTGGGCGGACGACGGCGAGCTGCGGGACCTGCTGGGCGATGCGGTGCCGCGGCTGGCCGCCGCCGGTATCGAGGTGCTCTGGCCCGGCGAAGTCGTCCGGGACCTGACCGCCCGCGTGGCGATCACCTCTGCCCGCCCGGCCTCCAGCGCACCGTCGTTCCTGGCCATGGACGACATCCTGGCGTTCCGCTGGCGGGCCGCGCTGGGCGATCAGGACCTCACCGACGCCGAACTCGACCGCCTGGCCGAGGCACGCCGGGCGGTGGTGCGGCTCCGGGACCAGTGGGTGCTGGTCGACGAAGCCGTTCTGGCCCGGATCCGGCGCCGCGAACTGGGCACGCTGACCGGGGCCGACGCGCTGCGGGTGGCGCTGGACGGCCACGCCGAGGTGAACGGCCAGTGGGTGCCGGTCGACCTTCCCGGATGGCTGGAGAAGGTCCGCCACAGCATCACCGCCCCGCCGCCCGCCCCGCGCACCACAGTGGCCCCGGCGGCCCTGACGGCCACGCTGCGGGACTACCAGCTGGCCGCCCTGGCGTGGCTGGAGCGGCTGACCGGCCACGGTCTGGGCGCGTGCCTGGCCGACGACATGGGCCTGGGCAAGACGATCACGCTGATCAGCCTGTGCCTGCGGCGGCAGGAGGACCCGGCCACAGCCGGCCCGTCCCTGGTGGTCTGCCCGGCCTCGATGCTCGGCACATGGGAACGCGAGATCGCCAGGTTCGCCCCCTCGCTGGCGGTACGCCGCTTCCACGGCCCGGCCCGCACCCTGGACCAACTGGAGGGCGCGGCGGTCGTGCTGACCACGTACGGCACCGCCCGCCGCGACACCGAACAACTGGCCGCGATCGACTGGTCGCTGGTGTGCGCGGACGAGGCGCAGCACATGAAGAACCCGCACTCCGCAACCGCGGGCGCGTTGCGGGCGCTGACCGCCGGGGCGAGGGTCGCGCTGACCGGGACGCCGGTGGAGAACGCGCTCTTCGAGCTGTGGGCCATCCTGGACTGGTGCACGCCGGGCCTGCTCGGCCCGCTCAAGGCCTTCCGCGCCCGGTACGCGCGGCCGGTGGAATCCGGTGACGACCCGGAGGCCGCCGCCCGGCTGGCCGCCCTGGTGGGGCCGTTCCTGCTGCGGCGCCTGAAGTCCGACCCGGACATTGCTCCGGAGCTTCCGCCCAAGACTGCCACCGACCACGCCGTCGCCCTCACCAAGGAGCAGGCGTCGCTGTATGAGGCGGTGGTCCGCGAGACGCTCGAGCGGATCGCCGCAAGCGAGGGAATGACGCGGCGTGGTCTGGTGCTGGGCCTGCTCACCGCCCTGAAGCAGCTGTGCAATCACCCCGCCCAGTACCTCAAGGAGGGCGCCGGGGCCCGCACTGCGGGCCGGTCCGGCAAGCTCGCTCTCCTCGACGAGATCCTGGACGTGATCCTGGCCGAGAACGCCTCCGTGCTGGTGTTCACCCAGTACGTGCAGATGGCCCGGCTGCTGGAGGCGCACCTGGGACGGCGCGGCATCGCCACCCAACTGCTGCACGGCGGCACCCCGGTCAGCCAGCGGCAGACGATGGTCGACCGGTTCCAGGCCGGCGACATCGGTGTGTTCCTGCTGTCGCTGAAGGCCGCCGGCACCGGCCTGACCCTCACCCGGGCCGGACATGTCGTGCACTACGACCGGTGGTGGAACCCGGCCGTGGAGGACCAGGCCACCGACCGCGCCTACCGCATCGGCCAGACGCAGCCCGTCCAGGTCCACCGCCTCATCACCGAGGGCACGGTGGAGGACCGGATCGCCGACCTGCTCGCCTCCAAACGCCGCCTGGCCGACGCCGTCCTGACCAGCGGACCCGCCGCCCTGACCGAACTCACCGACGCCGAACTCGCCGACCTCGTCACCCTGCGGGCCACCCGGTGACCCCCCGCGCCGCTCCCCCACCGGCCACCGCCGGAGCGCAGACCTGGACCGGCCGCCACTGGCTGCACACCGCCACCGACGTCGACGACCAGGCCCGCCTGCACCGCGGCTACCTCTACGCCCGCCAGGGCGCCGTGCTGTCGCTGACCCTGCACCCCGCCACCGACGACCAGAACGCGTACGTCACCGCCACCGTGCGCGGCTCGCGTTCACGCCCCTACCAGGTCGACCTCACCTGCGACCCGCTGGAGGAGGACGACTGGGACGCTCTGGCCGAATCGGCGCCGCCCGACGCACAGCACCTGGCCGCCACCGACCCCGACGCGCTCGTGCGCGCGTACGCCGACGCCGCCGCACAAGAAGACATCTACCTGTTCCCCGGCCCCGACGACATGGACCTGTGGTGCGACTGCCCCGACGACGGGGACCCCTGCAAACACGGCGCCGCCGTCCTGTTCGCCCTCGCCCGCGCCCTGGACCGCGACCCGCTCGCGCTGCTGGTCCTGCTCGGCCGCAGCCCCGGCGACATCCCCGCACCCGCAACCGCGCGCCTGCCGCAACCACGCTCCCAGCCCGCCCCCGCCGCACCACCGGGCATCCCGGCCGCCGACGCCTACGCCCGCAACCCCGGCCCGCTGCCCGACATCCCCGCCTGCGACGACACCCCGGCCTACCCCGCCGTCCTGCCCGACGACCACGGCCTGGACGCCGCGTCACTGCACCTGCTGTACGCCGACACCGCGCTGCGAGCCCGCTCGCTCCTGGACGAACTCCTCACCCGGGACCTGGACGCCTATGTGCCCGAGGACGACGCCGCCGGGCTCAGCCCCGCCGCGGACGCCGTCCGCTGGGCCGCCACCCACCCCCTCACCACCGGCCAGCGCCGGGACTTGCGCGACGGCATCGGCTGCACCGCCGCAGAGCTCACCGTCTGCATCGGCGCCTGGCGCAACGGCACCCACGGGGCGCTGGACACCCTCACCACCGTGTGGGACCCGCCGAAACAGGAATTCAGCAACGCCCTGCAGTCCCTCCTGGCCGCACTGCGGGCCCACGGCCGTCACACCTCCGTGAAGATCAACGGCAACCGCGTCACCTGCGAGTCCGGCATCCACATCCGCTACGGACGCGACGGCCGCTGGTACCCCTACGCGGCCGACGGCACCACCCCCGCCGGACCACCCCACGACGACCCGGCCGACGCCTTCGCCTTCCTCGCCGGCCGCCAACGCCCAGGCACCACCCGCTGATCGCCGACGCCGGGAGCAGCCGCATCATCCGGCCGCCCGGCGCGAGAGTTTGCCGCCGACCACCGGCACCGGCCGGGGCACCGCAGCGTCCGCCCTCGGTGCCGGTCTCCCACGGCCCGGTGACCAACTCCCCGCCGGCCGCCCGCAGACGGGGTGATTTCTCCGGACGGGAAGCGGCGGACCGGTCACAAACGCCCTCCTCCCGCCCGGCGGACGCACCCTGCCCGGCCGTCGTAACCAGGCCGGTCAGCGCGCTATCGATGGGGCTCCAGCCACCTGTGACGGCCGGGACAGCTGCCTGGTGCCCGGGCGGGCTTCGACCGCGATGATGTGCCGGAAGGAACAGGTGATCGTCAGCCGTGCACGACCAGGAGAGGCGGGCCGGGGGTGTACTACGTGTGGCGGGGCGAGGACGGCATGGTGAGCTGGGGACCGGAGCGCAGCCCGGACCAGGAGACCGAGCTGCTGCTGGCCACCGAGGACCGGGACGCGGCGTGGCGATTGCGGGCCTGGCAGATCCATGCGGATCCAGGAGCGGGGGTTCCCCTTCGCCACCGCAGTCTGGAGCCCGGTGACAGCGGCGGCGAGAAGATCCCCTTGTCCTTCGCCGTGCGCGAGGGCGAACTCATCCAGTTGTCGGCACATCTGCTGGACGGTCCGGTGGTGGGCGAGCAGATCGGCTACCTCGCATGGGATCGCGCGGCAACCGCGATCAACCTGTACGTGGTGCCGTTGTGGCGGCGCCGGGGCGCCGGCAGCGCGCTGTGGCGGGTAGCGGCGGCCTATGTGGCGGCGGTCGACGGCGCGCGCCTGGTGCCGTCGTACGCCCGGACCGTGCTGGGCGAACTGCTGTTCACGCACCTGCAGGTGCCCCGGCAGGCATGGCGGTACCTGGCCCTGCCCACCACCGAAGCCGCCGACGCCGCGCCCGCCGACCGGGCGCAGCTTGTCCCGGACGATCTCGACCAGGCGCGCCGGCTGCTGGCCGCCAACGGATTCGACCAGGCCGCAGCCGCATGGGCCTGCGCAGCGGATTTCGACACGGCGCTGCCCCTGCATACCCCTGCCCGGGTTTCCCGTTCCCGCCCGCGTCGTGCGCACCGGTCCGCTGACCAAGCCCAGCAGGCGGCTCACCTGGACCAGCAGTCCCCTGGCCACGGGATGCGGTAGCCGAAGTCAGGTGCGCCAGAACACCCAATCCGGAGTTAACGGCTTGGAGGCGGTCGGCGTTGTCGCAGTACTCTCCAGGGTCTGACCGTCCCTTCCAGGAGGCCGCACCGCCGTGATCCCTATCCCCGTCCGTGTTCCGGCCGACGCGTCCCTGCACCTCGTCGAAGGAGTGCGGAACCTCGAGGCCCAGCACCCGCTGTACAGCGCGGACTGCCCCTCCTGAGCTGCCAGTTCGGCGATGCCCCGGTGGTGTGGGTGTTCGTCGGCGCGGCTCCTGAGAACCGAAAGGCGGCCGGACAGATGAGGGGCACCGCGATCACCGTTCACGCCGCCTGTGCCGGACTGTCCGCTGCCGGGGATCCCGTCCACACCGACGAGGTGCAGCGGCTGCGGGCGCTCGCCCGCCGTATCGTCGCCCTCGATGACCCCGAAGGCACCGGCGCCCGGGAACGCCCGTACCGTCAACCTCAACCAGATCATCGGCTGGGCCCGCCAGGCCTGCGGCGAGGAAGAGGAATGACCGCAGCCATTGAACTCCCGCCCAGGAAAGGACTGGTCGACCGTGTCACAGGATGCCCCGATCTACGCCCGGCTCGTACACGAGCGCGGTGACGTCCCCGCACAGGTGCGCAGCACCGCCGAGCAGACGCTGCGGGACCTCGAGCAGGTGGTGCGGTCAGGGAAACCCTCCCCCTGGTCTGCGTTCGGAACAGATGGGGCCGGCCAGTCTCCGGCGATATCGCGGCCCGCGAGCGGCTAACGCCCGCGGTACAGCTCAGCGCCCGACGACGCCGCACCGGGTCCTTCCACCCGGGCTGTCAGAGGTGTCCGTGCCGGGAAGACGGGCGGATCCGGCGATGACCGGACCCGGCGTCGCCGGTCGGGCGGAGACCCGTCCCGGTGATACCTTGCGGCGGTGCCGGCGACATCTCACGGGGCACGGACGAGTGCATACCGCGCGCAACCACACCTCCGGGCCGCCAAGGTGAGTAGCATCCGGCAGCAACACAGGTACGAGGAAAGCGAGCTGTCGTGTCCAACGAACCGGGCAACACCCCCATCCAGGATCGGTATGCGCAGCAGATCGCGGACCTTCTGAAGACCAACGAGACGGCGCAGCAGGAGTTCCGAGCGCAGATGGCCGGGTTGCAGGAGGGCCTCGACCGGCTTACGCGGGAGCATGCTTTGCTGTCCGGCATGCAGGGCGCTGTCGCCGAGGAGCCCGCCACGAAGCAGGCGGAAACCGCCGAACCGCAGCCGGTGGCAGAGCCATCCGGCGACGCGTCGCAAGCCGATCCGGCCGAGGCGGAGACCATCGCGGCCCAGGCCGTTCCGCGGCCGCGACAATCGACGAAGAAGAAGGCCAGCAAGGGCCGTGGGCCCGCGAAGAAGGCAGCGGCGGCCAGCCCCGCAGCACAGCAGGTCACACCGCCGGCCGCCGCCCCTGCCGCGAAGAAGGCATCCCCGGCGCACCCGAAGACCAGCGACGAGCCCTCACTGCGCACGCTCATCCTGGACATCCTGGTCCAGCACCACGAGCCGCGCCTGGTCAGCGAGATCATCAGCGACTTGGCGCAGTCCCACCCCCAGCGCACTACGAGCACCCAGGTAGTTCGCAATGCGCTGCAGGCACTCGTCCTCAAGGGCGATGTGGAGCGTAGCCAGCAGGGTAGGTCGGTGCTCTACACGGCGCTCCAGCCCGATGCCACCGACGCCGCACCCGGCGTCGAGGCCGAGGTAGTCGAGGAAGCGGCGGAGCCCGTGGAGGAGAAGGTCGCGGCCGAGGTGTAGCCGCAGGCGGCTGGCGCCGGAGCACGGGGTCTTTGCCGCCGTGACGGTACGGCGCCTGCGCCGGCGCGCCGTCCGGCGGTGATCACGGGGTCCGTCCCGGCCGCGCGGCCCCGCAAGGGCGCGCCGGCCGACGCGGTGCCGTTCACCGGTCGAGGCGCCGTACGTGCACGACCACGCAGTGCTTCCCGCACGCTGTTCGCCAGCAGAACGGGCCGACGACGGGACGATTCAGCTCGGCATGCTGCGAGCCTCGGGCTCCGGGCCCCAGCAGCCCCGGATGCTGACCGGCTTCCAGGGGTCAGGGTGTGAGGGGCGGACCGGTTGGCTGTTGGTGCAAGGCGGCTGCCTGTTGGGCAGGGTGGCCGGGGTCTGTCACCCCGACGGTACGGGCGGTTGCAGGCGGCTCGGCGCGGCGGGCCATCGCGCGCGCGGTCGCGGCGGCGATGGCCCCGGCGTCAAGCCCGGTGAGGGCCGCCGAAGCGGGTTCGATCTCCTCAAGGCGGGTCAGGGCCCGCTGGAGTGCATCGCGTTCACTGCGGGAGTCCTCCAGCGCCTTCCTGGTCAAGGTGACGTTCCCGGCTTGCAGGGCCTGCCAGCCGCCCGGGGAGGAGTCCGGCATCGCCTCCTGCTCGAGGTCGAGGTCAGCGGTCGGGAGGTGGGGATCGGTGCGGACGACGATCGCCATGCCGTCTTCGAACGAGCGGGTCTGGTCTTCCATGGCCACGAGGCGGCCAGCCAGATAGGTGCGGGCGTGCTCAGGGGTGGGGAAGACGGCCAGGACCATCTCGCGGTCCTGGCGCGTGCGCTGCTGCTGGGCGATCGAAGCGGACAGACTGCGCAGCGGGTCAGCAGGCGGCCAGCCCAGCTCGGCCCTCCTCGTTGCGTCCGGCAGCGGGCCTGGAGCCAGGCTCAGACGGCCGAGCACCGCATGGGTGGCGAACGCGGTCTCCAGCCGGCCGACGCGGTAGGTGACATCGGCTTCGGCCGCAGCCGGCGCGTCGGGCCGGGCGGCAGCCTCCCGGGCCACCTCGATCTGCCGGTGGAGCAGCGCCATATGCCGTCCGGCGAAAGGATGCTGTGTGGACCAGGAGTGCGCGGCGCGTGCCCAGGGATCCGTCCGGGCCCGTGGCTCGTCGAGGTTCAGGGCGACGGTGATCGGCTGGCGCAGCTCGTGCAGGGTGCGCAGCAGGCTGTCCGGCGCAGGCCCTTCGTACAACGGAGGGCTGCCGTGGACGGCGGCGGCGTAGGCGCGGGCAATCTGGAGGGCGGATTGGTCCAGGCGTTCGCGGTGAGGATCTGATCGGCCGATGTCCCCGCGTTCAGGTTCGAGAACACCGCGCAGGTACTGGGCCCCGGGGCTGCGGGCGGTGAGCTCGTCAAGGAGCTTGTCGCCGGCGTCGGCGAAGTCCGGGGCGTCGTCACGGGCGCGCTCGGTGATCGCCTGAAGCGCCTGGAAAGCAAGCGCGAGATCGCCGGTGTCGGTGCGTGCCAGGTCGCCGTCGGTGGACACCGCCAGGGCGGCTACCAGCCGCTCGGTCTGCTGTACGGCCGCCCGGTGGACGTCGAATCTGAATTCCTCCGCTCCGGGGTGGCGGTGCCGCATCTCGGTGATCACGGCGTCAGGGATGGGGACCTGGAAGCGGGCGACCCACTCGGTGACCGCCCCCGCCCAGCGGATGTGCAGCCACTCCGCCGCGTCAGGGAAGTAGGTGTTGGTCACGGCCACGCGCCGGCTGAGCCAGAGCGCCTGGGCATCGCGCACGGCGGTGGTGCGGCGCTCCGCCTCGTCCGGATCGGTCGCGGTCAGGGCCGCAGTGTCTGCGGCGGCCGCGGCCGCCAGTTCAGACAGGGACAGCTCATCGCGCACAGCCCCAGGGCGGTGGCGGGCTGCGGCGAGCTTGTGGCCGGGCTCGTCGCGGGTGAGGAACGCGATGAACGCCTCGACGGCAGAGGGGAAGGCGCGGGTCTGGGCCGGGGCGGTGGCCGGGTCGACGCGCAGGGCCAGCAGGTACAGCATCTGGTCGTCGGGCCACTGTTGGAGCCGTGACTGCTGCTGCCACGTCTGCCAGACCTCCTCTGCGCGTTGCCGCAGGTCGGAGATGGTCAGCCGCCAGGGCAGCGCGGCGACCAGGGCGGCCCTCCCCCAGTGCTGGGTGTCCAGGGTGCCGGCCGGGCGGGCGCCGTCATACACGCGCGAGGCCCGCAGTGCGGCCCACAGACCGGCGAACAGGTCCAGCGCCACGGCCGGCTCGGGGCTGCGCTGCCGGGCGAAGTCGTGGTCGAGCTCGGCAGCGTAGCGGCTGCACAGGACGTCGCTGCCGTGGTGGAGCGGTGAGTCGGGGATGGCCTCGGCGGCACGGACGGCGGCCTCGAGCGCCAGCAGGTGGTCCAGGATGAAGGGGGCGGGCTGTGGCATCGGCGGTAACCTCACCAGCGCTGGTTCACAGGGACAGGGGCTCAGGGCTGCTGGACGCGCAGGCTGTCGTCCTGCTGACGCGGCTGATGGGCACGTTGGTCGGCCTGGGGAGCAGCGCGGCGGTGTTGCCGTCCTGCCGCGTCCGCCGGGCCTTGCTCGGCACGGGCGCGAGACTGCATCTCGATGCGGGCGGCAGGATCTGCGAGCCCGCCGGACGAGGTGGGTTCCAGCCCCGTCACGGCGTCCAGGGCGTGGATGGCCCGCCTGGTGCGGGCGCCGCTGACGATGAGGTCCTCAAGGTGTTGCTCGGCGCGTAGGACACGCTCCCTGGCCTTTTCGACTTCTTCTTCAGCGGCCCGCGGGGGCCCGCCCCACCCCGTGTGCTTGCGGCTGCGGCTGGCCTCCAGTTCGTGATGACGCGCCCGGGTGAGATCTATGGCGGTCCGGGCGTGATCGGCTGCGTGATAGCCCATTCCGGCCTGGTCGATCATCTCCGCGCGCGGGAGATACCGGCCGGGATGTTCGTATTGGGGGAGCAGGTCGTGCAGGGCGTCACGGGTGATCCGTCGCTGCTGCCCGAGGATGTCGGCGATCTGCCGCTCGCCGTCTTCTACCCGCGACAGGATGTCCCGGTTGGAATCGAAGGAGTCGTGCCGCGGGGGATCGCCGAGGACGGCATCTGAGGCCGCGACGATGACGCGCAGTTGGGCGGGCTTGGCGGCGTCTTCCGCGTCGGCCAGGGCAGCGCAGTGCTGCAGCAGCGCGTGCTGGCGGGTCAGGTGGTCCAGACGGGATTGACATCTGCTCTGCCCGATCTGAGCGTGGCGCTGTTCCTCGCGGTGGGCGGGGTCGGCGGCCTCAGCGCGCGGGGCGTCCATGAGGTGGTCCAGGTGGCTGGTGGCCTGGATGAGGTCCTTCATGGCCTGGTGTGCGGCGCTGCGGGCGATGGGTGAGGTGCGGCGCCATGCGGCGGCGGCCTGCAGGTCGTCCTGTCGCGGCACCGGATAGCCAGGCATGACGCCGGGTTCCTCAGCGACGGGCAGCGGTGCTGCGACCTGCTCGGTGGGGGTTGCCGGGCGGGCGGGCTCGTCCCGCTCGTGGGCGTCGAAGATGCCGTCATGGGCGTCGGCCAGCAGCGATGGGTCGCCTTCGGGGCCGATCCGGGCCAGTTGCCGCAGATAGCGCGCAGCCGCCTGGTGGACGGGATGCTCGGGGTCAGGCCGTGCCTCGATGAACGGGGCGGTGTCCGGGTGGTGGCCCAGCAGGTGGGTCAGCAAGGTCTCCTGTGCGGTGCGGGCGCGGCCGATGACCTGGCCCGCTTCCGTGGTGAAGGTGAGGCGGTCCAGCAGTCGCCAGGCGCGCATGAGTTCGTCCAGGCCGGCTGCGGCTGGGTCGGCGGCCAGAGCGAGGGCGTTGAGGGTGTCGCGGGCCGCGGTCTGCAGCTGGGCGGGATCCGGCTGCGGGTCGGCGTAGCGCGCGGTGAGGGCGGTGAGGACGAAGGCGCTGGGGATGGTGCCCAGCGTCAGGGCCCAGATCTGGCCCCCTCGCTGCCATGACGCGGCCGCAGGTGTGTCGGGTCTCCAGGGGGTGGGGTCGTCGGGCTGGACATAGCGGATGCGGTGGTCGATCCAGTCGGCGGCCTCGGCGTCCAGGCGACGACGAAGGGAGGTATAGGAATAATCGGGCCAGCTCTGGCCCTGGTGGTTCCGCATCTCCTGTTCGGCGTCCGCCATCAGCTGGTGGGGTGTGAGGGGCTTCCATGTCACACCGCCGTCAGAGCTGACCTGGCCGGTGACGTCGAACTGTTCCTCGCGCTCCGACGTCAGATACCAGCGCAGGCCCAGGATCGGGTCGGCGGCAAGCAGTCCAGGCCCCCGCCCGTCCCACCAAGGGCCGGTGTAGGTGCTGGACAGGGCGTATAGCCGGTCGGTGTCGGACACGCGCGGTCTCCTCCTCTGCCCGGGACGGTGCGACGTGGGGTCGTGCGGGCCAGCCTGCCGATGGCCCGGTGGGGCACCGCGTTGCGCGGTGCCCCCCCGGCGCGGGAGGAGCGGTGCACGGCCGGGGGCACCACGCGGTACCGGCACGTGCGGGAGGCGCTGGCTGTCCTGCGCCTGGCTGGCGCTGCTGGGGCGTACGCCTAACGCGTACGCCCCAGCAGGGCCACGGCTCCGGCGCTGTCCGGGGGCTTGCCGGTTACAGCCGCCGAGCTGCTGTGCGGGCGCCGAGGTACAGCGCGACGGCAAGGAGCGGTATCCAGCGTTGCCGGGCCTCGATGCGCCGGACGCGCCGGCCGAGGGCCTGGATGGATACGAGGCTGACGCCGATCCCGTCCACCACGGGGATGACGGTGTCGTCGTCGTTCATGGCGAAGACGGCGCGCCAGTCCTGGGCGTAGGGGCCCAGGTGGTAGGTGTCTGTGGGTTCGCCCTGGTAGCGCCATGTCCCGATCGGGAGCTCGTCGAGGAGCTTGTCCAGGACGTCGTCGCCACGCAGTTGAGGTGCCGGAAGCTCATCGCCGGTCACGGCCGGCGACCCGATCGCGGTCACCGGCCGTGCACCACCGGGGTGTAGCCCTGCTTGATGGTCCGGTCGCTGTCCACCACCAGCGGGGTCACCACCGCCCCGCTGCCGGCGGTGGACGGCGCGGCAGCGGCCGCCGGGGCGACCGGCGGGGGCGATGCGTGGGCTTGGGTCACCAGGGCCAGGGCGGCGGCCGCGGCGATGGCCACAGCCGCGGAGATACTCACACGGGTCGCGAGGATGCGGGGCATGGTCAGGTCTCCTCAGAGGTCAGCAGGGTCTCGGACGAGTCGATGCCTCGACCCTGCTTTCTCCCGCAGCCGCGTGGCGCTGCCCGGTCCGCGTTTCCCGCTCACCGGATCCACAAGATGAGGTGCCCTCCCTCACGGCGGGAGGCAGCGGCCTTGCGCGGCTTGACGCCCTCGAAGCCCGGCCAGCCGACCGGCCCCCCGCTCTCGGTTACCGAGTCTGGGGCAGCGCACACGTGCGGTGCCGCGCGGGCCTGAAGGAGACGGTCAGTTGTCGGTGGGGGTGGTCGTGCGGGAGCGGCGGCGGGCGGCGGCCCACACGACGCCGCCTCCGGACGCCAGCAGGACGCCGCTGGCGCCGATCAGCCAGCCGGTGTCGGCCGCTCCGGTGTGGGCGAGCTGTGCCGAGGCCTGCGGCCCGGCGGTGGGCGTCGGGGCGGCCGGGATCCTGGTGTCGGCCAGAGTGATCGTCGTGCGCCCGGCCGTGGTCGCGGTGAAGCGCCGGGCCGTGGCGTCGGTGGCGTATCCGGGCGGGGCTTTGGTCTCGCGCGCCCAGTAGGCGGTGCCGCCGGCGCGGGTCACCGTCAGCGTGAGCGTGGCGGTGCCGTCCTTGCCGGTGGTGAGCTGGCCGATCTTCCGGCCCGGGATGTGCTTCCCGGAGGCGTCGACCGTGTCGGCGTTGATGGTGATGACCGCCCCGGGCAGCGGCTGCCCGGACGTCTTGTCGATCTTCTTCACCAGCAGGGTGCCGTGCTTGAACGGGTCGATGACCGTGATCGGGTTGGCTGCCGCGGTCTTGCCCTCGGTGATGGTGATGTCCTGGTCGGGGGCCAGGTCGTGCAGGCGGCTGCCGGTGTTGCTCTCGTGCAGCCGGTAGGTGCCGGGGGCCAGGCCGTCGAAGGCGAGCGTGCCGTCGGTGCCGGTCTTGCCGCTGGCGACGGTCGTGCCGTTGGCGGGGTCGATCAGCTGGAAGGCGGCGCCGGTGAGCGGGTTGCCGCCGGGGTCCTTCTTGTGGATGGTCACTCCCCCGGTGGCCGGGGTGACCGTGACCGTCGCGGTGCCCTGGGCGGTGGCCGGCGTGCCGGCCAGCAGCATCCGCTGCGCGGCGGCGTTGGTGGGGTTCAGGACGCGCAGCTGGGAGGCGGGCAGGTCCTGCGCCTTCGCCGCAACGGTGGCGGTGCCCTTGGTCTTGGCGGTGAACTCCCAGGTGGCGGTGCCCTGCGCGGTGGTGGTCACCTCTGCGGTGGCCGTGCCGGAGCCGGACTCCGACAGCTCCACCCGCACGCCGGGGACCGGGGCGCCGGACCAGTTCGCGGTGACCTTGACGCTGACGCGGACGTTCTGCCCGGCAGCGGTCTGGTCGACGGCGGGGGTGACCGCCACGGTGTAGGGGCCCGCGTACGTCTTCGCCTCGGCGATGTAGTTGCGGGCCAGCGTGGTGGCGGTGGGCGAGACGTTGGGGTAGGCCAGGCGCTGGGCGCCGCGAGTGCCGTCGATGCTGTAGGTGCCGCCGGCCAGCCACTCGTAGACGGTCGCGTCGACGGCGGCGGCCTGCGCCGCGTCCCGGGTCTGCCCGTACTTGCCGATCACGTAGGAGGCGTAGGCGAGATGGGTGTCGGGGACCGGGTCGCCGGTGACCGAGGAGGTCCAGTGGCTGACCGTGACGGGCCCGGTGTAGCCGTCGGCGGTGTCGGGGCCCTTTCTCTCGGGGTCGGCGCAGTAGGTCTCCCACTGCCCGTGCACCGTCAGGCCGGGCGGCCCGTACGCGCCGATGTGTGAGGTGTCGGCGTTGCCGTTGCTGTCGGGGATCGCGTAGCCGGGGCCGTACGTGTCCGCCTGCCCGGTATCTGCCTGGGCGGGCGACCAGGTCAGGGCGCAGGCCACAGCTACGGCGGCAGCGATGGCGGCCAGGCGCGACGCCGCGCGGGCGATGGGTGCGTGCATGGAGGGGTGAACTCCTTGGTCGAGGACGGACTTGGGGGTCGGCGTACGCGGGGCGGGTACGGCAGTGCCCGCCCGGGATGCCGGGGGACGACATGGCCCGGGCGGGCGCTTGAGGTGCCGATCGGTGTCGACGCGGGGCTGGACCCGTGTCAGTCGAGCTGTGTGGGGGTGCAGTTCTGGTCGTAGCGGACGTAGGACTTGTAGACCCAGCCCGTGGTCTTGTTGGCCAGACCCGACTTGCTCTTGCCGTACAGGCGGATCTTCATCCACTTGCCGGACGTGGAGAGCTTGGTGCCGTCGTCGCCCTTGTACAGCAGGCCCTTGGACGAGTAGCTCGTGCCCGGGCCGGTGCGGAAGCGCACGCCGTTGGCGGTGACGATGTACAGCGGGCACCCGCCGCTGGTGGCGGCCTTCACCGCCTGCGCGGCCGAGACGGCCTGCGCCGGGGCCTGGGCGAACGCGGACGGGGCCGCACCCACGGCGAGGGCGGCGGTGGCGGCGAGCGCCGCGGCGGGAACGGCACGGCGGAACGAGAGGGGAAAGAACACGGACGGACTCCCTTGGCATGGACGGGCTATGCACAGGGAGCCTGTGGCCGCCACAGGCGGCCGATCGCGATGACAGCCGGGCCGTGCCAGAGCCCGGCACAGTGATCGGGGTGCCTGTTCCGGCAGGCGGGAGCAACGCCTGACCCGCGCGCGGAGCGGCCGGGCCGCGCTATGCGCGGGCGGGGCCGCCGGGGCTCTGGAGGGGTGCGGTACGGGCCGCCTGCTGTGCCTGGTCGTGCGCGCTCGGCACCACGGCCCGGTGCTCTCTGATCTCCCGGCGGGTGTCGGCGCCGGAGGCCAGTTGTGCGGCGGCCCGCTCGATGCTGGCCGGGTCCACTTCGATACCGGGGGCCGGGGATGTCAGCTCGGGGAACAGCCGCAGCAGTTCCCTCCCGGCGCGGCGCAGATCCGATACCTGGTGTGTGCGCTCCTGGTTGCGGCTTTCGGCGTCCACGACCTGCTCGGAGCTCACATCCTCATCGAGCCACGCCTCGTCGAAGACGGCCAGACGACTGCCGGTGTCAGCAATGAGCTGTTCGGCATAGCCGGCGCTGGCCTCGATGAGCTGGGCGGCACGCTGTCCGCTGCCGAAGACGACCGGCACCATCGCCCGGGTGGCTTCGTCGGTCAGCTCCCGCAGCGCTGCCTCGTACGGGCCTGCGGGCCCGGCCGAAGGGGTCTGGGTCAGCCGCGCCAGGACGCTGTAGGCGGCCGCCGTGCGGTCCGCCCGCAGCTGCCAGTACACCGCCTGGGCCGCAGCCCGGGGCGAGGCGGACTCACCGGCAGGTGAAAGGACGGCAAGCGTGGCGGAAAGCTGTTCCTTCGCCAGAGCCGGGCCCGCCGCCGGATGTCTGGCGATCCAGTCGCTCAGGAAGCGGTCGGGCTCGGCCTGGACGGCCGAGGGAGCCGGCTTGGCGAGCGTGCCCGTGGCGATGCCCACAGCGGTGTTGATCCCTGCCTCCCGCAGTGCCCGGCCACGCACGGCGACGAGGCCGGGTTCCAGCGACCCGGGCTCGTGCAGGACCCGGGCCGCGGTGTATGCCTGGGCCGCCCGCTGTGCGTGGTCAGCGTGCTGCTGGCGCCACTCATCCAGTGCGGGGCTGCCGTCGAACGGGCCGAACAGGTCCTCCTCCATCCAGGCATCGGCCTGCAAGGGCTCGAGCACGGCGCGCAGGCGTTGTGCCTCGATGTCGCGCGCGGTCAGCTCGGTCAGCATCCGGCTGACCGCGTCGGCGAGTTCGGGATCATCGTCGGGGATGCGGCTGGCGAAGGGCCGCAGGGCCCGCCAGTGCGCGGCGAGTTCGCCGGTGCCGAGCTGGTCGAGTTGCCGGGGTGTCAGCCGGGCCGCGGCCACCGCGGCTGCCACGGGCTCGGGCATGCTGTCCGACCACGGGCGGCCTGCTGCCCCGACCTGGCTCAGGTCCGCTTCCACAAGGCTTTCTGGCATCCGCTGCAGGACCCCGGTGTGGCCCAGTCGCACCGTCGCCTCCAGCACGGCGCTGGTCCACTGGTTCAGCACTCGCGTGGACTCCAGAGGGTGCTGGTCGTCGAAGTAGCGGGGCGCCTGCGTCATACGCCGCTTCAGCCACTCCACCTCCGCCTGACGTTCCAGCCCGGAGCGCAGATCCCCCCATGCCTCGCCCTGCTCGGCCGCTTCGCGGGAGGCGAACGAGTGCAGATCGGCCGGGCGCAGCACGAGCTCTTCGGCAGCGCCGGCCGGTTCGGCGGCGATGCCGACGGTTTTACGGGGTTCATCCCTGCGCAGGAAGTGCAGCCACGCAACGGTTGCGGTGGGGAAACTGGTGATGACGCTGCGAGAAGGGCGCTCGGCCAGCGGGACTGTCAGGTAGTAGCGCACGGGGGTGGAGGGGTCGCTCTCGCCGCTGCCGGCCCGCTGGCGCCCGTGGTCGCGTTCCTGGGCGACCACCTGCGCGTAACGATCCCAGGCCCGGTGGATCAGCTCCATCACGCCGACGGGGTACTTCTGCGCCAGGGTGAGCAGGAGCGCTGCCAGTTGCCCGGCGGGGCCGGCACCGGACTCGACGGCCGGGGCAGTCCGCTCCTCGTTGTCCTCCACGAGCGTCTGCAGGAGCAAGGTGCCGCCGCTGGCCCGTGCGTCGGACCAGAGTGCGAGGTGGGCGAGGAGCTCCACCGAGGCTTGCTGGGCCTGGGCAGGGCCGAGGGCCTCGCCGGGCGAGCGGGTGAGGTCGGCAAAGTGGGCGACAGCGTCGGATGCTGCCGACGCGGCCGTCGGTTCCTTCACGAAGGCGGCAAGGACGAGGTCGGCGTGTTGCAGGCGGCGGGTCAGGTCAGGCGACTGCTGCACGTCATTCTCCTGAGGACGGTCACAGGGCTGCCGGTCGGGCAACGGGAACGGCGCGGGCGGCACGGAGGACGTCGCACCCCTGGGCTTGGGCCATCGCCTGCCTGTCAGGGCTCGGGAGCCGGAGGGATAGCCGCCCGTACGCGCTGGCCAGCGGGGACAGGCGCGGCGTACGGGCGGCACGGGCAGCGGCGGAGGGACGGGCCGCTGTGGCAAGAAGCCCAGCAGGACGCACGGAGGGCTTCAACGCCGTTTCCCTGCCGACGGGCGGGGACGGTGACGGCTCCCGCCAGCTGAGGCGGCAACCCGGGGTGGCGGACCGCCTGCCGGTGCGGCGCGGGGCCGGGGCCGGGCGGCGGTCTGAGGACGGTTGTCCTGTATATCCGGAGCTTCGAGGCGATCCGGCTTGCCGCCGTCTGGTGCGCGGACCAGCATGGGAGCTACCTCTGAATGACCATCTGCACCACACATGGACAAGCGGCGGCGCCTCTCCCCCGGGGTGCCGCCGCTGTGCTGTGCGGTGCCTCACGTGCGTGGAGCCGATGCGGTCGGAGGCGGCTGGTTTCGTGGATGGCGATCATTCCGACTCCTTGGGGTATGTCGAGCTGTGCTGGGATTCCAGGGCCGAGACCCGTCGGGTCAAGTCTTTGATCAGTTGGTCCATGCCGAGCACGGCGTCCTTGAGTTTCTGGACGGTCTCGGCGAGTGGTTCGGCGGTCCGGTGGACGGTGCCGGGTTCGCGGGTCTGACCGACTGCGGCGACGAAGGTTCCCCGCCCCTGGCGGGCGATCACGAGTCCTTCATCTCTGAGCAGCCGCATGGCCTTCTGTGTCGTCAGGCTGGAGGCTTTGTAGGTCTTCATGAGCTGGCTCTGCGACGGCAGGAGCCAGCCGGGCTTGAACTTTCCCGCCGTGATCCGGTCTCTCAGGTCCTCGGCGATGCGCTCGAACGTCAGCATGCCGACGCCGTCGTCACGGTGGTCAGCGTCTGCGTTCGGCGCTTGGGCGGATATTCGCATGGCGGCTCCTTCAAGCGGCTGACGGCGTGGAGGCCACTTGGTGGAGTTGGGTTTCCAGGTCGGACACGCGCTCGGTGAGGTGCTTGATCTGCCGTTGCATGTCGACCACGAGGTCCCGCAGGTCTGGGTCCCGATCCGGCTCGGGCGCAAGCTGACCTGAGTTCGTGGGGTCGACGACGAAAGTGCCGCGTCCCTGGACGGTGCGGACGCGTCCTTCGGTCCGCAGGACCGCGATCGCGCTGCGGGCGGTCATGTTGGCGATGCCGAAGCGTTCTTGCAGCTCACGGTAGGCGGGGAGCCGCTGGCCGGGTGTGAACCGGCCAGCCATGATCTCGGATCGCAGGATGCTGGCGGCCTGCTGATAAGGCGGCGGTGCCGCAGCGGCGGGGATCGGCATGACGGGGAATCCTTCAACGACAGCATGGGCTGACCTGCAGTGACACATCGCGATTCAGAACCGCTGGGGTGCCCAGGGATCGGGGACGGAAGCCACGTAGGACTCGGGAGGCTCGGGGCCGGCGTGAAGACGAAGGCGTTGGTGCGGGCCCCGGAGGCGTTCTCGGCTTCATGTGAGCCAGCGGCGGCACCTGGACGGGTGCCGCCGCTGTGTGGTGCCGGTTGGTGCAGTCAGCTGAGGCGCTGTCCCAGGCCGTCGTTGCGGATCCAGCCCTTGGTGCCCTTGGGTATCCCGGACTTGGAGCGGTGCGTGAGCGCGGCGAAGTTCCAGTTGCCGCGGGAGCAGAAGACCTTCAGGTCGTCGCCGCGGTAGAGGTATCCCTTGCTGGCGTAGCCGGTGCCGGGGCCCGTGCGGTAGTTCCACGCGTTCTTGGCGACCTCGGCGGGGTAGTTCGGCCAGTTCTTGGTGCACAGACGGTTCTCGCCGGCGGCCTGCGCGGCCGGGGCGGCGGTCACGGTCAAGACGGCGGCGGCCATCACTGCTGCGGCGGACAGGCTCGCACGGGTTGCGATACGGCGGGTCATCGAAGGCCTTTCGGAAGACGTAACGGGTGATGTGCCCGGTGTCTGGGCGGAGCAGGTCTGCAGCCCCGGCTCGCCCGAACACCGTCGCGGGCGGCGTACTCCCGGGCCCGGCGACTGGCCGGCGCCCGGCATGAGGAGCACGGGACCGTGCCGGGCAGCCACGACAAGTCCCGCAGGATCAGCGGGCCGTCGGTGCTGGGCACTGGGGGTCGCGGCTACTTCGGGATGGGCGGAGTCGGGGCGGGGTTGGTGCCGTAGGGATTCGCGCACCGGTAGAACACGTAGCCCTTGTGGATCTTCACGCCGTCGGACTTCCTGGTCACGGTGCCGCGCGTGTACCACGTTTTCTCAGATTTGCGGTACGCGAACTGGTCGTAGACGATCTTGTCGCCCCGGTACGCGACGCCGTACGCGGTGGCGTTCTTCGCCGGAGACTTGCGCACCTTCACCGCGCTGCACGAGATCTTCGTGGTTCCGGTGCCGCTGGCCTGCGCCGAGGAGGCGGTGGACAGACCGGCTGCGGCGATGGTCAGGCCCATCGTGGCGGCCAGCAGGGTTCGTTTGACGCGACGACGAGCTGTCACGTTCGGCTCCTTCACGTGGAGGTGGACCAGCCGGGACCTCACCTTCTGGCGGGCCGTAGCCCAGTCCGACAGGTGAAGGGGCCCCGGGCGTTCGGGCGCCTTTGATCCTTCGGCGCGGGGAGGGGGATCGGCGGCCAGGTGGCGGGCCGCTCCCGCCTGCCGGGTCGGCGACTTGCCCCGGCCTCCCCCCAGGCGGGAGGGGAGGTTGCCGGGGACCGGAGCGGCGTCACGTCGACCGATGGAGCCGGACCCGGGGTGGAGTTGGGCATGCGGCACTGGCGGGAGTGTGGACGCGGCGGTGAGGCGGTCAACGTGTCCGCGGCGGCGTAGCCGGGCTCCGCCGGGCGGCCTCAGGGGTGGGGGGATGGGTGCGGGCGGCGACGGTGCTCAGGAGTCGGGCGGGGTCGTCGTCGGCCAGCAGCAGGTCGTCCAGCCTCAGGTGGTCGTGGTGGGCGAGGAAGCCGCTGGCTGCTGCGCTGCGTACGAAGTCGAGCAGGGGCGTGTAGTAGCCGCCGGTGTTGAGGAGCCCGACGGGGCGGGCGCGGGTGCCCAGCGCGGTGCTCGCCCAGAGGTAGGCGAGTTCGTCGAGCGTGCCGAGCCCGCCGGGAAGGGCGAGTACGGCGTCTGCCGCGTCGATGAGCCGTGCCTTGCGGGTGGCCATGTCCGGCACGATCTGCAGGGCGGTGAGGCCGTCATGGGCGATCTCGGGGGTGTGGAGAAGGCGGGGGATGACTCCGGTGACATGGCCGCCGGCGTCCAGGGCGGCGTCGGCGAGCGCGCCCATCAGGCCGAGCCGGCCGCCGCCGTAGACGACATGGATGTCGTGCTCGGCCAGGAGCCGGCCCGTGGCCGCAGCCGCGCGCAGATAGGCGGCCGGGGCCGGGGCGGCGCCGCAGAACACCGTCACCCGTGGCCGTCTCCTGCCCGGTCCGGGAATGTGGATCAGCTCTCGCACAGCTGGACTCCCTGCGCGAGGTGGTGCAGCGCGGGCAGCGCTTCGGCAAGGGCCGCCCGCTGCTGGCGGGAGTAGGTGAGGTGGCCGTCCCGGATGCGCCGGCTCAGCTCGTAGCGCCACAGCCGTCCGTGGGGACCGGTGAGCTCCTGGGGCAGGAAACTGCGCTGCTCGCACAGGTCGATGGCTTCCTTGTATCCGATGACCTCATAGGCCTGTTTGCGGGCCGCCGGGTCGTCCCACAGGTCCGCGAGCTCGTCCTGCAGGGTGCGGGCGCCAGCCGGGCCGCCGTAGCCGACCATCTCCTCCACCCGCGCGGTGACGCCCTCCTCGTACCGGCGCGCGCTGCCTTCGACGCAGACGGTGACGCTCACCTTCCATCCTTCGCGCCAGTCGGTGCGGCCGAGGAGTTCATGCAGAAGGGAGATCGATCCGCCTTCGAGGACCAGCGCGGTGACACCGCCGCCGAGCAGGTGCCGCTGCATGTGGACCAGGCGGTCGACGGCGGGGCCGGCGGAGATCGGGCCGTGCGAGAGCGGGCGGTCCTGGAGGTAGAGCCGCCTGGTGCCGGCCAGTTCGTCTGCGGTCGGCCGGCCGGAACCGATACCGATCTCCGGGTGGCACTGCATCCGGTCCAGCGCGATGACCGGACCGGCGCTGTCGATGGCGGCCGCGACCGCGCGGCGGGTCTTGCCGATGCCGGTGGGGCCGAGGATGAGGTGAAGACGGGCCGTCGTCATCGGGGCCCGTCTCCGTGGTCTCGGCCGGTGGTGTGCCCGTCGAGGCCGAGGACGTCGGCCGGGTGACCGGGGCTGACGGGGCACGTGCCGCGCCGTCTCGTCCGGCTCCACTGCAGCGGGATCATGGACAGGCCCTTTCGACGAGGGGCATGGACGCACCCCAGCTGGCTGGCCCTGATCGTGCGCATCCGGGCGCGGTCCCGGGGGCGGCGTGCGCGGCGCCTCCCGCCTGTCGGCGCGGCAATCTGGGCCGCCGTCCCCCCGCACGGGACGCCGGCCCGCCTGCACCGCATCGGTGGGGCGGGGCTCAGGACAGCCCCAAGGCCTGACTTGAGTGCTGCGAGACGGACGGCATGCAGCGGGTGAAGGCCGGGATTGTCCCGCCGTGATGAGGGCCAGAGCAGCCGGTCCAGGTATCGCGGGGCCGTCCGCGGCCCTCGCGGGCGCGGACCACCGGGCGGGAGGCGTGCGGGAGTTTCTCGGCGCTCCTTCCCGCCCCATGGCGCCCGGAGCAGCCATCGGCCCCTGGCGGCCTGCGGACACGCCTAGATGGACCGGACCTGCCAAGACGCCGACGCCCGGGAGCCGATGACGTGAGCGCGAGCCCAGCCCCAGCCCCCATGCCGTTCGATGCGGGCCTGGCCATCGGGGTGCAGCCGTCCGATCCAGCGGCCGATGCCCGCCGCCTGCTGGCGCTGGCGGACACGGTGTACGGGCGGGCGCGGCCGATGCCGGGCGGCCCAGGTGCCCGGGACTGTTCGATGGACGAACTCGTCCCGCTGCTGGGGGCGTTCCTCAACAGCGCCGGTGTCCCGGAGCCGGGCGGCTCCTGCGGCGTCGGCGAACCGTACGGGCGGGCGGTGCTGGAGTACTTCACCGCCGCCACCGGCGCTGCGGCGGCTGACACCGACGGGTATGTGACGTCCTCCTCCGGCGAGGCCGTCCTGCAGGCCTTGTACACCGCACGCCGGGCGCTGCCCAAGGCCTGCGTGTACGCCTCCGATCAGGCGCACCCGCGCATCGAGCGGGCGTGTGACCTGCTGCGGATGGAGTTGGTGACCGTCAAGTCGCTGCCCGAGGGCACGATGGACGCCGAGGACTTGCGGATCCAGGTGCTCGTCCGGCGCCGCACCAGGTTCGGGTCCGGCCGGGAGCCGGGCGTGATCGTGGCGGCCACCTGCGGCACTGCGCTGCGCGGTGCCGTCGACGACATTGTCGCGCTGCGCGCGGCGGCGGCGGGCCCGGTGTACCTGCATGTCGACGCCGCGAGCGCGGGCCTGGTTGCCGCCCACGGCGAGCCCGCGCCGCGCTGGTCGTTCGCCCACGGCGCCGACTCGCTGACCATCGGCGGGCACCAGGTTCTCGGTCTGCCGGTGCCCGCCGGGATCGTGCTGGCGCGGCGGGCGTTGCCGCCGGGGATGCCAGGCGCCGGCGGCCCGGCGGCGACCGGCCGCGCCCTGGCCTGCCCGCGCAGTTCGCTGGCCGCGTTGCTGCTGTGGGTGCGGCTGCGGTCCCTGGGGTGGAGCGGGGTGACCGCTTTGATCCGGCGGTGCCAGGACACCGCCGCCTACGCCGTCGACCGGCTGGAGCAGGCGGGGGCCGATCCGGGGCGCTTCCCCGGTTCGCTGACCGTCACCTTCAACCGGCCGCCCGACCACGTGGTCGCCAAGTGGCGTCTGGCGTGTGCGGGAAGCGTGGCGCGCCTGGTCACCGCCGGTCCCGTCACGCGCCAGGTCGTCGACGAGCTGGTCGACGACGTGGCCGCCGCCCGGCAGCCGGCTGCCGCATGACGCCCGCCGTGCCGCTCCCCCGTTCGCTGCTCGCCCTGATGACCGGAGTCGGTGACCTGATGGACCACACCCCCCAGTCCGCGTACGCGCACCTGCGCGACACCCGTCCCGAGCTGTTCGCCAACCCGCCCGGTGACGGTGCGGTGGAGATCCTGCGCTGGCCGATGGCCTCCGGCGAGGTCGCCTACCAGGACCCCTGGGTGATGCTGCTGAAGGACTCGGTGGTCTTTCCCGACGGGCGGCAGGGCAGTTACGTGCGTCTTCTGTCCTCTCATCGGGAGTCCGGCGTCGCCGTGCTGCCGTTGCTGGGCAGCGACGTAGCGCTCATCGAACACTTCCGGCACGCCACCCGCGCCTGGCACTGGGAGATCCCCCGGGGCGGGGGCGAGGCGGGTCTGGTCGGCGCGGACAACGCCGTCAAGGAGCTCCAGGAGGAACTCGGCGCACCGGCCCGGGAGCTCGTCCCGCTGGGGAGGATCCATCCCGACAGCGGGATTCTGGCGGGGACGGTGCTGTTGTACGCGGCGCGGATCGACGCCGTCGGCGAACTCCAGCACGCCGAGGGCATCCGCCGGGTCCGCGTCGTCCCCTTCGCCACAGCGGAGAAGATGGCCGCAGCCGGTGAGATCACCGACGCCTTCACCATCACCGCGCTCTACCGCGCCCGCCTGGCCGGGCTGAGCCAGTGACCCGGCGAGGTGCACAGTACTGACGGTCGGGCCGGTTCAGCGGCTCCGCCGGGTCCTGCGGCAGACCGTCTCCCCCGCCACGAGCAGGATCGGGCTCAGCGCGATCACCGCGGCCAGGCCCGCCCATCCCGCCAGCGTGACCACCGAGCCGAGCAGGACGAGGGCCGCCGTCAGCGGCCACAGAACATCGGGCAGCCACAGGCCGAGCAGCACCAGCATGTAGCCGGCCGCCAGGACGGCGAGGGACGCCAGCACGCCCAGGACAGCGAGCGCGCGAGGGTGACGGCCGCGCCGGGCAAGCGGCTCCACCAGCCGCAGCAGCAAGGCCTCGGCCCTGCCGCGTGTACCCGTCACGGCCGTACCCCGTGCAAGGCGGAGTCCGGCGTGAGCGCTTGCGCCTGTCCCTGTCCGTCTGCGGACACCGCGCGCGCGGCGGCGGGAGGCGCCGCTGCGGCGGGACGCGCCATGGCCGCCAAGCGCTCGCGGATGCGCTCCTCGTCCAGGGCCGCATCCTGCGGCAGGAGATGGTCCAGCCGCTGCCGCGCGCTCTGCAGACGCTCGATCTCCTCGGGTGTCGTGGTGCGGCGGTGCGGCGGCACCGGCCGCTGCTGCAAGTAGGCGATCTGGCCGTCCAGAGCGTCTCGGGCCCGGTCCGGGCTGCCGAATGCCTCTACGACACGGCGCACTGTCTGTCCGGCTGCGACGTCGGCGAGTTCTTCGGGCAGCAGTTCGGGCAACCTCGCGGGGGCGGCGAGCCGGCCCATCGCGTCATGCATGATCTGCAGCTGCCCCTCGCGCGCGGCCAGGTAAGCGGAGGTGGCATGCAGCAGCGCCGGATCGGCGAAGTAGTCCGCTCCGTCCTCTGCGTAGGACGCCTCGCGCCGCTTGGCCAGCACGGCGACGGCCTCGCGCGCGGTGAACGACTGCTGGCGCCAGGAGGCCGCCGGGCCGCTGATCGCGAGGGAGTGCGCCGGGATCGCGAACGCGTCCAGGAGCTGCTGCGCGGCCTGTTCCTGTCCGCCGTGGGCGGCGGCGGTGTAGGCCCGGACGGTCTGGCGGGACTGCTCCAGCTGCGCCGTGCGCTGCGGGTCCAGGGCCGCTGTGGGTGTGTCCGGACCCCTGCCGTCGCCATGCCGGTCGATGAGATGGTCGGTGATGTCCGGCTCGAGGACGGCCCGCAGCAGCTGCGCGTGCCAGTCGCGTGCCGCGATCTGGTCCAGGAGCCAGTCGGCGGCCCCCTGCAGTACGGGAACGTCGACCGTCAGGGCTTCCAGCGTGCGCCAGTCCTCGATCAGGTCTTCGCGGCCTCGGTTCGCGTGCTCCAGGCGGTCGATGAGGCCCGTCAGCGACAGTGCGGTGTCGGTGATCAGCTCCTCGGTGGCCTCGTCCAGTTCCCCCGCGCTCTCCAACGCGTGGGCCAGTACCGAAGAAGGCGGATAGGCGGTGAACTCCCGCATGTGGCAGGCCCAGGCTGCGGCCGCCGCGATCCAGCCGAGCTCGAGGCCTTGAGGAGCCTCGGCGTTGCGCCGGTACAGCCAGCTGCTCAGCATGACGGTCAGCTGCGCTCCGTTGGCCTGCGGGTCGCTCATCAAGGTTTCCGCCAGTGCGCCGGGTGTGTACTCGCGCAGGACGCCGAGGTCGGAGCCGATGATGGCCAGCTGCTGCTGTCCGTTCTCCAGTTGCGTCCAGCGGCGCAGCGCCGCCTGCGGGCCGTGGGCGATCTCCTCCAGCGCAAGGCGCTCGTGGTCGAAGTCCGGCCGCACGGCGCCGGCCTGGCCCACTGCGGGGGTGTGCGGTTCTCCCAGCGGGTCGGTGCCCGGGGTGACCCAGGCCAGTGCGTACGCGTCCGTCCCCAGGTCAGGAAGCCAGGCGGGAAACTCTTCGGTGAGGGGGACGGGCTGCTCGCTCATCGGGACCTCTCTGCTCGACGGCCGGGCGCCGCACGGCCCGACGGGCAGCGGCTGGCGGCAGCTTGCCCGCGGGTGCGGCGGGAAAGACGGCGGCGTGCGGCGGGGTCCGTGTGGCGGGAGGAGCAGGCGAAACCCTCGGTGCCGACGTCCCGTCTGGCGGGACGGGGCCGCTGCGGGCGGTGCGAACGGGAGGGTCGCGCGGTCGGTCCGGCGGCGCGCCCAGGGCCGCTGCGGCGCTGCTGTGCTGGTGGTCCCGTCCGTTGCTGGGGTGGCTTCGCGGCGGCCCGGACCAGCTTGAGGAGATGGGACGTGTCCAGACAGTACGCCTGTTGCCCCATCCTGCCCGGGGCCGGCCCGGCGCTCCCCTCGTCGGCAGGAAGAGGGGAATCCGGAGCGTGCCGGGCACGGGCGGGCGGGCTCGTCGACGGGGGATGCCTGCAGCCCAACGGCGGGTCGACGTGGCGTTGCTGCGGCCCGGAGATTCGCTGATGTCGGTGCGGCCTGGCACGATGCACGGAGATCACCATTGTCTCCGATCGGACATATTGATGAACCGCAGTGAGCTGCTGGCCGCCCTCGCCGAACGCGCGCAGGTGACCCGCAAGGACGCCGACGCCGTACTGACCGCTCTCGCCGACATCACCGGCGACGTCGTTGCCAAGGGCGACGAGAAGGTCACCATCCCCGGATTCCTGACCTTCGAGCGCACCCACCGTGCCGCCCGAACCGCCCGCAATCCGCAGACCGGCGCGCCGATCGACATCCCGGCGGGCTACGGCGTGAAGGTCTCCGCGGGCTCCAAGCTCAAGGGCGCCGCCAAGGGCGAGTAAGGCCGCTTCGGCCATCCGGCTCACCTGTGCCAAGCCCGCGCGGGCTGCGGGATTCGGGGTCTGGGCGATGTCGGCCGGCCGGGCAGCGGCGTCGGCCGCTGCCCGGTACCCGCTAGTGCGGCCGTTCAAGGGCCTCCTGCGACAGGCTCTCCGGGCGGACGCCCCTGGCGGATACGCATCGGCGGGCGCCGTCATCGCAGGCGCGCGGATGGCAGACTGCCGGTGGTGACCGCTGATGCCGACGGCGAGGGAACCCGCGCGCACTACGACCGGCTCGCAGGCTCCTTCGATGCCAACTGGAGCCACTCCCCGCAGTTCCTCGCCTGGATGCGCGGCGCGCTGCGGCAACGGCTGGCCCCTGCGGTCGGCGAGCGCGCCATGGATCTGGGCTGCGGCACCGGCCTGCACACCGAGGCCCTGGTGCCCACGGAACGCACCATCACCGCTGTCGATCCGTCGTCCGCGATGCTCGCGCAGTTCCTGCAGCGCGCCGGCGAGGGCCGCATCTACCCGGTGCGCGCCACAGCGCAGGAGGTCGCCGCCGGGCAAGTCGAGCTCCCGGAGCGGGCGTACGAGGTGGTCCTGGCCAAGGAAGTCCTCCACCACGTGCCGGAGCACCACCGTGGCGAGGTCGTCGCGGGCCTGGCCCGGCTGCTCGCCCCGGGCGGGCGGCTGCTGGTGGCGATGCTGCCCACCGTCATCGGCTATCCGTTGTGGCCGAGCGCCCTTGAGCGGTTCACGGCCCTGCAGCCCGACCCGCAGGACATCGCGCTCGCCATGCGGGCGGCAGGGCTGGCCACCGAGGTGACGTACGCCGGTTTCCCGCTGGCCTTCACCCGCGACCGCTATCTCGCGATGGTCCGCGCCCGCTACATGTCGCTGCTGTCGCACTACGACGACAGCGAGCTGGAGGACGGCATCGCGCAGATCCTCCAGGAGCACGGGGAGGCCGGGGAGGCCGGGGAGTTCGCCTTCGCGGATCGCTTCGCCTTCGTCCTCGGCCGCGCCGGGGCATGACCGAGCACCGGCGGTGCCCGGGGTGGAGATGCTTTCAGCGTCCCGGCTCGCGTGGGTGTCGCGTCCGGTGTCGTACGGAGCGGGAACGGCGGCCGGCCGGTCCTGTCGTGTCAGGGGCGGCACCGTCCGGGGTGAAGGTCTCGGTGGGCGCGGCGGGTGCGGAGAACCCGACCGGCACGCTGGAGGGTGCGGGCAGCGGGGTCTGCGGCGCGGTCCCTGCGGTGGGGCGGGGCCGCGGGCGGGCGGCCCGGGCGAGCACGGTGGCGTGGGCGATCAGAGGAGCACAGGTCTCGCAGACCTCCTCAACGCTCCACACCCGGCCGACCGTCGCGTCATGGCGCAGGATCATCACCACTCCGCCGCTGCAGTGTCCCCGCGTTGCTTCGTGGGCGGCGCACTGCTGGGCGCGGCAGTGGCAGGAGGCGTTGGGCCGGATCGTGGCCGCCCGGGCGTGGGCGGCCGCGTGCTGGGCGGCGAACCTCCGCAGCTCGGTCAGGTTCCTGGAGCGCGGTGGCATCCGGCACCCGGTGGTGCTGCAGGTGACGGCGGCGGTGCGGTCGCTGTGCCCGGTCAGGCGGACTGTCCAGGACCGTCCCGGGATGCGCTCGGTGGAGGGTTCGCTGTACGCGGTCGTCACGGGCAGCCGTCCGTTCTCGTTGATCGCCGGGGTGTCCGGTCCACTATGAGTTACCTGCGGCGTGCTGGGCAGCGGGTATCCGGCGGGGCTGGGAGCAGTCCCAGGTGGTGAGTCGGCCGGATGCTGTGGTGTCCCATCAGACGGCCGGTGCCGTGCTGGCGGCCACGCCGCGGCGAACGGCGGCCGTGGCGGAAGGCGGTGCGGCGGGCTTGGGCGCGCTCACCGTGCCAGCCTGGAACCGGTAGAACCGGCCCGCTCTGCTCCTCCAATCCGGTGCCTACGCATCCTCGGCGGCCGGGTATGGAGGGCGGATGAGGACGTGCGGGCTGAGACCCGGGAGAACCCTTGGGGTACGTAGGCGCGGTTACTGAGATTCGCCGCGCGATGTCGCCAGGCGCAGCCTTCTGGGCTCCAGCGATGTCCGCCTCACGAGCGACGTCACTCGAAGATCACCAGTAACCGGCTGACCCCGTCGGCTATCCCCTCCGCAGACGTGAGCCGACTGGGAGGCGACGGCACCGGGTGCTGCGCAATACTCCGTCGCAGTCTGGACGGGCCCATGGCCTAGCGGATGGTGAATGGGACGGACGTGCCTTCGAATGCCCACGGGCCGACGCTCTGTGAGCCGGAGTCCGCGTCGACTTCGAGACGACCAGTACTGCCGGGGCGTGCCGTGGTGGTTGCGGCGATTCTGAGCCGGAACTGGCGGGAAGCGCCGACCGGCACGGACACCCGGGTCAGCACGGTCATCTTGTCAACATCGACGCCGGGCTTGCGCGGAGGGATGTAGGTGGCAACGGCGCGCCATTGACCGCCGGAGAACCACTGGAGCTTGAACGACGACTTGGGGCAGGTGCTGTAGTTCGGGCCGTAGCAGGACTGATAGGTCCGTACGGTGACCGTGCGGTAGTGCGTCGACGATCCATTGGCCAGGGTGAAGGCGGTCTCGTTCCAACCGCCGCCGCGCCGCAGCGCTGCTTCGGCGGTCGCTGAGGGGGTCAGCTTCAGCAGATCGAGATGGAGATCAAGGGTGTCCTTGGACAGGGTCCGCCCCTGGGCGTTGACCAGCGACATGGCGACGGGGACGGTCTGGCTGTTCTGTGTGGTCCTAAAGCCTGGTGTCACCCGAAGCCGGAACGGGTTGGCGCCTTTGCGCAATGTCAGCCGGTAGGTGCCGGTCACCACCGACGTCTCCACGCCTTGCTTGCCGGTCAGAGACACCGGGGTCCAGTGGGTAGTGGAGGGGTCCTGGCGGGCCACGGTCAGCTTGCGTTCCTCGCCCCGGGGGACGGTGAACTGGACTTTCACGGTGACCTGTCGCCCGGCGGCGGCCCTGTTGGTCACCTCGGCGGACACGTATCCGGGGCTGGCCACCGACATCGACGTCGACGTCCGCAGATCGACCTGCACCGCAGAAGGAGAAGGGCTGGAGGTCACCGCCGCCCCGGGATCCTCGTCTGCCGAGAATCCGCACCCCGCTACACCCGCCGCCATCACAGCAAGGGTCATCGCCCCGGCACGCACCCGCATGCGCATCTTCTTCCCCCCGTCGGCCACCCGCTCGCGTAGCTGCACCGTGGTTCTCACCGGCCGTCAGCACCGTGACGATGATCCTACGGCGGCACGGTTCAAGGCCGTACAGCGCGCGCCGCCCGGCAGATCGTCCATCCCGTCGGCCTCGCCGAGCTCGGCGGCTAGACGGGCTCGGCTGGCTTCAGCAGGGGCCTGCTTCACGGCCGTACGCGCATCCCGGCCGACCCAGGGCGAAGGGCGGGAGTGCCACCTCGCGGTCGTCGACGCGGACCGGGCGTACGGCGTGGATGGTCGCCAAACTCGCGGCGCTGCTCAACGGCCCCTGCCCGGCCTGATACCCGGCCGGTGCCGCCCACGCGGCATCCAGGGTAGGGCGACCGCGTTGCTGAAACGCTGACGCGAACCGACGGCTCCTGTCCGGCTCCTGTCTCACCGGCATCACGCAGGGGCTCTGGCCTTGCGGCGTCAGCGGGTCGGGGGCCGGGGGCCGTGCCGGTTGGTGTCCGGATCGGGCTGTGTGCGGGCCGGGCCGGCCGAGGGCCCGAGCGCGGCACGGGCCTGGGCGGTGCGCTGCCGCATCTCTTCCAGGCGGTGTTCGATGCGGGCCCGGGTGTAGAGGTCGAGGGCGTCGGTGAGGTGGTCCCACTCCTGGCCGTCCTGTCCGGGCGGGCGCGGGCCGAGGAGGTCGGGGCCGGCGCGGTGGTGGCGGCGCCGGTAGTCGGCCACGGCGGTGATGAGCCGGGTGTAGGCGTGCTGCTCGTCCTCGTCGTCCTCGCCCGGGGCGGTGATCTCCTCCATCCATGTCTCGGGGGCGCGCTGCCCGGCGAGGGCTGCGGCCAGAGCGCGCCGGGCCGTGCGGGCGTCCGCTGCGGCGTTGCTGAGCGGGGCCATGCCGTAGGGGTCGCGCAGCGCGGGGTGGTCGGGCAGGGCGCCTGACGGCGGCGGGGTGTCCAGGTGGGCGAGGGCGGCGGCCAGTACCACCGAGGCGGGCGCGTCGGGGGGCGGCAGGTGGGGGGCCGGGCGGCGGCGTCCGGTCAGGGCGCGGATGCGGGCGTCCATCTCGTCCCAGGCCGCGCCGTCGTCGGGGTCTGCGGGCCGCGGGCCCAGTGCGGGCACGCCGGTGATGGCGTGGCGGGTGCGCCACAGCTCGGTCAGGGCGCAGGTGTTGGCCCAGGCGGCGCGGCGGTTCGGGGAGCGGGTGGAGGGGGGCGGGCCGAGCGGGCGGGCCCAGGCGGGCGGGGCGGCGGCCAGGGCCTGGCCGCGTTCGGCCAGGGAGCGGGCCAGGATGCGGTGGCGTTCGGCGAGGTGGTGGCGCCAGTGCTCGGGGGTGGCGGGGTGGGTCAGGGCGGTGCGGTCGGCGACCCAGTCGGGGACGTCGCCGTGGTGGTCGGGGCGGTGGGGCAGGTGGTCGGGGAGCCTTTCGCGCAGCCGCAGTTCGGCGGCGATCTTGGCGGTGACGGCGTCGGCCCGGGCGAGGTGGGTCCTGGCGTGGCGCTGCCGTTGGGCGGCGGTGGTGCGCCGGTTGTGGCTGTGGCGGCGGGTGGCGGTCAGGGACTGGGCGGCGGTGTGCGGGTGGTGGGGGGCCTGTTCGCGTTGCCAGTCCTCGCGGGCCGCGTTGCGCCAGGTCAGGGCGCGGCGCAGTGCGGATTCGCCGGTGAGGTCGGCGATGGTACGGCGGGCGGTGGCGGACAACGGGGTCCGGGTGCGCTGCGCGCTGCGGATCTGGGCGCGCAGGGCGGTCATCTGGGCGGCCAGTTCGGTGCGGGTGAGCGGGCCGAGGGGGCGGTCGGGCCAGGCCGGGTGGGTGTGGCCGGCGCGGGTGGTGACGGGGGTCGGCAGGGCGCTGTAGGCGGCGTCGGCGGCCTTGAGGGCGTTGTGGGCGGCGGCGCGGTGGGCGGCGGCGAGACGGGTGAGGGTGTCGAGCTGGTGCAGCGTCAGGGCCGCCAGCGGCCCGGTACGGGCGTGGCGTTGGGCGTCGGCGGTGTCGGCGAGGCGTTCGCGCAGCCGCCAGGTGAGCACCGCGGCCGGGTCGTCGGCGTCGGTGAAACCGCGGCCCCTGGCGGTCCCGGTCAGCAGGCGGGGAAGGTCGAACCCGGTGCGCTCGGCGGTGTTGAGGGCGCGCAACAGGGCGGGGAAGGCGTCGGCGGCCAGGAAGGCGGCGGCCCGGTTCAGGCCGAGGGTGTCCTCGATGACGCCGGTCAGACGGGCTGCGGTGGCACGCTCTGCGGCGTCGGCGAACTCCGCTGCCAGCTGTCCTGGGGCGGTGATCTCCCGCTGCAGGACAGCGATCGTCTCGGTCGCCGACAGCTGCGCGCGGCGCCGGGCGGCGATGGAGGCCAGGACGTCGTCGAGGATGTCGCCGTCCTCGATCGCGACGTACAGGCGGTTGGTGCGCTGCCCGCGGGTCAGCTGGACGTAGACGCCTTCGCGGGCCGAGCGCGCGGAGGCGAGCGCGTGGGATGTGCCCACGGTCATGCCCTGGGCGCGGTGGATGGTGGAGGCGTAGCCGAGTTCGCAGTGCTCGGCGACGTAGCGGGCGGGCAGCCGGATCCGGCCTCGGTGGCCGGTGTGCCGGGCGATGACCTCGCCGCCTGCGGTGATGCGCTGGATGGTCCAGGTGTCGCCGTTCTTCACGAAGTCCCGGCCGCCGCGGACCGTCATGCGGCGCCGGTTGAGGCGGGAGACGATGACGTCGCCGGCATGGGCTTGCTGCCCGGCGCGCAGCGCGACCGCCTGGCGGATGTCGACGTTACCGGCGGCGATGTGCCAGGCCTGGGCGCGGGTGTTGAGGGCGGTGACGCTCGCGGTGTCGGCGGCCGTCATCAGCGAGGTGACGCCGGCGGCGGTGTCGGCGGCCCAGGCGGCGAAGACCGCGTCGCACATCGCCTCGTAGGAACCGGCGGTGATCCGGCCCTTGTCCCGGTACCAGGCGAAGACCGCCCGAGGGGCATCGCCGTCGCGCAGGACCAGCGACGCTTCGGCCTCGCCGGGGGTACGGAAGCGGTGCAGGCGGTCCAGCTCGACCGCGCCACCGGCCCGGGCGATCAGGCGCAGCGCGCCGCCGGCCTCGACGGCGGCCAGCTGGTGCGGGTCGCCCAGCAGCCGCACCACCGCCCCGGCCGCCGAGGCGTCGGCGAGGATCCGGTCCAGCAGCAGGGTGCCGCCCATGCCGGCCTCGTCGATGAGGACGACGTCGCCGGGGCGGAGCCGGAAGTCGTTCTCGACGGTGATGCCCTGGGCGGCGCGGCCGCGCTGGTGGAGCCAGGAGTGCAGGGTGTGGGCCTGGCGTTGCAGGTCCTCGCCGAGGACCTTGGCGGCGCGCGAGGACGGGGCGAGCGGGATCAGCCGCCCCCCGGCGGCGTCCACGGCGGCCGCTACCAGGCGCATCGCCGTGGTCTTGCCGGAGCCGGCCGGGCCCAGACCGGCTTGCAGGAGATGCTCGGACAGCACGAAGGAGCGGGCCAGTTCGCGCTGCGCGGTATCGATCGGACCGCGGTGCAAGGCGGCGACACGGTGGAAGGTTGCGCGCCCGACGGGAGGGATGACCAGGGTGCGGGCGGCGGCCAGCAGCCGGTTCTCCGCCGCCAGCAGGGAGCCGGTGGTGTAGGTGGCCGAGCCGATGGGCCGGTAGATGCTGGTGCCGTCCGGCCGCACCAGGTCCGGGTGGGGCGGGTTGATCTCGGGCGGGGTGATGTCCAGGCAGTCGCCGTCGGCCAGGACCTGGTCGGTGATGGCGTCGGCCAGGTCCGCCGGGGCGGTGGCTCCGGCCAGGGTGCGCATCAGGTAGCGGCGGGCCTCGGCCAGGACGTGACGGCGCCGGAAGGTGGTGCGGTGTTCGGTGACGGCGGCCAGCACCTCGACGGCCGCTTCGGCGGGGTCCACGCTCCCTTCGGCGGGCCCGAGGCGGGCGGCGGCGGCCTGCGCGCAGGCGAGCAGGGTCTCGACCGTTTGGCGGCCGGTGGCGGCGACCGCCCGGCGTCGCCAGGTGGCCAGCAGCTCGTCCAGTGAGCGGGCCTTGCGCTGGGCCGGGCGGGTCATCAGCGTCGCCCGGCCCTGCAGCCGGGGGCGTACCGACGGGCCCGGCTGGCGCCCGTGACGGCGCCGGTAGTCCTCGAACAGGGCGTCGGCCATGGTGCGCACCGCGGCGCCGCGCTGGGAGAACGCTGCGCGCAGCCGGCCGTCGATCCCTGCGATCCGCATCACCGGCCGCTGCCCCGGGGTGACCTGGACCGCCTCGGTGCGCAGCCCCAGCCGGGCGCAGAGCAGCTCCAGGGCCCGCTGGTTGTACAGCTCGCTGGCGGTGACGACTTCGCGGAACAGCAGGCGGCTGTCGAGGTTGCGCCACCGCCCGTCCGGGCCCCGGACCCGCGGGCTGATGACCACGTGCTCGTGGAGCATCGGATCTCCGGCCCGCGATTGGTAGTGCAGGAACACGGTGGCCAGCAGCCCGCCGACCGCTCGGTGCTGGGCGATGCCGCCCGCTCCGGTGCGCACCGCCAGCGCGTGGTCCTCCAGCCAGCGCACCGCCTCGCTCCGGGCCTGACGCTGCACGTCCAAGGCGATACGCCGCACAGCGGGGTCGCCCAGGGCGAACAGCAGCGACAGCTCTTCGCAGGAGAACGTCAGGTCGTAGCCCGTGCGGGCCTGACGCTGCGGTCCGGTCCGCGCGGCCAGGAAACGGCCGAGCTCGGCTCCCCCGGACGGCGCCCGGTGGTACTCGGCTTCGAAGGCGCGGGCGGCCGTGCGCATCCGCAGGGCTTGCGTCTCGGCCTTCGTCAGCGGCCGGCACAGCTGCTCGCCGGCGTACTGCAGGACGCGGGCGATCTCCTGGTCCAGCGGCGAGAGTTCCGACAGCTGCGGGACCGCCGGGCCCAGCTTGGCCGCCTTCAGCGCCTGCCCGACGGTGGCCCCGTCGGCCTGCCGCTCGATGATGATCTCTTGCGCCCTCGGGTGCATGCCGAGCCCGAACAAGGACCGCATCTGCGACTCGGACACCGTCCCGGACAGCCCCATAGCGCGCGCCGCCTGACCGTGCCACTGCCCCGGTGGGACTCCCGGCACGCTGGAGGACACCGACGCCTCACTGCCCCGCGCGCCATCGCCTGCCGCGATGTTGCGCCGGTAGTAACGCTCGCCCTTGGCCGTGATCCCCTTCACCGTCATCCCCACACCGGCAGTCGAACACCACCCCGAGCGGCGCGGCGGAGCCGAACCCGGGGCCGGGCGCGAACCTCCCAGGGCCCCGGACGCGATCTTCGAAACCGTCCCGCCGCCCGGGATCCGCCCACCGGCGGGCGGCCTGGGAGCAAAAGTGCCAGAGGTGTGCGCTGCACCACGGCCCGCAGTCCGCCCACCACCCGCACCCCGGCCACAGGCACCCGGTCCCCGCACCCCGCCCACCACGACCGGCATTCAGCCCCAGGCACCAGCACCCCGCCAGGCACCGGGCAACCTGCCCGCACTCCCCCGCTCTCCCCCGCTTCCGGTCCGTCCCGTGGACGGGACCGGGCGCGGCGACGGGCGTGCTACGGCGTGGGACGCGGGCGGCCGGGGCCGGTGCGCGCCGGTGCGGGCGGCTGACACTGGCGCGGCATGGTCCGCGCGGGCGGGCCTTCAAGGCGAGGAGGTGGCCGCTGTGGCGACCAGCACGACCAAGAGCCGGGGCGGGAAGGATCTGGCGCGGCGCAGGAAGGCGCTGGAGCGGGTGGCGGCGCGGGTGGCCGACGCCCGGCGGGCGGCGGAGGAGGCGGAGGCGGAGCGGCTGCGCAGGGAAGACGCCCTCGATCAACTGGCGGCGGACTTCGAGCTGGCGCGGGAGGACGAGGAGGTCATCGTCGCCGAGGTGGAGGACGAGGTCCGGCGGGTGCGGGAGCGGGGGGCGGTGCGGATTCAGGTGGCGCGGGTGGCGGCGGCGCGGGTGGTGGTGGCGATGGGAGAGGCCGGGGAGACCGTCCCGGGGTGCGGGCAGCGTCTGGGCGTGGGGGTGGAGCGCGTCAAGGAGCTGCGGCGGCTGGCGCGGGAGACGGCCGATGCCGGGGCCGGGGCCGCGGAGGCGGCGGCGGGGCGGGCGGGGAAGGACGGTCCGGGGCGGCGGGAGGATCCGGGCGGCGGGGTGGCCGAGGCGGGAGAGGCGTCTTCGGGTGAGGGTACGCAGGCGTGGCCGGCGGGTTACCGCCACGCGGGTGGCGGGGCGGGGGTGCGGCCTGCGGGTTGAGGTGGGGGTCGTCCTGGGGTGGGCATGGCGCGGCCCCGGTCGCCGTCGCCGGTGAGGGCGTGGCGGCCGGGGCCGTGGGGGTCCGGGTTCAGGTGCGGGGTGGTTGGGTCCAGGGGGCGGCAGGGCGCTGCGGAGCGGCGGTCTGTTGCGGGGGGTAGGTGCCGGGGGCGGGGGGCTGCTGGGCGGGTGCGGGCTGCGGCCAGGCCGCTGGGGCCTGCTGGGGAGCGGCTTGGGCCGGGGTCGGGGGCCGGGCCCCGGGTTGGGGTTGGACGTAGCCGGTGAAGCGGCCGGGGTCGATGTCCTTGAGGTAGACGGTGACGGGGGCCTGGTCGGCGACGATGATGCGTTCGTGGATGCCGGGGGGTGTGAGGATCCACACGATGGTGCCGTCGCGGCGGGTGGTGCGGCGGATCAGTGGTGGGGGGAGGACGACTTGCTCGGTGATGCCGGTGTCGGGGTTGGTCTCGGGGACCGTGATGTGGTCGACGGCGCTGAACAGGCCCTGGATCCCGGAGAGTTCGTTGATCGTGGTCTGGTGCTGCACGGCGCGGCGTCCCCCCTTCTGGTGTGGTGGTCGGTGGCGGGTCCGCTCGAACGGTAGGGGGCGCGGCGGGGTGTGGGGGGCTGGGGGTGGTGGGGGTGCCGGGAGGCGGGACGCGGGGTGTGGTGGCCGGTGCCGGGGGCGGGATTGCGCGGCGCGGCCCCGTGCCCCGGACAGATGCCGGTGCACGGGGCCGCGCTGGGTATGGGGTGTGGGTCAGCTGTCGCCGTCGGCGAGGATCATGCAGCCGACGGGGATGGAGGTCAGGAGCTGGCGGACTGTTGTGTCGGCGGGCCGGGTGGCCCTGCGGGTGTTGTCGACGCGGTGGTCGCGGCGGAGTGCCTCGGTGGAGCTCTCGTCGAGCAGGACGTCGAGTCGGTCGGTCTTCTTGTTGCCGGTGGCCTCGGCCTGGACGTGTCCGGTGAGGTTGATCAGTACGACAGGGGTGATGCCGACGAGCCGGATACGGCGGCCGGGGGTGATGTCAGTGCCGTTCTCGTACAGCGCGGCGAGACGGCAGCTGACGTCGGCGCGCAGGGCCCGGAGCGCGGCGGGGTTGGTGATGGCATCGAGAGAGGTGGTGAAGTCGCCGATGATGGGTGCGGTCATGGTGGTGCGTTGTCTCCTCGTGGTGTGGTGTCGTTCGAGGCGGAGGAGCGACCGCCCCCTCGGGGCGCGCCGGAGCGAGCAGTTGGGGGTTGTTGCACGTCCGCCGGGGCCACGGTGCCGGGGCTGGGGCTTAAGGCGGCAAGCCCGGCTTGAGGGGGGTGGGCGTACGCGAGCGGCCCCGCACGTGGGTGCGGGGCCGCTCGTGTTCGGAAAGGGCGGGGCTGGGTTCAGAAGGGGCTGTCGGTGGGGGTGGTGGTGGTGCCGTAGGGCTGGTGCAGGTGGGTGGGGAGCGTAGCGCGCAGGTGCCAGGCGAGGCGGGCGGTGTGGGCGGCGCGGCGCAGGGGGCCGGGGGTGGCGGGCTCGGGGTGCGAGGTGGTGGCGGGGTCGCATCCGTCGATGGCGCGGCGTCCGCAGTGGGGGCAGCGGTCGGTGCGGGCGTCGATCCATACGGTGGAGTCGATGAACTGGCGGTAGCTGGCCAGTCCGGCGAGCAGGTGGCGGATCCGGTGCGGGTGTGGGGTGGTCATCGGGTCTGGTATTCGCGGTGGACCGTCAGGTCGAGGGGGGTGGTGATGCCGAGCCACTGGGCGGCGGCGTCGGTGACGTGGTCGAGGGTGCCGGAGACCTGGAAGGGTTCGTCGCCGTAGTCGTTGACGGCGGTCACCTTCGTGGTGCGGGTGGAGCCAGTGATCAGGAACTGTGGTTCCTTGCCCTGGCTGGTCAGTGCGGTGTCCTGTGCCGGGGGGAGGACGAACATCAGGATGCCGGTGATGCGGGAGCGTTCGCAGGTGGTCCAGTCGGCGTTCACGGGTATCGGGCGGCCGGTGGTGCGGGCCGGGGTGGTGGTGGCGGTCATGGTGAGCCCTTTCGGCGCGGCGCGGCGTGGTGGGGGTGGGCCGGGCGGTGGGTGCCGGGCGATGGGCTCACAGTCGGGGTCCGGCGGGTTAGCGGGGCAAGACCGGGCTCGGTGTATGCGGCGGTGCCCCGCCGGGGCGGGGCAGCTCGGGGTCCTTGCCCGCGGCGCGGCTGGTGCGATGCCGGGGCCCTCGCAGGAGCTGCGAGGGCCGCTCGACGCTCCGGCTGGTCAGTCCATGACGACCTCTTCGAGGTCTGCGGGATGGAACGTCCGGACGCGTCCGGAGCGATCCATCTTCACGCGGATCTTCGTGCGTCCCGCAGTGGCCACGTCGCCGAATCTGTCACCGAAGATCCATGCGTCCGTTGCCGGATGCGACTGCGCTCGCACGGGCATCCCTGCGCCCAGTCGTCGGCGAACCCATTCGATGTCCATGATCAGTCCTCGCGTGTGGCTGTGTGCTGGCGGATACGTCGTGGTTGGGAATCGGGGTGGTAGTGGACGGCGATGGTCACGGCGCTGGTGCGCAGTGCTGCCTCCAGGTCCACGTGAGGCGGGGCCGGGCTTTGCGGGGCGGGGCGGGGCGGGGCCCAGGGTTGGGGGTCTGGGGGTTAGGGCGGCAACCGGCCCCGCACCTGGTGGCAGGGGCGGGGCCGGGTGGAGGACGGGGTTGATCAGTGGTCTTCGCTGTGGGGGGATTCGGTGCGGGTGGTGCGGTCGGCACAGTTCCCGCATTCGCCGTCGTAGCCTTCTCCGTCAGCGGTGGATTCACCGCAGTCTTCGTTCCGGCACAGGTCGTCCAGGACCGCGGTCGCGACGGCTTCGCCGAGCGTCGGCAGGTGGTTTCCGTCGAACTCGGCGCAGGGCTCGGCCCAGCGCTCGTGCTGGAGTTGAAGGGTGCCTTCCACCACGGAGAGGGTGTAGGTGCCGGTGCTGCGGGTCTTGTTCTCCAGGTATCCGACGACCGCGTACGTCCCGGCGGATGCCTTCCAGTCCTGGCCCTGCCGGTCCTTGTTGAGGATGCGGGCGGCCACGCGGGCGATGTCGGAGATGTGGAAGTCGGCGTCGGGCAGCGAGTCGTCGAGGAGGGTGTCGTCGATCTTGTCGAGTTTCGCGGCGGCCGGGACCAGGTCCAGCGCGGTGATGGTCAGGCGGCCGAACGTCGGGTGCGGGTCGTGGAGCTCGATGGTGTCTGCGGCTTCCAGCGCCAGTTCTTCTCGGGCCTTGGCCTCGGAGGGGGCGTCGGTGTAGAGCGTGATCAGGCCGGGGACGAGGAGCGCGTACGTCTTGTCGGGGGCCGGTTGTCCGGCCTGGGGGGTATCGGGGGTGGTGGTCTGCGTGGGGGCGGGGTTCTGTTCGGCTGGGCCGGTGGCGGGTTGGGGCGAGCTGGTGTCGATGCGGGCGGTGACGATCGGGGGGTGCTGGACGTGCGTGGTCATGGAGTTCCCCTGTGTGAGTGGTGGTGGGTGGGAGTGCCGGGCGCGGGGGCGCGGCGGGTCACACGGTGGGGGGCTTGGGGGTTACGCCGGCAAGCGACGGGGCCGGAGTTGCGGCTGGTGGTTGGCGGTTGGCGGTTGCTCCTGGCCCCGCGCGGCGGGGCGGCGGCCGGGGGCGGGCGGCGGCGGGGCGGGGACAGGCGGGGCGGGGGTGTGCGTGCGGACGGCCCCGCCTGCGGGGTGCAGGACGGGGCCGGGGCGCGGCGCGGCGCTGGGTTATTGGCGGCTGGTGGCTCGGGTAGGTGGGGAGCCACGGGGTTCCCGGGTCCGGCGTGGCGGTGCCGGACGGTAGGAGCGCGGCAGGTTAGAGCGGCAAGGAGGCGGCATCGCCGTGGGGATGGGGGCCGGGAGTACGGCGGCCGGCCGGGTCGGCGAGGCGGTGAAGGTCGGCGGCCCACTGGTCGAGGTCGAGTTCCATGTCGTGGAGGGCGTTCGCGGCGTGGGCGGTGGCCAGGGCTAGGTCTCGCCACACGTTTTCGTTGGGGCCGGTGGTGGGGGCGTGGTCCTTCGCGTAGCGGGAGGCGGTGACAAACAGGTGGGTGAAGCGGCTGAGGATGCTGTCTTCGCCGTCCAGGATGTGGATCAGGAGTTGGGCCGTGGTGTCGGGCGTGGCCCCCGAGAGGCGTTCGGCGAGCTGGCTGATTCCGGTGGCGATGTGCTGGGCGTCGGGCATCGGGTTCACAGGGGCTGGTCCTTCACAGGTACGGGGCGGTAGTGCCGGGCGTGGCGGGGGCAGGCTCTTCCGGGCGGTCTGGGGGCGGTGCCGGGGGCGGATGCGCCGCCCGCCCGCTGCCTGGTTGGGGCCGGGGTGGAGGCACACCCCCAGGGAACGGCGAGGCCTGCCGCACACCGGTCAAAGGGGGTGCGGCAGGCCTGGGTTGGTCAGGACAGGTCGGCGGCCTTACGGGACTTCCGCGTCCTGCTGACGCCGAGGGTCAGGAAGGCTATGGACATGCTCAGGGGCAGGGTGGTGGCTCCTGTCAGGAGCAGCGCCGCCGACGGGTGGTTGCGGATCACCTCACAGATCGCCAGCGCGAAGAACAGGGCGGATGCTGTCGCGTAGAGGAGGCCGCCCTTGATCATCTGGAGGGGGGCGAGGGGCTCGTTCCTGTGCTTCCTGCCCTTGAGGGTGACGAACCCGGCGGCCAGCATCGCGCCTCCTGCGCCCGCCATGGAGACGGCCATCAAGGCGTTGATCAGCAACATGTGGATCACTCTTCTCGTTCGGTGAAGGGACAACGGCTTGCCGGGCGGCAGCGCCGTCGATTCGGCGTCCGGCGTGCCCGCTCACCACTCCGCCGGTTTGTGGGGGGTGGTGGTCGGGGGTGCGGGACGCGGTGACGCCGACTGTGGTGAGGGACCGGGCTAACCGCGCAAACCCACAAAACCCGCCAGGGAATTGAGGAGCTGGGGAGCTGGGGAGCTGGGGAGCTGGGGCCCGCAACGCCGACGCGCCGGGCAGAGGAGTCGGCGGGCGGCGCGCCCGGGGTGCGGCCGGTCGGGCGGCGGGTCGGGCGGCGAGGGCTGCGCAATGGTGGGCGGCCGGGACGGGCCGGGTGCGGGGCAGGGGGCCTACGGGATGGGCGCGAGTTCGGGGGGCAGGGTGTAGCGGTTGCAGTCGCGGTCGTGGCGGCGGCCGTGGCGTTCGTGGGAGTAGCAGTCGCAGTTACGTGCCTGGGGTGCGGTCAGCCAGGCTGCTATGGCCTCGGCGATGCCGTTGACGTCTTCGGCGGGACGGTCAGCGATCTGAAGCAGTTTGGTGTCGTCGGCGAAGTACACGCGGGCGGTCCAGCGGCCGGGGAAGGTGCCGATCGGCCATGCGACCGAGTCGCGTGGCGCGCCGGGGGCGTGGGACTCGATGGTGAGGGTGATGGAGTCGCCGCGGTGGTCGCGTGTCGTGCCGCCGGGGCCGGGGATGCGGAGCCAGCTGTGGCCGTGGTCGGCTTCGCGGATGGCGGGCAGGCCCCAGGCGGCGAGGGCGTTGATGGCGTGGGTCGCGGCGCTGATCGGGACACACGGGCTGGTCGTCATGTGAGCCTTTCGGGCTTCCGGGGAGCGGGCATGGGGCGTCTGGCGTGGGCACGGCGGGGGTTGGGAGCCGGGCCCGCGTCGGCCAAGCCGGCGACGCGGGGCGCGGGGGGCGGCAAGCCGGGCAACCCCGGGGGTGACCGGGGTTCCGTGGCGCGAGGGATGCGGCGCGAGGCGCGAGGGATGCGGCGCGAGGCCCGAGAGATGCGGCGCGAGGCCCGAGAGATGCGGCAGGAGTTGGGGCGGTCCCCGGCGGGACCGCCAGATGTCGTCTGCGGCGGGGGTCTACAGGGGCCTGCCGTCGCAGTCGGCGTAGCCGTCTGCGGTCCGGTGCGGATCGATACAGGCGGCGTGGGAGTCCTCGATGCCGTCGCCGCCGCCGCCGTCGGTGTCGATGTCGTCGGTGAGGACGGTGACGGTCCTGGTCCGGCTGGTGGCGCGGGTGCCGACGAGGTTGACCAGGATGGTGGGCTCTGGAACGGCGGCCCCGGGGTCCCCGGGGTGGGTGTGCTCGGGGTGATCAGTCGCGCTGTTGGTTCTCGGACTTCGCCAGGGCGTCGATGATGGCCAGCCCCAGCAGTCCGACGTACCTGTCGGTGGCGTCGGCCCCCTGGTAGGCGCCAGTGGTGAGCAGGAAGTCGGTCTTGATGGCGCCCCACGGCTGGCCTTCCCGGCGCTTGGTGAAGCACGTCGACGGGATGGTCTTCATCGCCAGGTCGCGTAGGTGGAGGTCTGCCTCGCTCGACAGCGCGCCAGCGGTGACCTTCTCGGCGGTTTCCGTACGTGCGGCTTCGCGCGCCGCGTCCAGGTCGAACACGGCGCTTGCGCCGCAGGTGTCGCACGTCACGTCCTTGATCTTGGAGTCGTAGGCCGGGTGTGCCGAGGCGACGGGCAGGTCGCACGGGGTGAGGTGTCCCGACCACGTGATGTGGACCTCGCCGGGGGTGGAGGCGCTCCGGCACGTCTGCATGCGCTCCATGGTCACTTCGGTCACTTCGGTCACTTCGCGTTCTCCTCGATGGTGTTCCTGGGCAGGTGCTGGGGTGCCCGGGTGTCGGCCGGTATTGCCGGGGACCGGGCCGGACTCCTCGGGGGCGCTGGGGTCCGGCCCGGCGTGAACAACCGTGGCGGGGTGGGCTGTTAGCGGCGCAACCACCGTGGCGAAAGACCGCCTGCCCGGCCTGTCTGCCGGGCAGGCGGTCACTTGCCGACCGGAGCCGGGGCGTTGGGCCCGGGGTCGTCCAGGAGCGCCAGGGCCTTCTGGGCGAACACGTCCAGTGCGCCGGTGTCGTCCGTGAACTCCTCGCTGCTCACTCGGGCAGCGGCAAGGGCCTGTGCGAGCTGCGCGCGGCTGTACAGGCTGGGCCGGGGTGCTCCGGTGGCGCGGCCGGAGGTGTATGCGGGCAGCATCGTGTAGTGGTGGACGTGCGCGAGGTCGGCGGCCGGTCCGTGCGGGTGTCGGTTGCCGGTGGAGATGAGCCGGGCGGTGGTGTCGGTGGCGCGGAAGGTGTCGATGCCCCACGGCCGGTCGATGGCGACGATCAGGGCTCCGTCGTCATCGCGGGCGAATGCGGGCTCGGTTTCGAGGGTTTCCGCGGTCGTGGCGAGCTGGGCGGCGAGGTCCTCCCTGGCGGCGGCCAGGGTGGAGCCGAGCCCCTGGATCCGGCCCATTGTCACGCGGTACCCGTCGCCGCGCCGGGTTGGGCGGTGGATCGTGATGCCGGGCAGTCGGATGGAAACCGTCTCAGCGGCGGCGGGGGTGGCGGCGGGGTGGTGGTGAGTGGTCACGAGGGTGCCTTTCTCGGCATGGGTAGAGGGAGGGGGAAGGGGCTTGCCGGGGGCGCCGGGAGGGTGCGGCCGGCGGCCCGCCCCTTCCGATGGATGGG
>Ga0307517_10000323_pt1 | contig 82660 bp, 76 predicted proteins | sample 23_EM_MG_FD_194515 | JGI IMG/M metagenome (GOLD analysis project Ga0307517, IMG submission 194515) | Populus trichocarpa ectomycorrhiza microbial communities from riparian zone in the Pacific Northwest, United States - 23_EM | ecosystem: Host-associated > Plants > Roots > Unclassified | place...
TTTCAAACGCCGGTATAGGAGAACGGTATGGGAAAGGCGAAGAATTCCCAGGGATGAGAAGGAGCTGATTGCTTTAGCACAGGAGGTGTGGGAAGGGTTACCATGGAGGCATATTTATACCTATATCGATAGCATGCCACAGCGAATTGTATCTTGTCTCAGAAATAATGGGGGACCAACCAGGTGGTAAAATGTAACCTAGCTCTTAATGTGTTTTTTGGAGTATTGTGGGACTTTGGGAATGGAGTTGGTGTTTTCTTAATAGTGGTAGCCGTGAGGGGGTGGGGAGCTGCCAAGACAGGTGTCGGGTTACTAAGCGACCTTTATTGCCTATATCCATTCGAGTGACAGGAGGTGCAATAACCACCCCATGCCCCACTACCAGTAAAACCTCAGGTATGATATGATATAACGAACTCGCCTAGCCTAGCTATAGGGCGAGCTCAGGACCTCCAATTGGCTGAGAGCTTGCGAACAAGGCCGGATAACGTAAGCAAGTGTCTTTGGACGACCTCCCGCGCCACTCAAAGCTCCGAAAACTGCTGCACTACCGGCCCGGGCCAGTTCGATATACCTGAGATTTTACGGGTACTAGTGTACCGGTATTTATCGATTGCCCGCAGTCCTCAGAGCAATTACTTGATCTGATCCCGTGCTCTTATGACTCGGGAGAAGCGTCATGACATATCACCCATCCAATTAATAGCAAAACCAAAAAAGCACGATTACAATTGTTGTTTACATGATACCAAACCAAACCGTACCAAACTCGACCAGAAAAAACTCAAACTGAACCGACCGAACCAAGACTTTTCCCCCATACTCACGTCCCCGCCCTCAACTTGTATTTTCCTGCCCAACCTTTACGTAAAATGTACTGTAAGCCAGTAATTTTCTCCAACAAAGCACTCTCGCCCCCACACCCCCCCTCATCTCGGGAAAGAAGGAAAAAGGATTTGTTTCTGTTTTCTACGCATTAGGGAGAGGGGTAGAGTGTCCTGTGATTGCTTGTTTGGGGTTTGCACTTAAGATTAACAGTGATCTCCCTGTGTGGATCTGTGAGAGCAAATAACTCTTCCAGTTTCAGATATGTGATTGTTCCTACGGGATCTAAGCATGGGATGGGGTGTATACCCCTCAGGCACCTCAGGGTAGGCTTTTGCTATAGGCTCAGAATTAGGCCCTTTGTTGGACCTTGGATAGACCACACGAAGCCCCCGCCAGTGCGATGGTTGAGGGGCGGGGGTCCGTGTGTGGTTGATTTTTCGGTTACCCAGGACTTAGAGGTACAAGTAGGTACAGCGACTACTTTGGAACATGGGGCAGATCTACGCCCTGTATTGCCCCCTCTTAACTGTTGCGAGGATAATGTGCGCGTAACGATCAACCGGTTGAACTAGACTAGGGCAAAACTAAAAGGGCACTGGGGAGAATCAAAAACTTCATTCGCTCGTCGTCGTCATAACTAACTAACCAAACATAAGTCTATATAAGAATAATAAAACTCTCTCAATCATTCTATCGTCTGCCACACCTATCAATCTCTCCTTCATGCGTAATCCCCTTCTGCCTGCGTACCTCCGTTCTCTGAACAAAGGAAAGACATAGCCAGAAACTATTCCATCTATCCTTCCGTCTATCCTTCCGTGTAGAACAAATGAAACAACTAAAACTGCTATCCCGTCTATCCTTCCGTCTAGAACAAATGAAACAAATATCAGCTTCTGTGAACTCCAACATTAACGGCCACAATGTCTAAGATCATGCTGTGATGGCGGTAGAATACAGCTCCAGCCTTACAGGATTTACACCACTAATATTACGGAGCTCAAGCCAAGAAATTCCCCATGCACTCCTACCGGCATAAGTCCAGTTATCATAAACGGGGCTCATGTGCGCCTACCCAAAGGAGAGATCCTCGTGCAATCAACCTCCGCCTAAGGAAGTTCGCTTGCAGCCAGGCTTTGGATACAGCTCCTCGCCCTGTAGCCATGGATTCCTGCCATTGGAATTATATCCCTAGTTGTTATAGTAACTTGCGATATCAGCGAGTACCGGTGGATGGTTAGGCAGGCAGAAGGAGGGAATGAATGTCTCTTTTGTCTAAGCTAATCTCTAATATGATGCTAAGAGTGAGCGTGCGCGCACGCTTGGGCGATCTAGCGTAAGACTTACTCCGCAGTTGCCTGTTTGGTCCATCGGGGTGTTCATACAAAGGATAGTCTTAGTATGTGTGCCTAACGTGCACTGCTCCTGCGATCATGAAGCGAATTGAAACAAACCTCAGCAACTATCAGCATTCTTTGATAATATATAACACAAAAGAGGGAGATGGAAAATAAAAACGGAACTTTCAACGCATAACCTAGGTGGTCCCCACGTTTGACATACCACAAGCTGGCTCCTGTCGCAGGCCATTTTGCATGATATTAATCCAATAATTCCTACCCAAATTCCTATAGAGGCAGACCCGACACCCTTTCCCCGAAAGTTAACTTTAATCTAACTTGACTTTGTCCATACACATACTGTAACATACGCTCTCACAGGTGACATCGCTTTCCAAACCTCCTTCCCCCTTGCCCTCAATTTCTCAGATGGTTGATCTAGCTTAACCCCCTTCCTTCCTTCCTTCCTTCCTTCCTTCCTTCCCCCTCCTCTTCGCGAAACAAATCCGACCCCGTAATACGCTCAAAAGCCCTCGTACCCAATTTCAACCTCTAATCCAATAAATACCGTGCATTCAGGAAGCATATATAATAATATTCCCCGACAATAAAGGCATAACTCTCCATCCACCTGCATAAATACCCACAATCCACCCCTCAACTCTCACGTGAATTCCCATGACACCAAATCTAATCATGTGTCGTCGCACATACCGTGCAAGCACTGGTATTCCGCCCACACACCTCAAAAAAAAGCCAGGTATAACGTACGCAATGGAATAGACCGGGATGCAAGAGATGTCTTATCCGGGAACTCAGATGATCAACCCGTGGAGAGTTTGGATGGATAGATCGGTGGGGCAGAGTTATGGTAGCGAACGTTAACGGGGGGGGGGGGGGGGGGGGTAGGGTATTAGTGATCCAAACTTTTAGTGAATGTTGTTAAAATGACCGGATTAGCAAAAGCGGCGATAAACAACATCGCTTATCGCGACCGTATACCGCGCAAACTGTCGCCAACTCCCCTCACTCAATCAACCCCCGTAAGCCCACATAGCACAAACCACGGCTCCCGCTCCCGGGCGCATGGAACACCAAAAACAGTGATGAAGCCCCCCAAAAATATGCCAACGGCCATCGAGTCCAGGAACATGGTAAGCCAAATTGAGTTACGCGACAACAAACAAAGCACCATCACGACTCCTCACTCTGGCAACTCGCCACAACCCGAAGCATGACCAGAGCTCACATGTCCATGGGCCATACCGGGCCCATGGACGCAAGCCCCACCAACCACCGACCGAATATTTTCTCACATATTCGGTACCATACCCATCCACCCTCCCACAAACACGAGCCCCCCCCTCCTGAGTTATGATACGTAACTTATAATATCCATCCCCTCGTCGGATATCACTGCTTGAGCGATACTCCATCCAATTGGCCGTAAACAAAGTTGGGCTGCCACCACAATTAATCCCCCAATGCGTACGCATTCGGCAGCCGACCGGTCCGCGCATGCATACATCGCGATTACCGTATCGTATCGCATCTCATCGCTGGGCGGATAGGCAGGCTGTTGCTTGTGGCTGTCTTTGTATTCATGCGTGACGTAATGGTTTCCGAAGGCATTGACATGCCGGCGATAAGAGTGACAGTGGTATCAATGAGTTTTGATCCGAAAAAAAATCAAAATCAAAAAAACTCAATTTGAGCGCGGGCGAGGCGCTGTTATTTTGAGATTATGAAGGTTGATGCGATTGGATTGGGTCACGCTTCCGTGCTGGGGTGGATGGATGGATTCAGGGGGCGTGAATATTTGCCTATTGTCCGTCCCTGTTGGTGGAGGTTGATTGAATACCGGTAGAATATAGTAAGCAGGACGCTGTTACTACTCCCTACTACTACTTCTAGTAGAAGATCCCCACGTGGCCCGTTGGAAAGTTTATTTGTTGGATGTGGCGCCGCAGCGTAGTACTCAAAAGAGTTAGAGATTGTAGTCGGCTTTGTTGTAACTGTTGTAATAGTAACAGTCTTAGATGTCAATGACGTATTAAAGCGGTTACCCGTTGTTAGAACCAAGGGTGAATCCGATAAGCCTTAAGCGTCATAACTGTACATATCCTAGGTTGTTCCCCTCCACGGTGTTTGTAAGAATAGCCCTTTTGTGCATAATCGCATAGCAGCCCCCGCCCGGCCTAAGGATATACCGCCGATCGAGAACACTACGCAGGCGTTTCATGGAGCCCTCAGCAAGCAAGCAGTTCCTGGACCCTGTGTGCTCCTGTAGCCTCGTGTTGGTGATAGAAATGGTAGATCGAACATGTGGATCCGAGACCAATCCTATCCCATAAACAGTAAGAGGCTACTTGTGAAGCTTAATAACACGAGACCCCTTGTCGGATAGATTCGATCGTAATACGTGCATAACATCCGCCAAAACCACGGGTTCAAAGCTATCACCTGCCTCGAACAACCCAAGTCTTATCCGGGGAAGGTGCCTTCAAGGTACTGTACTCACTCCATTCATCAGCTGTGGTAAAGCCTCATTATCTCAAGCAAAAAACTAAGAAATGCTCAATAGAAGTTCGTAAATATCATACACAATCAGTAGAAAGAAAGAAAGTTCGTAGTAATGTCTAGTGAGACACAAACCCTAGTATCCCCGAACTCAACCTATCATCATTTCCACCATGTAGCCCCCCATCCATCCATCCATCAACAAAAACCGGCCCATCTAACCACCAACTTCGAAGGGCAACCCTAAAGTAAGTGGTCGATCGATGAAAATTAAGTTCTCCAGAGTTCGTGACAATCCAGTCCAGCCTGAGCCCCCGTAGAAATCATTACCAGGCCAACATGGTAACCCCAAACCCCCAAACCCACCGATCAACCATCCTTCCCATCGTGAACAACCATCACTATCGTCACCGCCATCATTAAAGAGTCTCCAAATATCGTGCCTCGCACACTTAACATACTAGTCGTCAATAATAATAGTTCAGGAGTGTAGTTATCACTTCTCGAACGCCTTTCTGCCCCCCGCACCCTCCTCCACTTTGCTACAAATCTCTCCCAAAGCCCAAGCCATGGCGATCGAAAGTGCGGTCCACAGGTGAGTTCAGTGAGTAGAAAGGTGGAACGAGAGGTTCTGGTCCGTAGGAGGCCTTCTGGAGAGAATTTAAGTCACCAGTAGGGGAAGGCTATGCTGTGAGCGTGGTAGGTGGGTAATGGAAAGGAAGGCACTGCGGTCAAAATCAGTAGTTGAAATAGCTGGGTACCATGACGAGCTTCAGAGAAGGCGTGAGGGAAAAAAAGTGCAAAGCAAAGGGAAGCGGGGAATCTCGCATCCCCCCTCTCTCCCTTCCCTCCTTCCTTCCCTCAGAACCCTTCCTTGCTCCTTTCCATCTTCGCAGCGAACACAACCTTCATCGGAAGGATAGAAAGATCCATCCAGAGGTAGAATGTCATGCCAAAGAACCGCACTTTCATCTCAAGCCTTGACAAAAACTTGAAGGAAAAAACCGAAGATCGTCGACAAAAAAAGGAGTAGGATCGATCTCAGCTCATTCAAAAACTCCACTTCATCACCACAAGCATTTAAGAAAATCCAGCAGCGATGAACCCCCATCGCCTGCCAGCTCAGTAATTTATGATTCCAAGGAACGTTTGTCCAGGAACCCTTGACACACGCACACACAGACACACACATACCATACATACAATCAAGGAAGTAAACAAGAAGACTAGATTACAATACATGGCATGGCATGGCATGGCATGACAGGAACGTCCATACATTCAGCATGCTCCCCGCCGTTTACCAACTCTACGATACGAACGACCAGAATTTAACTGAGCTGACATGCTAGCTAAACCATCACAACAAGCAGACAGACAAGAACGAACATAAACCAGACCAGACCAGACCAGACCACCTGATAAAAGGCCGTACGGTACAGTACATTACACGACAGAAACCGATTTGCACCACGAATCCACGACAGCACGACATCGCGCTGAGCAGCAGGAGGAGGAGGAGGAGCAGCAGCAGCAGCAGCAGGGCGACCAAGTGAGCAAACCAGACCAAAGCAAAAAGACCTCATACCTCCTTCATGCCCTCCTTCCTCTCCCCCCGCCCCCCCCCCTTCTTCTTCTTCTTCCTCCTAACCTAGATTACCGCCGCCGTTGCTGGATCCACCCATCCATCCATCCATCAAGAGGAAGGAACGAATACCCATAAATATCAGCCAACTTCCCTAAATTAATAAATAAATAATAAAAATTTTCCGAATGAAAAATTATAAAAATTATATATAAAAAAAGGGAGAAAAAAATAAACACTCACACAGCCTCTCCATTCACCAGCACAACCTGACAAAGAGAAGAAAGAAGAAAAAAATGAAGAGAAAAAGAAAAAAAGGCACCCACCACCTCGCCACACACACACACACCCACTCACCACCCCCCAATACGTGTCCCATACCAGTTCATAACACGGCAGGGTAGGGCACACTCGACCTTTCGACCTTTCGACCACCACCACCACCACCATAACCACAACCACAACCTGACAAGCATATCCCTCCTCGCCCGTTTCACCCGGGGGCAAATCCTTCCCCCTCCCGCCCCCCTATCCTGGACACACCTACGCCCCCTTGCCTACCCGAGTGAGAATGTGTGACTTCTCCGTGTTTCAGTGAGTATCACAACGTAGCGGGAGGATGGATGGAGGGTTCATAACCCCACTATATCTGGCTGTGGTGTCGTACTATCTAGCTGGCTAGCTGCTTGTGATATCTACCTCTGCTACGTTTATTTTACCCACCTACCGCACTAGCCCGCCAGATGAGAGGAAGACTTAATTGAGAACGTTCGGAGGGCGTCTATCTTTTGTTTGTTGGTTAGCAGGCCGCTAACGCGTTAGACTCGTACTCTTAGTCACTTAGCTCAAAGATAGATACCGCACTTCAACAATTGATGGATAACGTTGGCTAGCTGATTGGTTAAGTTTATTTGGAGGCAATTCTAGCAAAGTTAGTTACCTCAGCTACATAGCTACCTACACCTCCGCAAGCACACAGAAGGATATACAGTACGAACGAAAATAAGCGAAATGAAATGAAAAAAAGCACACCGCAAGATATAAAAAAAAGGCAGAGGGAGAAAAAAGGCTAAGGAATACGTACAATGTACTCTGCAAACAGATACCCGCCAACATATGAGATACAAGAAGATTGGGAAAGAGATACATGGTAAGAAAAAATGGAAAGGAAAAACAAAAGCAAGATAGAGGAAGAGGGTGAGTAAGTAAGCACGGCTACAGTACCCGGATTTGATTCGGAAAAAAGGTAGGAGAGAGAAGTGGGGGGGAGATATCGAAAAGCAATGACTATGAGAAGTTTTGGTATAGTCGTGACAGTCGTAACGGTCATTAAAAATCATTAATGCAGGGGAATAAGTCAGCAGAGGGGTAGGAAGACAACAAAAAAAGACCTGCAGTGAGCGCGTCAAGATGACAAGATAGTAGGTCATGGTGAGAGGGCAAGGGGAAAACGCTCAGCGTACTCCTCTAACGCAAGAGAGACAAGAAATGAAAAGCAATAAAAACAACAAAAACCCCACCGCCCCCATTCACCCCAACCTTCCGCTGCAAAGAAAAATTCAGTCCTCCTTTTTTTGATTTTTTCTGAAACAAAAGTAAAAAAATGTTCCGATTTATCCCAAACAAAACAATGCGTGCCACCCGATTTCCTTTTTGCTCCATATTCCTTATACACTTCCAGACAGAACAGAAATCTAATATCAATTGCTGCGTTTTATATCATTGGTCTTTTTTTGTAATTTTCCGAGTTTAGGATGAGGATCCGGAGGGCTTCGAACGACGGCTCCTCTCCAACCACCTGCGCTTCCCAGCTCTAGTTTCAAGGTGCGGTGCTGTTGAGGTGACATCCGTGCCTGCTGCCATCATACTACTCCTCATCTTGTTGCGATACGCGTCCACTGTAGCCCATATTGATGTTAGATGTATCTCAAATAACAGTGAAGGAGCATTATGACCTACGAGCTCGTTGCAAGAACATTGTCCTCCCTGCAAAGACTCTGGATTGACTCCACGACATTCTGTAGCCGAGCTCATTCAAGTCCATTTCCTTCTTGCGCTTGAGTCCAGATGGTGGGGGAGGAGCAATAGTCATACTAGTTCCATCGAGCATGGGAACTATCACTTGTGTTTGTACCTCTGTCTGTGAATCGTCCTCCATCTGAGATGCCATGTAAGAGCGGGGATACACAGAGTTGGACTTGCGGTAAGAATCGGGGATCTCCTGCATGTGGACTTGGTCAAGCATTACGCGAACCCGAACGCGGGAGCCACGATGCGGGTCGTCGACGAGAATGAACTTTCGGCGTTTGTGATCAGGAATGTCACCGAACAGTGAAGTGTTGGTGTTATTCGGGGGAGTAGACGCGGTTACTGCCGTAGGAGTGTTAGAAGAAGGTCCCATTTGTTCCATTCCATCGTGCATCGAAGGGGGCATAGAAGCACCTCCAACATTTTCTGCCGGATATGCAGCGGGGTATCCATGAAATACTTGTCTAGGTCTTATCTCATTTCCACTGGTTGGTGCCTGATGGTGGTGGTGGTGGCTGGAATGCCCGTTGCTAAATTCCTCCCCACCTGGGGCTGGTGAAAGGTGTCCAGAGGTCGATCTGGAAGTGTTTGCTGAGGGCATTTGCCCCTGAACCCCTCCAAATTGAGGGGTATGGTGATGATGCAGCATGGCCCCCATATCTTCTTCTCCATTCTGAGCTGACGAAGAATCATTCGTGCCAGGATGGTGGTGATGGTGAAGTTGTGGTTGCGAGCCCGAAACAAGCCCTGGGCCTTTCAACCCCAGTCCTGCACCTGCCGAGGGCACACCATGAGGGGATCCTGCACCAAGATGGGTCTGTGCAGCCTGTGCATTTGCTTTGCGATTGTTAATTTTTGCCATCCTTCGAACCCTCCTACTTCGTAATCTGGGGTCTTGGTTAGAGTTTCTCCAACTATCTACAGCCCGTTGAATCAACCCCCGCTTCCCTCGTAAGCATGGATTCAATTCTGCTAAAGCCCAGCCCACGGTATTACACTCAGTTTCGTATACCAGCCGGTTCCCACGATATTGATCTTTAGAGCAGCAGGCACGAGGATATACGCAGTTTTCTGTCTTGAAATCGTGAGAAAGGTTATCAACGGTGACCGACTCCACATCGCAACGGATGGTATATTCCATCTTAACTCTGTCTCGGGAGTACTCGAAAGCTATCCACTGTACACCATTATTGTCTTGTCTCACAACCAGCGGAGTAGTGGCCGGGATAGGCCCGGGGGCGGCATTGGGGTTGATCGAAGCACCCCCCGGTCCAGGTTTTGTACCCGAAGAGGGGGTGGAAGGCGAAGCTCTATGAAGTGGTGTTTGAGCAATCTTTGCAGTCGATGAAGTGTTTGGGGCCACATGTTGGTGGTGAGGCTGCGGGGGGGTCATGGTTTGCCCTGAAGTCTGTGACATGAGGAGTGGTCCATTGTTTAAACCGTGATGCTGAGTTTGGCTTGGGTAGGAGGGAGGGCCTGCTGGAATCGGGGGGTATTGCTGTGGATAGCCGTACATGGAGGTTTGCATGGGCTGTGTAGTGTAAACAGACCGGTGATCCGGCGCCGTGGGAGACGCGACAGACGCCGGTGAATTGGACTGAGGAGTATGGTAAATAGGGGGATACTGCGGACGATTCATTGTGTGCGTTGCCATAAGATCTGTTCCCTCTGCTAATGCAATCAATTGTGAGCCAAAAATGCCTGAAACTTGGTGAACTTGCCAGCAAGAAGCAAGAAGTGGGCAACGATATATTCACAAGAGAAAAAGAAAAAAAAGAGCACAACGCGGAGGAAAGAAACAAGCAAGATTTACGCACCTTGAGATGGGTAAGAAGGGCCACTACCGCCTGGGGTGCCGTAGGGGGAGGGATGGGTATAATAGGGGATGTCTTGCGGATGAGGATGCTGAGATCCGGGCAGACTAGGTGATTGAGCAAAGGGTGATTGATTTGGAGGAGGATGTGGTGACGGGAAGGTAGTTGACGAAGGAGTGGGCTGTCCTGAGTGTTGCTGTTGATGAGGTAGGCTAGGTCGGGGATGCTGGCTCTGCTGTTGCTGTTGCTGTTGCTGCTGTTGCTGTTGCTGTTGCTGTTGCTGCTGCTGTTGGGGATGCTGGGTTGACGCAGATGACGGTGGCGGTGGGTGCTGCTGGGAGTGACCTGGGTGGGCATCCGGTTCAGTGGCCGGCTCCTCCTTATACCCTCCCACTGACTGATGTGACATTGGGCAGTGTGGGACTGGGTATGATAGGCCCAGTTTTGCTGCGAGGGAAGGGATGGGATGGCTGCGGTAGAAAAGCAGCGGACAGGAGAAGAGAGGGTGGAGAGGCGACTACCTGCTCGAAAATGACGGCGGTGATGCTTGCTTGCCGTAAGATCTGTTTCTCCCGTATAGTTGGGGCGTGGCACAGCACCTGAGCCCAACGTTCTGGGAATACGTTCCTTTTTTTTCTAGCTTGATGCTTGACAGTGACAGGATTCAATCCTTCTTCCTCTTCTTCCTCTTCCTCTTCTTCTCTTCTGGGTAATCTCTTTTAGGCTTCTCTGGTTAGTCTAGTCTCTTGAGCTGTAAGGTATGTGCGTATGTATGCAAATGTACTGTACGTTGACAAGCCAGCACCACTCGAGGAGGCAGACTCGAGGTAGAACACACACCAGAAAAAAAAAGCAAAGTCGGCAGAGAGGGGGAAGAGAAGGGAAAAAAAAGGAAAAAAAGGAAAACGCTGAAAAAGGAAAGAAAGATGAGAGGAAGGGGTAGGAAAAAAAACACAGAACGGCAATGTGTGAAAATATGAGCGCACGATGCAGAAAACGGTCTTTGGCTTACTCGAAAGTGGTAGTCCCAATACCGTACTAGTTTTAATGGACCAAGAATCAAGGGCTTCTCGAGACCAGGAAGTGCCGGAGGCCCGATTCGAAGAAGGGGAAAAATGAATGACCGTTCTCAAGTAAAAATAAAAAATTCAGCAAGAAAAAGAAAATAAAAACAAATAAAAAAGAATGATGTAAGGCAGGGAACAGGATAATTGAGTAGTGATTCTTAGTGGTGCGAGGTGTGGGATGAGGATAAGGGGGGGGTGGGATGGGGGTGATGGGGGTGCCAGATGGATTGGAGGGATACTCAACTCGGCCGCGCGAATACGGTGGAAGTGGGTGGGAGGGAGGCAATATGAGCTGCTGCTGAGCAGGTCAGAGCGGAGAGGAGCAGAGCACCGCAATGCAGTCCGATGTGTACAGTCGCACCTCGCTATCCCGGATGGCCAAAATTCAAGGAATCTGTCCGGGACAGCGAATTATCCGGGACAGTGAGTTAGGCTTTGGTGTAAAAAAATTCAGAATTCAGGGAATTTCGTCCGGGACAGCGGGGGATCCGGGAAAGCGAGATCCGGGACAGCGAGGTGCGACTGTACTCGCAGAGTGAGTAATGAGTGATGGGAAAGAGAGACAAGAGGCGCTGCAGCAGCGAGTGGGAAGAAAGAGGGAAGGAAAAAAAAAGGAAAAAGGAAAAAAAGCGAAAAAATAGTTGTAGAAATCAAGATCAACAAGGGGGCAAACCAAAATGACAAAAATAATAATTAAATTGACAGGTAGGATAACAATAATAGGAAGTTTAGCAAAGCACCTGTTTCTTCCGCTGTGTATTGTTTTTGTTTTGTCTAGAATGGAGACAGTTAGATATTTGTAGCCCCGTTAATCAGACGTAATTATGCAGTTGTAATAACCTGCAGAAGAAGGAAGTTTGCAGAAAGGCGTCGCTGTTCCAGAAGACTGGACGGAATGGAATGCTGGTCAGTTGAATTGTATTCAACGGTAGAGCAAATGTAGGCGTAAGGGTGTGGCAGGTAGGGTAGGATGTAAGACGGGTGTCTACCAACAGAACGGCCGCGTTGGGGTTGCAATGGGCAACTTCTGTGGGCGTGTTTGTCCTAAATCTCGGTCCTGATCTTGAGTACCCAGTCAAGGTCTTGGTTGCCCGTTGCAGTCCGGCGCTTCTTCGAAACAATCCCTGGAACTATTATTAAGCGCCAGCCAGATGGGATGGATTCGATCTTCTGTCACGTTCTGCAGTGACCTAAGCAATCGAGTGTTTGCAAAGTGGAGGCCGGTCTTCGGTGTCAAGAGACTTGGGGGAAGGAAAAACGAATGTCAATTGCCGGGGCATCAAATGTAAGAGGGGGTGCAGGTCATGATTGGCTGGGCTGATGGAATATGGCAGAATAGGGTACCGGTAAGGTAAGATGGCTTAGTGGGAAAGAATACACAGCAAAAAATATCAACAAAAAAAAAAGTACTGTAGAGAAATATGGACGCAGAGAGCGTGTGATGTGTAATGTATGCAGGATGCGTAACGTATAACTGTGGATAGAACGGAAATGAAATGGAAGAGGGGTGGGAAGATGCTCGGTGGTCGGGACTTACTTTGTGGAACCTAAAGAATCCTCGCACGAATTAATCTATCAGATGTACGTACTTCGGAGATAGGCTTGCTTCGTGCATACGCTGAGCGAACTTTGGTGCGCAGGGACGGCAATGATTGATGAGTGGCCCACTGTGAAGAGGGAAGAGGGAGAAGAGGGGGAAGAGTGTGTACCGGTAGGTTCTTGAATTGTTACGACCCAGTTAAAGTGCCCTCCACAGCAGGGGGGAAAGTGCGGGTTACGCGCCAAGAATACACTCAAGAAGCCGCGGCTGTTGACGAGTGGGAAATAATTGGTGTGGTGGGGTTAGTGTGGCTGTACGCGTGGGTCGAAATCAAAAAGAGCTGATAGGATAGTAGAATGTTAGCCGGGCGTTCCTCTTGTCTTGCGCTTTTGCCCTCTTTTCATTTCTTTCCTCTTCACTTTTCCCATCTCTCCATTGGAGCGGGGCGTGTGAATGTGTGGCTACCAATGCGTACTCATCACAACGAATTGAGTGATTGAAAAGCGATAATGCATAAAAACAAACAATGAAATGCAGTACCGTATGATAGGGCTAGGATAAGTTGCGGTAAGAGGGTTAGGTTTGTCTTTCGGATGACTAGCCCAAGAAAAGCTCTCCATGATAAAATAGAAATAAATGTAAAATTATAAAAATAAAAATAAAAATAAAAATAAAAATAAAAATAAAAATAAAAAAAGACTGATGACCCGCTGGGAAGATGACTTGCTTTTGCTTGCGTGAGCTCAATTGTTTTTCTTTTTTCCAGTACTCCGGGAAATACGTCGCGCTGTCGCGTGCAGGCGTGTTGGGACGAATTAGTTGAACGACACGAGGATGCTTAACTGCAAGATCGTTGACGGGCGACTGGGGAGGGCTGGTTAAAGAAGGGGGGGGGTGAGAAGATGTCGAAAATTGATGGTTGCTTCTACGTTACACGCCAGAAATCCCCACGCAAAAGGTATTTTAATCCAGCGCCTCGATTGGATTGAGCCCAGTTGCTGATAATCGAGCAAGCGAGAGAGGTGCGAACGGGAGCGTTGTGATTGCCAGGGCCGGAGACAGGGCAGTCAGGCGAATGCGTGGAGGCTCAGGGTTGAAGTGGGAAAAAAGCCACGGGGGATGGATGCCCTCTGGATCGATGTGACAGACGACAGGTAACGGTACCGGTACTGTGCAGGGGAAGAGGGAGGAAGGGGTTCAGAATCGACTGGGCAAGCCTGGTCTATAAGAGAAGCAAGCAGGGTGGTGGGGCGGTGGGAGGAGAGGTGGATGGTTCACAGATTGTCAATCTTTTTGAGGCTAAGGGGAATCTACTGTAATCCATGGGCAGCCAGACCGTAGAAGAAACAACCTGCCCGGGCGCGGCAAGCAACTGAATAATAATAAAAACATTAAAATATATATAAAAAAGTAAAGTACTACGGTAAGCCATCGGACTCGAGCGAAGATCAACTGGCATGGGTCTGGTGTACGATGGGGTATGGCATGGTCTGATATCAATTCTGAAAAGAGCAATGGCCGAGAGAGAAATAAAACGGAACAAGAGTTCGAAAATATCGGTACTATACGGAGGCAAGATTCTTGTATTTTACCTGTCTCAAAATCTGCGACTCCAGTGTGAATATTTCCAATACAGGTAACAGGCAATACTCTGAGTCCCTTTTGGACTCCGAAGCAAGACCCATTGCCAGCTTCTGTGCCATGAGTAATATGTTATTCTGACGGATGCAAGTTTCTCTCGTGCGGTAACCTTCACTTTTAATTGACGAGATTTCAAGGGGGAGAAGTGGCTTACCGGTAATGACCCGTCACTTTTGCCTTTGGAGATGGTGATGTGGGAGCAAAGTATCATATCTCCCTCTGCTCCGCTCCCTCCCTCTATGGTCGGATCTAGCAGGATGGGTTCCTCTCTCGGAAGTTTAGTGTGCGGGAGTCGTTTTGCCCACTCTGCTAGTCGTTCATCCCGAAGACCCCGGCTCTCTTATAATCGCTGGGTCAAGTCCCGATCCCCGACCAACTGCTGCTCGAGTGACCGATGGGTAATGGGTTGATTGATGGGTGCTGCACTTGTATCATACTCAGTTTTGTACACATGCGTGAATGAAACCCTCTCAATTGGTCAACACCATCACAAACCGGCCTTCTTGTTCTCAAGTGAAATCTTGCTCACGTTCCATATCAGATCTCTACCTTGGATTGTGGATTAGAGGAGCCAGAATCCAGCTGTTACCCATTTCGATCGGGTTGTGGGGTACAAGTGTCGGGAGGATTTATCTGGGTTATCCCGATCCATTCCTCCGCCACGTCCTGGCGCCGATCTCAGACCCAAGACTTGTGATTGCAATACGGCAGAAAAAGAGGCTCTGACACTAAACAGTATTTTTGATTTTGTTTTCATTACTTGGCCCGCACTCCTGGTTGCTGAAGAGTACCGATGCGATATGATACGGAACTATGAGAAACTTTCGCAGTGGGGAAAACAAAACTAGAAACAAACAAATCTTTGAATACCATCATCTGTGGTTGTGATTGACTTCTACCGGAAGCTTGCGCACAGACCTCTTTTGGCTACTCGAGTAGAATAGATAAAATAGAAAGATAGTCCACGTGTTCTGTCAACCACGCCGCAAAAAAAGTTGATGATGATGCAAGGGATCCATTTTTTGTTTGCTGGTAAGAATACAGTTCTGAGAAAAACCTCGCTCAAGAGTATTTCGACGGCCACCTCCGAGGTATTCTCCTCTTTACAAGAAATAAAGCACAATTGCCATTCTAGCACAATTCCCGGGATCATTCCATTCCCATCCACACTTCTTCAGGGAGTGGCTAAATAAAAGAATAGACACGAAGGCACTAGCAAAGCATCTTAGGCCTGGGTGTTATATCAGAATTTCATTAGTTAGAAGTGAAGAGCCCATCTACCGAATCCGCGAACACTGGTTTAATTTACTCGGGCTGCTAAACCATGGAGCAGCTGGGGTGCCTTGGTGCCGATCCGTGGCGTGCAGCGCCCAACCCTTCACAGCCCTAAACTCGTTGTGTTCACTAACCTATTATGACAGGAGAAATCATATTCCCTCGTTTGATCGTAAATTTCACAGCGTTTGAGCGTGTAGGCTGTTACTAAAGGAGGATTGTGGATCGCTGGTAGTAGGAGAGAAAAGAGCTGACACGGGTCACGAGGCGCGAGGGGGGTTTGGATTTCGGAGTAGCTCGAAATGCTTCCATTTACTCCTTCAGAGCATGCTTATGACAAATGGCCCAGATCTTTACGTATTGGCACCGTGTTAAAATACGGTGTGATATGCGCATACGTACCACACAGTACGTTACACTCTCAGCCCCTCCCTCCTCCTAGTGATATTTTATTACCAAGCACACGTGCCTAAAGGGCAGGTACACAAGCAGAGAAATTAAAGGGACAGGATAGAGTGTCAGCTCAGCTACAGCGGAGCCATGTTACTGCAAAGTATTCTGTGGGGGGTAGAGATCTCTTTTTTTTCCCACCTATTATCAGTTAGGCTTTTTGGCCATTTCTTGGGATATTCCAAAGATCGAAATCATATCATAGGTTGCTATTGCACCTGGTTTTCCCGTTTTCGACCAAAGTTTCCCCAGCGTTTCTCCCAGAGGTCAAGTTTTGCTTCCCAAAAACCAACCCATCGGCAAATCACGCACAAAAATGGATTAGGCACCAGTAATGAGAAAGAATAAAAGGTGAAAAAAGGAAAGAAGAGCAAGAAGCAAGAGCGCAAACGCAAAAGTACTCGTACTTGTACGAGACGCAGGAGAAACTCAAGCAGCCTTCTTCTGCCAGCGAACAAATAACTCTTCTAGTACCTGCGATATCGGGCCTAGTCCCTTCCAAATTTGGTAACCGTTCTATTAAAATGGTTGGGGAACGAGAGCCCCATATTCTAAGAGAAGGTACGGTAGATGAGTTACGGAGAACCTCTGGTAGAGCTGGCGCATGCGCTTGCACGAGTATCTCCCTTTTTTTCCTTCCTTTCGGAAGGGGGATACGGTAGCCTGCAGTGGGTAAAAAGATCCAATATGGGGGCGGTGGGTCGTGCGCTTCTCCCTCGATTCCATCCTGTTGCCTGCCGTTGCATTGGTTTCCTCCAACGGCCCTCGGAGGACAGCCACCAACCGCAAAAACTTGGTCTCAATTTCGCCCGACAGCCGTTGTTTTAGGGGGCGGTCTCACTCGCACATCTCGTTCCTTAGACCTCCTCTTTCCTGTGCTCACACTGTTACTTGGCATTTGCCTCTATGCACCATTCCGTCATACTGGGACCTTTTTTTTCTGTTCGGTTGTCGCGCAAAGCCGAGGCCAATGTTTCATAGCTACCCGGCCGCACACTAGCAGGAACGGAGAACTCTTGAATGAAAATATCCCCTCTTCTCCTCGGGATCCGTGGCACGACTTGCTTTGTTCCATCCCTCGCCTCTGGTAGGCACCGTTTCGGTCAAAGGGTAATCATCCATAACAAACACAAGTATATATCACGGTTGCTCGCTCGCTCGTACAGTCGTACTCGAGGAGTGCCCTATCTCTCCCCTTGTCTCTTTCTCTTATCATCACACAAGCACACACGCACACACTGCACAGGCGCGATGGAACAATCTGATATGATGCGGTTGATCCTATGAGGTAAAAGCAATCTTGCCTACTTAGAGACAACCCACCGATACAATACTGGTATCAAACTTGAATATATTAGCTCACTTCGATTCTAGCTACTGGGCCAGAGCGAAGAATTTGTTAATTGCTTTTGCTATTTTTCCTGAATTTCGGTTAACCATTATCCGACACCGGTTCCGGAGCGCTCAAGTTCCGGCTTATTCCACTCGTATCTTCTCAGCCACCGTATTGTCTATGTCAAGCTATGGGGTACTTCCGCGGCTGCCGAGCTTCTCTTTTTAATTTCTTTTTTTATTGTTTTTATCGTTTTTTATTTTCTTACCTTCAAATCACGAACCTTGCTTTCGTTCACCGGTACCTGTCCTACCATCTCACTTACGACAGCCTTCTCCGCACCGAGTCCGGATCTGCTAACCGATGCCCTAAAGCGGAGAATATACCTATGATACAAGGATAAGCATCAATTGACAAGGCTGACTGCCCATCGGGAGCTCTCTCGACACCAATGAGCCCTACTCGTAATTGAGCGACGTTTGTTAGCACGACCACTGCTGCGCGACACCAAGACCGAAGCAAAAAGCCTAATTTTGGCAGCATGCAATAGCCGTGTTCGCGAACGTAGTTTAATTACGAATAGCCAACGCCAGCGAATGCTCTATCTACCCTTTCAGTTGTCAAAATTGCGATATAACAAACTCGAATGGCTCAACTAAACCTAGAAACGATACTCTCATACATAAATTCTTTATCTAGCAGGACATAAGCGCGAATACGAGAGGGGTGTTAATTCCGCTAGTACCCTTCCAAGAGACAGCTGAACTTTCGTTCCTTTCATCTGACCCTCAAATACGATGAAGCGGCCCTACAAGTAGTTGCTGGTCCACTGCACAAGCACTAGTACCAGTACATTGCACGGCAAAAGCATCTGGATCAAAGTCACGTTCGATACTCATCTCGGCAAGTACTGTTAAGCGCTACGGTTAGTGGCCGCCCAGAGTTTTCGATAAATAGCGGCTCTGGCAAGGGTCCCTTGCAATTCAACGGGAAAGCAAGGAATCGGAAGGCATGGAAAAAGCGTAAACAGGGACCAGAAGACATCCTTTGCAATAAACTGCAAGGTATTCCAGTCTGTTGGATGGAAAGAGAGAGAGGGCCAAGAAAGTCCAGAAGACACCCACATTACGGGAGATCACACCGCGCCACATGCTCAGAAGTAGCTGTGGTCTCGGTATGCGTCTGCAGCGAGCTTCCAGATTGGTGGAAAACCACATTCTTTTCAGCCTTGCAATGATCACAGTACTCGAGTATGTAAAAATGCAGGTGGCTTCTCCCCTCCTCCAGGTATTTACTATAGGGCTAAACAGGAGGCAGCCCCTTGTTCCTCTCATCCCCATGGCGATTGAAGTAGAGTAGCGCAATTAACATATGGTCCCCGCTGTTAGCTAGCAAGCACCCATGCATCCAAACCAAACACAATCCAACCCAGACTGCGACAGATATCGGGATTGTGACATTGACCCGTGGCCGAGGATCCCCTATGGTGAGATGGGCAGAGATGGACCAAAAGGTCCAGAATCAAACCACTCGCACGCCTCCCGTTGACTTCTAGTAGGCGTCGGATCCTTGGAGGCGAGCGGTAGCACAGCTCTTGTAGTGCCGTGGTAATTGCCCAGAAAATTTTGAAACTCGCCATGCTCTTCTAAACACTGATTGCGGTTAACTTACTCGCGCGGCCGAGTTGAAGTTGGACATCCAAGGCAGCAATTCCCATACTCGAGTACAAGGTGACAAACCTGAACTTGGCCGCGCTAGTACTTACAGTATGATCGTAGTAAAACATGGAACATATGATGCAGCAAAATCGCACTATCATACTCGAGTACCAATGGACCTCAGAGACGCGTGCTCCATCAAATTTCACCCAAAACGAACGGCAGTTATTCTATTTTTCCGTATTATATTTATTTTTGGACGATTGCCTACACTACTATCCTGTGCTATCCTATGGAACCTGACTACGGAAAAATGGAAGAATGGATACAGTACTTTATAATCGGTAATTCCAGATGCTCCAAAGCCTCAGCTTAATGCGGTGCCAAGTTGACCCCTGCCCCCAAAAATCATTCACAACCACCACTAACCGCATGCACATACAGAACACCGTACCATTTTTCCCTGCAAATTCGCTCAGAAGGCTCAGAATGAGATTTCCCGGAATTCTCTCCAACGTGGTACGGTACTGTATCATACATCACCCAAAACTCTCCTCTCCATGTACCGGTACCGCAAGTCCAACCAAGTACTTTATTTGCGGTTTTTTCTTCTCCTTTCCTTTCCTTTCTTTTTTTTCCTTTCCTTCTTTTTTTTCCCCTTCTTACCATTACCCCTCGTACCGTACCTTCCCACCACACACACCTCAGCCCGTTAACGTGCCCACCTCCCCTCCGGACCTTTTGTCTCACACATGACTTGCGAGGAACCAAGAGGACGGCGGCCAATATGTAGAGTGCCGTATCTCGAGCGATTGGATTGGGGGCGCTAGTTTTTCACTGGTCGTTACAAGTGTGCCGTCACTCATATGCCCCTTATGAGGTTACAAGTGGCTGAGTTATGCGCTCGTGCCCAACCAAGGTGCAAAGTTTCCAACATCGAAGGCGGTGAACGCTATGTGCCGCGATGTACCTAGATGGTTTACAATCGTGAAGCGATGGGCTGATGGATAAATCCGGTTATCAACTGACCAACAGCTGCTTGTACCATTAACGGAAGGAAGAAAAGAAAAGGAAAAAAAAAGTGTTGCTTTGTTTTACTCTGCTTGCATTCCACGGTGAAGAAGTAAGATTTGAGAAAAGTAAAGTAAAAAATAAAAAAAAGTAAAAAACGGACTACAATACCGGTGCTCGAGTAGTCGTAGTCAGTCATTTGTGTTCTATGACTTGTTGATACGGTGTTGAAACCTAGCACAATTGTGCTAGTACGAGTACTGTGCTCGTATGATACAGCGAATACATCCTTTTTTTTCCCCTTTAACCTTTCTCGCAACCACTACCCGAGTGATAGCTGTGTTGACCTCAGGAGTGGTTACCAGCACTCTGCTCGAGCTAACCAAAATTTCCATGTCCACACGACTTTCAAGGGCGCCCCCCCCGAAGAAGCCACAGATCTTTGGTCCATTAGACACTTTCGCTATTTTACCAAGGCTTCTAGCGAACTTCCTTTACCAAGGGTCGCAGCCCGGTTTGTGGAGGGGGCCCCGGCAGACTTACCCCAGAAGCCCACCCCCGCCCACGGAACCTCCCCACCTCTCCGATTATGAATCTACTGCAGTCTGAAGTCCGTTCCTTCGCGCAGACGCGTAATTCTGTGGTCAATCTACTGTACCACACGTTAAATTATCGCACTGTACTCTCATGAGCGAGGAATGGTATCATGTATTGTATGTATATATGTATGTATGTGTATATGTATGGTAGGTTGCCAGAGAGCGCTGCCTGCAAATTTAGATACCGCTAGGAAATATCGGAAGGCTGCATGAAATTTCCCAGATTCAGAAGAATGTTTTCTCCGATCTTTCCTTTCCTTTTTTTTCCCTTCTTCACCTCCCCACTTCCCGATCCCCCCCCCCCTTGCCTTTTTGTTCCTTATCACTAGCCCTCGGTGCGAGCACGATACCGGTGCGAGTACAAAAGGGTGGTACTGTGTTACAGGCACCGTTATGATAAAGTTACCAGTGTTCGAAAGCGATACCGAAAGCCCCCGGCTTTTTTCTTGGGTCCCTCCAGTGCTCAGGTGACTCAGCACTCTCGGTGGGGCCCAAATTTCCTCTGCAAATCGCAAGGCTCAAAATCGTTCCAGGACGGGCTTAGCGTGCCTGGCAACGAGTTTGACCGTTTCAGAAGGCCCAAGGGATAAAGGGTGGTTTTGTGCAAGCGCATACTATTACCGGTATTGGTTGTTTTTTTTTCTCGGTTCGGGTTGTCACAGGCTTCGGTAACCTGCAACAGCAAACATGGGTTATTGTGGTAAAATGTTTTCGGTTTCATATCCGAGATACCTTGTGCAGCTCATTTTTCGAACCCACGACCGATCTCTATCTTTTTAAACCCCTGCTATCTACAAGTACTCGAGTATCGACCATGGGAGGCGCGACCGGGGTGGTTGGGGTTGTGGTGAGCGAGAGGTTGGATGGAGGGATGGGATGGATGGATGCGAGATGGGGAGGATGGAGGAAGGGGGGCAGAAACAGGCTACGGTCTAGTATGCGCAAAAACAAATTTCCGAGACATCTACTCGCGGCGGGAATAAGTCCTAGCCCCCAACCATCGCAATACCACAATCGCTTAAGCCGATACAACAGTCAAAATGAAAGATCCTACCGAATATTTGGCTCCTCAAGAGAGGGAGAGGCTCTAATATAGAGGCATTTGGTAGTATAGACATTGCAGTTGTGGTTGCCATTGTAATAGCTATCGTCAGTGTTTAATTTGGGGGGATTTGTAGCTGTGCCCGTTGTCTCAGGACTTATTCTCGGCGCGAGTAGTAGTTGATAAATCATGATGCAGATTTTTTCGTTGTCCTTCACTTTTTACCAATTTTCCTTTGCACTAGGAGCTCGAATTTCTCAGCGACCGTGAATTGGAAAAAATAGATGATTACGGCGCGGTGTCGGTACTGTACATGGTACCTACTGTAATCTATGTACGGCTGTTGCACCTATTTTCCCGGTGTATGTGGTAGAGTGTACTTTAAGGCAGTGCAGTGTACAAGTGGGTGCACGTACGAGCACTACTGCTCAGCCAGCTGTGCTGTACGTGATACTTGTTCTATCCGCTACGGGGTGCTTCACAGTCACTGTATTAATTCGCTCAGGCGATTTTTTAATGTTAATGTTTATTTTTTCTCACTCGCTCCATTCTGGGACTGCTATTCCGCAAACCACTTTGGTTTGTGAGGCACGGTATTTCCGTCTTCTCCATTTGTAAGTTACTTATTTCTACCTTTGAACCAGAAGGGAGGGGTGGGTGAGGTTTTCGCGGGTATGGTGCGTGCCGTACCGGCTATAATACCTATTATTTCAAAATCTGTATTCTGTTTTTTATTATTTCTTCCGGAAAATCCACCAGCCACTTCGTCTTCTCAAACATGCTTATCTGAAACTTTTACGACGTGAGTAATCTAACGGTAGTGGCACTTGTACTCAGCTCTCGTTCCACTGAGGAAGCTTGTGAAGGTATTGAGGGTTTCTTGGGAGTTTCAAAAAAATTCTGTGGAGAAAACGCCAAGCCTTTTCTCCCTCCAAGAGCCCCTGTCTAATGAGCTCTTAGCAAGCCACCGAACTCCAGAATTCGCAGTATATCTGATTCTTCTCAGCAAGACTTTCAGTACGGCCCCAGGTGAATGCTATTGACAGGTCAAGTTCTGGAAAAGCAAAAAAAAGCAAAAAAAAAGCAAGAAAGACAGAGAGAGAACACGGGGAGCTTTAGGCACTTTAGGAGACTTACAATACAATACAAACAAGATTTGATCACGGGGGGGGGGAAAGGATAAAAAATTAATGAGGAATCAAGTAAAAATAATAATGCAAAGATTGCAAAGATGGCATGCGATACGTCCAATATTCGCGAATTCGCCAAGTTCTCTTCAGGTGTTACACCCGTCTCTCGGGTTTCGGGATCTCCGAGATCGTTGGTGCGAGTTCTTTGACTGCCGGGGGGTTTTATATCATATCGCGAGTGCGTGCCTATTGTGTGTAGGACTTGTTTTTCTTTTCTTCTTCCCCTGCTCCGCCTTCTGGCGTTGATTGCCAGAGTACGTGCCATACTGTATGCATGACTAGCGCCTCGATTCGGTCAGGTTAGGGTCCGCGACTCCGGGGATAAGCTGCTGTGCAATCTGGCAGCCGTATCATTGACCTTTTTTTTCCTTTTTCCTCCCTCCTTTCCCCCCCCCTCTCTTTAGCACATCCTCGTAGCAAGCAAGAATCCGAAAACAAGAGTTGCGAGTTTGGATGGCTGCTCAGACAGGCACATATTTTTTGCCGCTTTTTTTCAAATCCTTGTTTCCGGGCATCATACAGAACAGTGCCTCTTGCCCGCTACGGGCACCCGTTCCCTACCCCCGACCACCGACTGAAGCCCGAACAACTAAGCCTTTAAGGAGTCGGCGGAGGGGGGGGACAGGCAGCGGGGCCGGGGAAAACCAACCCCCATTAAGAGGTATCATACCAAATCCGCGTGCTTTCATCCGGCAATAAGCATCTGAACTACAACCAGCGAAAAAAACCTTGTCTCATTTTCAGATACCGCATGCAAGAGAAGAGTACCATGTCAACCACCCTGCCGTACGCATCTCAAAATCTTAAAGGCATACCTTCCATAAGGTCAGCAGGGAAATGGGAGGCTCCATCTTGATACGGTCCGGGTTTGAATTAGCCTCTTTATCTCTCTCTCTCGAGTACTGTATATATATAGCGGATGGAGTGGGTCCTAGTTGCTGGGGGGAAGCCTTAAACCGGAGTACTGGAAACTTTCGTCCTGCTCAACAATACATGCTAATTTGTGTCGTAATGCGGTTAACCACTGGTTGGTTTGGCTTTATTGGCATATTAACCGTGCTTCTTGGTAGTTTTAACAGCAACTAATTGGGATGCAACATTTAGTTGGCCTCCATCCAAACTTTAAACTCCTCTAGCTTGCCTAGAAGTTGATATATTTGAATATCTTTCTATTTTCAAAATCTCCATCTTATTATTTGCCAAAAAATAGAGACCAAAGAGAAAAAGGTTGTTGAGGAGTCTTAGCAGTCTGAAGTCGGTAATTTTTCGGGCTGGGAAGTACTCCGTTTAAAGATTTCCCCAGCTCTGCAGTACGGGAGTGGATATAAGGGACATAGCTTTGGGCGGACTTTCTCTGGCCAAGCATTGAAGAATATCTTGTCTAAGTCTGTGGATCATAAGATAGACCTCCGACACATGTCGAGTTATATCACACATGATAAGCATGCATACCAGTATCTCATTTTATTCATCTCCACCCTCCTCTGTTGGAAACATCCCTACCAGGCGTAAGGCCGGACAGGTACTCTCATCTCTGCAGCGTCCAAATGTTCGCTTAGGAACACCCTTCGGCTTCCAGGATCCTATTGCAAGGTCATCCTAAACACGTTTGCAGATTTAACCACGACAACTCATCAAAACCCACCCTCTGGTTCACACATACACCTCCCCGCATGAGCTGTTGTATTGCATTGACGCTGGCTGTGTCAGAAGTGATAATCGGGCCGCAATTCTAATGGTTAAGATCCAGGTAGAGTAATTGATGGTTTTAAAAGGCCCTGACGAAGTTCAATGATATCTACAATACTGATACGTTCACTACCAGCACAGTAATGTATGAGAACCATATCATGGCAGATTTTGGTCGAGAAACTTGTATCAAGTGTCGTATAAGGGGGGGCAGTATCCTTCCATCAGTGTCATGGTGTTCACTGGCCGACAGGTGGCTTCTCAGTTGATGGGGGTTGAACGGGGGGGGTCCCGAAAAAGCGAAGCCTCAGTGAATGGAAATGGCGCGAGCCGTCTGCCGTACGCGGGGTTTTTTTCTTTTCTTTTTCACGTGTCTGAGCCTTACTGGAGTTAACAGGACACGGGTTCAGCTACGGGAAGCAAAAAGCTTCTTTCATAGCCGTTGAGGATGCTTGCGCGGCCTTTCGCTGGTGTCCCACTTATTCGTGCCCCTCCCTCACCTTCTCCCTCTAAACATTAGAGACTTTGCGAAAAGACTCTGGATGCGAGGCAAATGCGGTTGCGGGCCAACCAGATTGCTAGGATTTGACTCTGGATGCGAAATCGCAAAGTCCCTATTATCTCCATCTACGGCACTCTGCCGCACTTATCACCCACCTCCCAACCCCCTCACAATCTTCTTCTGACTCCATCATTGCAGAACTCTGGTCTCCAGCTCCTTGGGATACAAGAAATGTAGAGTCGGACCAAAGGCTCAGCTAATTGTGCCAAGTCAAACACAATGGCTTGTTTTACCGAACAGAGTATATAGATTAACTAACATACCAAACAGGAGTGGCAAACCTCCTTATCTAAGGTTCCCCCCCTCCCTCTATTTCTCTTTCAAATCTCTCCCACAAACTTAGTGGAGGGGAAGGAGAGCACTGGTGAAAAGTGATATGCGAATCCCAAAAGGAACGTCGTCTGGATGGACGTACCATGACCTCACATCCATCTTTTCAGATGGGGAATTTCGAACCCCCCACCCAAGTGAAATATGAATCAGTGGATAAAGTGTGTAACAATATATGGTATTTGGTACCCATATCCCGCTTCTGACTGGCTCCTCACAAAAAAAAAAAGTTCCAAAGACGAACATCCCCCTCCCTTCCCAATCTGCAAACATCCACAAATTCCCTTCAACCCGGACTAAGGGAACGATTAATATACATTTGCAGTAACTGCGTCAGTTCATACAGCCAAAGGAGATCACATGGTGATGCAAAGAAAACAAATTAACGCCTTTGATCTTCGCCTTCCTCGTAGCCAATTGTTTATCTCTTGGTGCCGTATCGATCTTACATGTAACGGGGGGATCTTTCTTTGGAACCTATGACTGAATAATATTGGGCTCTAATATAGCCTACTGGGGCGAATAAGTGGCAAAGAGAGACGAGGAAGATCTTGCAAAGTGGGTTTGTTTCTCGGGCAGCGGTACTGTTCCTGCCCATAATCTTAAGAAAGCAGCCCAGATGAGGTATTTTCCTACCTTCCTCATTTGACCCCTCCTTGGTCCTTCTCTCTTCCTCTCTGCCCAGCGGGCGTCAGCCCGCTTGCTGCTCCCATAGCTGCGGAGAAAAAAAGAAAAAGAAAAACCTGAAACGTTGGTTTTTTTCTCATTCTGGATAGGGGGGGGTTGGATAAAGTGGGGTCCAACTGTCGATGACCTTTTTTCTCTCTCATTGCCTTTCGTCTCACAAACAAAGTAGGCCCGGACCTTGATAGGCCAGTAATGCACTATCAGGTTCTTTTTTTTTGCCTATCGGTTATTTAAATGATCTGGAGTAGCGGCACCAGCATCGGGAACGGCCGGCGGCGACACTGAAAATGGGACCAGTAGCCCGCCCCAACCCAGTGCACCCCTCCCCTCAGGTCCAGAAAAGACGGTTCGACTACCATGGCAAAGGGGAAGGGGGAGGGGCTTTGTAATAACAATATTAAGAAGTCCGCCTTAATAATAAGAGGAATGATAATAATGATAATGATAATAATAATAATGATAATAATAATTGTGCAAGAAGGAAAAAGTACCATCGTATCAAGTGATATCAGATTCTTTAGCCATAATAAATTAACCCCGTGGACAAAAAGGTCAGAATGAGTCCGTTGAAGCACTGTAAGAGCACAGTACATGTTGCGAAACAAATAAATGGAAAAAATGGAATAGAAAGTGCAGAAAGCATCCTGCCGCATCGCATGGCACTCACCCCACCCCATTCACCTCGAGGACATGCACACCCCACGAGAGTTCTACTCCTCTAACTTCCGAATATTATATCCCCTTCCCTCATCGCGCGCGGTCCTCTGAGGGATTCGTGTTTTCATCCTACCCCTACCTCCCTTACCTCCCCCATGCATCCATCGACTGGAGTTTGGGAGCGGTTTCTCTGGATAGGGCCCTGGCTAGGACAGGCATTGAGATTGCTTGTTCAAGCAGTCTGGGCTCCGGCGCAACCGAAGGAGGGCAGGCCTCACCACCACCTTCCTTACCTTCTCCTTGGAGGGCTGTTTGTATGCATGCAGTGCGATCCGCATGGGCTGGGATGTTCGGGGGTCTTTTTTCACTCATTCATGTTGTGCTTGCTTCTCGAACGATTCCTTCAATTAGGGACTAACCTATATTTAAGTTATGTAGGACGAGGCACAGGCGGAGAAATGCTAATAAACGAACGGATGGATAGATTGAAAAAGGCAGCTCAATCGGAAGGGGTGTATTGAATACAGTACAGCACAGTGAGAAATGAGGCAAAAAAAGGAAAAGGCATATGATACGGACATCAAGAACGTGAGATGGAGTCTTATTCTCCTGCTGGAACACCGGAAGTCGAAGCCATCAATGAATGAGGGGAATACAAGTGGAAGGCCCAAGTTGTCGGTAGATGAAAGGGTCAGTGTTTGATGTATGCCCATCTGCTCGAGTGCGGGAACTCTACCCCATACTCTTGGAAGTCCAACAGTAAGAAACAGAGCTGTAACGTATTGCGGTGCCAGTGGGAAAAAAGGATCCAATGCAGCGAAGGGTAACTTGTTTGGATTGTTGGTATCAAACAAGTCTAAGCGGCTCAGAGGAATGCATTGGCTTCGCATGTTCCCTATTTTTTTCCCTCCACCCTGCTACCGCTACGTCTCCACCCTATCAGAAATCATCTCATCCGGCGCACTGTACCGTATGTAGAACACCGCACCGGAACACAACGTGCTCGCTCGCTCGCCACCACCACCACCACCACCCAACGCAAAGCGAATCGGAGCTAACGGCCGGATTGTATCTGACAATGAAGGCGTCAGGGTAGGGCAATCGAATTGGTTGCTCAGAGGACGATGCGAGCCGGACATCCGCCGCACGAAAGGGGGAGGGAGGCGGTGATGGTAATGGTGGTTGAAGGGTCGATGTGATACGTCAAGGGAAGCATAAATAAATAAATAAATAAAAGAAAAAGGGCACCTATCAAAACGGCTGGCACAGAAAGCTCCAACGCAGCTTATGCTTATTTCGCATCAACACCATCGCCAACTCCATCGTACAGTGCAGACTATCAAGTCGCCCTTCTCAAACTTAACCCCGCCACATCGCAGATGCTGTTATGTACCCAAACGGTGATGAAACTCGTTAACCGCTGGTTGGTCCTTTAATTAGAAGGCTGCAGAGACAGGTAAGGGGGAAGGGAAAAAACAAAATGTGCCCAACCTATTCACAAATCATCACTCGTACGGGCTGAAGTCATTTCATCCCTCTTCTTCCTCCTCCTCCACCTCCTCCTGCTGTTCCTCCTACTATTCCTCACCCGCTCTCCAAAGGACTCCACCGATGCTCCGACGGAACAATTATTCTTTTTTCCCCCTCCAGGCGTGGTAGGATAGGCTACTGCCGGTATATGGTTATCAGCAACGTTTCTTTTAGAACAGCTTCCGGGGAGCAAGAGGCGGTTGCAACAAAGCCCAGCTGACTAACACAGTGCACAGTATAGTGCTGGGCGGCTGCGGGCGGTAGTGGGCAGGCAGGTTGCAGCGACTCCGCCCACCCCGTTACATACAAAATATGTTTGACCAAAAGCCGTACTACAGCCTGGGCTGGGCCCGGAGATGAAAGTGTACATCGCGTCACACTACGTTGGCATGCTTCTTATTTTTATTTTTCCCTTTCTCTCGTGTCCCCCCAAGAGAGGAAGGAAGAGAGGAATGGCTGACGTGTTTGGACGCAATGATAGTCTAAACTCACACAGCCTATAACCAAAAGACGCGTTATGGTTTTTCTTCTTTCCTTCGTTATCAATTCCAAGAGCCGAGGGGGAAAAAAAGGTTAGGCCTGGACCTGATCTAGTCTAATCGTACTCCTCGAGTGATGGCCCGTGAATATGAATCGAGGGCGTACGCCAGTATCTTCTGCTAGGGCTCTGCGATGATAGCCCCGCTAATTTACGCCTTGCATATTGGGATGCATAAAGAGGATCTGGTCGGTATCACATGGCATACGGCGCCAGTATGGTAGATAGCTGGATACAGGGGTGTGAACCCATTAACCGGAACAAACAGGGATATTTTTGGCTGGTTAACCTTAAATAACTGTTCCGTAACTTCTTGCCGGACCTTGGCGTCCTTGTTATAATCATGTAGTGTTCATTGCCGTGAATTTTTTGTTTTTTAATGTGCGCGACGTTCGAGGTTTTTTTTTCTGTCGAGAATCGGCCAGGTCTGAGGTATGGTCGGCGCGAGTGCGAATTTTTTCGCTTCATTTGCGAAAGAAAAAAAAAAGAAAAAACAAATTCTGTTAGAGGTCTGAGCTTTTTTAGCTTAGCTTGACTTAGCTACAGTGCTGCACCGGCACTGTGCAAGTATCTACCGTGCTGGCTTATGGTAGCGCGAAGCAATCTCAGTCAGGGCTCTGTTTTATTGACGACGAAATCTCGGTCAACTTGAACGAAAACGATCGGAGTCTGCTTGGGCCGCGGGGAAGGGGATACAAGTAAGCGTAGGCATGAAACGGGTATCACGAGGCTTTTGACGATTTTCTTGTGGTCTGAGAGGAGGTGATGGTGGTGGCTTATGAAATTCAACTACGAAAGGGTTCTGCGCTAGCTGGATGGATGCAGCAGCCAGTAGTAGCAGCAACGGCCGACCAACCAAGCAGTATTATTACTCTGAACAGAATAGATGTACCCTTGGGAGAGCATCACCGTGGGGGCGAAAATGTGACACTCTCCTGCGGGTGCCTAGATTCGGGGAATTTAGGAATACCGGCAAGCCAAGATTGGTTCAAGGGATCCACTGCTACCTATGGTACTGGAGCATATTCGCAAAATTGAGTCTAATTGCATTGCGGGGGGCACGGAGCGGGGGTGAGCGGGGCGGAAGGATAAACAAGATGTCTTTCTCCGTCCATCTCCGTCCCTCCAGCCTCCCGGCGATCACCTAAATGGCGGTGAAAAAAGCTCCGTAGACAATTCGTCCTAAAGACTTCCGTGTCTCCCAAACAATTTTTTTGAATTCAATCCAATCCTTCATTCAAGTTCAGATCTCTTTTTCTTTTTTCCTTTTTGCTTGTTTTCCCCCTCCTTCCCCACATGGGTACTGTAGAGTACTCGAGTACCGTACAGTACCGGTACTCGTACAGTGAGAGGGAAAGAGAAAAAAAGCCCATGCAGAACGGCCCGCAGCGGGGAACGCTCCCCACCTCCGCTCTATCAACGTGAAACTTGCACTCAATTATCATCACTTATGAAAAAAAAGAATGAAAAAAAGTAACCATCTGCATGTTGACACTGGAATAATTGGACCTCGCGCTAGGACTTTGGAGTCCCCCCCCCGGCCATGCTCGCAGCATCTTTTTTTCGGCTTAGCGGGGGGGGGGGGGGGCGCCGAAAACCGGTTTTTGTCGCCCTGTTTGCCCCCTTGCTCTGGTGAGGGGAATTCTGAGCGCCCTAGCGCGGGACCCAACTACTTGTGATTGAACGAGGTTTGTGAGCATCTCTGCCACTACGTACCGTCGAAATCCAGCTTTTTTCCCTCTCCTGCCGAGACCTCAGTGTTATGCAATGGCGGTCGTGTTCATAAACTTCGCCCAATTATGAGTATTCCGGTTTCCATGGCACTGCGCAGTACTGCATATGAATGGATAACGAGATTACGGCGCCGTGGGGAATGGAATGCAGTGGAAAGTGGAAAAGATGCCGTTCATAGCTTTGCGGAATATTCCGAGTGAGACATTCGTATTAACTCGTGACGTTACCCTAAGTTATGCTACCGGTCTAGTCGCGGGCAGGAAATACTCGAAAACAGGGATTCATAAAATATATGGGAGAAAAAAAATCCGTACCTTTCTTAATGCCCATAACAAATTCATGCCTTCTACATCCGGGTATTTCTTTCCTGCTACGAGTGCCGTGCATCACTACCTATAGCTCTCTGAGGCGGTTGTTATTACGGTGCTCATAGGAAAAGGGAGAGAGCTCGAAAGCCGATCAGGGCATTCCCGTATGTCAACTCTGGAAAGATTGAGGGGTTATTCCCCTTTTTTTCTCTCATTGCTGCAATGAGTCTCCATTTTGTTCCCTGAGGCTTCTGATCTAGTGATATGATCACCCGAGTTTATGGCCTCCATGCCCCTGGTGTGGTACTATTGTGGTAAGGTACACTTTATCTTGTTTGCTCTGCTCCCTGGGAGTGGCTCATTGGGGTTTAAGCTTTTGACATTCGACTTAGGTGCGGGATGGCGCTTGGACAGGAGAGGTCTGCGGGGTTCCCCTTATGATTCGAGTGAGATTGGGTGAGTGTGTCTAGGTACTAGATAGGTGATGTGGTCTTCACTGTTCCACGACGGAACTGGGTAGTTGAGGAACGGGGATCAGTAGCAAGTTACTTTTTGTTACCCTGCTCTGGCGGCTTCCCTTTTTTCCCACTAAATACCTTATCTGCCACCCGCTCGATTCCGTCGTGGGTACGGCTAGGGCTGTGGGTGGTCACCGGCAGCGGTGAGAAGGTTGCTGGGATAGTTTGGATCTTGGTAATAACAAGTAGGCAGGTATATCCCTTTTTTCTTGTGCCATATGCCTCTAAACAGTGACTCGTTACCTCTTTTGCTGTTTTTATCAGGAAGAGGAGTTGACAATGTCATTGGTCACTGACTCTGGTTGTTGAGGGCTATCTAGATTTTATTTTGCTATATATAGGCGGTCGTGAAGGGTTCGATCCTCCTGGATCTTGTTTATATGGTGGGTGGAGGTATCGGGCTGCCCACGATGGGTTTGGCCGAGGGATATCGGCTGGCTCAAGAACAAACTTTTCAGAACGTGAACTTGGTAGCGGGGTGCAATCTATTATCACTATTGGGGTAGCTATGTTTCACTCTTTATGATTGTGCTGGCAACCAGCTACTCGGGCATGAGCGTGGTGATCGACACTCTGGGATTAAGAGGCATCAGGGCTCCCCATAGTTTTTGAGCAATTTCCATGCTAAATTCATTCTCTCATTCCCTATGAACCTAGTAACGGCTAGGCCTCCAGGACCAATCGCTCAAGTCCATACTGGCGGCCGGTGCTAGAGCATAGGAGTTAAGAAAAATATATGGCCAATTGTCCGTGTGTATTAGTACGCCTATACAAAACTCAATGTCGAACGTTCGGTACTTGTTGCCTGTGACAAACGCCCGGGTGCCCACAATGATAATTGGAGATTACCGGTATCTCTGCTCTCGGAAATTCTTATTCCTCGATATCGCCCACTTCGCATCCAGCCGGTCATCAAACTAAACTCCCCCCCTAACCAGAAACCATACCACAATCGGTGAGCGCGCTGAGCTAGGATTGCAAAGTTCCTACCTTTTGGATGCACACCACAAAATCTAGAGCCTAGATCTTAGGTCCATTTCGTCGTCTCGTGGGCGAAACTTTGCCTTGTGCAATGCACGTCGAATTACAGCCAGCGGTTACTCACACACTATCACTCAAGATGGTGTATAGCTATATTACGCTGGGCTATGGAATCGCGGTTCACTGTTGACTCCGGACCTTGTTGGGAATGCTGGCTGGCTGTGGTGTTTCTGCACATAGCCACTACTATATATTACCTTTAGGGTTGTGCCGATGGCTCAGTTGCTTACCTTTGACGTGGTGACCGAGTGAAGGTTTGCCCTTTTATTAGACAGTAAAGTTTTCTGCGCGGATGGTGGGTCGAGTGATCTCTGATGATCATGGCGGCTGCTCACTGGTCAATTTTTTCTGTACCTCACAGCACAGTACCCTCGAGGCAAGCCTCCATACAAACCACGGCACCAACTCTCAGGAGGCCGCCTTAGCTGGGACAAGGTGATTTTTACAGGTTTCACCAATTCCTGACTCCGTTGCTGGGAAACGCAGGAAGCCTAAGTTTACCCTGGGGATATAAAGAAAAAATTGCCAAGTGCCTTTGCATGTGGCTCTGGCTTCGTGACTGAACCATTTAGTCTGGAGCCGTTTGCCAGGAGTGGAACTCCGGACATTACCCGTTCAAAACCCTTTGGGGGCTCTGTGGGATCGGTATTTGGGAAGCTAGAGTCGCCGCCGGGAGATGTGAAAACGGCGTGCTCGCCCTCGCTCTCAAGTAGCTTGTGTTGGACGCAAACGAAGTAGACCGGCAATGCGAACCGTGGCTAATCCTGGGTTTCGTTTTTGGCGATTTTCCTGACAGATGCCCTCTGGAGTGCGGTGCCTGTCGAAGGTAAAATAATGTTTGTTAATTCGCGCACCAGAATCTAGTAGTGTGGTTTCGATATAATACTTTTTGTTATGGCTAGTAAGCTATGGCTTCCGATTGGTAGGTAGCATACAATAGAAAAATGAAATAATTGAGAACGATGCTAGGACGTCCGGAATTTCCTCTTTTGGATGGGGATGAGGAAGCACAGCAAATAGATTCCTCGGTTGAGACAAGTAAGATTGAAGATGGGTTACGAGAGATTCTACCGGTATTCCCGGTATCAGAGGCAACACCAATGAGTCCCTCAATCATTCTCATTTTTGGAAGTTATAGGCATACCGGTGTAGAACCCGAACACGGATAAAAAATTTGTATGGCGAATTATCTGTGCGTATCTGACCGCCAATACAAAATTCGGACTCAAATGTTCGGGTTCTATACGCCCGTCACTTGTACGGTATCTCGGAAGTTGGACCGCTCGTGGTGTTACTAAATCTAGGAATAGAATATCACATGTGAGTAGTAATCTCTGATCGATGGCGCCCCCTGAGCAACTGGACTTACTACACCTGCCGCCAGGACCGCAGAAGAGGCTGCGAAAGGCGATCCACCATGGTGTCGTATCGTATCGTGAGCCTAACTTTGCATTACAGGTACGGTACTATTCATGGCCAAAAGGGGAACTTCTCCCGACACTCTAGAGCGCCACCTTTGGAGCCCGAATGGACCTCGCACTACGGCGGGTTGTGGGGGTGGGGTTTTCCGCAACCGCAAGTATCATAACCGTGCCTTTCTCACATGAAGCCCAACCTCCAGCCCCATCTCTCTTGTTCTCAGCAGCACCTCAATATGATGTATCATCCTCTTGGCCAAACAACATCTCACTTTGGGTCCGTTTCTAGGGTACATACCGTTTTTCTGCTACCGGCCGGACCATTTTTCCTAGATGGGCTTATCTGACTGACCGTGACACCATAGCAACTTTTTCCTCATAATACCGGTAGGTGATGCCGTACGGACTGAATCCTAACCCGGGAATCCCGCGGGCCGCACCGGCCCACAAGTAGACAAGCCAGTGCGTCCGTAATAAAGTGTTCCCTGGCGCACGGGCCGTTTTAAGCTTTCTTGATTGCCCTGCTACGATGGTATGATTATGTGATGAAGATATGCCTTCGGCAGAATTTTTGGTAAGGTAAGGAAAGAAGGATGCGTGCATGGAAGTTAATGTGTTCGTTACGTACAAGTGGCAGGGATAAAGTTTCGTACAAAGCAGGGTTTATTTTGCGGGTTAACCTAAATTAACTGTTCGGTAACTTTCTAGGGGGTACTGTACTCGAGTACGATGCCGTATTGTCCTGGATTCTTTCTTTCTTTCTTTTTGCCTTTATTTCTCCTGCGTGGATGATATTGATATGAGGTGTCAATTTTGGGAATGTTTGTAATTGGGAAGTGTTGTGGTGCTGGTTACTGCACGTGCGTAACTGCGATGTTGGGGAGTGGGCTGGGAGTCTGGGGTGGGTTTGGTCGCAGTTGGTGAAAGCGTTTTATCCCTTGACTGAGGTATTTGTATTGTACGACGCCAAAAGGTGTTGGATCGTGGTGGAGGTAGTCTATTCAAAACTGTTGGTGTTGTGCGGCAGTTTGCAGCTCCAGCACAAATGTCAGTGATAAAGTTTTCGCAGAGTTAATTTAGGTTAACCCGCAAGATAAATCCTGTCTTGTGCGAAAACATCTCTCCTGGCACTTGCGCAGTGATGTGCAAGTGCCAAAGAAGGTGTTTCTACAAGACAGGGATTGTTTTGCTGGTTGACTATCCCTGTAATGTACGAAAACATCTTGCCAGGCACTCGTATGTTGGAAGAGCCGTCACCTAGATTCCGTTAACGGGAAGTTCACATCTTTTTGATGATGCAGGCTTTGCTAGCACTTGTGTATAGTACTGGTACTTTTTAGTAGTGATACAATGTAAGCCTCTTCAAGACCGTAAGTGCATGGCCCTATGACCTGCCGTCATTATAATATTACCCCCGAGGTGCTTAAATAAGTCCCCGGGGTCTCTATGGCCTCGCATACTCGGGTGTCGAAGTCTTTTTTAAAAAGACTGCTATTGCATACCGTCAAAACTGGACCTTTTTGCTTGGATTTCGGCCGTATGCAATAGCAGTCTTTTTTAAAAACAATTCGACACCGCGAGTACAGTTCAAAAGTGCGGAATGTCCTGCACAGCGCGATCTCCGAGAAACCTATTTAAAAGTCGAGTACTTGCAGCTGGCCTAGGTTTGACACCATCTGATACCCTAGATCTTCGGGGGTTATCATGGTAGATTTAGGCCACCAGGGCCGGCCCTCCCCAGCGGATCCGGTCATCTGTGCCCTCTAGCCCTGGAAGTTTTTATTGTTGACAGAATTATCTAAGGTAAAAAAATGCTCTGCTTGTTTAGGCTACTTCGAAATGCACCTGTGGAAACATTTTTATCCTAATGCTGCTATCATAATTAGTCACTCGGCCCATTGAATACGGTTAATCTTACTTGTATCATGCGGAGAAAAGCTTTTCGTTTTTTTCCATTTCCTTCCCAGATTAAAATTGATTTTTTTGGCACGAAAACTGCCCCCCCGATTGACACAGTTCCAAATTTGCCGCAAACTAGTGGGTCGCGGCATAGATAAGGGCTTAATGAGATACAGCGATATATCACCCCGCCCATATAGTTACACGTTGTAGGACAGACAATAATGGCTTTGAGTTGAGGACTAGTGGGGCCCCACCACAACATTTACGAGGTTACATCGCAGAGATTGACCTGCACTCACCCGACGGTACTGCATATAGGCATTAATAAGGCTACTGATAAATAGCAATGATGCTACAGCGACTTAACTTGGTTGGCGATCGTGTGCACGCTTCTTTAAGTCTACTTCTACATAAACAATGGGGGGAGGGGACGCTGGGTTGGGTTGTACGGGTACCATAATAGGGTTTCGCCTGTGTTCGGAAAATAATTACCATTTGCGGGGGTTCAGGATTCAGTCTCATGGAGGTCTGGTCGTGCGCAGGGATAACTGCCGCCGTACAAGCACCGCTATGAGGCTGCCGTGAGGCGAGCGTTGTGAGAAGAGACCCGGAACGAAGGTGGTGGGAAGACTGAAGTGTGTTCGCTATTCGATGTATAGAGTGATGATGGTTATGTCATACAGAGAGAAGAGAACGCGGCTGACACTAAATACAGTTTGTGGTAGCTACTCGCGCAGTGGGTTCTCTATCGCACAAGCACCAGAAACACCAGTCACCCTCGACACGGTGACAGTCCCACTCGCCTGCTAACCGATATGCCCTAAAATGGCATCCCACGATGGGGTTACTCCATCATAGTCATGGTATCATATCATATCATACAGAGAGAGCCATGGTGGCTTGAGTTGATTTGGGTAAGATTCTGGTACACTGCGGGCAAAATAGCACCCCAAGAGAACAAATATGCTTTAGGATGTAGAACCTCTTGAAATGAATTCCTTTATCGGGGGAGTGACAAACCTCAAGTCAGAAATGTTTTTGGCTACAATACTGATAGCAAAGGGATGCGGTATTAGGTGGTGTACCGGGATCCCCTCTATACGTGGGTAGTGAATCTGACTTGAATGGTACCGATCCTTTTGGTAGGTTTTGGGTCGGTCAATAGTTTCATAGGATGTAAAGCGGGATCAGGTTTTAAGGAGCTACTTACCACATTCCAATCAGCTTTTAGAATTTGTTTAACATGCAAATTTATCAACATCACCTATCATAGTTTCCCCTGGATGATCTTCATGATATTATACGAAGGGATGCCATAATTCTTGCAATGTCCTTTGCATGTATGCCACACATGGTGGAGCATTGCCTACGATCTGTACCATGACTGAATCCCTGGCCCTTGTAGTCTATTGAACTTAGGTAACCAGATTTGGAATGTCTGACGCCTTAAGTGAGGACAAATTTGAATCAAAAAAGGTCTCAAGTTAAGGGATAATTACAGCTCAGGATCTTTCCATTCGAGGGGACTGGCCTTTCCCCCCATTCCTCGTGGATCTTCTTCGTCGTGAAGACTTCATACTTTTATAAGAATTAGATTGACCGTACGCTGCAAGTGCTAGAGTGTTATGCCTGTACTAATCTAGGGGTTAATGCTCGAATGGGCCCGTCTAACCAGTTTTTAATACGATAACGCGGTAGCTGGCGAAGTTCTAGGAGATGGGTGCTCCGTTACTATTCCAAGTGCATGGTACGTAATGTGGATGCTTACATAGCAGACCGGGGTCCGTGACATGTATGGAAAATGGGGCACTCCCGGAGGACACCTTTTTCGTCACGGGGAGCTCCTAAGTAACCTAATACTTGGGCTGCCCACCAGAGCAAGGTTTCTAAGGTGGAGGGAATGTCACTGTAAGGGGTATTTTTCCGGCTTTAGTCTCTTGACTCTCTGTTGCTGCTATTGTAGTTGCACTAGTGGATTTGTATTCGCATCTAGTACTAAGCTTGGAAAGAGCAGCCTTCATACCGGTGGATCTTGTGAATAGTATGTGACTATTTTTTTATGTGGGAAGTTTCCATGAAGCCGGATACAGACTGTACATTGCGGGGTATGTGTCTGTGGAAAACTTCCCGGCTTCCCTACGCCGGGTTGCCGCACTACTGGTCAGTAGTGAGCCTATATAGGTAGTATGCGTGATTTGGATATAGCCGCCCTTGCGCTTGCCTTGCATCCTGGAGCCCCCGCTTCTCGGCCGGGAAAATGGGGCAAAAGATATACCCGCCCTCGCTTCTTATTTGGAACCCGAGTGATAGGTAGTGCAAAAGACCGGCGAAACGGCACCAAGCAACGGTTTGCGATCGCCCCGGGATAACCCAGACGGCTAATTGCTTTGCCCTGTCGGCGATTTGGAGAATATGAGTAGAAGTATGTGGTAGAATTCTAGATAGTACGAGCAGCACCGTGTCGGGACCGTAGTGATAGGATATGTTTCCAAAGGTGGATCTGTGTGCCTAAGGAAGCTTAGAGAATAGTGCAGGGCGAGGAGCATCGCTAACCGGAGTTTACCCCGCCGGCCTCTTCATGGGGCACCTTACGTTATCTCCACAGGGGCCGCCAGCCCGTGAGAATTGAATGTGATCCACGCCAGGAAGTTTTCCCGGGGGAGAAATGCGTATCTGGGGATCGAGATCTGGCGATAATGTATACTCCCTTGGGTAGAGGAGTAACGGGAGCTGTGCCCTTTTTTTTTGCCCTAGAAGGAGGGGAGATAATTGATCGTATCGCCATGCTGGGAGGAGACAAGTCGGTCGGAAGTGATCATGCTTGGGCCATGGGAGCAGTTGTCATGGAGCGCAGGGTGGCTAGGCTGTGCATGCGACGCCAATTGTCGCGGGCAAGCTCGGTAAGAGAGAACAAAAACTGTATTCTTCTGTTGGATGTTTTTTTAATCCTATTCTGCTATAAGAGATCGGGCGTCGAATACTTTTTTACATATGCGTAATATGTTTGAGCCTTTTATACAGTACTGCACTGTATCGTCGTATGCACTAGTATTGGGGCGTCGGAGTCTTGGTCTCGCTTCATGGAGTGATAATGGCTATCATAGCTTTATCTTTACAAGTGCTTCGATGATTGGGGTCGGGCGATCCCGCAGTATCAAGCTTGCGCAGCACTTGGCGGCTATTTTTCTCATCTGGAGATTGGGTGGCGATCAGCGGAAATGGGGATTTTCCGACTCCGAAGCTTTGGAGGGGGGTTAGCAGCTGTGCTCTAAGATCAACAATGCTCCTGGGATCTACGAAGCAGGAGCCAGAGGATCTACCGAGGAAGGTGTTTCGATACTCGAGTACCAAATCATGCAGCCCGGCCCAGCCCAGCCCAGTACTAGTACTCGTACTAGCTTTCTGGCGGTTCCCTGGTGAAACCATTCAATTACAGTGATAACTTTTTAGTACAGTAGGAATCTTGGGCAGAAGGGTTTTTTGGTGGGCCAATAATATTTATTAGACAGCTATTGTTTATCATACTCTGCTTGGCCATTTAGAAAGTTATCGGATGCTTTGCATTTATTAGCACCATCTTGGCGCAAAAGCGTCCGGAGACTTTTTTAAATGGTCAAGTCCGCTTGAGTGTTTCCGGTGAGACCCGCCTCCTAAATTGGGAGGAGAAAGAGCCTGTGGGACATGGTCTAGGAGGCGCACAATGGTGGTACGGAGCGGGGATGTTGATGTTGGTTTTGGTCATTGTTGGCCAAGGGTTAGGGTAGCTGGGGATGCTGCGTTAAAATCTCAATATTGTGTTGATGGCTGCCTGCTAGAATCCATTACAGGGCAAAGAGACAAAGAATCGTACGATACTCGGGCATGTACGGTACGAGTACAATAACTTGTGAATCTGTAGTCAGCATTGTGGGGGAGATGTCTTGAACTGCTCCTGACGAGCCGTAGAACCTTTAAACTGATGCGGTATTATTAGAGAATGGCATATCGCTCTAGGACTGGCCTCTGTCGCCCTTTGGTGCCCTACTGACTGTGACCCCGCTGGCACGCTAGGCCCGGACTCTGTTCAATATGCATAGGTACTCGCTCGGCGCTCGCAGCAACTGGAGAGTTTGGCTGCTGCCATCCTCCAACCTCCAACAAGATCCCTCAAGAAGAATGTTTTTTATGGTGGCGACGTGCAACAAGTAAAAGGGGTGAGAAATGCTAGCATACCATGCTTCAATATCATGCCTCGTGAATGCCTCCGGCTTTGGGGCCGCGAGACAAAAAGATGACGAAGCCACGATAGGTGAAGAATTATTGCATGTTTCAATGGACCACCACCACCGAGCGGCTAGCGAGAAACACACCAGGAAGAGCCGACTGCAACTACACGAGTAGAGCCGCTGTAAGTGAACGATGCCGTGCAACCACCTCTCCCTCGCCCCGAGAAGTTGCTATCGCTCAGAAGGCCTAGGGGAAATGCTAACGTTAGCATGAGGGCCAGACAAGCTTCGTGCTCTCATAGGGTGGTGCTGGGCTGTTTCCCGACAACCCGCGAGGAACCAATTCCCGGTAACAGCTTTGGTGCTTGATTCTCCCTCACCCAATGCGAGCTGGCAAATGCAGTAATTGGTTGGAATAACAATGCTTCATGTAGGTAAGCCCTGTCTGTACAAGTGTACGGTACTGTCCTGGTAAAGCGCGGCTGAGTCAAGACTGCACCACGTTTCTTTCCTGTTTTGTCCTATGCTGTCACTGTTTTGGCTTGTCCAGCCCACGAAAAGAGAAAATCCCATCGACACGTTTTTTCTTTTCTTGTGCTAGTAATTGTCATATTTTGTCATTGCCATTGCTTTTGAATGTTGGGCGCGATTCGGTCGATCGGTCATTCAAAAGCGCTCTTGCCCGCATTCTCCTGCTCGGATTTGAAGTGAAGGTCGCTCCACCATTCCAGCTTCTCTCCGGAGTTGTGGGAGCTCTGTTGTTGTGGGGGTTAACATTCGAAGGAGAAGAAGAACCAAAGTCGCCTAACGTCCATGTCGGCAACGATTGCTGCATCCGCTCCGACGGAAACGTCCTTCTTGACCGGGGAGCGGATTCTGCTGATGGTGAGAGAGAGCTCTGCGACCGGCGCTGGTCTACGTGCGATGGATGGTTTGCTGACTTGGGGGAAAATCGTTAGAATAATATGAGCGCGATTCTCGCTGGCATATCCCTAATATTCTGTCTTGCTGTTCTTGTTGTTGTCGCCGTCCTGTTCTCCGATCCGCTTTCGAGGAAAGCCTTGGACCGTCTTTCTTTCCGGTTACTGACATATGCCCTGATATCAAAGTAGGTTGTATTGGGCTTTTTGCATTAAATTTGTAATGAAACTAATGCTCCTCCATTTGAAATAGCTGCGTTTACAGCATTGGATACATTATTTGTGTCAAGGTTGGCCCGGGGGTGAGTCCTTTCCCTTTTTTTCAAAGCTCAATTTTTTTAATTTATATTTTTTTTATTTGTAATTACTGATGCCCTTCTAGTTTTGGTGCAGTGAGTTGAGCCCAATTATTAGAAATAAGGTTTTTGCGAGGATCGCCCGCTGAGACAATCGCTATCTAGCTGCTGGAGTATGGTTGATTCAGTTCTGGCTCGGTAAGTATTTCTCTGAGTTTTGGAGCGAAAAAAAAAAGAAAGAGCCTCGACTAACAGATTTCCACCAAATCAGGAGTAACAAATTGGTTAATTCTATGCATTGCCTTGAATCTACAAATCGTCCTCGTCCACTCCTTGAACAGCTTGGTTTTGGAGAAATACTACATCATCGGAACGATATGTCTTAACCTCGTAATCACGCTACCCCCTCGTGAGCTACCAGCTACCGACCTTCGCCGCCGCAGGGAGCTAACGGCTGTTAGTGATCAAGGGTAAATTTGGCTGGGACCCGGTCATCCGGGTCTGCTGGCTAACCTCGCACAATTCTCACGACCGCCTCACATGGCAGATCAGCACGCAGCTTTTCTGGATTCTATTGGCTGTGGTAATCACCACGGTGTCGGCATTGACCACCATGGGGTACTTGTACAAACACAGGGTAACTTATTTTATATCGTGTTCGCCCCAGTCGTCATGGAGGGTCACTCATGGCTTTTAGTTCGTTTCGGAGAAAGCTCTGCGGGACACGGAGGAGGACAGGAAATTGCACCCTCAAACTCCAACGACTTCACTTCCGAGATTGGATGCTCATGGGAAGCCGATGGTGAATGATAAGATGCACATCCAGGGGAGGGCAACGAAATTTGCTAGTCGGACCTTGTCTGCGACCAGTAGGTTTAGGAATATTATTATGAGGATATGTAAGGCTCTTCTCCAGTTAGGGTGGGGACTTTCCTCCTGGCTTGGACTGATGGGGCAAAACAGCGCTATACCCAATTGTCATGGTGATTTTGAACCTTGTGATCACGATTGCGGATATCAGGATTAGTACTGCAGGTGGGATATATACCCAACGGGATTATAGTTTATGTAAGAAATTGCTACCACCAACCCTAGTAAACCTATGCTAACCCTCTTGTAGATGTCATTTACTATGCTCTCTACGGTGGTGAGCGAAGATCCCACCAGCATTCCCCACTATCAAAACTCCAACTGACCTGCTGGCAATTTAGCCCGTGGAATTTTCTACGCAATGATAGCAATAATTGACCCCTCCATCCTCCGCGGGATCCGAGTCTGGCACGGCCTGCACTCAACGACCACTTCATCAGTATCCGACGATAACTACGACTTCACAGTGGGCGGCGGCATAATAGGCGTCCAGACAGAAATAATCCGATTCGTAGAAGAACTAGGTATCTATGAGGCAGAAAGGAGGCCCAGTGCCTCGGGAGCGCTGGCGCCGCCGGCGCCAGCCGTTACGCGCCCAGGGAAATTTGACGTCCCGGGGAGAGGGATAGAAACAGATGTAGAGGGCGGGCCGGGTCCGGCGTCTCCGCCGCCGCAGCAGCAGGAGGATAAGGATGAACGAGGGGTGGAGGATGGAGGAGCAAGAAGGGGTTCTTCGACAGAGGCTGCGGAGGAGGCGCGGCGACGGCAGAAACGGGCCTGCGCGGCTAGGTTAGAGGCAGAGAAACTTGTCAAGAGACAGATCTAGACATGCTGGCCGTGTTGTACGATAATCAACTTTTTTTATGATAGATGATGGGTTCGATAGCTTCCGGACTGTTATATATATATTTCTGTCACGTAGATTATGCAATGGGGTTCTTTTCCAAGAGATATGCATTGTGCGTACCCCCGGGAAGAACGTGCTCTTCGACAGTACTCATGTCTTTTTGACTTTCCTGTCTGGTCAATCCTGCGTAATGTGTAATGCAGGTTGACTGAATTCTAGAACTATTCGATCCCGTTGCCAATCCCTCCCCTCTGAGCTAATTCCGTTTAAGGCTTAGTATTATACCTGAGCTTTTTTTTTCCTGCGTACTCAATCATTTGCCATGGCCGGCTAGGTGTAGGAAACGGCGCGAAAGCAACGTCCTGCCTTTGCAACAAGACCAGTTGAAGCATCTTTCATCGCTCCCCCGTAGCAGGGCACCCTATCCATCCATCCATTCACCCGTGCCCAAACAACCCAACGTAGCCAGCAGTTGCACGATAATAGTGGTAAATTCAAATCCCGGGATACACTCGAGCAGTGTGCCGTACGCTATGGACATCCCACTTGGGGTCAGTGACTCTTGGATAACGGCGTGGTCAAATTTTTGGAGCGCGATCAGGGTTATTGTATGATTTTTAGGTCCAGTTCCAGTCAGTGTTTACTCACAAGCTTCGCGCTGCGGGGCCTAAGGGGATGGGTTGAAGTGTGGTGGGAGGGAGTAAAGAAGGGGTTGTGCGTGTGGAAATCGGGCATTTGGTTGTTGGGATGTGGAGGGCGGAAGTGAATTAGGCTCGGTCACCGGGGGGGGGAGCTTTGGAGTCATCCTTGGATAGAGTGGTTGAACGTTGGATTTGGACTAAGAAGGGTCCACTCGCATTTCTGACTACCTGGGTAAGTGCCAATTGGAACTTCATGAAAAATGAAGCCAGCGATAATATGGGTGGCCATGGAGCTAAGAATTTTTGGGGGGGGTTCGGTTGTGTATCGATGCGCGAAGAGCTGACTTCAGGCTAATGTGGCGAAAATAAGGATGCTCCAAAAAAAGGTATGGGATATTTGAGAGTGACTAGAAACCCTGAAAGCATACTGTATTTACCACCAGCACCGGTATATCAGAAAACCCTCCATGGACCCCTCACCCCGGCCCAGAATAAACTCCTATGCAACGCACCCATGATACCCCATGCCTTACTGGAACTGGCATGGGGCGAATCTTGAACTAGTGGGCAAACCAGAGACCCAAGAGCGGGCAAAACAGGATATATACAGTATTCCCTAAGCCTCACGCCCCGGGAAATACTATGAAACAATAAGGACACTAGGGAGAAAATGTACGTCTCCCCACAGAACCCCCAGAAGCCAGCTGAAAAAAAGGGAATGAAATATCAACCCTTCTATGGTATGATAGTTTCGACAAACATCCGGCCCCACCATAAAAGCCCCACAGCCAGCTTCGGGCGATGAGCCACTAAGTTACTAAATGCAAGTCCTCAAGAACTAATCGGGAACCTTTCTAAACTCCAAACTATCATAAATGGGCAAGCCCCTCCGGTTGGTGGGGTATAAGGACTCAGGGAGGATGCTGCGGGGTATATACCTCACATTGAAGAGACGTCTCCAAGCAACACCCTGGGGTTCCCACTACCGATCTTACGTACGAAAACGAGTAATCAGTATTCGCGGGGGTATGATATTACTACATACACTGAAGTTCGAAAGATACAACAGTCTGAGGATGTCCTTACAGATATACCCTCCCTCTGATATGAGGCCCGTAGGACATTAGGGTATGATGACAACCCCCCCCCCCTCTCTTCTCCTTCCTCCTCTCATCTATGGCGATAGCACTACTGTAGTTGCCAAGCTCCGTAGGTATGTTATAGTAACAGAAAACTCAACCCCGGCACGAGTGATATCTCATGGGTTTCGGATCCTCACACCTCAAGCGCACCGGAACTGGCCCGTGAACCACTGGGCAGCGAAAAAGAAAAGAAAAAAAGGAGAAAGAGAGAAAGAGAGAAAGGTAAGTAGTATACAGGCTAAGGGAAAAACCGGAGATGTGCGTTTCCTTGTGCTTGCGTTAGCTCTTCTGGGGGTGGCGGGGAGAGTCTCTGAGGGAACCCTATGGTATTGCATTTACAGTCAGAGCATCGCCGGAGACACGGATGCTCGGGCGAAGTGAATATGTTATACTCGGTGGTATAAACCACATGGTGTATATGGAGAAAACTCCGCGGCTCCGTGCTCGGGGTAGCTCGGCGGGAGATCGCGGTTTAAGGCTTACCGTGTGAATGTGGTACCAGGACTGGGGATGTCATGTCCGGATATCCACAAGTAGCAGATTGGGGGTATTTAGTATTCCGGGGTGGGAAGGGCTCTAGCATAGGACTACTCTCTAATAGAACCCAGCTTACGAGAGTTAACCTCAACTGTCATAAGTAAACTTGAAAGGATCAGCTCGGAGTAAACGATTGTATAAATGCTACGTTTGACAACGGCCGACTATATAATCTAGTAGGTATGTTGGTATGTTACCCATCTCCAATTAAACCCCAGCAAACTCCCAAATACCCTACGAAGCCCTCATAAAATCTCATCAAGTAAAAAAGTCTATATACAAGAATATACACCCCCTAGAATAGAAAGAAACAAAGTATCGTGGCACATAAGACTCCCCTTTTCAATGTAACATCGCCTACCAGCCGCCTCTTCTGCAGAATTTTACTCTAATAGCCTCCTCTCCACGACCCTCCACCACGCCTAGACGTAATTTGATCTTCTCAGCAAAGTCGCGGACATTTGCAGTTTCGCTACGACCCCCGACGACACCACTACTGTCTACGTCTGTGCGTACTTCTGTCTCGAGGCCGAGGAAAAGTGCCGCGATTTGGCTGTGACCTAGCCAGCCGACCATCGTGTCCTTACAGTAACATTTGATTGTAACAATGACGACGAAAATGAGGGCTAGAAATGTCATTGAGGCCGGCCAGGCAATCCACCTCCAGTGAACCTTGACATGTTCGACTTGAATTTTAACTTGGCCTTTGGCAGATTCTTTATTATCGTTCCGAACGGCATGACTCATTGAGAGCGCCATTTCGGACATGATTGTCGAAAAGTCTTTGTTCAGGAGGTTCTCGTAAAGGCCTCTATGAAATTCGCTGATTCGGCGGTCTCCCGGGGATGGTTCGTCGGTGATAACTGAAGCGGTGCCGGTGAGGGAAAGAGCGAGTCCTTCGCCCATGGCGAAAACAGCGGCAGTAGAGACATTAGTCTCCTTGTTTGGAGCAACAGCAAGTGGCGCATTGAAAAGTGTGTCGGTGATATCTTCAAGTTTTGGGATTGGGAGAACGTAGGAGGGAACTTGAGATGTTGAAATTGAGGTTTCTACGTATTTTCCGTTGGTGACAGATGCGCGGAAAGTCTGCTGACAGAACGAGAGGCCGCAAGAGAAGGCACGGGCAACGTGAGAGCCGCCGACTGGGATGACGCCTGGTGCGACAGGAAGTGATTGTGTCGATTTCGATGCCTGGTCTGGCTGAATGTAGAGTGCAGTCATCTCAACGCGCTTGGAAGGTATAGAGACCTTGCCATTATTGGTAGTAGACCGGGCTGGATTTACACGAACATCAAGGAATGTTTGACCACCGCCGACAGACGCATTGTTGAAACTATAAGTGCATAATTGGCCTGATGTGAAACACTGAGTGCCGGGGGGACAGAAGGGCTGTTGGGCACTCAAGGTTGTACAGTTTCGGTCGATTTGGGCAGTGATCTCTGTGCAAACTTGGCACACACCGACCGACACCGTTTCAGGATATTCACAACTCCCCGAGGGACAATCCCATGACGGCTGAATCGGATCTCCAAAGACGCTAGATTGTGCTCCCCAAAGGAGAGCACGAGGGATAAGAAAAATTAGACCGTTATTGAAGCCACGGACAGGGCTGTAATTGGTGTTTCTAGAGACAGTGGCTGTTTGTGTTGTGTCCACGACCGAGCGTGGCTCATAAGATACGAGTTGCTGAACGGCTGGGTCAAAACCGATGGATGCAACAACGAATGCGGCACCTAGATGGACAAGAAATCTAAAACAAGAGCAAGAATAAAAATATCAGCGACCGTTCGGGAGGCTTGATGAAAATACGTATTTACCCTCCACGAAACCTAAACATCCAGTTCAGTGCACCCAACGGGTCCCTTGAGGCGCCATCAATCAAGTCCAGGTCTGAGAGCTTCCTCTTCTCTCTCCCGAAAAGAATCCACTTCATCTGACCAATACATTCCGCAACAACCATCATCAAAGGGAGCTTCCCGAAAACGGCCAACCAGGACAAGGCCGAGTTCATTGTGACAGTCTTCCAGCCTGGAGCTGGTTTATCTTCGTACTTTTGTAATAACAAAACCATAACCGCAATCATAATTCCGCTCATACACAAGGCAGCTATATGATTTAACAAATACCCGATTCTGAAACGCCGCTGGGACTGGGGAGGCGGAGGGGCACGATGCGAGTGGGTGGGGGATTCCATTTGATATGATGGCGGCTCAGGATCGGTAACATCTTTGGAAGATTTTCGATGAGGCTTGAGGAAAAGGAGAACATTGACGCTTAACGATCTGAGGGATTGTGCCATGCTGATAGTGAAGCCGAATTCGGACAATAAAGAACGAAACCAACGCGGCGGGGGGTTGGTAGGATGGAAAAATAATAATGAAATAAGCAAATAGAGTATAAACTCTCCCGGAGATTAATTAAATAGAATACGACAGCCAGGTATCGTAGAGTGTGTTTGATCCCGCAAAGCCCGAGCAATAAGGAAAAACACAGAAAATGGAGGGAAATGGGGCAAAGGGGGAGGGAAGAAACGAGTAAAGAAAAGGAAAAGAAAAGGAGGAGGAGGAGGAGGAAGAAGAAAGACTTTGAATAGAAGGAGATTGAGGGGAGGTAGAGAGGAGAAGGTGGAGGGAGAAGGATGAGAAGGATTGAAGGATGAGGGAGGAATTCAAGTCAACAAACATGGGGTACCATTGAAAAGCTGGGATTACGGTTGGTCATGGGGTAGAGCAGGCAAAAGTCACAGTCCTGTAACGGGTGTGGCTATTGTTATCGACATTCAAGCATTCAAGTTTTGTGGGTTTACTTCGGCCAAAATTTCACAACAAGATACATTCCACCGGAAGGCCAGGTACCTTGGACGACCTCTCAACCAATGGACCTGTTTCCCTTCCTGATAGGCCAAAAATAGGCTCATCCTGCACAAGACCATCACTGTTGGAAGACTCTCAAGGATTGTTGAATCGACTCAAAAATAACCGAGACTCGTCGTTCCCCCAACCCTGACACCCAGGATCCGATTGGTTAGAAGGGCGCTTGAATGGTTAGAACCCCCGTCGCTGGGGTTGGCGAGTTGATTGGTGGTGCCTGAACCATCATATCTTGGCGGATCTGTGCCCTGGTAAATCAGAGATCAGAAAGCCACTTTTATCTCTTGGGATCTTGAAGTGCAACCCTCCTGCCGCTGGGAGATGGTGCACCGCGGAACGGCTCGCTCTCTTTCCATCCATAGAAACACGGTTCATGAATCCTAAAATAAAAAAACTCCTAGTCCAGGGTGCAGGTTATTTGCTCGTTGGTATAACGTGCGGATTGCCCCGTGTAGAGGTATATGTTCGCGCATCTGTCTGAATGGTCCTCACCACGGCCCATCTGATGGCCCGTCTGGCACCGGCCAAACGGGTGCCAGCTGCCGTGGGCAAGCTTAGCACTTGAGATCATAGGATACTACCGTTGTGGGATGCCGCAAACCTACTTTAGTCTATGTGTGATAAAGGTGTCCTTGAGTATACCTGTACTTGCCCTCGCAATGAACCGGGTCACGAATAAGCACCATCGGGCCGACCTTTTCGACCCCTCGGTGTTTGTTCTTTCTTTCGGTGCGCGATAAGGACTGGGACTGATGGCTTGATCGGGTGTTTATCAATCATGGTATCATATATCACTCTAAACATGATCAAATTGTCACCGGCACTCAAGACTCCTATCATAGCTGGTGGCACATAGCAGCTGAACGGTGGACACAACAGTTCTTTCCCGGTGGCATAAATTGGATACATAGTGGGCTACCTATATTGACTGACTGGGACCCTGTTTGGCACGCCACTGTATACAGGAAGTGCTATTTTTCCTGAGAATTTAGCTTTTTATACCAAGACTTAGATCCCTTTGGCTAATGTGTATGAAAGGATCAATATCTAGATAGTGGCTGCTACTCTGACTATCGTAATGAAAATAAACTGGTGGGAGGTCTGTAAATTGAGCTATCATACAACCAAAAAGGTGCAGTATTGCAATATTTCGCAGCGAAGATGTCGTGGGAGTCGGAAAAATGCCATTTTTCTTGCATGCTAGGTCTGAAGCTTGATAGGAGCGCTTTAACTGGGTCTTGCCATTTCTATTTCCATATTACTGCAAAAAACAAAAAACAAAAACAAAAAACAAAAACACCACACACCGTTGAGGCTCAAAAGCTTGGCAGGAGGAGAACGCCATATATGTGTAACCCGAAATACGCACTGCTGAAACCATGGATGGCTTTGTCTTTCTTGAGGCCCTGATTGGGTGCCTAAGCAAACATCAAACTACTCGAGTATGATGTCCGACGTCGGATAAATTGTTGAAGAAAGCGAAGAAATCACGCATCATACTCTCCGTTTGTAATACATAATCTTTCGGTTCTCTTGGTTATCTGGAATGTGCCCTCGTTAGGACCTTGTACTCGAGTACATCTTGTGCGCACACGTAGTCTGAAACAGTGCGGGTCCCGGGTTTGGGAACTGGGTGCAAACGTGATAGCTTGAAGAGTTTTCGTGTCTGCCATAAGATCGTACTTTTGTCTACTCCTTCCTTTGCATCCCCTAGCTTTTAACTGCGGTGACTCCACCTGCCGCCCCTATATCTTCCACGAGCAAGAGTCCATCAACACGTCTGCTCATGGCTTCTCCTGTCGCTCCGACAACAGTTGCTGAGCTCAAAGGCTTAATCAACACCCACCCTATCATCGACAACCACGCCCACAACCTTCTCCGCGATGCAGATTCAACCTCTTATCCCCTCGAATCCATAGTGTCCGAAGCGTCTGGGCTCGCCCTCAACGATGCCACCCGTACCCTTGCGCACGCCCGAGCCGTCACCCAACTTTCTGGCTTGCTGGGTTGTGCTCCAACTTGGGAAGCAATCAAAGAGAAACGCAGGACTGTCGATTATGAAGCGTGGACTAGGAAATGTCTTTCGGGAACTCAGTGTCTACTCATAGACGATGGGCTGGATGGGGAAGGGGTGCATCCTTACGATTGGCATGACCGCTATACCTCGTCACCCTCAAAGCGTCTTGTTCGAGTCGAGATACTTGCTGAACAGACACTTCGTGAATTTGCACCTGTCGTCAGGGAGGGCGGGGGCGGCAATTCACTAGAAGGGGATTTGGATTACGGTGCAGAAGCGGAGCTATTCAATCGATGGTCTGAACGGTTTGCCGGGTTGATCGGTGCTGCTGTTCAAGACCCAGCAGTTGCGGGATTCAAGTCAATTATTTGTTATCGGAGCGGGCTCGATATCGCTAGTGAGACAACAGGGGGGCTGCTTTTGGGGGCGGTAAAGAATGCTTTGCGGGGATCTAGGAGGAACGGCGGGCGATATAAGATTCGTGATAAAATTTTGGGAGACTTTCTGGTATGCGAAGTTGCTAGAATCATCGCAAAGAGCGGATCTTGGAAGCCCTTGCAATTCCACACCGGATTGGGGGATAATGATCTCAATATTAGGAAGGCTAATCCCGCGTGCGTGCCTCCTCCCCTTTTGCGCAATCCATTCTCGTAACTAATTGCTTAGCTATTTGCAAGATTTTATCAAGCAGAACCCAGATGTCCCGATTGTCCTATTGCACTCCTCCTACCCTTTTACCCGTGAGGCCGGGTACCTCGCCTCTGTGTATAAGAACGTATATCTTGATATTGGAGAAGTCTTTCCTATGATTTCCAAAGACGGGCAAAAATCTGTTATCAAACAATGTCTAGAGTGCACGCCGGGCAATAAGCTTCTCTGGAGCACTGACGGTCATTGGTTCCCCGAGGGATTTGCCCTGGCGAATATACAGATACGTGAAGTGTTAGGTGAGGTGTGTATTTCCTGCGCTCTATCAAGAAACATTTGTACCATGGCCTCACATGTCGCTATTTTATAAACAGGTTCTTTCAAAGTGCGTAGCAAAGGGTCAGTTGACTGTTCCCCAGGCGGCGGATTTTGTTAGAGACCTGCTCTTCGAGAACTCCAATAAGCTCTACAAACTAAGCCTCAATCCTATATTCACTCCTACAATTAATCATGTTGGCCACTCACTCCCGACTAACCAAGAGACGCAAATTCTCTCTGAATTTCTCTACAAGAACCCTCATGTCAAATACTTTCGTCTGCAATGGGTGGATTATACCAACACTCTTCGTCTCCGGCTTGTGACTCTAGCACAAATGAACAAAATGGTTTCGGAGGGCACCGTTCTGACGGTGACCAAAGCTGTCCTATCGCTTCTGCAAGATGACTCCCCAACAGATGATTTCACACCTGCTGGCAGATATAATCTTGTCCCGGATTGGTCGAGTTTGAGGATTTGCCCCGGAGAGTCTGATGTTCCAGAGAAACCCTCCAAACACGCGAGTGTGATGTGCTTCTTCAAGGATGATGAAGAGGAAGTAGATACCTGTCCGCGTACTATACTTTCCCGAGCGGTTCGACGGGCTAAAGAAGAACACAATGTGGACTTCCTCATCGGGTGGGAAACCGAAGTAGTCTTCCTTACTAAGACCAATCTCGGGGCTGCTAGCGAAACGCATGCCTGGAGCACTGCTCGATCCTTACACAATCAATGCCTCAAAGCTCTTGAGCAAATAGTCGATGCGCTCGAAGCATCTGGGATAGAAGTCCTTCTATTCCACCCCGAGAGTGCGCCATCTCAGTACGAGATTGTTACGGGCCCCCTCCCACCTCTTGAATCTATAGATGCGCTCTACCATACTCGCGAGACAATTGCGCGCATTTGTTCCCACCACAACCTTCGTGCTACGCTTCATCCAAAGCCCTTCAAAAATGCCGCTGGTACTGCTGCACACATGCATATATCGATGACCCCGCCCACAGAGCCACTCCAAAACGCTTTCTTTGCAGGCGTGCTATCCCGCCTTGGATCTCTAGCAGCACTGACGCTACCACAAGCAGCCAGCTATGAGAGGCTTAGGGACAGCTGCTGGGCGGGGGGCACCTGGATTGCTTGGGGAGAGGAAAATAGGGAAGTTCCCCTAAGGCGCGTGGGCAAGGGGGAAGCTCACTGGGAAATTCGATGTATTGATGGACTTGCAAACGCTTATCTCGCTGCCGCCGGCATCATCTCAGCTGGGTGCATGGGTATGTTAGACGGGATGAAATTGCCTGGCGAGAGCTGTAACTGTAATTCCTCCTTACTTTTTTCCTACTTTATATATCACAAGAACGCTAATAATTCTAGCCGACCCATCCAAATTGACATCTCGGGAACGTAACGACTTAGGAATCGCCAGGAAGCTCCCTGAAGGGGTAGACATGGCGATGGTCTTTCTGGGACTGGACAAAAAGTTGAAAGCCCGGATCGGTGAGGCCTGTATTGCGAAATACATCACAATGAAGAAAGCTGAAATTGCGGCCCTTGAAGAAAAAGAAGAGACTTCCGTATGGAAGTGGATTATCGATAGATACTAGATGATCGGGGAGCTATATTGTTATTTCGAGGGAATTTTATACCAACCTGGATTTTTAGTCCGAGCAATATTCTATTACGGGGGCTCGGATATAGTGTCTATGGCTGCTTCGCTGGGGTTCTTGTTTTTAGCCATTCTTGGCTTGTCCTAATTCTATATGTCATGGCTGTTCATGAATTCGCAACCTTCTCTCACTTGTGGTACTCACGATGCCCTAAACAGGATTAGCGTAAGTCAGGAATATTGTGCCTCGCACACCATCACCCACTGTTTGGCATCTGGCATCTATGGCTGCGAGTGTTTGGGTATGAATGCAATGACATCTGCTCCAGCCTCCCACAGTGCTTACACATCACTTTGAAGCTGCATCTCTGGGTTTGAGTTCCTCCAAGAGTTTCAATTGAACGGACCAATGAACGACCGAACTACTCTAGAACGACTAAACAAATCCAAGATACTCCACACAGCCTACCAAATTCCCCAAATAACCTGCCCTTTCCCACCAACCATTGCCTACCAGCGTAGTTCCGATAACCAGCCCATGTGCTTTGGGATCAGGTTCCGTCGTAGCTGCAACAAAGAATTCGTTGGCCTACCTTGTCTGTCTATTCCGGTATGCTCCAAATCGGATGAGGGTTGATTGTGCTTACCGATGCACTATCTCCTAAGTACCAAAAGTGGTAATCGTGACAGAATCGAGTTCAATAGACTTATAGCCAGGAATCCCCAATCCGAGACCAACAGAAGTTCCGCTCCCAGTGAACGCAGAAGGAGGATTTCTAGGGATAGTGTATTCGAAACTCGCATTTTTAGAGATGTTACTGAGAAAAGGGGTTTTTGGAACCGAGATACAGAGTTCTAGAAGCTACAGTGGTGTCTCCACCGGAAAAGTCAACACGGATAGTTTTCGACCATGGTGTCCCTTTTTGCGGGCTGGGCAAAGGGAAGAAAACCAGGGTATTGACTATTTCGAGGGTTAAATTCGCCACCTTTTAAGTGCCAGGCAGGTACTGAACTGAGAGTTCAGGGAGTGAGTTGACTCTGATACCATGGCCATGGATAGAGATGGCTCCTGTTGACACTGTCTTGATAATCTGTGCCTGTGCCCATGTTACTATTTTCTTGGGAAAGATTAGCAATGCGGTTAAAGGTTGTGGAAGTATAGGAATGGTACCTACGGTTTTGTAGAAGCTGTGAAGATGTTGTCTAGAGGAAGACGGCGAGAGCTGATGGACGATGGGCAGCTACAGGGAAATCCTATACCTTAAATACTCTGAGCAGGAGTTCTAAACATCCGCCGTCTGTAATGCAGGGACCACCAAAACCACGATCAGAGACGACGGACTCCTTCTCTGGGATTACAATTGACTAATTGCGAAAGAGCGAGTGTGCCCTGCGCAGGTGAAAACGATAGTATAAATTAAAACCTCACGGCGGAGCTCACATAGTTTTCTTCCCTCGCTCGGGGGCGTCAATTAGATATCAATCACAGTCCGTCTCATGACGTACGTGATCCCAGAAAAGAGGGATCTGATACTGATAACGTGCGGACCCCACAAGCCATATTCCTCATATCCAGTGAGCCCAAGGGCCCAGCCCGTCCGTCCCCGGGTCCGGACGGGACGGACTACAGTACCTGAAAGGACGGCCGGTACGGACAGGGGGGACCGCAGGTGCTGAATCTCCCGGCTAATTCCGGGCTATGGGCGTGCCCTGTAGGTAACTTTAGAGGGGTGCAGATACGTGTAGGGACTGCAGGTATCATACCGTCCGGGAATTACCATCCATAGAGGACTCCTGTGACCTACAGTCGCCCTCCTAGACGGCAGTCTTTCCCAAAGGACGGACGCTCCTGCCCTATAGCCTGAGACACATGCCCGGGACGCCCGGGACTGGAGTCTGGTGGGTGCCTACAGGGGTGCTGGGGCGCTTGGGATCACTGCTCATATCCCTGTCTACCTCCACAGCAATTTGAACATATGCATGTCTTTTTATCGTAGCTACTGTATATCATCCTTGACCTGTATGCAATTGCTTCCCACTCACTGGAGCCAACATACTGTACCTACACCTCTTAGTTTCCATAAGGCTATGTCAAACATTCAATAGTTCTACTACAAGTTCAGCTGGGTTTAGTTATCAGTGAGAGTTGTCTGCAAACCGAACTCTCTCTAAACCCTCACGACGGACTTCTTATATGTAACAACCTAACTTTAAGTGCTGAAAGTGCAGCTAGTCAACAATATTCAGAATAGAAGTTCATGGAGGGCTCCGGAATGATTGACCCGTCCATGGTGGAAGTGGGCCCATCCCTTGGGCAGCGTAAACTGGTAAAATTCAGTCACAGACAGGCTAAGCTGGATGCGGAGGGGGTTGGGTTTTGTGATTCGTTGAGGACTTAGCAGCTCTGGGGGACGCTGAGTCAGTTATTGTATGAAAGGCCGGGTTTTGGTACCAATGATAGCTATTTGGTAGCTACTTTTGACTCGGCCCACCTGAGACTGAATTTTACTGTTTCACACCACCCGGGGGGGGGGGGGGGGGGCAACTACGCCTATGATGTAGGGGTAGGCTTCATACGCACTGCTCAAGGCCCTTGGTATATTAGTGGGTGTGGGAGTGAGATCTATCATTTCTCCTACCCAGACAACAGCTACTATTGGTACTTGTAGGTGGTGACGGGGTATCCAATTGCTGTCCTCTGGCGTCGTGAGGCTATGTTTACCCCCGCTCCTCAAGGTCACTTTTAGGATGAAAAAAAGCCCCCGCCGCGTCTAAACGATGCTCCTTTTTATCACGATTCGCAATCTATTGCCCTTTCTTGAAATAGTAGGAAGAGGGTAGCCTAGACCCACGCGGTAACCCGGCAGAAGGAGATATAAGCCCAGGGGTGCTTCACCACCCCAGTCACCCTCTTGGTTAGTTTGATTTAACCAGCAATTCCTCTGTTACTCCTGCACTATTGGTTCCCCGACGGGCAACGGGGACACCTTCATCGTTGGTCACTCGTATCATTGTTGATATGACCTCTCATCCAACCCTTTTCCGCGGTATAGCGGCCCCATCCTAGTTTGAGCAATTCAATAGGTTAAAAATTAGCAGGGGTTTTAGTGGTAACCAGTACTTGGATGTATTGTTCACTATGCCCCAGAATTGGTTATTAAGTACCACTATTAATGCCATGCTGTACCGTCCCCGATTAATCTCTTTTTGCTCCCTTAGAAGTTAGGGCAAACTGGGGGTTAATTGCTTTTAGTCGATAAAAATTTCCCACCAGATCCTCGTAGGAATAATTTTTGTATCGAGTCGTCAGGATCGGGTGAGAATTTGTGAGATATGTCTCTTTAGGAAAGGGGAGGGTGTAGGTGAATAAGTAGACAGAAGTGGTTACCATGGTTAGCCGAAATCAAAAGTACCTTTTTTCCGTTAGTTCATTCCTGGGTGGTTATGCCATACATATCATCAGAGAATAAGTCCAGCTAGCACCACGTCACGCGCCACGAAAGGCGTTTCCTCACGCTCACGAGAATGGCGTGTACCTTGTAATGACCTTTATTGCCCCCCCTTCAGTCATATGATTTTCTGCCACTCCTCCACCCTACTCTTGGTAACTTGCTCCTCAATTACCTCTCTCTACCGCACTCTCCAGCCACAGCTTGATATACGATCTAAAGTATACATTGTCCACCTTAACCTCACCCCGACAGCTACCACAGTATACGCCATGCCGGTGAATATCACCAAGCCCCAGCTTCCCCCGAACTTCTCCCCAGACCCCCCTCCAAGCTACCTCCGCCAAACAGGGTCAAACAAGTCCTGCTTAATAGACCTCTCCAAAGCAGCTCCAACACCAGTTCTCCTCCCAGCGGCGTCACTAGCTTATTCCGCCCGCGAGGTGCTAACGCACCCGTACCTGTACACGGAAGCACTCCTCGTGGGAGGGTCGAGCAAGCTGCGAGCAGTGATTGCAAACTGGCTGGGCAGCTACTACGCACCTAACGGAGGAGCTATTGATGAAGCGAGGATTGCAGTGACGGCGGGTGCCCGAGAGGGTGCCCTAGCCACCATTCTGGGAAGGTTCACCGACCCTATATACACCAGGACTATATGGGCAATTGCACCCGCCGAACTGGAGTGGCTGAAGAGTGCTGCTGGGGACGCAGGGCTGGAAGGAAAGTTTAGGACGTTACCTGAAGGTAACAACGGTGAAGGGATCGATGTTGAGATGTTTAGGAGTGTGCTTCAGGAAGAAGAGGATAGGGCTCTTTCATCTATGAACCTTTGGCCGGTTTGTGGTGCACCCCGAGGCAATTGAGAGTAGAGCGCTGACAATAAGCGATGATTGAAAAATCAGGTTTTCAAGACAGGAGACGAATATCCGAAGATATACAATTCAATCCTTTACCTGCAGCCTACTTTTAAGAACCCTACCGGTTCTACAATACCTTTACCTGTTCGCAAGCGGTTAGTAGAGCTAGCACGCGAGTATGATATTCTCATTGTTGCGGAAGAGGACTTTGATTTTCTCCGATGGGGGGAAGGGGGCGCAGAGTCTCCAATACCTCGCCTTTGCGATATCGATAAGGATATGATGGGTGATCCTGGCAAGTTTTTTGGGAACGCAATTAGCTGCGGGAGTTTTAGCAGGGTAATTGCGCCGGGATGTAGGGTTGGCTGGATCGAAGGGTTTAAATGTTTTGTAGAGGAATTTGAGAAGGCGTGAGTTGATTGCTTTAACTGTTAGTTTGGTGAACTAGAGATGCTGACCGGAATAGGAATTCGACACATGCCTCGCAGATCATGGAGATGATAATGTGGAGTTTGCTCAGTACCAAAACCTTACAATCGCATCTTTCCCACGTGTTGATACCAGTGTATCAAAAACGGCACTCGGCAGTCGTTTCAGCAATAACGACATCCTTGACCCCGCTTGGGGTAAAGCTTATCACCGATACAAGTCATACCTGCGGCGGTTGGTATCTCTGGATGGGATTACCTAATTATTGTGATGGGAGCTTCCTAGAACGCCTCAGAGACGACCATAATCTTATCCTTACTGGAGGTAACGAGTTTGGGGAGGGTTTGGGGGATTTTGTTAGAATTTGCATTTCCTGGGAGGCTGAAAATGAGCTTGTTGAAGCGATGAGAAGAATCTCACAGTGTTTGCAAGGTATTAGGCCTAAACACCCAGTTAGCGGAATGGATATAAGGTATCCTGGCGTGGAGTAGTCATTTTTGCTCTTGGTGTCAACCGACCCAAAGACCGTTCTGGGCCGGAATGGTTATAGATGGAGAGCTTACGATTTGCTTATACAAGCCTGGTGGGGCGCGATGCGGTGTCTTAGTGTTTGTTCCTGTCCATGGGTTAGTGTTTGTAATACGGTAGGGTTTCTTACGTTCCAGCTAGAGTTAATATTAATATTGCGGGAATCGAGTTGAGGTGGAATTAGTTCATCGTTTGGGACAAATGAGATATTTGCCTCATGCACAAAGCGGAGATTGAATCCATAGGAGTAGCTCCCTGAAACTGTGGCCGGCAGCTTTGTTTGGAGCATAAGATTTCTGGCATACCCACTCGAAGTACAGTCCAGCTATGCCGTCCAATTCTCTTGATATAGTGATCGTTTCCGCATCTGTTGATTGAACCCTATCGATGGAAGTTGGAATTCTGTAACGGATCTCTATCCCCCCACTCGCAATTCATACCTCGTGAATGTGGCCAGGACAGGCCGGTGTCTTCTCAATCCTTTCACAATCCCGGCCCTGTTGACCATCATGAATGCAAACCCGTCACCACAAGATTAGCATCCCCTACCCGAGCCCTCTGAAGTGCTTTGAAAACATTGCCTAGTACCATATCTGATAGTAGTACCCATAATGCCTACTACCTCCCCTCTTACCAATCCCCATTCTCTTACTAATTTCCCCCACAACTTCCCTATACAACTCCCCCGGATTACCGGCAGTTTACCAGCAAATTGCCTCAAAATGCCACTCCCACCCCCCCACGCTTTCCACAAATACCATATAAACAGACAGAATACCTCTCCTCCTTTCGCAGTGTTCAAACCTGCGCCTCGAAGTTCATTTCTCCAACCACCACCTTCAACGGCTTTCAGAAGTCAGCCATTAGAATAGCACCAGTGAAGGCATCTAAAGCTATCAAGATGGACCATACGGGGTTGGCGCCTTACCATAACAAAATTTGTAAGGCGACGGATGAGGATTTCAAAGACCCTATGGAGGAGTCCACCGACCCGCCCGCGCTTGAGGAAGGTCTACGAAGAGCGGACCTGCAACAGCTAGAGTCTAGTCAAAAGGTTTGAGCGCAGGAAGATGTTCAGGCAACTCTCGGACTCGCCCGAGGGCTCGGCGCAAGCCGCCGTTCGAGTCCGATGTGGCCCTTTGGGTAGACAATTTTTTGTGGATTCCTCCCGGAAGTTTCCAAAGCAAGCACCAAGTTCTGCCATTGGGAGCTTTCGTTCATGGTATGTCACTCGGGAGTGTTTGGTTTAGTAATAAACAACGCGGAGGTAATGATCGACGACGAAGGTTTTACGCAGAGGAGCAGAGCAGCTCAAGCAAAGACACAGAGTCTGCATTAAGCGGTAAAGAGAGTCCATGGGCCGATTGGGTTGAGTGTGTAGAAAGGAAAGTCTTGGGGAAAGTTGAGAACAGGAAGTGTGGAATTTAGGCGAGGAAAGGCCAGGAAGGAAGGGGAAACGGATGTGAGAAAACTTTTCATGGCTTGCTCGCCTCTCCGTCGGTGCGTACGCGCACCACTGCGACATCAGAATGCGGGAGTTTCCCATACCAGTGGTGCGGCTATTTCCAACACATTTTTTGGAGACATTGGGTGGGTGGGAAGGAGAGAAATTAAGGACTCGCTAGAGATGAGAACAGGGAGATAAGGATTGGTGGTAGAAAAAGGATCAAATGCGTTAATCTACTCTTTCATTAACACCTGGGCTCGAGGCTACCGTACTTGTACCCATGAGAGGTATGTATATACACAGTGCCAACGATATGAGTCCCGCTATTCCCTGCTGGACAGGTTTCCATCACATTGAAGAAACACCCCCAATAGTACTGTACCCGGGTATGATAGTATATTAGTAGCAACTCCCCAGGCTTAAAGGCAAGCTAAAGAACCAAAATACTCTTTAAATACTTCAGTGTTACAACGGTCTCTAGCCTTTCTTAGAGTCGGAGTGGGTTATAGCAGATAAGTTGGCTCAAGTAAATTCAGCCTGAGTACCACACAGAAGCATATCTCAACCCCTCTCGGCGAACTCCTTTTGAAACCAGTAAGTCCCAATTCCCTACTTGCGCTGGTTCCCTCTCGCCCCGATCGCTCTATCCAAACCTTTACCCCTCTGGTATGTGGAACCTATTTGCAAAACCTGCCCTTCTTACACAGAAACTTGCTGGTGACAAGGGAAGAAGCCCCCCAACGTTTACCGAAATCCCCGGATGCTTGCATAGGTATCGAAAGACAGGCCACAGTTCCAACCCTTCTATACCTCTTGCAGACCCAAGGAACCTTCTTTTAGTACCAGTGAGCTGTTTTTTTTTTACAGTTGGTTTCCCACTCCAGATGACAACGGCCCCGGGGACAAGGCGCACACAGGTGCTATGTCAATGCCATGATGCGCTTTACACAGTACCAGTATTGGTGTATTTTCTACCCATACATCATTCCTTCAGAAGACCCCGCCAGGCAACAATAATGGGGTAGTGAGGGAACCTTCATCAACAGAACCCTGAATCCGACTGGCCCCAACAACATTAGATAGAAGTGCTACATCTAGTACTATATATAGAACGTCTTTAAGGGCCTTGCCACCTTCTTGATATTTCCCAAGCCTCCGAGGAGCGCCCTCGAGGAGTCAGGCTTTTTGTAACACCCCTTCCCTTCTGTTTGGGCAAAATGCGAAAGCCAACTCAAACGTGAATAGTATATAGGGGGAGGCGGTGTCAGGGACGAATCTGCAGTCAGAACCGAGAAGCGGGTCATAGAGCAAAAGGATTGTGACCCCGTAGGCCCTACAACACCAAGAACGTGTGTGCTTAAAATTGCAACTTAAATAAGTGAGGCTAAAATCGTCCCTTTCGAGGTCCAATGGCTCCGGGAAGATGTTTTTTTTGCGGGAGGATATTTACTAATAATGCCTGTCCATATCTAAGGGAACTTTTTTTCACTTTGCTGGGGCAGCTCAGAAATTCGCGTGACCCCCCGGTGTGATAATAAGGGCGATGGAGGTGGTATGATCGTGTAGGCGTGGCGATGGGAGAGAGGATGTCGAGGTGTATGTTCCACTCTATGAGGGTTGCTAGCTAAAGGCTGATTAGGCAGTGAAAACTTCTACAAGAGCTATAGCGCTTGACATTTTTATGGACTTTTTTGATTGAAACCCCCCTATCTAAGAGAGGTCACTTAAAATTCGAAGGGGAGAGGTGATTATTGGCCAGTTCCGATGGTCTAATGGCTAAGGAACTAGTCCGCACTAATTTGAAGCAGGGACCATCGCAAGTTCGAATCCCCGCCAAGTGGATGTAGTCGGGCATCAAAAATGCCCGGCGAACCACTTTTGCTTTGCCGGATGAGGGTAACGAGTAGCCAATAAATTAATAAAGGTGCCTTCATAATAATATTAATATAATATATTAATATTATAACATACATATTATGTATGTTATAACCCTATACATCCGTCTATGCCCTAAAACGTTCATATGTCCACACTTTAGTATTCCCCTATACCATGTGCGCTTCCTGTTGCCTGTACTCCTCGGTTTCTAATACAACACCCTCTTACTAGGATTATTATACCATCAAAGGGCAGCCCCGAAAAGCTTGCGTAGCGTATGCTTTCCCTTTTGCGTGATCCCATTTAGGCCAGGGCAGCATTCCCGGCAGGGAGTCATTGCCCAATTCTGGGGCTGCTTTGTGGCTCAAGTATAGGTTGTCCTCGCCACCGATTCGCAATGCCCATCCCTCATCCCCAGCATTCGGGCATGACCATTGGCCATAATACATACACGAAAACAGCCCAGCCAAGGGATTCTCCGGCAATACACAGCACCATCGGCATCCCGCACTATAGTCATGGGTGCTCGCAACCCACCCCTCTTATTTTCTACCTGTCCCGGCTCGCCCACAGGTACCCCAACTGCCCTCCCAGTGCCAACTGTACCCCATATCGACAGAGCCCACGGAAACCACAAGCAACCATGAAAACCCGCGGCTATAATCTGGGCACTTGCCTAGAGCCTTCAAAGGCTATAGAAGCGTGCAATTTCCTCCTTCATAATTTTAAATTTGTATGGCAGTTCTTCATTGTAAGCTTCCAGAGCAGGAGGGCCTCCTAGTCCCCCCCCCGCGCGCGCAGATGATCTCAGACACATCCCCTACATAAAGTTATCTAAATTACCTTGAGAAATTGGGGATTTCAGGGCAAGGGGGAGAGATATCATACTGATACTCTTTCGAATTTTTCAATAGTCATCCAGATCTAGTACCGCAAGAGCTCGAACAGAAGGTGAATGTACTAGGACGTTGGAATCCCCTTTCCCGGCCATCCAAGGGGAAACACCGCAAACTCAGCCCTCTGTTGAGACAACATACACAGCGCCTTACTGGGAGAAGCACTAGCATATTTACCTTCTATCCGAGTTTTGACAGTATCTTACAATTTCTATCATACATATGAGGTGGCATTATCAGGTCCAACCAAACACCTCCACCCTATATTGTTACTAACAGCCGGGTTATGCCCCATCATAGCGAGTAGGAACAGGAGCGGACCAAAAACAAAGGGTGAGAAAGGATTTCCCCTTCCTCAAAACAACATGTCCGTCAGATAACATGTCCCCCCATCTCACCAGTAGTAATGTAAGCTACGGTACTCACACTAATAAGTCTAGGCAAGGAGATAATCAGAAAGAGTCTGATCTAAGAGATGATTGAAAAGAGCCTGATCTAAATAATGGGCTCGGACCATCTAAAGGAAAAATATGGGGGATGGAAAGGAAGACTTTCATGATTGTGTTAGGGATCCTTATCGTCACTACTGTCAAAAGTAAGAGGGCTCACCAAACCTGCGAAACCCCCAGTCACCAAGCGACCTACCATTCCCCCACACATGCCATCACGCCTCGCCACTTGGCAACAAAAGAACCCAATTCACGGATCTCTACTTCTCTTTTTTTTTAAAGATAAAATAAAAGAAGCGCGGGGGAATAACTCAGCCCGGCATGGCACAGCCCGCAGAAATTACTCAAGCTTCCAGTCATTCAAGAACATTGATCTGATAGCGTTACATCCCCTATCACTCGGTGTTAGATTTTTGGTGCGGGACGAATCTGTTTCTACTTTTATGGGGAACAAACCAGGCTTGATGCAGGGACATTAGTACATTGGTCTAACATTTAGCCTCCTACACCCTTCTAGTTATACCCCTTTGGTGGTTGGCTAATTTGTACTCACGTTTTCGCCAATCAAAAAAATTCGAGCCGACGCAGAACTTACCATACCGAGCACTAAGCTTCTTTCTGCTCGAGTAATGGTGGAAGAGCGCAAATCAGAATTTACCCGCTAATCGTGATGGTATCACATCTCCCCGTCCTCAACTACTGCCCACCAGTAAACCGCCACCTGAGATACAGTCGCACCTAGCTATATGAACCCCAAGAGTCAAACCCCCGAAGCCTCGTTCACTAATTTTTACTATAGGCGTTCACTGTAGCAAATTATCCTCTGGGGTAAATCCACTGGCGTGCCTGCGAGATCCTGTTCCTTATAGCCAGAGATTCGTTACAAGGAGGTCCATTATAGCCGGGAGACTGTACCGGTATCCTGTAGGGTATAAGCGCCTAACCCGGTTAGGCGGACCACCAGAAGCGGATGTCAACTTGGATTGTACAAGATCACTATACTGCAGTGCCCCTAACCTAAAATACAAAACTATGAATATTGGAAACAAGGGAGCGGATGTCAACTTGGATTGTACAAGATCACTATACTGCAGTGCCCCTAACCTAAAATACAAAACTATGAATATTGGAAACAAGGGAGGTTTGTTTGCGATGCCACATGACTTGCAGGGTTGGCAATGATTCGCTCGATAGATTGGTCAGATTCCCTTAACCCCAGGCCAATAACCTAGCATTAACACGGAGGACCTCCGAGCAACTTTATTAATCGAACCTAGAGGTTTGTAGGCTAAAGTTTCGCGCCGGGGACCCACCCTATGGAATCATTTCTAGTCCGGCGAAGTAAACAACCGTGAGTTATTCATCGTCCGTCCAAGGAGGGCCGGTACCAGGTATATACGGTACCTAGAGCTTGCTCTTGTATATCCTTTTCCTGCCCGCTGCTGCTGGGTATCTTTAAGGTGCTGATCTTCTCCTTTCATGATGGAGGGGGGAGGGTCGCAGGAGCGAGGAGTTATAACCATATGCACCCAGAACATTGAAGCATACCGGTACTTGAGTAGACTCCAGTACTGCACAGTACTGTACTATCCTACTGCGCTTGTATCGCAACCAATATGATAATCGAGACTTGTATCCCGTTTAGGTAGGTGTCAAGTATTATACTGCATCACCAGAGTATGACACATGTGCAGTGCAGTATTGCCCCTGTGCTCAAGCACAAACGAGTGTTTTGTTGACACATTAGCAAAAGATAATAGTCCACCACTACTTATTAGATATGTATACCCAACCATGACTCCGCCCAACCGCGAATCACGTATCAAGAGGTTCTACACCGAGTCGAATCGACAGTAGTCTAGATCAAAGGCTGAAGTTGCTCACCAATTTAATACACTTTATATACCGCAAGAACTGGAATAATTGAGAATCCTGCTAGGACGTTAGAGTTGCCTCTCCTAGTAAGGTCTGCTAGATTTTCCTTTTTATTTGTCCCAACCGGGGGCTAAAAGTGAACCCTTTAGCTATGCTTTCTCCCCTTAATCCAAAGAGGGGGGTTCTAGACGTCCTATCGTCATTCCCAATTGTAGCCCATGATTGGTATCATTGCCACGAATTAGCCCGATGCTCCACAACCATATGTTGCACTTCTATACCAATTAGCCCCATTCCGTATTGCTTACCGTGTAATCTGCGTCACAGCCCCGCATACCCCCCACTAGACAACGTAATTCTCTATTACCTGTGCTTATCATATCAACTCCCCACAACACCCACGCAACCACCGATATTATATCAGTAACGGATAAACATCCAAGCAGCACACATCCACAAACCCATGGACACTAGTACCTAAACCCCATCGCTGTCACACAAAATCCCACCTCAGACACCCCCGGATCAGCTCCTCACACAAATGCCTGATCTCAAAATAAAAAAACTCCATGAGACAAGCTTCGTGACAATAACACTTCTACACAACTACTATATAGCACCGTTCAACACCCGCTCCCCTGAACCCGCCCGTCACACTCGCCAAACACAAATTCAACCAAAATTGCCGCAGGGAATGTTTACACGGGAGAAGGTATAAAAAAAAACCCAAATTACTTACGGTACCGTGCAGTACGATACATGTGTGGGATCGACTCCCCACAATCTTCTGCCAGCACGCCATGGGCACAGTCGGTCGGTCGGGGGCATGCAGCGTGTATTGCCCCGCCTAAACCTACCGCGAAAAAGTCCCCCGCCAGTTCGAGGACGAGGGGGAGGCTGCATTTCGGAGTCCCGTACTTGCGGTCTCCTAGCGTTAAATTTTAGGTTTTTTTCTCGCTTTTTTTGTTCCCCCCCCCCCCCCCCTCCGATAACTAATTCAGGGGATGCAGACTAACTTCACCCCAGATATTAGGTTTTAAGGCATTAGTGTTGGGTTAGCACGAGTACGAGTCACGGTGCCGGTAGTAAGATCGGGGGTAAGATGGGTGGTAGGACTTGTAGGACTCGTAAAATAGGCTATGTGCGGTATCGTAGCATTTTTTGACGAAAAGAGCACCGATCAAGCCTCCAGAGATTCACGCGGCCGATCCGAAGCCGAAAAAAGTGAGATGGAAATTCCCGTGCAAAGTGTCCGGGCTTCAATTCGGCCGCGTGAGCATCAATACCGGTACCGGCATTACAACGGTTTTTTTTTTTTTTTGCCATTCTAACCCTTCTTCTATTCAAGCCATCAATCCAAATTCCCATCCGAATTTCCACCCGTAGGTCACTCAGGCACATCTACCGGTACCGTACTAGTATTGTACTTTACTGTACTCCCCCAAAATTCTTGTATCCCACTCGTATAAATCCTCGCAAAACCCCAGGAATATAAAAAAAGAGCGCAAGCTAAAAACTCTAATACCCAATGCTATTCTTAGACACTGCCACAACCAACCCCCCCCCCCGCACAGCCTGGGCGATCCCCGAATTAAGTTACGGTATCCTACTTCACCCCTTCTTCCCAGTCAGATACAGTAGATCCGCACAATTCAGAAGCATTCAGCCTCAGGGTTTGAAGAAAGCGTTTTGGTCTGCTGGTATGCAAGTTCTCCTGGTTCCTCTTCCTCCCTTCTCCCGACCCTAAGGCTTGAATGTCTCTGCGGTGGTGTTCCCATATCCACCAAACGCTAGAACGGGAGGGAACTCCTATTGGGAAAGAAAAAACCCCCCCTCTCTTTCAGGCGTACAAAAGACTCAATATACTTCACACAAAAAACTACGCCACCGGGTATATTCGAAGTATTGCCAGTTAGCACTAATAATAATAATCTTGCCCTTTTTTTTTGAACCCGAGTCCAACCTTCTGTCGACATAAACTTGAACTGTGCCAGAATTACTCGTTAAATCCACCCTCCAGTCATCTCCCCGCAATCAGAGATAAACACCCAGAGAAGGAATTGTGCTTCTTTTTTGTTGTTGTTTAGTCTTGCTTTTTCCCAGACGGGACATATAATAACGGGTAAGATGAGCATGCCGAATCCCATCCACTACCAGTGCAGCATCCGTAATCTTGTTAAACCCACGGTGCTCCAATAAGCCTACCGTATCGCGGCTTAGCCAGCACAGCGATTTCCGCCAGGCAATACCTATGGCGGGCCTAACAAGTTTTTTGCAGCAACTGTACCGGTACACAGCGCCATGGGGCTGCTTCATCAATCCCTGACACCGGTCAGGGAGGGGGGACGGCCGAATGGATTCTCTTGAATCGGTAGTTCTTCGGGGGGAGACAGTAATCATTGTGCACACAGCCATTCAAGCTGCAGAATTGTAACTGGCAGAGAGAGAAAACGCGCCACGTTTTGTGCTCTACCGGTGCTCGTGGGGTGGTTCTGAAGGTATGTGCTCGAGTGCTGTGCTTGTAAGTTTATTCAATGGATCGGGTGCATGGTGAGCACTGCCCTGCGGTCATGCGAGAAAGATAAAGCCCTTCCTTTCCTTACAGATAAAATTTACAAGATAAAATCCACAGCAGGAGAAAGGTGCACTTCGAAGCCTGTTTTTTCGTTTCTTCTTTCCTTTTTTCTTTTTCCCCACCGAATACGCCCTATGTAAGTATGATATGATATATCTGTATCAGATGCGATTCCACCCGTCAAATTTCAACGTTCTCTCTTTCCACCCAATCATCCATTCTCCGAGCCTCCCGTTGCGACGATCGGTTCATCACTTGAACACTTGACCAAGAATGGCTGAACTGAGTAGGAATTTTGCCTCTCTCCCTCACTTCCCCCACCCCCCCCCCTTCCTTCACTGGAGAGAACTGCCGCAAATAGGTTTTTGTGCATTACGACAGCAGAGCTGTGATGAAATCATGTGTAATGAACAAGAGTATCGCTACCCTACTCGTACACAACATGACAGAGAGGAGCAGTACAGACCAAAAAAATAATAAAAAATAAAAATAATAAAAAATAGACAAGTAATCAGACCTCTATGCCCCGAAACCGAATGCGTAAAAACAGAAAGTGAAAAAGTTATACAAAGAATTTCTCCACCAATCTCTAGAAGATTTGATGAATTTTTTCTTTTTGTACCCGGTAGGGTATGCATGTACTGTACAGTTCCCCACCACCTCTGACCATCCATCCGTCATCAGCTTATTCCGTCCCGTCACCGCTTACTCCGTCATCTAAACTAAGAGTAATAATGGAAATGGAAGGGCCGACCAGGATCGGTGCCGAAAGGGAGGTAAAGCAAAGTGATGAGAAAGGAAGAAACCAAATAGGCACCCGAACAACCCGAAAGCCGAAACATGATAAAATAAAAAAAGAGCAGTATGGTGAATACTTTGTACAGAAGAAGTGGAATAAGTTAAGGGTCAAAAAATAAATAAAAGAACCCGGGAAGCCATTAATATTTCGCAGCCTCAACCTACGGTACTTTGAACGCCCGCCACCTCCTTTCGTAGAATCATACGGTGGTCAAACCGTTATAGCCAGGCCCCCAGCAAGAGACCACCTAACAGCACAGTAATCATCGTGGTTCTGTCAAATAGATTCTTCGAGCTGATGGATGATGATCGCGTCGTGTAGACGAGGTTGAAACCAAATGTCGTACTGTTCACGCACATCCCATCCGGCATCTTGTCTTCCTCTCCCGGTTCCACAAAGGTGATATCGGCGCACTATTCATGAAACAGTAAGCATAAACTCACCAATATTAGTAACAACACCAACAACCCTCCTCTGAAATGTAATTATGCTGAGGGTTGGAGGGAGGATTGTGTTCGGTCTGCACTTACGTTGTAAAGAGCAGCGCCATGCAGTGCTAGTTGAATCACTTGGATGGTAGCATTATCACCAGCCTTTACGGAGGCGTTAACGGGTAGTGGAACATCTCTGAGACAGAAAGAGCCCGGGTATGGATCTCTGCTCGGCCCGGTCATTTGAAAAACCGGTTGCATAACGTTCGTCATGTTCGGGGGAGTAGAGCCGAAGCCCATGTTGACGTAGAAGAATGCCGTTGGATGGCCAGCGTTCCAGCCCGGAACAATCGAGATATCACCTCCCTTGAGCGGCCACTTTGTTCTGTTATTTGTTACGGGAACCCCACCGCCTACGTGACTGTTTAGCCCCAAGTCCTTTGAAATAGAAGGGAGTTGGCGACCGTACATGGATACTTCCATTGCATATCATCTTTTAGAGTATTCCCTCGCCATGGAGGATACTGAAATTCGAAATGTGCTGTTGCTAGGCTGAATGATGCGAGAAGAGCTGCAAGGACTAACTTCCAAGAGGGTCTCGATGACTGCGACATATTGTCTAGTTGTGTGAACGCGAATGTATGTGTCTGAAGGTTGAAGTGCACTGTATGATCCAATGATTTCCAACTCAAAATCCCCTTTCCTTTCCTTCCCTTTTCCAAATCTCGGGCACAAAAATATCGGGGTAAAATGCTCCCGAAAAAGTTGAACGAATGAATGAACGTGACTGATTCTAGAAGGGGCTCCCGGATTACAAGCAGACCACGCGCCAAGAGCGTCGTTCGTAGGGAAGGTCGTATAAATGTTTCCTCGGCGGAGTGCAGATAGTTGAAAGTTGTATGGGAATGAAGCGAGAAAAAAACCGAAAGAGCGGAGGAGGAGGGGGGGGGGGGACCAATATGTAGCCTGAAAGATGCGTCTGTCTGTCTGTGCAGCGCTTGACGGGCTCGGCGGGTCAGTTTCGAGCGACTGGGGAGGGACGGGGGAGGGGTGGGGGGCGGCGACTTGGAGGTGTGGTCCCTTGTAAGGGTGGCGGAAGCGAATTGATGCGAGCAAAGTAATTCTACTCGAGTACGGGTACTCGAGTACAAGCTGCTATGGTTGGAGCAACTTCCCTGAAACCCACAAGCTTGAATTTTGGCACCGGATTTCTATGCGTGTATCTCTATTGAGTGTGTCCTCATGGATGGACAAGTACCGATATGCAGGTAGGGAGAGTTGTATCCTGTATTCAGCAAGGTGTGCCAACGTATTTAGAGATGATGATGAGCCTCCGTTGGAAAACATCACAATAGAATCTGCAGCGGAGAACTCTCCCTCCCTTACACTACCGATACTGTGCTAAAATTTCCAACCCCCATAAACACCCACTGTGCCAGTATAGTAAACATAACTACCCCCATTCTTCCCTTCTCTCCTCCTTTCCTCCTCCTCCTCCTCCCCCTTCTCCTCCCTCTCCACCAACAGCCAACTTACAGCCAGGGTAAATAAAGTGTTATCGAACAACAACCCACTGACTCTCGACTAACTCCGGCTGACAATTGCCTTAACAGGGGTTTAACCTTTTTGGCTGGGAGAGAGGCAGCGGTCAAGATCCATTGCTTGGCTCCTGTCTTTCCAACAGCTGCATGCCAAGGATCACACAAGGTACGGGGATTATTTAAAAGTAGCGAATAGTTTAGCCATCTCCCTCCTACGCGCCCACAGCTGAAGGAGGGAACCCTCGCCACGAGATATGATTCGCCCAAAGAGTGGAAGTCAACTGCAAGCAAACAGACGAAATTTGAACCTCTCAAACCCCTGCCCCTGCCAATCTCTCTCTATCCGGATGGTGCTCGATAATTCGGATCATGAGCGTCTTTTTGGTTGGTCTCGCTTGAGCTTGTGCATGTCGTACCACCCACTTTCCTAAGGGGTAATAATCTACAATCACGAAATATCACACACCCAGCGCATCCTACGGATGCCCTTCTCTTGTCCCTCATGGGAACCGGGAGCAGCCGGTGGCATGCACAATAAACCACAATAGATATCTCACCTTATCTGGAATCTATTATACACTCAAAGAAGATGACTTAAGTGAGCTCAGTGGTGAGCCATGTCATTCCCAGAGGGTAACAGCATGCCCTACGGGACTGTGCTTGGGTTAAATGACAGATAACCGGTTGATCTCGGCAGGGGGGTCAACAACTCCCGGCCGCCGGCTCCTGACCGTCCAAACGTGGGACCAAGAATGCTTTCCGTGTCGTTACATGCATCTATGCTGGCCTAAGCCTAAGCCTTCCGGTACCGGAACACCGTCGGCCGGAAACCTGCAAATATCACCATATTCATTTCAACTTAGCCATCATTACTCCCGATTGCCCTCGTGTGATCTATTCACTCGTACGCCATGACCAACTATTCCTCGCCAGCCACGAATACGTTCATCTCCCTCACGCTTGATAACATTCCAGCAGGCGAGTGCAACTGGAAACTATAAAAAAATCTAGATCTCAACCCCACCGCGATGCTATAAAAACCCCATATTGGGTACAATCCTTACGTGCCCCACACGCAATCTCCACCATCTCAGGTACAAAAAAAGCCTGCCTTTTTCTTTTCTTTTCTTCCTTTTCTTACAAGATCCGATCGGAGAGAGCTGGGGTGCCGTGTGCCCACCCCCGCCAGAAAGCTCGGACCACCAGTCGACGCCCCCGAAATCAGAATCCAACAAAATTCCATGCTCCGTTCCGCCCAAATCTATTTTGAGCGCTCCGACCTGCATACATATCATATTCACGACACCTGAGCACGTAAAAAAAGCTATTAGCTGCCGTACCCACATGGAGAACCCGATTTATTTTGTATTTTTATTCCGTCCTATGCAACTGTGAATTGTTGTTGGCGAACTAACTTCTCCTGCTCGATCTTCCATGGATGAGAGTCTTGGCAACCAGTCTCCATATCATAGGCTTCTCTTAGCCCCCCTGAGATGCTTATAACCCCTCCTATGGCACCCCTGAGTCCCCCTTCCGATGGGTACAAAAACCCACACCCCCCCCTCTCTCGAACCGCATATGCACGTAATTGCGGATGCTTTCGTGCCTGACCGTTTTGTGAAAGTCTCGGATGATAGGAGGAAGGGGGTTCTTCCCCGAAAGCTTGTCTGCCTGTCTATCGGCTAGTCCGTCTAAATTGCCGGTGGGGTACTCTAAGCGCCTACACGAAACCCACCCTGCAGACCAGCTCCAAACAATGCCCTTGTAGAAGTTTCGACTGGGTCGGTAGGGGAAAATCGCTCCAAGGTCCCTAGCACGCATGGGGTTATAGGGCTGGCTAGTACTAGTACGGTACGGTAGCGGCTATGGAGACTCTTGACCGGGGCGATTGGTGACGGTGGTGGTAGGGTCGGGATGCCTTTGTGGCTTTTTTTCTTTTTCCTTTACTTTTCCATACGCTCCCCGCACCTCCTGTGCCGTACTCCACTTGTCCCCGACCATAAGTGTCCGAAGGGAGGGGTTCATGAAATACTCGAGAATACGGTTCCGGAAGCCTAATTTCAAGTCATACGGCAACCGTTTCATCCAAGGCTGTCACTTTTCACGAGAGAAGAAGTCCCACATCTAGGCTTCTGGAACCGTAGCACCAGGTTGTCCGGATGCTCTATGAATTGTCAAGCACGGTAAAATATCTGTGCATACATGAGTGCCCGTACAAAATATATCCCCCCTCTTTTCCGGCACTTGTGGCCAGAGATGAGTATCGGTAGGTAGCGCTTGTGGTGGCGGCTGGAATGCGCTGTACTAGCACAGTACAGTATCATGGGTATTGTCGGCCTTGGCGAAGAAGCGGGGGGGAGAAGTGTTCTGATATCGGGTGAGGTGGGGAGATAGTGTTTCGCGCCGGTAGTGAAGTGGTGTCAATTTGCCACTTGTGAGCTGTGAACATGCACAAGTTGTAGCCACCAATCGTGGTCAGTTGCTTTATGCAATGCAATAGTTGAGTCAGTCCTAATGGATGGAGCGCCGGGTGTACTACAGTACCCTGGGCCGGTTTAGGGAATCATTGTTCGGCAATTATTGGGTAAATCAAGGTTTCTTTTCTTCTTCTCCACTAACTCCACCTCCCGTTGAATTCTGCCGATTGCACGGGCGGAGGGATGGAGAGAGGGAGAGAGAGAGAGACAACTCTTCGCAACGGTAGGCAAGCCTCCTCTGTTTGGTGGACGCCAGATCGGTACAGCTGGGGTAAAATTTACGATGCTGAATCTGTAACCACACGCTGCCGCCCCCCGTGGTCTAATCTGTCCGTGCTCAGACAAGTGTGACATCCTCCCCATACCGGTAGTTCGACTTCATCCTTGTCTCAGACCTCCAACCAAAGCAACACCCCCAACCCTGGAAGAAACTACCCCTAACCCCCTCCCTCCCTAGCCGAGGGCTCCATACCACATTTGTTGGGCTCCATGCAATGAGGGTTACTACCTAGGGGCCCTTCCTAGGGGTATTGAAAAAGTGGCAAAGAGTTCATATACTACACCGAGAGGTTGCCTCTGACGGTTGGAGTTAGGAACTATTGGGTTGTTATTTAATGGGGTCTGGGCTTCTAAAGTACGGCCACCTACGCAGAAAGTTGCAATGGTGGTGAGAGGGCGTACTTGGTGATTGGAGGACTGAGTTGTCGGACCCTGCCTGCATGCTTCGGAAATATGCTCTGCCTCTCTAGGCCCTTTCCGGGTAGGTTTTGTGCGAGTGTTGATTTGTCGGGATTCTAAGTTGTATGTTATTATGATTGCCATTTTTAGTCTAGTATGGGTATCTCTGGCCTAGTGGAGGGGCAGAAGTTCTCCCAAGCCCTAGCACCTACTAGTAGGATGGTAGGAATCTACTATAATTTTGTCTTGCGAGTGATGGCCTGTGAATTGATGAGTACCCAACCGAGTTGTTGAAGCTCAAATATTCCTCAAATTCACATATGTGTAGCGGGTGGTGGGGAGGAATTATGTAGCGGTAACCACGGCACTTGGATCAACTATAAAGGCTACCCTGGTCATAATTTCTTTAATTCAGACATAACTATTCTTCCTCGAGCGTAATTAGGGAGTGGAGAAGAGAGAGGATAATATAGAGAAAAGAAGAAAGTTGAAGAACGCAAAAGCAAGCTAATGTGGTTTCCCGGAACAAACTAGAACGACAAATACAACCAAAACAAAGGGTTACTACTGTAAGAACTCGAATAATTGGACCATGTGTTAGGATGTTGGAGCTGCCTATCCCAGTAAGGCCTGATGTTTTTCTCTTTTTTTTATTTGTCTCGGAGGGCAGGGTTTTTTGGTGAGTTTTCGCCTCTTTTCAAGAGAAGGAAATTTCGGACTACCTGGTACACGATCCAATTATTAGAGCTCTGACGGCACGCCAAATAAGGGGGAAAACGTGACTCGTTGCACTCATTCCAGTACCATTGTTAAACGTTTTCATCAGCCGACTTAGATATTCTGCTCGGGCCAGAAATCGCTTGATCGTCTTGAGCTTCCCTGTACTTCCCTTTGCGACCAATCTCACAACGAACAACCGAAAGGCCATCATCGTCTTGGCCAGGGTTGAGTGTCTTGTAATTGACCAAGAGCAGGATTTTGTAAACTGCTGCCCCGAGGGCTGCTCCGAGGCCAGGTCCGACCCCTATCGGGAATTGTGTTAGCGGACGTGGCTGTAGCTTTGTGGGGGGCGGGAGTGTTACAGTAGATCCAATGGTAGCCCGGGAAATCGCCGGTAACAACCGCCGGTCCAAGGGACCTGGCAGGATTGAGCGAACCGCCGGTGAAATAAATCCCAAAGAGCTGGGTAATGAAAAAGGAAAATCCGATTCCAAGAGGCGCAATAAAGGTCGAACGATGCTACTTGCCAATCAACTTCATTGCACAAAGAATCTAAGAAGACAATCCGAGGTGAGGGATCGTACCTTCTCCACGGCGAGCTAGTGACCAGAAACAATAAAGTAAGCTTTTTATCCTGTGCGGGGAGGAGACTTGGACGGAAACACCATGTCATACCAAAAAGATTGTAATCATCAATTGTGCTGTCAAAAAGACCTCAATAAAGAGTCCTTGGACGATAGAGACCCCCGCTGTCGCCACTAATATCAGCCTGAATCCTAGGACTGCGGTATAGCATACAAAAGTTCCTACTCACGGGCCAGGCTGGTTCCAACGGCTAGTGTTCCAGGTGTTAGTCCTTCAACGAGGCCAGACGCTGCAATCCCTCCGATTAATTGAGCGATTCCTATTAGGACACCTTTGATAGGGGGAACCCCTCCTACAAGGATACATCCAAAGGTGATCGCTGGATTGAATAGTGCACCGGTGACGCGGTAGAAGACCCAAACGTTGACGGTGAGGGCAAACCCGAAGCAAATGGATATATAAAGCAAAAGATCCGGAGTTGCGACAGCAGTAGTAGGGTCTTTGGGGGAAGGATCGTTGCCAACATAATTGATCTTGGCTGCCTGGGTGCCGCCAAATGCGAAGAGAAGGAATAGGAAGGTTCCTGTAAAACGAGGGGTCAGTTAGCCTTTAGAAGGCAAGTAGATGCGATATAGAGTGCAGAATCAAATACCCAGAAATTCGCCAAACTTTACAGAGCACGGTAACATCAGTACATGAATTCCCTAACCCGTTCATCCTGCAGCTACGGAACATACCATTGCGAGAGCATCTATAAAAGCTAAGTGTCAATACCCTAACTAACTGCCTGGAACCATGAAAGGGCTGAGCCTACAGTTTTCGAGGGTATTCCGCTCCGGAGGAGCACGCAATCCCATATTGAGGCTGGCGTTCTCAGAATCAGCCCCTTCAAGCGGGGCAGTACTGGCAGTTGTGTGGGCTTTAGCTCCAGACATTTCGCTAGTGTTATCAGTTAAAGCAATGAAACAACGTTTAGGGGATGTTCAAGAGAAGAAGGTTTTATTATTGGAGGCCTGAGAGAGAGTGGGAGGCGGTGGTAGTGGTGCTATAGCGGTGGTAGTGGGGTTGTGTAGGGGTGGTAGTAGTGATGGTTCCTGTATAGATAAAGGTACGAGACGGCGATATCTGGAGCCCAAGGGGAGGGCGGGAGCGCATTATATTATACTAGAGACCGCCCAATACATAGACTCCTAGAAAAAGAGCACTCTGCACTGTCAAGTTGTATAGCCTTGATAGCCACCTAGTGCTTATCATAAACTCGATGCTCCCGGCTGAGGAATCCCAACGCACCCACTACACGAAATTGCCCGATATTCGTCGAAAGGACTGCTAATTCATATCAAAATCCCGAGGGACTGGCCAAATTTTAGCCTATATGCAATAGCAGTTCGTTTTGCGGGGTCCGGCGATTGCGAATATTAAAGTATCATGCATTGAAACGAACCTCGCACAAAACCCCACTTTGACTTCCCTTGGGGTAATATTTCGATAACCAATTCTAGACCATAGGTCGGAGCCGAAAGATACTCGAGTATATGACAGCCCTCCAACACTCATCCTGAGAATTTGGGGTGAGGGCTCCGCTCGGGAAACCCTTTGGAACAAAGAGATGTGGTGTCAGAAGCTTTGAGTAAGTTGAGGAACCAACGTGCCCCAATCGGTAGACAGAGGTGACGCGTGGTCGTAGAACTCGAAATCCAGACATCATTCTCGAGGAACCTAGATAAATATGCTAAAGCCTCGCTTATAGCTGTCGTTCGAACAAAGGGTCGCCGTTTGCGGGGCTTTTTCTCTTTCTCTTGATAGGAGAATCGAATAATCTTCCGTCCTCTTGACAGGTGAGAAGACGCAGTGTGTGCCGCTTTCAGTCCGTCTTCCATGTACCCCAGAAACACCAATGATGGAGTTGGCCGTGATTTCGGGTGTTCATGTCGCACAGCACCAGAACTTATTTTTCCAACATCCTTGTTGCATATCCTGCATGCAACCCAAAACTATCGTGCTTGCCTAGTGGGAGCTTATGGTCTTCTAAGTTGACAGAACAGAAGTATGAGTAATACAAAGAAGATTAACAGGTATGCTTGTGGGCCGTCCTGTTTCTAATACAATGGGAAAATATCTTCCCACTCTTTTGACCCACAGCCATTACTGGAGGAGCCTGGTCCCTACCATAAGAACTGGAATAATTGAGAATGAAGCTAGGCTGTCTAGGACTTCCCCCTTTGGATTAAGGAGAGAAAACCCGGCGAATAGATGCCCTTTTAGCCCTCAGTTGACACAAATAAAAAAAGGAAATATAACAAACCTTACTCAGAGGGCAACTCCAACTCCTTAACTTTAGCGAGATTCCCAATTATTCTAGCTCGTAAGGTAATCGTTCTGATCGTACGGTCTTGGGCCAACATGTTTTCTCGATCACAACGGGAAACGGCACGCTGAGTAGCGGGCTTTCTGGAGTAAGGCGGCTGATCCACAATTGAGCCTTGCCATCTTACTACATGGTCAAGCTTGTTCGTCAATGGCTTCGCCAAAAGTGCTGCTGGGCTTATGGAGCCCATTGTGGCTTCCAAAGTGCAGACAAGGGAAGGTATGTAATGGAAAACTCCGCCGGGGGAGTCTTGCTATGGGCAATTACGTGTTATAGCCAGAAATAATTCCACTTAAATGCCCTACTGGAACCATACTGTCGGTACAGCCTCATTTTTCTGTTGTATTTATAATACCGAAAAAATTGAGGAAATTCGCTAAGTCCGCACCAGGATTTGCTATTTCCGGTCCAATTGAAGGGTGGGATTCGGCCTCAGATCGCATCTCTCATTGGTTGCCTCGAACCAACGCGAACCAGCCAACTACAATCGATTGTATAAGCCACAATCTGGAGGAATACGATATCTTACTGGGCCGGAAATAACATATCCTGGGGCGGACTTAGCGAATTTCCTCAATTTTTTCGGTAAGTGGTTCTGATAGCGGTGCCAACCATAAAGATTAACTTGCTTTTGTAGCGAAGCAGGTGTGCCTTGCCGACAAGAGAAGGGGCAACAAAGACCATAAGGTGCTAGAAGAGAACCAAGAGTCATTCGGTGTCTGAAGGCGAAGGAATGAAATGTGCGTATGTATCCGTAAGGCACGGGACTGGTCTTTCATAACTCCAAGTTGATTGCAAGAGAGCCCTCCGTTTCGTGGATTCCGTTGGTCATGCAATTACGCTCTAATGCCCGATTCCCGGCCTTTGGGCGCGATAAAGGACGACGCGCAACATCACCCCACCAAAATTTGGTGACTACCTATTTTACCACCCAGGCTGCTTAACCTCAAGTATTCCCCCGAATTCACGATTTGCTCCGATGATCTTATAGGAAGATAATATATGTTTCCCCTTGGTTCCTTGTAGAGCGTTTGTGTGGCATACTGTAGAGACTTGAATAGTTGGACCTCACGCTAGAACGTTGGAGTTACCCCTCTAAGTAAGGTCAGGCGTATTTGTCCTCCTATTTGTCTTAGCGGGGGGCTGGGAGACATATCCTCCGCTGGGCTTTCTCCCCTTAATCCAAAGGAGGGGGTTCTGGAAGCCTTGTCCTCAAGTCCAATTATTCTAGCTTTTACCATATGATGTTCAATGTCACTAACATTCTCCAAGTTATCACCCCCAGCCTTCAGAGCCCGGCGTCTTTCATTCTTACTAGCAGCCCCAGGATAACATCATCCGCCACCAAAATACTGTGAGCAGCCCGGATAATGTCATGCTCTGAGGGGTTTCTTTCTTTATTCAGGACTCATATTTCTCTGTTTAGGTGAGAAAGTAGGGCACTGAGATCTATCCGACCTTGGAAACTTGGATCGTGCCAGATATTCTGTCGATCAACCCTTTCCGAAGTAGCTACCAGCCAACCCAACGGGATATACCACACCATAAGGGCACTGGAATGCCAAACCCCTCGGTCGAACCAGGAGAATCAATTCCCTCGAATAGCGACATTTAGAGCCTGCTGATGGGTCAGGTACTCAGCAGCCACTTTCGCGCGGTGCTATTAAGGCAGTGGTTCCGGAGCCGCCAATAATATAGGGTGGTTGCTAGAGTTGGTTGGATTCCCAAAGAAGGCCGCGCCAATGCCAAATGTTTAGGGTGCTCCCCCCGATGAGCAGATGTAATGTATAATCAAATGCACCCTCGATACGGGGCACGTGGAAGAGAAGATGGCAAAACCACCAAGCTTTGACCGTGGATGTCTCCAATTGCGAACATGCAATGCATTGGTGAAACGTCTCTTGTGGGTGGTGCCAGCAAACGTGCCCGAAAAGCGGTTCTTGAAACAGAGACTTCCCTCCCCGAAAACATGGAAGTCTCAACCTGGGATCAGCTTAGCCTCCATAGATATCCCTCGAGTGGCCCTGCAGACAAGCAACCGATGTGGTTTCTAGGGAAACCCCGAATTCTATTGGGACACTTGTACAGGAGTGGTTAGAAATGAAGACTACTGACAGTGGGCGGCAAATATGAATAAAACGGGGTGGAGATTTGATGAATGATAAGAGGGGCCATACAATACATCGTCATAGTACTGGGAGATTTTCGAAATCTTCGGAATAGGGCCAAACTAGTGATCCTATTCTAGCGTCTATATAACTAGTGCCGCGCAGTTCCTTCGTAAAGTCCCTAGGCAAAAGTGTCCGTGAAATCGCTTAGCCGGATGTCTCATATTTTCACGAACAATTTTGCCTAGGGACCGTAGGTATGGCGACCGATTTTGCGAGACAGGTCGTACCAGAAGCCAATTAACCCACGCCCTGAAAACTAGAGAAAAAGCCCGCCGAGCGGGCCGAGCGGGCCGAACCAAACGGGCAACGAGGAAGGCGGATGGCACACAAGCAGAATCTCAACACTTCTGTGGCCCTGGTCCCACTCGCAGCTTCCCGTAGTGTGGTATCAGACTCTGATACTCGAGCAGTTATCAGGGCTGGGCCCGAGAGAACTATTCCAAAGTTAGCGGTGATTAGGATCCATCCGCTCTCGAGCAATCCTGAACCGGATGATGATAAGAGATAAGGTAGCTTCTATCTGCGCTTCCTGCCCACCTGCTGGAAAGTAGGTACAAACAAACTAGCACAACATTAGCGGTAGTTAGGTCAAAAGGCAGTAGCTAACGTATGAACGGACGAATCCCATGGAGCACCGCCAAATCTCATTAAAGCCACAGTCGGTTTCCAAGGGTGTAAAAGGTGTTTAAGAGAACGCATGTCTAAGTTAACTAGATCCTTGGGCTCGCCTTTAGTCGAGAAACTTTTTCATCACACGATCGACACTGACTGTACCCACCAATGGGCTTAATCAGCAGCAGTAACCGGCAGGTACCGATATGCAAAATCAAACGACCGTCTTGAGGTTAATACTCGAGTACAAGGGGTGCTGTGTAACAGTGCTCGATGTTTTGCCAAAGACGTTGGCCCTTCACATGGTGTTTTTTTAGGAGCTAAACACTAGTACTTGTAGTACCGGTACTCGGGTATTAGCCTTGGGCGGTGTGAAACAGTAAAATTCGCTCCCGGCACGCTAAGCCCGTTTTCTGAACTACTGGTATCTTAATATGGAGAGTATTTAAGCTGACCTAGAGTGCTGAGTCATTTGCGTATTGAAAAGACTGAAAACCCATTTCCCCACCAAGCATAGCTAACGGCTGCCCAAAGTACTCGAGTACCGGTACTCTGCGGAGGTACAGCGTGTAAGTTTTGTAGGTTACACAGGGGGTGAGGGTGGCAGTCTTCGTTTGTGGAACCTACAAAACTTACACGCTGTACCTCTGTAGAGTACTCGAGTACTCGAGTGCAGTGGATGTACGATGCCTTTTGGGAGTCTGTTGCTGCTGCTGCTGCTAGCAGTGACCAGCTACTGATAGGCGGACAGAAAACTGATCTACTCGAGTACCGGTGGCCCACTCGTAAATGACGTTCTCTAGTTGCAAACATGGAAAAGACATCGTACTCGAGCGCTCTCTAAGACAACCTTGTTTCATATCGCATCATTGACTAAACCCGGAAGTTGTAAACACTGGAGCAGTTTTTCACATGGGCCCGGAAATACCCTTCCGTTTGCCAAGTACGAGTACAGGTGCTGGGCATCCCGATTAAAGCCCCCGGACCTCAGCTCCGGTTTCGCCCCCCCGATAGAACATATGTACGGCAATACACTTTCAGACATACCGCGTTTGTTCTTTACTAAAAGAAAGCCATCATCGTCTTCCCCCACTAGCTGAATATGTATCCCATAATTTACATCTTCACTATCGATGAGTTGAAGTACCGGCCACTACTCGTAGTAAGGGGGAGTAAGGGGCTGCCACATTACCCAACCTTAAATCGCGATGTCAGAAGTCCAAGTAAGAGTTCTTGTAATTTATTTAGAGTAAATGGGCACTGGCCTTTCCGAGGAACCGCATATCGAGAGACCTTAAAACCTTGAGACCCACCCTCCTAGCCGGCTATCCTATGCTGAAGGAAAATATGGATAATCGCATTGTGGTATTATGAAGCACAAGTACTCGAGTACCGTGCAATAGCGGAACGCCTGAATACACACCCCGTCCAAATACACAGTTCTCACTGGTTGGCCTGTAGGCTGGGGTCACCGAAATCCGGCCAATCGGTAGGGAACCGTGTATTCGGACGGGGTGTGTATTTGGATGTTCCACCACTATCTCTATTAGGGCGTATCTCACTTCCTAACCCGGAGGATATAATTCCTCTGAATGCTACAGTACACTCACAGTCAAAGTCTCAATTGGTCCTACGAGCACGGGCCCTTCTATTCCCCCTCCTCCCCCATCCTCTTTAAGCTTGAGCTCAGGACGCTCTACTCGAGTATACGTTCTCTTTTCACCATACCCTTCCGCGTCATACTTTAAAAATTGCTCACCTCTGCAATTAATCATACCCAAAAACAATATCAACTCCAGGTATCCTCTCCAAGGAAATGAAAATCCCAATATTTCTTCTTTTGTGCACTATTTCAAGAACATTTGCGGGTCCAACTATCTCCGGCCAGACTACAGACCATGATTATATTATTATTGGAGGTGCACAGCTATACGCATTATGCTCCCCAAACTCCTTACTAACCTGGAGGGGAAACAGCCGGAACCGCAGGTGGCTATCTAGCCCATCGCCTCTCCACAGCTGATAGCAAGAAATCTGTCCTTCTTTTCGAAGCTGGTCCGAACACCTTATCGTCAAGTGGCTCAAATGAAATCGAAAACCCAAATCTTTTTTCTCTTATACCCGGAAACTTTGTCGAGAACGTAGCGCAGCCACGCACAAACTACCTTTACACAATTGCTCCACAGGCGGAACTTGATGATCGAGTTTTCACATACCATCGTGGAAAGGGCTTGGGTGGCTCCAGTTCTCTAAACTACATGGCATGGGTCAAGGGTTACAAGGGTGATTATGACGAATGGGCTCAAGTTGTGGATGATCCAGCATTCAGTGGGACGGAGGGTTGGGAGAGGATAAAACGTGTAAGTCCCAATAAGCTGATATATGTGTCCATAAAAAGATATTAACTTTGTAAAAAATAAAGCTTGAACACTTCGACGCCACTGGTCTGCCGAAAAGTTACTCTCGTTATGCTGCCCCAGATCTCGCCAATCACGGCAACTCAGGGCCAATCCATAACTGCCTCCCCAAAAATCCCATCCCCGGCATTACCACATTTATAGATGGCTGTGTTGAGGCCGGGATTCCAAAGTCTCTTGATCTAAATTCTGGAAAAATTGTCCGTCTGTCCCTTAGCTTTGAATTCACAAGCTACAAAAATGCTACAAGCACTTCATTCTGGTACCTGCGCCTCGAAAGCTAACTTAGAAGATAGATTGGAGCCGGTATTGCACAAATGTCAATCTACAAGGGCGCTCGATCTTCGTCGGCAACTCAATGTCTGAATAGTAGAGGAGATATTGGAGCAGGGCTTCACAAACAACCCAATTTGGAAATAAAGGTGGATACGAGGGTTGAGAAGATTATATTTGATGGCCTTAAGGCCGTTGGTGTACAAGTTGCTGGCGGTCGCATATGTATTCATAGCTCCCGCTGCAGCTCTCACTTCAAGTCACATACTGACACCTCCAGACCGCGCAAAGCAAGAAGTTATTGTTTCTGCTGGTTTCATCGACTCACCGAAATTATTACTACTCAGTGGGATTGGCCCCAAGCGGGATTTGGAAGCTTTGAATATTCCAGTTGTATCTGATTCGCCCAACGTTGGCAAGAACATGTTTGTAAGTATCATAGCTCTCGGGGGGCCCCCCCC